>Ga0207428_10000846_pt1 | contig 34463 bp, 21 predicted proteins | sample RhiMethybrSRZTD1_FD_187600 | JGI IMG/M metagenome (GOLD analysis project Ga0207428, IMG submission 187600) | Populus rhizosphere microbial communities from Tennessee, USA - Rhizosphere MetaG P. TD hybrid SRZTD1 (SPAdes) (version 3) | ecosystem: Host-associated > Plants > Roots > Rhizosphere >...
CTCGCGGCGCGAGGCGGAAGGTTTCGGTAATGCCCTGGCGTTCGAACCTCAACCCGTAATCCAGCGCAAGTCTCGGCGAGACGACCCAGTGATCCTGTCCAAAGAAGTGGGTCTCCAGGTCGACCAGGTCGAAGGGCTCGCCGCCCGCGAACTCGATCCGCCGCAAGAGCGTTCCCTGGTTGTCGAGGACGTTGACGGGGCGCGCGCGGAATTCGCCGCGGTTGCTCGTGCGAGAGACGATCGAGCCGAATTTCAGATTATGCTCGCCCCCGAAAAACCTGGAAACTTGCATCGGTTTGAGCGAGAGCGTCTCCATCCACTCCGCGCGGCGGGCCTCACGGTCCTGCCAACTGAAATAGTTTCCGGTGTTCGCGGTGGGAGTCAGATTCATGTCGGCGACGCCCTGCCCGAAGACGTTGACCGAGTAATTCTTGACCGCGACCGTGCTTTCGAGCAGGTTCTGGCCCAGCGTCAGGCGGTCGATCAGCGTGCCCGTGTAATCTTTGCCTTTCCAGTTCGGCGTGACAGAACGTTGGTTGAAGAAATCCAGGCCGACGAAACTGTCCTTGCGCGGCGCGAGATGGAACGTGCCGGTCAGCGTATGCGCGCCGGAAACCAGGTAATCGAGCTGCGTGAACGAATTGACCGATTCCGACTTAGTCTCCTTGTTCGGGTATGCGAGGGTTTGGACCGGGCGTTGGCGGAGCGCGTACTCAGTGCCCTGAGAAATGTACAAACGATTCTTGAGCAGCGGGCCGTTGAATACCACGCGTGGCGTCGCGTCGCGCAGCCCGCGCAGGTGGCCGTTGAGGATTCGGAATTCGGGCAGCGGGTCGTTCAGTTCGAAGTTCCATTTATCGCCGCCGCGCTTCGTTTCGACCGAGACCACGCCCGCCGTGAATCGTCCGTATTGCGCCAGGTAAGGCGTCTTGAAGACGTTGATCGTTTGCACGCTGTCTACCGGCACCGTCATCCCGAATTGGCCGGTCGCCGGGTCGGTCACGTCGGCCGAATTGACTATGAACGCGCTGCGATTTTCGCCGGACCCGGAGATTTTGATCTCGCCTTGCGGCGACCGAATCACGCCGGGGACGAGCGGGAGAGCGTCGCTGACGGTGGTCGGCTTCGAAGGAAGATTCCTGATCTGGCTGGCCTGCAATTCGGTCGCGACCGAGGCCGTCTGCTCAATCGTCACGGCGGCGGAAGCGCTGGCGCTGATGTCAACCTTGTCGCTCAGCGCGATCTTAGGCACGAGCGCGAATTTGATCTCAACTGCGCCGGCGGCTGTCAACATCACGTCCTGTTGCTCGCGAGTCTCGAAGCCTTCTTTAGAGACCACGATCTCGTATTTGCCCGGGGCGAGGTTTGTGGCGGCCGCCTGCCCTTTTTCGTCGGTGACGGTCGCGCTGACGATCTCATTGTCGCGCTTGATCTGAACCGTGACGCCGGGAATCGGGTTGTTGGCTTCATCCTGAGCGATTATTCGGATCAAGCTTGATTGGCCTGGCTGGCTGGCCTGTTGCGCCGGCGTGATAATTGAGAATAAGAGCAGTAGAGCAGCTACTCCGGGAATCAACTTTAAGATGAGCCGATCCGGCTCCAAACTCCCTCGCATATCTTTGCACCCTCTTTATTTTGACAGCCTTTGTTCTTACATTAACTCGGGAGCAGAAACAAACTTACACTAAAAAGCGACTATTTTCTACTCCTGTTGATCTCGGGCGACATGTGTGAGGTTGAATGCGCCATACATCTAACGTTTACGTTGGGGTTTGGGGCTTGGATTTCCGGGATTGAGTTCGGTTTCCAAATACGATTATACCTGCGAATCGGCCGGAACCGAAACCGGCGTTTGACGCCAATTAGCGCTGGGGCTTGGCGGAGCCGCTATTTACCTCGCGTGGTTCTATCTGTTTAAGCAGTTCGCGCACTGCGGCGTCCAATTGGCTGTCTTTACCCGTGAAACTTTCGCCGATTGGCCGTATGACCTGTATGTCGACTTGCCGCGGGTTCATCTCCATCACCGTTCCGGAGCCGTCTTGGATCTTCTGACGCGGCAGGCGGAAGCTCGATCCGTCAACCAGCGTCGTTCCCCAGGTGTAAATGATCCACCCGGCGGTCGGCTCGCCCACGACCTTACCGAGTTTCAACGCGCGATAGCCTTCGGTGAAATCCTCAGCGTCGGAGAGCGAATGTTGGTTCGTGACCAGGATGGTCGGGCGTTCGAGCGCGCGCTGGCCGAGCATCGTGCGGGCCGGGGCCGGCGGGTAGCCGCGCACGGTCATCGTCATATAGCCGCGCCGCGCGAAGACGTCAATCGCGTAGGCGTTGACGAATCCGCCGTTGTTGTTGCGGACGTCCACAACGACGCCATCGCGCGAATGATTGTCGCTGTCGAGGTCGACGTAAAGTTGCGTCAGCGAATTCGAAGACATGTCGGGCATGTGAACGTAACCGAGGCGCCCGTTGCTGATCTTCTCGACATAGGTCCTGCGCTCGTTCACCCACTGTCGATAGAGCAGTCCTTTCTCAGTCCCCTGGCTGACGGGCTGGACGACGATTTCGCGCGTCTCCGCGCCCTCGCCCGACGACGCGACCTTCAGAGCGACGCGGCGGTTGACCTTGTTCGCCAGCAGGCCATCGAGGTTGGCGCTCGCGCCGATCCGTTCATCGTCGATCGCGATCAGGTAATCGCCGGTTTTGATCTGGCCGCTTATGGCCGCCGGGCTGAGCGCAATCACCTCGATGATCCGCAAGTGGCCCTTGGTCTCGTATTCGACGCGGTCGAAACGAAGCCCCAATCGTCCGACCTGTTGAACGGGAGGAGCGACGCTGAAAGGCCCGGCGATTCCGAGGTGCGACGCGTTCAGTTCGCCGACCATCAGGTTGATCAGACGCCTCATCTCGTCGGGCGTTCGGGCGCCCGCGATCTGCGGCCCGTAAATGGCTCGCACCGCATCCCAATTGACGCCATGAAAATTGGAGTCGTAGAAATGATCCCGCAGGTAGGACCAGGCCTGATGGAAGACCTCCATTTTCTCCTTGGCGAAATCGACGTCAATCTCCGCCATGACGTTGAGCGCGCGCGTCTGCCTGGTGTCGAGATTTACGACGTTGATGCGATCCTGTTCGAGGTAAAAGACCTCTTTGCTGTCTGGCGCGAACTGCGCGCCGGACTTGAAGCCGGGAGTCGAGGTGAGTTGCCGCGAGACCGCAGGCTCGCGCGACAGTTCGTCTAGCGAGTAGACGTAGAGGTTCTGCTGCCCCTCGGCGCTGGCCGTCATCAAGACCCATTTGCCGTCGGGGCTGATCGCCTGAGTTCCGGCGTCGACGCCGATAGGCAGAAAGCTCAACCGCTGGCGGATGTCTTCAAAGGCGATCTCGACCGGCTTTTTCTCGTCTTTCTCCCTGTCCGGCGCCTTCTCGTCTTTTTCCCTTTCCGGCGCGGGTTGCGGCGAGTCTTTTGTCGTGGGCTTCGGCTCCTGGCGCGGCGAAGGTGGATTCTGATCTTTGAAGAGGTCGCGGAATTGATCTTCGCGGAATTTCGGTGTGCGCGGGATCAGGTCGATGCGGGCGAGCCGGCCATCTTCGGTGCGCTGCGCGGTATTGAACAGGACGTATTTGCCGTCGGGACTCCACGAGACCGAGCCGCTGAACGCGTTCGCGAGGAAGCTGATCCTACGGCTGGCGCCCGCCGCCGCCGGAACCACGCTGACGTTGGTGAACGCTCGCTCGCCGGCGGAGAGATAGGCGATCCATTTGCCGTCGGGGGACCACGCGCAAAAGCGATCACTGATGATCGGCGGGCGTTCGAGATAGGCCGTCGCCAGCAACCGCTCCTGTTTCGTTTCAAGATCGATTGCGCGCAATTCGCGCCCGTCTCGGATGAAGGCGAGCGTCTTGCCGTCTGGCGAAAACGACGGCGCGTAGCTGCTAGCGACGCCGCGCGTCAGGGGCGCTTCGGCGCCGGTCGTGAAGTCGTAAGAGTAGATGTTGAACGCGCCATCACGATCAGAAACGTAAGCGATCTTCCTGCTGTCGGGCGCCCAGACGATCTGTGATTCGGCGGCGTGCGTCTTCGTCACTCGCGCCGCATCGCCGCCGTCTTTGGCCGAGGCCGCGAAGACTTCGCCGTGCGCGACGAACGCGACCTTCTTCCCATCGGGCGATAGCGCAAGCTCGCTCAATTGGCCGCCGACGCTGATCCGCTCGACTGCAGGCCCCGCCGGCGCGCCGCGACGGGTGATCTCGATCTCACTCGCATTGCCTGAGCCGGTGTCCAGCTTCCAGATTTTGAAATTGCGTTCGAATACGATCAGCTTGCCGTCATAGGAGATGTTCGGCCAAAGGACGCGCCCGTCTTTGAATCTGGTGATCTGGCGGGCAGCGCCGCCTGCCGGCTTTACCCAGACGTTCTGCGCGCCGCCGCGGTCTGAGACGAAATAGATCTGTCTGCCATCGGCGCTCCACATCGGCCACATCTCTTTGGCGCCGCCGTCTGTGAAGCGCTCGTAACCAGAGTCGCGCAGCAACCAGATTTCGCATTCGTCGAGGTGGCTGTGGCCGCCACGCCACCACTGCGACGAGCTGACACCGCGCGCCGTGAAGGCGAGGATGTTCCCGTCGGGCGCGGGCGCGGCCCAATATTCGTTGGCGTAGCGATCTGCGCTGACCTGCATCGGCGTCCCGCCGTCGGCCTTGACACGGAAAAGATCATTCATCCCCGAAATGTCGCGGCTCGTTGAAGAGAAATAGACGAACCGACCGTCGCGCGACCACGCGTCCAACTGCTCGCCGGCGTCATCGAAGGTCAACCGCTTCAACTCGCCCGTCTCGAACGTCAACAGATAGATGTCGCCATTGCCAGTCCGCGTCGAGACGAAGGCCAGACGCTTGCCGTCGGGTGAATAAAGCGGGCGCGATTCGTTCGCCGGATGCGAGACAAGCAGGCTGGCGGCGCCGCCGCCAGCGGACACGGTCCAGATGTCTCCGCCCGAAACGAAAGCGATCTCCGAACTTACAGGCGAAACGGACGGCTCGGTGAGATAAGGCGCCGCGTTTGATTGCGATGACGGGACCGCCTGCGCGACGCCGTCGCTTCTGAAGATCGAGAGGATTATGAAAAGAATTGGGAGAATTGGAAGTTTTGCGATTCCGGTCATGGGGGAAGCTCCGATTAGTCGCCGCGATTCAGGCGGTTCAGAATGCGGACGAGCCCGATGATCGCGCTGGTCAGGCCCAGTGTGATTCCGGTTACGATCATCCACGGGCCTGTGCCGAGCCATCGGTCGAGCAGATAACCGACGAGGATTCCGCCGAGGATATTCGACGAAAACAGTGTGACGACCGTAAGCGTCAGCGTGAGTTTCGATTGTTCGGACCCGTCGTTCATTAGACCCTGGACCGCGCGCGGCCAAACTAAATCGCGCCAGAAATCATTTGACGGTGTGGGAGGCGTTAGGCGGTACTGCGCGGGGAGCGCTAGCGACCTGGGCGTCTTGATAAAGGTTCAGGTCCCTGACGCTCCCCGTATCGATAATTTATTTATTGTCTGATCTCGACCATCACGCCGAGCGTTGAGGCCAGATCGCGCAGGTCGTAATCTTCTTCGAGGGTGTTTTCACGGTCCAGGACCATAAAGGTCGCGCATTCGTCCAGCGGAAACGCGCTGGTATGCCACGCGCCTCGATGCAGCTTGAACGCGAAAGAGCCGTCAACCAGAAAAGCAGCCATCCGCTCGACGTTCGGCGACGCCGAACCGTTCTCGCAGGGCGGCGCGACCGCGATCACCGACATGGTTCCGCCCATCGGGACGAAGACCTGGTCGGTGCGCTGGTGGCGTCCTAGAAAAGTGAACTTGAGCGGGCGCGCCTCGACGGTCTGCGCGACGAAGCTGGCCTTGCCGCCGTCCAGGTCGAGTTCGACCTGGCCGCGGGCGCCGATAATTTCGCCGTAGGGCGCAAACGCTTCGGGCGTCATTTTCTGAACGTCGAGAGTGATCGCACGAATGAAGATGTCCCCGGTCTTACGTTCCGGGGCAGTGGCTGTGCCTGTTGAAATCATAAATTTGAGACTCTACTTTCTTTAGGTTGGTCTTATGGATCGCCACCTGGCCCGTGGGGGCAGGGCGTCGAGGCGTCATGCTTAAGCCCAGGCTGACGCGCGGGCCACTGTCACTAAATTGACCGGGTTATGTACCACAGCGCGCAATGGGGTAGCAAGTAAATTCTACGGCATTTGCCATCTGGTCTTTGAGAATTAAGTCTAACCAGAGTGGAGGGCGCCCCTTTGCGACCTTTGCGCCTTTGCGAGAAATTGTCTTGTTCATTCAGGCGGCGGTTCTCGCAAAGGCGCAAACATGCGCCCTCAAATCAGCATAGGGCCCGGAATGCCAGGATCAGTCCTTCAGCCGGCGCTTGAGGTCGGCGGCGACGAAGCGGATGGAGTCATATCCGATCCGCTCCGGCAATTCGTCTTTGATCGGGCGCAGACGCTCAAGACCGCATTTTGCGGCAGCGTCTTCGATCAACGCGCGGTCCCTGTCGTCGACGAGGTCTGAGAGATTGATCTCGCGCCCTTCCTCAATCAACGCGGCGAGGTGCTCTTCGATGGTCAGCGGCTTGAGATTTCGCCTCTCCGCGATCTCGGCGACGCCAAGTCCTTGTTTGTAAAGCGCGTAGGTCTGTTCGCGCGTCTCGCTGTAATTCGGCGGCAGCGTGATATCTTCGTCGCTGGTGTCGGCCTCGACGGCTTCGAGGTCGAGTTCGACGCGCGTCTGGTCGCGCATCAACGCGCCCCCGAGCGTCGTCAGGTTGACCGTCGGGTACGCGCCGCCTGTCTGCTTGACGCAGCCCGCGACGATCAAGGCATTGATGAACCGCGTCAGGTCGTCCTGCGAATGCTCCTTTAGAAGGCCGTAGGTGGAGAGCCGGTCGAGTTCGTTGGCGATGACGTTCTTGGCCTTCGCGCCGCGCAGGACGCTGGCCACCATTCCCTTGCCAAACTTCCCCTCCATTCGCGCAATGCAGCTCAGGATCTTTCGCGCGACCAGATGCTCGTCGTCGCTCAAAGCGCGCGGGCCGCCGATGCCGCCAATGCCGTCAATGCCAATGGATTGCGTCGCGGCTTCCGCGCCGTTCGCGGTCTCTGACACCGGCGCGGGATCGGGCGACTGCCTTTGCCAAGGGCCCCGCCCCTGCTTCTGCCCGGGCTTCTGCTGAACCAGCGCCGCCTCGCCCCATTTCAATTTCGGCTGACAGTTGGAGCAGCGGCAGTTGGCGGCATCCTTGCGGTCGCCGAAATAGCGCAGTATGAACAGGCGCAGGCATTTTTCGTGATAGGCGAAATTGACCATCTCGCGCAACTTGCGGCGCTCGGCGGCCTCGCGCAGCGCGATGTCGTTCCAGTCTACGCGCAGTTCGCCGACCGGCGCGCGATCGATCATCCTGATCCCCGAGTCGCGCCCCTGCGGGCGCGCTATATGCCCGGCCTTTTCCAGATAGATCAGCGCCGAATTGATCGCGATCTCGTTCTTGGCGCCGACGCGGGCGGCTATCGCGCCCGCCGAGAGGTGGATCGTTTCGAGCCCCGCGCCGAGCAGACAGGCGTAGACTTCTTCGATCACTTGGCGCGGCGGGTAGCCGCCTTCGATGAAAAATTCGTGTGTGCGGGTGTCGACGTAATTGAAGAGCAGCGTGCAGAGCGATGGCAACCCGTCGCGGCCCGCGCGGCCCACTTCCTGATAGTAGGCTTCGATCGACCCCGGCAGGTTGTAATGCGTGACGAATCGGGTGTCGGATTTGTCGACGCCCATCCCGAAGGCGTTGGTCGCGACGATCGCGTCGATATCTCCGGCCATGAAGTAATCCTGCATCCGCGTGCGCTTCGCCTCGTCCAACCCGGCGTGATACGCGCCTACGGTCAGCCCCATACGCTGCAACTTCCCCACCACCTCGTCGACCGCCTTGCGCGTCGAGCAGTAGATGATCCCCGACCCCTTCGCCCGTTTCACAATCTGATAGGCCGCCGTGATGCGGTCGTTGTCGCTCTTGCAAGGCTCGACGCGCAGCGTCAGGTTATGGCGGTCGAAACCGGCGACGAAACCGGAGGCCATCTTCAATCCCAATTGAGCGGCGATGTCAGACCTGACCTGAGGCGTGGCCGTCGCCGTCAATGCGATGAGCGGCGGGCGACCCAGCGCCTCGGCCGCTTCGCGCAGCCGCAAATAATCGGGGCGGAAATCGTGCCCCCATTGCGAGACGCAGTGCGCCTCGTCAACGGCGAAGAGCGAAATTTTGCAGCCTCTCAGCGATTCGACGAAGCGCGCGTTGCGGAAGCGCTCCGGCGCGATGTAGACCAGGCGGTATTCGCCGCGCGACATTCCGCGCAGCCGTGCGAGCTGATCGTCGTAAGAGAGCGAGCTGTTGATATAAGTGGCCGCGATGTCGCGGGCGCCTAACGCATCGACCTGATCCTTCATCAACGCGATGAGCGGCGAAACGACCAGCGTAACGCCTGGAAAGAGCAGCGCGGGCAACTGGTAGCAGAGCGACTTTCCGCCACCGGTCGGCATCACAACGATCACGTCCTGGCCGGCCAACACGGCTTCGATCACGTCGGCCTGCCCTTCGCGGAAGCGGCTGAAACCGAAGTGACGTTCGAGGGCTGATTGCGCGTCGTCGAGTGTCGGCATTGAAATTCAAGAAATGAAACCACGGATTGGCGCGGATATGAAGCTGCGGATTTTATCCGTTTTAATCCACCATATCCAGTTCGATCAGTGGCTTCATATTTCCCAACCGCTTTCTGTCGTTCGTCCACACCAGGCGCTTGAACTTTGGCTCGGGACCAAAATTCAGAATCATGCCCACTTCAATTTCTGTGGCCTTGAGATAGTTCATCAGTTGCGCCATGAAAATCTCGTGTATAGCATCTGCAACCTTTAACTCAATGATGACAATTCCTTCGACTACCAGGTCGGCCCTGTAATCGCCCACTTCCTGGCCGTGATAATAAACCTTAAGTTGCTGTTGTTGCGCCACGCGAAGCCCCATGCTGCGCATCTCGATTGCGAGCGAGTTTTCGTAGACTTTTTCGAGGAAGCCAAGGCCAAGTGTGTTGTAAACTTTGTAAAAGGCTCTCAGGATTTTATCCGTTATGTGTTTGTGCAACAGTTTGTCAGGCATAGAAGCCACCTGGGGGAAGCAATTTTATCCGCGCCAATCCGTGGTTTCGCATCCGCGCCAATCCGTGGTTTCATTTCTGCTTCGGCAAACTCACCAGATTCGCAAACAACCGATAAGCGCCGGGCACGCCCGCCGGGAACTGCCTGAACCAGGAGTAGGCGGTGTAGACGTAATTGCCCTTGCCGTATTGCGCGATCAGTTGCCCGCCCTTGAGCGGATCGCCAGGGTAGTCGGACGAGGCGAGCAGAGGCGTGAAGCGCGAGTCCCAATCGCTAAGGAAATACAGCCCTCGCTCCTGCGTCCACCCCTTCCAATCATCGGCGGTGATCTTGTTAGGGAAATTGAAGAGCGGATGATCTGGGACGAGAACGGTGATCGGCGCGTTCTCGTCGGTCACGCGGTCGCCGCGCGACATTTTCACCGGGTAGGGCGCGAAGTTCCCGTTGGCGTATTCGTTCTTGTTGTACTGCACGATGAGCGTCCCGCCGTTCGAGACGTAATCGAGCAGCCGTTTGTTGTTGGCGATCACGTCGTCGTTTACCTCGTAAACCCGGATGCCGAGCACGATCGTATCGTATACCGACAGGTCGCCCGAAGCCAGTTCGGCGCCGTTGATCATCTTGACGTCGACGCCCATCTGCCTCAGGGCTTCGGGGCCGTCGTCGCCGCTGCCCATCACGTAGCCGACCTTCAAGTCGCGCGCGACCTTCACGTCGAAGACCTCGACTTTCGTCGTCGCCGCGCGGTAGATGAAATGCGACTCGATGTGCGGGTACGAAATCACCGAATAGCCGTTCGAGTATTCGCGCCCGTTAGCCTCGGCGACGGCTTTCAAATCGAAGACGCCGGTCGCGCCGGCCGGCGGGCTGATTTTGAAGTTTCGGGCGGTCTTTTCGTTCTGGCGCGTGAAGGTGAGCGGTCGGTCGTCGGCTTCGACCCTCCAACCCGGCGGCGCGACGAGTTTGACCGCGCCGTTTGTGGCGCGACGCGCGTTGTGCGTGATCTCCACGGAGATTTCACGCGCGCGATTCGCGTCTCCGGCGGGAACGATCAGCAGCGAAGGGTGGACAGTCAGAGTCAACGCCGGGGCAACCTTCAATTCGCGCCGGATTTCGCCGAAGGTCTTGTCGGCGAAGCGATATTCGGCAGGCTGCTCGATGACGACTCGCTCGCCATTCAAGGTCAACTCGACCTTCGCGTGAGCGATCGCGGGCGCGAACGGCAGATTGCGCGGCATCGAATAGTCCCAGTCAAATTGATCTTTCACCCGCGGTTTGGCTAACCAGTACGGTTGTGTCGGTTGTTCGTTGTCGGGGACCGTGGCGCGGAAGCGAGAGACAATGTCGGGCTTCTCGCGCCCGCGAATGAACGCCTGTACGCCCGTGGGCCGCTCCTCTTCGGCCTGGACCTGTTCGACGCGCCAGTCGGCGGGGGCGACGAGTTGAATCTTCGGCGAGGCGGCGTTCGATCCGTTTTCGCCCGGCGCGGGCCGGCCTATAAAGACGTTCGTCGTCACGTCAACCGATTCGCCCGGCGTGACGATCTCGGTATTGGAGAGCGCGTCAACGATCACGCCGCGCGATTTCGCGAGCGAGTCATTGAACTCACGTTCCTTGCGCGCGAGCATCACGTCGACGGTCGCGCGCGAGACGGGATCGAGATTGGTAAGCGCCGCGCGCAAGGCGCGGACTTCGCGCAACCCGGCGGCGAGATGCGGCGCGATCGCTTCGGGCCTCTCTATGCGGAATTCGGCCAGCGCCTTCGACGCAAGCTCTTTGACCCTGGTCAGGGCGGGCAGCATCAGCTCGCCTTTATTGCCGGCGAACCTGGCGATGCCGGTGATGGTCACGTCAATGCCATCGAACAAGGACTTCTCGACATCGGTCGACTGAACCGAACATTGCAACCGCGGGAACGCGCGCATCTGCGACCCGCGAACCTGGATCATTCCGAAGTCCTGCGAGCGGTGGCGGCTGCGTCCGTCTGCGGCGAGTTCGGCGTATGAGCGGCCCAGCAATGGATCGTAAACGCCGACGTCGAACTCGGCGCGCGGCCCCGAGGACGTCTGGCCGAACCGGCGGCCATAGAGCTTCAAGACCCGCCACGGCTGCAAACCCTCTTTCGCGATCTGGTCGGGAAAGCGATTCGGGTCGGCGGCGGCTTCGATCGCTTCTGGCGTCAGCATCCCGGCGACCTGATGCTGGCCGTGCCCGTCCTGCGCCGTGCCCGTGAACCCGTTGATTACGACCAGCGGGCGCATCATTCGGATCACGCGAACCACGTCGCCCAGAATCTCTTCGCGATTCCATTTTTGTAGAGTCTCATCAGCCGAACGCGTGAAACCGAAATCAAAAGCGCGGGTAAAATACTGCTCCGCGCCGTCCAGCTTTCGCGCGGCCAGAAGTTCTTCAGTGCGGATAACGCCCAGCCCCTCCCACAACTCGGGCCCGATGCCGTTCTGACCGCCCTCGCCACGATTGAGCGACAGGTAAGCCGCGCGCGCTCCCTCTCCGCGAGCGAGATAAGCGAGCAGTTCAGTGCTCTCGTCGTCAGGATGCGCGCCGGTGTGCAGCGCGCTGGCGACGGTTTGCAGTCGGCGTAATACGAGGGCCAAGCCGCTGGCGCCACGGTCTTCCGGCGCGGGGCGGGTGTCGGCGAAAGCAGGATTGAAAGCGCATTGAAAAGCAAGCGCGAGAACAAGCGCCGCGGCGACAATTCGTCTCATTGCTGATCCTATGAAGTTGGATTGTTGGTGAAAGTAAGTTGATTAATCACTCGCACAACCAATCACGTTATACCATAGAAATATGTATCGAGACATGGAGGAAGCCGGGGGCGGGATTGGCTGTCGGCGGCCGGAGCTATTTCTTCGTGACAATCAGAGTGGCTCTATATTCATTCGGTTGAATGGGCTTATCCGCTTTCGGGCGCGGCTTCAAGGCGACCAGACTGATCTCATAGTTCAAATATGAAGAACTCTTTGACCCGACGTGGGTGTTAAGCTCGACGGCCGCGGGCGTCCGCTTCTGTTCGCCTGATTTGAGCCTGATCTTCGCGTTGCCTGACCAGATGCAGTCCACGCCTTCGGGGCAGCGGCTGTCCTCAAGCACGGATTCGAACACGACGGCCAGAGCTTCGCCTTCAATCATCGCCTCCTGATTGATCTTCAAATCGAACTCCTGGCCTAATCGAATCACTTCCGCCTTCCTCGATTGCTGCGCGAACAAAGGTGAGAATAAAACGAAGAAGGCAAAGAGCGCGAAGGAGGCGGAAAGAGAGTGGGGAATGGGGAATGGGGAATGGGGATGGGAAAGATATTTCCTTCTTCCCACTCCCCACTCTCTACTCCCTACTCCCTTTTCGCTTCCTCTTTGCATTCTGTCGCTTAACGCTTAATTTTCCCGCCGCGCAGGGTTATCGGTTCGAACGTCAGATCTAACTCTAATGAATTGGCCTTGTCAATAGGTCAATGAACGAAGGTTTGATGCGCCAGAGTGGGACAGACTGAAGACAGCCCCACTCTGGCGCATCCTGACTACCTTCTATTTAAGCGCCGTGCTGGAGCCCGCCGCGAAATTGCCTGATTGATGCGGAACCTGAATGTTTCCGCCGCTCAGGGTTATCAGGTCGAACGTCAGGCCCGTAATGATCGCTCCGCCCGGAGCGGTCACACGCAAGCCGAACTGATCGTTCCCTCCCGGTTCGCCGTTGTCGACGACCGTGGCGCGGAACGTATGGTTCCCAACGCCGTTGAGCGTCGCCTTGCCGATGATCACCCCCGTATTGCCGACGATCGAGAGCGACTGCATGGATGTGCTCTTGAGCTTCACCGTGCCGGTCGGGCGACATTCGATGTAAAGGAACTCGCCTTGTGGGGCGCCGCTCCTCTTGTATTTGACGTTGAACCCGAAGGTGGCGTGCACGCCGTTGTTAACGACGGTTCCGCCGCCCGTGACGAATCCGAGCGAAGGATCAAAGATCGCGAGCACGGCGGCGCCGAAACCGGTGTAATTGTTCCCGCCGACGCTGATGCCCACGTCGTAGACGTTCACCGGAACGTTGCTCAACGTCACGCAGGCCGTGAGCGTCCCGCCGACGCCTCCGCCGCTCGTGGTCGCCGTCCGCGTGATCGTCGTGCCGGGCGCGACTGGCGTCAGGGTGAACGTCACCGGCGTCGCCAGAGATATGTCGCCTGGACTGCCGTCACTCGCCTCGGTGACCGTGGCGCAGAGAGTGATCGGGCCTGCCGTTCCTCCAGGCGAATTCACCTTGACGGACGTCGGATTCGAGGCCGACGGAGTCACGACGGCGTCTTCCCTGGCGACCGTCAGCGTGCCGGAACCGACGCTACCCGTGCCCGGACTCGAGCTCGAGTAGGTGGCCACGATCGGGTAGCTACCCTGCGCCAACCCGATAGTGAAAGGCAGAGTGGCCGCGCCGCTCGTGACCGGCGCCGATCCGACGACGGAGCCGTTGACCTTGAATTCGACCGCGCCGCCCGGACATACCGCGTTAGTCACGTTCGCCTTCAACGTGACCTGATCGCTGTACTGTCCGGCGACCGCCGGGACGGTCGTAGTAGTCGGCGCGTTGACCGTCACCGTAAACGAGCTTACGGTCATCGTGCCGTCCTGTCTGGTTCCCCTTACCGTGACGGTCGTGGTCCCGACCGGGAAGAGCGAACCCGAAGGAGGATCGCTGGTCACTACGCCGCAGCTCCCGCTGAATGTGGGCGCTGGATAATTGACTACGGCGCCGCACACTCCCGGATCATTGTTTACGACGATGTTGGACGGCACGTTCAGCGTACAGGCCGAGCTGCAGCAGGCCGGGTCAGTGGTGGTGATGTTCAACCTCCACCCGCCGTTGATATTTCCGATGTCGGTCGCGGCGTCGTCAACCACATACAGGCTCCACGTCCCGTTGGGATTCACGCCGTTGAAGACCGAAAGCTGCTGCGGATCGGGATAAGGCCCGGCAGGCGCAGGCGCCGGGAACAGATCGCCGGTTCCGATGTTTGTCGGCCTGAACGCGCCGGAGACGACGGTTGCGCCAATCGCCGCCGCCGCGTCATCGAAAGTCAAGCTGGCGTTGACGGCGTCAGTTCCGCCCCCGACGTCGGACATCAGGAGCAGTTTCTGTCCTCCGGGCCCGACGAGCAGAACATCGACGTCGCTGGGGAAGGTGTGATTGAAGTTGAAGAGATCCACCGTCACCTTGCTGACCGTCCCGGTAATGCCGGAGACGTCGATGGTCGACGGGTAAGGATTGGACGGCGCTCCCGTCGCTGCGCCAGTGCCGGTCCCCGGAATGATGATCGAGGTCGGGTTCGAGAACGACGACGTGGCGGAAACCGTCGCGCCGACCCTGATCGTGAAGGTCACAGTTCCAAGATTCGTCGCGCCGTCCTGCAGCGCCAGAGTCGCCATGATATCGCCGCCGCAGAATCCGGCGACGGTGAACGTGAACGGCCTGGCAACAGTCGGACCGCCAGGGGTGAGTGGGCCGTAAGTCTGCGGGCCACTCGGCGCGAGGACGCCGCCGCCTGGGAGCAGCGTGGCGACCAGGTTGGTGGTATTGTCCGTGCCGATGTTCCGCAGCGGGAAGTTGAACGTCACGGTCTCGTCCGGATCTGGCGCGCCGTTGCCAGGGAGGCAACTCTCGTTCGTTATTGTGGCGGGCGGCGCGGCCTGTAACTCAGGCGTTCCCGGCACGCCGCAGCAGGCGAACCGCTGGCGGGCGATTTCGAGCGTGACGCAACCGACCGTACCGACGTCTATGGCCCCGGTATCGGATATTCTCAATATCCAGACTCCGTTTAACCCCTTGCCGTTGAATGCCGATAGAGGCGAATCGGGCCTGAACGATCCAGCGAACGGGGCCGTGCCCGCGCCGATCGCTATCGGAGCCGAATCGTCGAAGACCGTCGGGACGCCCGAACAATCGTTCGCCCCCGTTCCGAAATTGTCGCCGCCGCCGCCACGGTTATTGGCGAGCGCGACAGACGTTCCGTCCGGCGCGATCAGTCTCAGCACGAGATCGCCGTCGAAGGTGTGGTTCAGACGAACCCTGACATTGACGTCGGCCACCGCGCCGACGTCGGTGACGTTGATCGGAATGTCCACCGAACTGACGTCAGGTATCGGCGCCGCGATGTTGCCGCTGCTGTAACTGGCGGTGATCGTGACCACCGGCCTGCCGATCTGCAGGTTGAACGTCCTGGTCACAGTACCGAGGCTGCTCGTGATGGCCACGTTCACGGTCAACTGGCTCCCGCAGACCGCCGCCGACGGGACCGTGAAAGGAACGCCCTGCGACGCCGTCGTCCCGGCGGGAATGTCCCCGTAACTGATGGGGGCGCCGCCGTCAACCGAGATCGTCACGCCGTTCGCCGGAGTCGCGCAAAACGGGTTGCTGAGCGGGATGTTCAATGTCAGCGATTCTCCAGGATCGGCGAATCCGTCAGCCGGCGGGCACGAATCATTCGAGATCGTCACCGCGCCCAGATTGAGATTCGGCATGTCGAAGGCCTCGGTCACTGAAGTGGCCGAATTGTACCTGGCGCTGAAGCCCATTCCGCGCGTCGCGAATCCGGCCCAGATGTCGAGTTCATCCTGACCGCCGAAGCCCGCGCAATCGGCCAAAAGGATAGCGTCGCGGCCCTGAAGCATGTTCGGATTGACCGGGTCGAGTTTCATCCCGTCGGTCACCAGTTGGAGAGCCCGTTGGTTGCCCACGTCGAATCCCAATCGGGTGATCAGCTTTCCGCGCATTTCGAGCAGCGTCATACACCAAATCTCACCCAGGTTGTGAACCTCCGTTGCCCCGTTGCCAGAAAAGCCAAGCGGGCTTTCGGGAAAAGCGCCGTCCGTCGTGTTTATCTGGGCCGGGTCGGTGTCCGCGAAGGTCAGCGGATTATGCGGCTTCCCGTTCGGCCCAACCGCCGCCTTCAACGTGTATGGGAACCGGCGGATGCCGTAGTAGAAGTTGTCGGTCCCGAGCGGGCCGAGTTGCAGCGTCGCATACCCGCCCGACGCGTAGATGCCGTTGATGTCCTCGTCAGCCGTCGAGAGCAACGCGCGCCCATAAAAATCCCCCCAGCCTTCGCCCATTCCTCCGGACACAGTGCTATTCAATCCGGCGGCGTTCGCGTGCAGGCGATTCGACGTGCCGTGCGTCAGTTCGTGTATAACGATCTCCTGATCCAGGTCACCGTCACGATCCGGATTCGGCCCGGTAAAAATGAACATCTGCATGCGCGGCAGAGAGCCGTCCGGCGGCGTGCCGAAGTTGGCGTTGTTCGTGCCGGAGGAGTCTTGCGCCTCGGCCCTGACAAAATCGTTGCCCAATCCGCCACGGCCGAAATTGTCCAGTTGGAAGTTCCGGGCCGCCTCGGTGAACCCGAGTTCGTAGAGCCGGTCGTGGTAGCGGTTCGACCAGAAGAAGAGATTCGTCACTACGCCATTGCGGTAGTCGGCGAGCGTCGGGGCGTCGCCCGGCGGCGGGATTCCGGGAGATGGATTGTAAGGGAAGTCGAAAACCCTGAAAGGACTGCCGATGGGCCGTCCCCCCACATCAATGCCGTTCGGCGCGACTATGTCCAACCCGGCGTCGACGTTATTTCCCGTGGTCGTGTTCACCCCGTCGGTGATCCACCCGAGATTGTCGAACCCCGGAAGTTCGCTGATCAGCGTGAGGAGCGTGCGCGGGATGGCCGTGCCCTGAAGGCCGGAGCCGGGAAACGCGGTCGAAGGCGAGAACGGCGCCGGGCTGTCGTCGTTGTAGACGCTATACGTGGCCGGCTGCGTCTGCGTGTGGGTGATGCCCTTGCGGAATAAAACAACTCCTCCTTCTAAGGCATCGACAAGTACTAGATGAGCCGGCATGTCCTCCCATAAGACCATTTCCCAGGCCAGGGTTGTCAGTCCCGCATCAAATGAGAAGTATCGCAATTTGGCCGTTATCTCGTCAGTGAACGGCTCAGCCGCATGAAAGGTTACCGTCAGGCCGTCCGGCGACGTTTCCTTAACGGTCAAAGCGTTCCTGTCCAGAGTCAGTCCCAGAGACTCCGCGGCCGTAACCACGGCCTCCGCAGCGCTCACCTTCGGAGAGGCTTCGAGTGACTGCGCTTCAGGACCGGGGGTGAGTTCCCCCACCATCCGCACCAGCGAGCCATCGCTGCTGAAGGCCGCCACCGTCTCGCCCCGGAAAACCGAAATTCCGTTCCATCGCTGCTCCATCCTCACCCACGAAAGCTTGCCGTTCGGATTTGTGTACTCGGCGATCTTCCTGAGCACCGCCACCTGCTCCGGCTTCATCCCGAACAAATCTGGGTTGTCGTTGATAAACGATCTGACGATGCTCTCGCGCGGCTGCTTGGAGGACGGCGTCAGGAATTTGCGCCCCTTGCCTGTCGCTTGAACGACCTCGGGGGAGTTGGTCAGACTGCAAAAGGAGACTTCCAACTCCGGAGGAGCGGTCCTGGCCTTTTTCGCCTGGGCGCCGTTCATCGCCAACTTGAAGTTGTCGTTTTTTTCCTTCTCCTTCGAGGAGAATTTTTCCATGCGGCGCTCGAACTCCAAGACCGCGTCTTTATCCTCTTTGTCTCGGATGTCGAAATTCTTTTCCGCGCGGTTGTCGGCGGCGCTACGCCCCTTGGTTCCTCGACCAGCGCGGCCGGCCGCCTGCATCGAGAAGTTCCATAACAGCGTTGAAGCCATCAATAGGGCAACAATGGACGCAAAAATCCATACGGGCTTTCTTTTCATAGGGTGACTCCTTCTTTGGTTGAGGCTGGAAGCGACCTGTTCAACAGTGACAGCTATGCCGGAAGCCGCGCTCGCGCGAAACTCCTGCTAACTCGCCAAAACAGCAAGCAAGAGCCGGAAGGCGCCCGGCGAACAGAATTGCTATACGGGGTTTCTGAAAAAGAGCCTGCCTAAAGCTCAGGCAGTTATGATCACTACTGAAGACACGTAATAATGGATTACTGAATTACTTTCAGACAGAGATATGATGTTTGCTACTAATTACTACTGGTGATAGTTATTTGATTTATCGAGACATTAACGCGAGCGCAATCTACGGTAGCGCTTTGGACTTGTCAATGGCCTTTATCGAAAGGATTTGATTTTTTTCCAAGCAGACTCAATAACATTCCCACAGCCATCACAACAACACACCCGATGACGTTGTACCAGAGAAAGCTGATCTTCGAGTACCTTGCAACCAGCGCGACCGTGACCATTCCCGCCAGTAAACCGAAGAACGCCCCGTTGCCCGTCGCCCGCTTCGTTCCAATCGCGAGCGCGAAGACGCCGAGCAGAGAGCCGTAAAAATACGAGCCGAATTTGTTGACTACCTCGATAAATGACCCCAGCCTTCCCGCGTAGAGCGCCACGGCGCAGGCGAAGAGGCCCCAGAATCCGGTAGCCAGTTTTGAAACCATCAGGTAATGCGCGTCCGGCGCTTCGGGGCGGAAATGGCGTCGGTAAAAATCGATCACGGTCGCAGTCGAAAGCGCCGCCAGTTCCGCCGAGATCGAGGACATCGCCGCCGCGAAGATCGCCGCGATGATCAGCCCGATCACGCCCGCCGGGGCATAGGTTGTCACGAAAGTCGGAAAAACATAGTTGACGTCGTTTAACGGTTTGCCGGTCTCGTTCTTAACCAGGTCGCCGGCGCGTTTGCGGGCGTCGTTCATCCGGTCGTTGGCCGCGGCGAAGCTTTGCCTGGCGTCGCCTTGATCTCCGGCGCCGGCGAAATCGAGCGCGGCTTGCCGGCGCGCGGCGAAGGCCTGGGCGTATTCGGCGTTGAGCCGCTGATACTCCGCGCTCTGTTCGACCTTTGCGCGGTCGTCCGATTTGAAGATCAACGGGGGCTGGACGAATTGATAAAAGACGAAGACCATCACGCCGATGAACAGGATCAGAACCTGCATCGGGATTTTGACGAACGCGCTCATCAATAGCGACGTGCGGCCTTCAGAGACCGAACGCGCCGTCAGAAAACGCTGCACCTGACTCTGGTCGCAGCCGAAGTAAGACAGCGCCAGAAACATCCCGCCGATCAAGCCGGACCAGAGCGTATAGGTCTCGTTCGCGTTGAAACTCGCGTCAACGGTCTTCATCCGCCCCGCCGCGCCCGCCAACGACACCGCTCCGCCGATCGAAACGCTGTCGGGGAATTGGCCGACGATGACGAATAGGATGACGGCCAGCCCCACGAAAATCACGACCATCTGCTTAACGTCGGTCCACGTCACCGCCTGCACGCCGCCGAACATCGTGTAGAGCGTCGTCGATAGCCCCATCACCAGAACCGTCGCCAGTTCGTTCCACCCGAACACGATCGAAAGAATCACCGAAGGCGCCGCGACTATCACCCCGCATGCCAGGCCGCGCGAAATCAGAAAGAAGAAACTGGTGAGCGCCCGCGTCTTCGCGTCGAACCGCCGTTCCAGGTATTCGTAAGCAGTGTAGACTTTGGCGCGGTAAAAAAAAGGCACGACGGTCATGCACAGGATGACCATCGCGAACGGCAGTCCGAAATAGAATTGAATGAACCGCATCCCGTCCGCGTAAGCCTGCCCGGTCGTGCCGACCAGCGTGATGGCCGAAAGCTGCGTCGCCATCACCGACAAGCCCACGGCCCACCACGGTAGACTGCGGTTGGCCAGGAAATAGCCCTCGACCTCGTTGCTTTTTTTCGTCAGCCGAAGACCGTCGTAAACGATGTAGATCAGATAAGCCGCGACAATCGCCCAATCGAGCAAATGCATCGTGAGATCCTTTACTGAAACTTCCGCGAAAAGAGCCAAAGCCCGACGATCAGGCAAATGGTATAAATGATGACTGTGATATAGACGCGTTTCCAGTGCGGATACTCGCGTTCTTCGTCGCTCGGTTTTGATTCATTCATTGGCCGCTTCTCTTTCGCAAATTTCGCCCAAAACTCCAATACCCGACCCCGATCCAGCCGAGTAGCACGACGGTCAACACGAGTATTTGTCCGTCAGAAAAACCGTCCAGCCTTACAAAGGAAATGATGATCGCGGCTGTCATAAGGGCAAGGACGATAAACACCCACGGGCGGGAATCACTGCTCTGCCGGCGCTGTTCAGGCGCAATCCCAGACTTGAAATTGCGCATTCTTTCGGCCATTCCCTTAATGTCGGATATATGTCTCACGCCTAAAAGGATCAGCGCGATAATCAAAAGAATGATCAGCTCCTCCGACCCAATGCCTAAATCTTGTGAGGCCAGGGCGATCGTCAGAACGATCGCTGGAATGATTGCCAGTTCCATAACCCTCCTTGTCTCAACCACGGGAAAGAGCATTCAAAACTCTTTCGTGCAACACCGGCGCGTATTCCAACTGTTCCGGCCTCATCAAAACGCTGCGAAACACGGTCATCAACGGCGCGTCCCAGATCAGGTCCGGATGCTTCGCCAACAGATTCGGCTTCGCGTTGAACTTCGCCAGATATATCGGATGGGCGGCGTCGTTCATTAAGGCCTCGAAGACCCGCTCGGTCAGCGCGCTGATCTCCGACGCCTTCAGCCCCTTCGTTATCGCGTAAAAGATGATGATGTCGAGCGAGGGTTGAAGAATCAGCCGCAACTCGTCGCTCGATTCTATCAATCTGGCCCATTCGAGCGCGGCTTGGCGCGTCTTTCGCAGGATCGCGCCCAACCCCGTTTCCGATTCGAGCGGGAAGCATTTCAACGTCGCCCACAAGGCCGCCGCCGCCGCGCCCGCGCGCGAGCATTCCAGGCTGATCTCGCCAAGGTGCAGATCGCCCGACGTGAAGTAGGTGAATGGCGAATCGTGCTTGTAAAACCGTCCCACGGCGGGGTCTCGGAAAATCACCGAGCCGCATCCGTAAGGCTGCAAACCATGTTTGTGCGGGTCGACGACCACGCTGTCGGTCTGCGCGATGGCGCGGAACGCCGAGGCCGCGCCTTCGCCTAATGTCTCGTCTTCGCCGGCTAGCAGCTTGAAAAAACCGCCGTAGGCCGCGTCGACGTGAATGCGGAAGTCGAATTCGCGCCGCAGCTCCAGGGCCTCGTCTATCGGATCGACCGCGCCCAGCCCTGTAGTCCCCGAAGTCATGACCACCGTGCCGATTCCGCCCGACTTCAATTTCTCGCGAAGGTCGTCGAGGTCCATTCGCCCCCGGTCGTCAACGGCGATCTCGACCCCGCGAGCGCCGATCACCTCGCACATTCGCGAGTGCGTGTAATGCGATTCCGCCGAATAGGCTATCGCCTTGTCGGGGCGTAATGAACGCGCGATCCAGAGCGCTTCCAGATTGGCTATCGTGCCGCTCGAAGTCAGATGGCCCAGATGGGTTTCGTAGCCGAACATCCGCGCCAATTCGGCTACGACCTCCGTCTCCATTTTGGCCGTGGCCGGGCCGCCGTCCAGCGCGTGGTTGTTGGGGTTGATCTGCATCGCCAGAAAATAGGCCAGCGCGGCTATCGGGTGCGGCGGCTTCAACATCTGCCCGGCGTAACTCGGATGGAAGAACGGGTAGTTGTCGCGCAGCCGCTCGATCAATTCGTCCAAAGCCTCGCGAGCCTTGCCCTGTGGCAATCGCAAAGTCTCGTCGATGTCGTAGGCATGCCAGCGCGAGAACATCTCGGTGAGTTTGCCGAGCGATTCCGGCAGCAGTTCGAGTATCGCCGACGCCGAGGGCGCAAGGTGTAATGGTTGATCGTTATCTTTCATAGCGTTTCAAGCAGGCCCGCCTGCAGCGTCTTCAAGGCCCTGTAGACTTGCTCTTCGGCCTCGCGCGCTTCGACCTCGAAGGGGATGCTGCGATAGGCCTTCAGGTGGTTCATCCCGCGCAGGCGGTTTTTGAAATAGGCCGCGAGGTAGCGGGCGCGAAAACGCCACGCGCCGTGCCTCTGGTATTGCAGGCAGTGCGCGACCTCGTGCGCGATGAGCGAGAGTCCCTCGATGGTGTCGACGCGGTAGGCGCCGGGCGCGAAGTAGATTCTGTAGCGGTCGGCGTACCCGACCGGGTCTCCGACGACGTAGCGCGGGATGCCCTCGCAGACGCGGATCCGGGTCAAATCAAGTCCGGGGAAGAATGGCGTGAGCAGCGCCACGACCTCTTCCGGCAAACTTTCGACGTCTTGTTTCATCGTTCGGGGCCCAAGCCGATCCGCATCGTGCGCGTCAGCATCTCGGCGAAGAATTCGACCAGCGGCTGCGTCAACATTCTGAAGGCGGCTTCAAGCGCTCGCGCATATCGCGCCTGAGTCAAGTCATCGGCGAAGATCACGAGCGGGGGCATCCCCTCGCGCTCGGTGTAGAAGCCTGCGGCCAGCGTCGCCGTGGTCTCGGTGTGTGAAGAAAAGGGGTGTAGATCGAGCAGACGCAGGTAAACCACCGCCGCGCGCTCGACCGGATGCAAATCCATGAAGCTCTCCGTGTCGAACCAGTCGAAGGCGTTGTCCAACATTCTCGGCAGAATCAAGGCCGGCGTCGGTTCGTGCTTGGCGCAGATGGGCGTCGGCTCAATCTTTCGCAAAACGTCCATGCCCGCCGAAGCGCCGGTCACCGTCCGATGAAGATCGAGCAACCTTTCGACGCCGAACTTCGCCTCGGCGTCGGCGGCCCACGCCGAAACCAGGCTCGCCGCTTCGAGCAGGCGTTGGCCGTCAATTCCCCGCCCCGCCCGCCGCAGCCCCTGTTCGATCTGCTCGTGGCGCATACGCGCCTCGATTTGAGCGCGCGTATCGGGCGACTGGCGCGCGTTGTCCCACGCCTCCCGCTCGCGCGCCAGCAGGTCGGCCCAAGACGCCGAGGATTTCAGGTTGTCACTGAAGATCGGTAGATCCATAGATGGTGAAGCTAATTTGCCTGCTTTTGATCGCCGTCGCTATAATGCCCGCTCGATTCCAGGTCGTGCAAGAGGCATTCAACAAATGATGTGTTGTAGACCGAGCAAGTCTGCGGATGACTTATAACTATCGAAGACGGCGTTTAGAGTACCGACTTTAGTCGGCAGGGCTTGGCAAACGAAGCCCTGCCGACTAAAGTCGGTACTCTAAACGCCGTCTTCCAAATCGTGCAGTTCTATCCGGTGTGTCATTGCGCGCTCGCGGATCACTCGCTAACGTAAAGAGTCAGTATACTAAAGACTGATTGCGCTTTCGCTGGCGCTATCGAACAACGTCAAGAAACCGTAAAATCCATTGTAAACTATGTCACTCAACCTTAACGGTATCATTGCCGCATTGCCCACGCCGTTCGGACATGACGGCGAGGTCGATCATGATAAATTGAAGAGCAATCTCGAACATTGGAATCAGACCGAATTGAGGGGCTATCTGATTCTGGGTTCGACGGGTGAGTTCCCGCACCTGACGACGGACGAGAAGCTGGCGGTGATCGAGACCGTCCGCGGCGCGATGTCGCCCGAAAAGCTGCTGCTGGTGGGCACTGGCGAGCTGTCGACGCGGCAGACCGTCGAAATGACGCGGCGCGCGCACGAGTTGGGCGCCGACTGCGGAGTCGTCGTCACGCCGTTCTATTACAAGAAGGTTCTGGACGATGAGCATCACGAGGCGCATTACGCGCGCATCGCCGACAATTCGCCGATGCCGATCATGATTTATCTGATCCCGCAATTCTCCGGCGTCTACCTGATGCAGGAGACCGTGGCGCGATTGGCCGAACACCCGAACATCGCCGGGCTGAAGGAAAGCTCGGGCGATCTGACGGCGTTGAAAGACCTGTTCCGCGAACTGAAAAACAGCGAATTCAGCGTACTGGTCGGCTCACCGGCTATATTGACTCAGGGGCTGGACGCGGGCTGCGCGGGCGCGGTGCTGGCCGTCGGGGCGCTGGCGCCGAACACGGCATGCGCGATCGAGCAGGCGTATAACCATAACAATTACGAGCGCGCCGAAGAGTTGCAGAAGCGGTTGGCCGCGCTGGCGCGAGTCACGGCGGCTAGCGGTATCGGGCATCTGAAGGCTGCGATGGACGTGGTCGGGCTTTACGGCTACCTTCCGCGCTCGCCGATGCCCATCCCGACCGATGAGGAGCGCGCCGGCATCGAAAAAGCGATTGAGGAGAGCGAGCTGTTCAAGAAGGGCGAAGACGGGCGATGGCGAGAGGTGGAGCAGAGCGTCGCGCCTCAATTCGCCGACTGAGGGATGGCTTGAAAATTAGTTAAGGGTGAGGAGAGAAAGACCGCAATGTCAGACAACACGATCAGCTTTGATCAAATCCCCCGCACGTCCAGGCTCTTTAACGATTTTCTCTACAACTTCGACCGCGTCTCGCGGTTCTATCAGCCCAGCGGCCTCGACGTTTCGGCTCTGGTCGCGCGCGCGCCCAAGGTCGCGGCGCAGACCTTCTCGCGCGACGCGGTGGCCGATGCGCTCGCCGACCAGAACGCGCTGGCGGGCGCAAGCGATATGACATTCGCCAACATCGAGCGCCTGCGTCAAAAAGATTCCGTGGTCGTCATCACGGGACAGCAGGCCGGGCTTTTCACCGGACCGCTTTACACGGTGTTCAAGGCCCTGACCGCGATCAAGCTGGCCGAACACCTGCGCGCGCATGGCGTCAACGTCGTGCCCATGTTCTGGGTCGCATCCGAAGACCACGACTTCGAAGAGGTCAATCACACCCGCCTCATCAACCGCGAAGGCCAGCTCGTCACTATCACTTACGCCGGGTGCTCGCCCAAAGAAGGCAAGCCCGTAGGCCACGTCACACTGAACGAAAAGATATCCGAGAACATCGACCAGATGGTGGCCGCGCTGCCCGAGTCGGAGTTCATGCCGCGTCTCGTCGAAGACCTTCGCGATTCTTACAAGGCAGGCGCGAATTTCGCCGACGCTTTCGGCAGCATGATGATCAAGCTCTTCGGCAAATTCGGCGTCGTTCTGATCAACCCGCTCGACGATCGTTTGAAAGCCGTCGCCGGGGAGATATACGCCGGCGCGATGTCGAACGCGCCGGAATTCGCTTCGCGGCTCCTCAACGCCACCGCGCAGCTCGAGGCGTCGGGCTACCACGCGCAAGTCTACGCCAACGCAGAGGCCTCGCCGCTGTTCATGCTCGACGAGGGCCGTCGCACGGCGATGACGCGCCGCGACGACGGGCGTTTTTACCTGAAAGGGAGCGAGAAGAGTTTCGGCGCGGCCGAATTGCTCGAAACCGTCCGGCGATGTCCATCCTGTTTCAGCCCCAACGTGACGCTGCGCCCCATCGTTCAGGACTTCCTCCTGCCGACTCTGGCCTACATCGGCGGCCCCGCCGAGATCGCGTACTTCGCCCAACTGCGCCCGAATTACGGATTGCTCAACCGCGTCGATCCCGTGGCGCTGCCGCGGGCCAGCTTCACGCTGATCGAGAAACGCCACGCCAAGACGATGAACAAATACGGCATCAAATTCACCGACCTCTTCGCCGGATTCGAAGAAGTCATGAAAATGGTGGTCGAACGCAGCCTCGACCAGAACACCGCGACCGTCTTCGACGAGACCGAGAAAGTTTTCGACGACCAGTTAGACAAACTGAACGCCTCGCTCACGGCCGTAGATTCGACGCTGGCAGACGCGCTGAAGGGTGGGCGCGAGAAGATTCTCTACCAATTACACAACCTCCGCACCCGCTTCGTCCACAACCGAGGCAAGCGCGACGAGACCACGAGTCAGCAGATCGAACGGCTCTTCGCCGCGCTCTACCCGAATAAGAACCTGCAAGAACGCGAGATCAACGTCTTTTACTTCCTCGCCCGCTACGGCTATGAATTGATCGACCGAATTTACGACGAGGTGGAGGTCGGATTACGCGACCACAAATTGGTCAACATTTGATAAGTTAAGTGGCAAAATAACCCGGCATTATCATAGGGGCAGACCTGCGTGTCTGCCCCGGTCTCGTCAATCCGCCAATCAGGGGGCCCACACGCAGGTCTGCCCCTACAACTGATAATCGCGGTTTATTCTTGCCCTCCAACTTACCGCTATGAGCGCCCCTCACTCAATTGATGATCACAGAAGACGATGAATGGTTCAGCCGCTCCTTCAGCCATTCCGTGATGTCTTTCAAACTGTCGTACGAAACCTCATGCCCCATGTCGTATTCACGGTAGGTCAGGTCGACGGGTAATTGGGACAGTTTCGCGCGAGCGTCGCGCCCATGATCGATTGGAATGAGCATGTCGCGCGAGCCGTGCGCCACGAAGATCGGCAACCCGGTCAGAGTGTCTTTGTCAGTGATCTGATCGATCGTCTGGGGCAACACCCGTCCGCTCATCGCCACCACGCCGGACGCCGACCCCGGGTAGCTCAAGGCCACGGACAAACTCATCATCGCCCCCTGGCTAAACCCCATCAGGTAGACCGCCTTCGGATCGCAGTCATAGGCTTCGACGATTTCGCCGAGGAATTTGTGGATCGTGCGGCGGCTGCTCTCCATCTCTTCCGGGTTGACGATGATGCCCTGCGGAGTGAAGCCCAGGTTGAACCATGCGTAAGACATGGGCTGCAACATGATCGGCCCCCGCGCGCTGACGATCATGAAACGCTCGTCCAGGTAAGGCGCGAGCGAAAACAAGTCGTCATCGTTGGCGCCGTAGCCGTGCAGCAGCAACAGCAGCGGAGGCTTCGATCCAAGGCCGCCCTTGGGCGGCGCGACTTGATGAAACAGGGAAAAAGTACGATCGCTCATGCAATGGTCGTCCTTCAGGTTGTTGTTCGATGGCGTAGAGTGCGGGATGCCACATCGAATCGTCAAGAGTGGGGAGTGGAGAGTGGGGAGTGGGGAGTGGGGTAGGAAGTGGGAATATTCTCTTTTCCCCACTCCCTATTCCCCACTCCCCGCTCCCCATCCAAAGGCTTGCAACTTGCCGAGCTAATACCGAAACTACGCTGGTCATGACCATCAACGATCCAATCATTCACCCGGCTTTACTCGATCCGCGTCAGTGGGCGGAGGTCGATCTGTACGTCGCGACGTCCAACATCGATCGTGAAGCGATCTCGGGCGCCGAACATCACACGCCCGACCGCAAGGTGGAGATCAAACATCTAAAGCTCGACCTGCGTTTCGACCACGAGCGGCGTTACGTCGAAGGCTCGGCCACGTTCACGCTCTCGCCGATCAACGACGGCCTGACGAGCTTCGAGCTGGACATCGCGGAGATGGAGATCGAGAGCGCCACGTTGACTTCCGTCGAGGAGCGTGGCGCGGACGGTCCGCAGAGATCACCCGATCAGACCGCCGGCTTCCTCCCCCGGCGACTCGAATTTGCGACGCGCCCCGAAAAATTGGAGGTCGAATTAGACCGGCGCTACGCCCGCGGCGAGCGGCTGACCATCGAGGTCGCCTACTCTTGTTCGCCGCGCAAGGGACTCTTCTTCGTCGAGCCTGACGAGGCTTATCCGAACAAACCGCGCCAGATCTGGTCTCAGGGCGAGAACGAGGACGCCCACTGGTGGTTCCCCTGCCACGACGTGACCAACCAGAAGATGACCACTGAGATAATCGCCACCGTCAAGGCGCCTTACTTCGCGCTCTCGAACGGCGAATTGATCGGCGTCCGCGAAAACCACGAAGAAGGCTGGCGGACCTATCACTGGAGCCAGCCGCAGCCGCACCCGGCCTACCTGGTCTCGATCGTCATCGGCGAATACGAGGCGCTCAACGATGATCAAGCCGGGTTACCGGTCAACTATTACGTCTACAAAGACCGCGTCCACGAAGGCCGGCGGCTCTTCGCCGCGACGCCACGAATGATCGAATTCTTCGGTGAGAAGTTCGGCTACGCTTACCCGTACCCGAAATACGCCCAGGTTCTCGTGGACGACTTCCTGTTCGGCGCGATGGAGAACACCTCGGCCTCGACCTTCACCGACCGCTGCCTGCTCGACGATACCGCGACGATCGATTTAAGCTACGACGACATCGTCGCGCACGAGTTGGCGCATCAATGGTGGGGCGATCTGGTGACCTGCAAAGACTGGTCGCACATCTGGCTGAACGAGAGTTTCGCGACCTACAGCGAATACCTCTGGCAGGAACACGCGCGCGGGCGCGACGAAGCGCGCTTCGCGCTCTTCCAGGACTTCCTGACCTACCTGCGCGAAGACCGGACGAGCCACCGCCGCCCGATAGTCTTCAACCGCTACCGCTTCTCCGAAGATTTGATGGATCGCCACGCTTACGAGAAAGGCGCGTGCGTCCTCGACATGCTGCGGTGGGAGTTGGGCGACGACGCCTTCTTCAGAACGCTCGCGCATTACATGCGCAAACACGAATTCGGGAATGCCGAGACCAACGATTTCAAAGTCGCCATCGAAGAGGCGACTGGGCGGAACCTTCACTGGTTCTTCGACCAGTGGCTATACGGTCCGGGCTACCCCGAACTGGAAGTCGCTTACGAGTGGCGGCGCGAACAGGGCCTGTTGAAACTCTCGGTCAAACAGGTTCAGGGGACCGAAGACGGGACACGCGTCTTCCGCTTCACCGCCGAGATCGAGATCGTAACGGCCGAACCAGGCGATGTGACCGAGGCCGAGCAGCGCGCGAGCTATAAGGTCGTCGTCGAAAAAGCCGAGCAGGATTTCTACTTCCCCTGCGAATCGAGGCCGCGAATAGTCCTCTTCGACAAAGGCCATCGCATCTTCAAAATCATGCGCTTCGAGAAATCGGCGCAGGAGCTGAGCTTTCAACTGACTCGAGCCGAGGACGCGATGGATCGCGCGCGCGCCGCAAGAGAGTTGAGCGTCTTCAAGAGCGCGGGCGTGGCGGGCTTATTGCTTGCGACCGCGCTGAGCGATGATTTTCACGGCGTGCGAATGGCCGCCGCCGTCAGCCTGGGCGAAATCGGAGTCGAAGGCTCCGGAGCGACACTGATCACCGCGTACCGCATGTCGAAAGACCCGCATGTGCGCCGCGCCTGTGTCTGGGCCCTGGGCAATTTCAAAGACGAAGAGACAATCAACGTACTGGCTGAGGCTCTGGGCGGCGACGAAAGCTATTACGTCGCCGTCGCGGCGGCGCGCGCCCTGGCCCACATCGGCGGCGATAAGCCGTTCGACATTCTCCGCGCCTCGATCTCCCGCACGTCCTGGCAAGAGGTCATCGCCGCATCTATTTTCCACGGCTTCGCGCAGGCCAAAGAGAAACGCGCCGTCGAGTTGGCCATCAATCACAGCAAATACGGCGAGCGAGCGCCCATCCGTGTAGCCGCGATAGCCTGCCTGGGCGCGCTCGGCAAAGAATTGAACAAAGAGAAGAAGGACGATCAGGTGGCCGACCACCTGATCGATTTGCTGAAAGACAAGGCCGTCCGCGCACGCCTGGGCGCGGTCAAAGCCCTGGGCAAGATCGGCAATAAGCGCGCCCTTCCGCCTTTGCGCGAGGCCCAGCGGCGCGAATGCCTGGATATGATGAAGGGCGCGCTCGAAGATGCGATCAAATCATTGGAAGAAAAAGCGCCGGATTGAAGCTGTTTTGACGCTCCCAGGTTGCCGGATCATGTCAGTTGCAGTATAAAACTCGCCGCTGAATGAGCGTTCATTCAGCAATTAAAGCAGAGATGATAAAGATGAAAGAGATCCACAAAGTCACACGAAGGGGCACGAAGATTTTGACTTTTTCTTCGTGCCCCTTCGTGTGACTTTGTGGATCTCTTTCACAGGAGTTTTTAAAACAATGAAAATCATAGTTTGTCTGAAACAAGTGCCGAAGGCCGATTCGATTCTTCGGATCAACGAAGAAGGAACGTGGATTCAGGATCGCGATCTGACCTATGAGATCAACGAATCTGACGCTTACGGGCTTGAGGCCGCGTTGCAGCTCAAGGAGAAGCATGGCGGCGAGGTGGTCGCGCTCTCGCTCGGCCCGGCGCGAGTGCAATCGGTGATCAAGGAGGCTCTGGCGCGAGGGGCCGATCGCGGCATCCACCTGGAAGACCCGGCCTTCGACAAGCTCGACGCTTTCGGCGTCGCGACCGCGATAGCCGCCGCGGCGAAGGCCGAAGGCTTCGATCTGCTGCTGACCGGACTGCAATCGGACGATTTCGGATTCGCGCAAACGGGCGTGATCGCGGCCGAGCTGCTGGGGCTGCCGCACGCGACCATCGTGATGGACGTCGAGTCGCAGGATGGGAGCATCCGGGTGAAACGCGAGCTCGAAAGCGGTTTTTTCCAATGGGTCAGCATGCCGTCGCCGGCCGTGTTGACGATTCAATCGGGCATCAACACGCTGCGCTACGCCACGCTCAAAGGAATCATGGCCGCGAAGAAGAAGGAGATCAAAAAGCTCGGCGCCGCCGCGCTCGGCGTTGACCCGGCCCAACTCACGCCCAAGATGGAATTTCGCAGCGTCCACCTGCCGGTCAAAAACAAACAGACGCAATTCATCGAAGGTTCGCCGTCGGAGGTCGCGGCGAAGTTGATCGAGAAACTGAAGAACGAAGCGAGAGTCTTCTAAATCAAAGCGCATAACGTTGGGACAAAGCTTTGCCACAGAGACACAGAGACACAGAGACGAAGAGAGAAAAGGATAGAGAGATAGAGTGACGCTTTCTCTCTCTTTCTCTCCGTCTCTGTGGCTCTGTGTCTCTGTGGCTTAATGACGAATGATGGACAGAGGACAAAGATAATGGCAAACGGAATTTTAGTTTTCATCGAACACGTTGACGGCAAAATCAATCGCGCGTCATATGAGGCCGTGCGGGCGGCGCAGTTGATCGGCGCGCAGACCGGGCAGGAGGCTTCGGCGGTGGTCTTCGGGCAGGGCGTCGGCGAGATCGCAGCCGAGGTCGCGACGAAGAAGGTCAAGACCGTTTACACCGTCGAGAGCGAGTGGCTGAAACATTACACCGCCGACGGCTACACACATGCGTTCAGGCAGGTGGTAGAGCAGACGCAACCCGCGCTGGCGCTGATGACACACACGTACGAGGCGCGTGATTTCGCGCCCAAGCTGGCGGCCTCGATGAAGCGGATGTTGCTCGGCGACAACATCGGCTACAAGGTCGATGGCGGGAAGGTAGTCTTCACGCGCCAGATCTTTCAGGGCAAGCTCGCCGCCGAGGTCGTACCCGTGGGCGACGCGCCGCATTTCGCCACCTTCCAGATCGGAACGTTCCGGGGCGACGAATGCGAGGCGGGTCAGGCCGCGATCCAGTCTCTGACGGTCAATCTAGACGCCGACCTCATCCGCCAGCAGCCCGAAGAACGATTCAAAGAAGCCAAGGCGGCCGTCGATCTGACGCAGGCGACGCTGATCGTCTCCGTGGGGCGCGGGATCAAGGAAGAGAAGAACATCGAGATCGTCAAGAAGCTCGCCTCGGCGCTAGGCGCCGAACTGTCCGCCTCGCGCCCGATCTGCGACAACGAATGGCTGCCGATGGACCGCCAGATCGGGTCGTCGGGTCAGACCGTCGCGCCGAAGCTCTACCTGGCGGTCGGCATTTCCGGCGCGATCCAACATATCGTCGGGATGAAAGGCGCGCGCACCATCGTGGCCATCAACAAAGACCCCGAAGCGCCGATCTTCGAGATCGCCGATTACGGCATCGTCGGAGACCTGTTCGAGATCGTGCCGGCGCTGACGGCTGAAGCCGAGAAGATGGCCAGGTAGAACGGTGGGGCAAACTGCCTGGGAGCGTCGCCCATCCTTGCCTGCGGGGTTTCCGGCAATGACCGACTGACCGAAGCATGCAGGCAAGGATGCCTGCGCTCCCAGGTAGTTTGCACTGCCCTTTCCGAGGAAAACAATATGCTCAACAAACATCCCCTGCTCTCCCGTATCTTTCTCGCCCTACTGCTTTCGCTGTCTTCCACTCTGACACCCGCCGCCGTCCAACAAAATCCGGTTGCCGGACATTGGGAAGGCGCGATCAAGCTGCCGACCGGCGCGCTCAACTTCAGCGTCGATTTCACGGTCGCCGCCGACGGCAAACTCGCCGCGACGATTACCATTCCACAACAGAACGCCAGGGACCTGCCGCTGACCAACGTCGGCTTCGATAACGGCGAGGTGACGTTCGCGCTGCCCAATATCCCCGGCGACCCGAAGTTTCGCGGCAAGCTTTCGACTGACGGGCAGAAGATCGAAGGGACGTTTTCGCAGGGAGGCGCCAATTTCCCCTGCGATATCGAACGCAAAGCCGATCCGGTCGCCGCCGCGAAAGAATCTCTCGCCGGTTTTGACGACATCGTCATCAACGCGATGAAGAAGTTTGAAGTCCCGGGAATGGCCATCGCCATCGTTAAGAACAATGAAGTCATCTACGCGAAAGGCTTCGGGCTGCGCGACGTCGAGAAACAATTGCCCGTGACGGCTGACACTCTCTTCGCCATCGGCTCGTCGTCGAAGGCATTCACGACCTTCGTGCTCGGCACGCTGGTTGACGAAGGCAGGATCGAATGGGACAAGCCGGCGCGCAACTACATCCCGTGGTTCAAACTCTTTGATCCCTCGATGACAGAGCATCTGAGCGTGCGCGACCTGGTGACGCATCGTTCGGGACTGCCGCGCCATGACCTGGTCTGGTACAACAACTTCGACGCCAGCCGCGAATCGCTAGTCCGGAAATTGGCCTATCTGGAACCGAGCGCCGACCTGCGCGAGAAATGGCAATACAACAATCTGATGTATCTGACCGCCGGTTACTTGACCGAGGTCATCACCGGCAAATCGTGGGAAGACGCGGTGCGGGACCGCGTACTCAACCCGCTCGGCATGAAACGCACGAACTTCTCGGTCAACGATTCGCAAAAGGACAACGATTTCGCGCAGCCTTACGGCAAGCGCGGGGACAAGATCGAGAAACTGCCGTTCCGCCCGATCACCAACATGGGCCCCGCCGGTTCGATCAATTCCAGCGTGAACGAAATGGCGCGGTGGGTGATAGCCCATATCAACGGCGGCAAGTACGGCGACAAAAAGATCGCCGAAGCCGCGACGGTTGACGACATGCACCGGCCTTATATGACCACGGGCGCTTCGAGCGAATTCCAGGAGATCGTCGGCGGCGAATACGCTCTGGGCTGGTTCGTAGACACCTATCGCGGCCGGCGCCGCGTTCAGCACGGCGGTAATATTGACGGCTTTTCGGCCAACGTCGTTCTATTCCCGAAAGACGGCGTCGGGATGGTCGCGCTCACCAATCTGAACGGCACGCCGCTGCGCGATCTGATCACGCAGGTCGCGGCTGACCGCTTGTTTAAACTTTCCCAGGTTGACTGGATCACGCAGGCCGCGGGACGCCTCGCGATGATTGAACAAGCCGGCAAGGAGGGCGAGAAGAAAAAAGAAGTCACTCGCGTGCAGGGGACTCAGATGTCTCACAAGCTGGAAGACTACACCGGCGATTACGAACATCCGGGCTACGGCGTTTTGAAAGTCGCGCTGCGCGCAGGCAAGCTCGAAGCGACGTTCAACAACATCGCCACTCCACTCGAACACTGGCATTACGACACGTTTAACGGCGGCAGGGCGAAAGACCCGGTCTTTAACAATATGAAGTATTCGTTCCAGACCGACGTGAACGGCAACGTAGCGACGGTCTCGGCGCAGTTCGAGGCTTCGGTCAAAGAGATCGTCTTCGCCAAAAAGCCTGACGCGCGCCTGTTCGATCCGGCCTATCTGTCGCGCTACGCCGGCGCGTACGACCTGATGGGGCAGACGATCAACGTCAGTTTGAAGGGCGCCGCGCTGGTCGCAGTCGTCGGCGGCCAACCGCCGATGGATCTGATCCCGACGCTGAGCGGCGACTTTACGCTCAAACAGGTTCAGGTTGTTGCAATACATTTCATTATGGATGACAAAGGAAACGCGGCCAGTTTCGAGCTTCGCCAGCCGGGGACGGTGTTGACGGCGAAGCGGAAGCAATAATCCGCTGATATAATTTCAAGAGACGAAGATATGGATATGGAGAACATCGAGCGCGACACATTAGAAGTCGACGTATTATTCGTCGGCGCGGGCCCCGCCTCACTGGCCGGGGCGCTGCGGCTGCGCCAACTCATCAACAAGCGCAACGAAGAACACAACAACGCTTTAGGCGAGATCACGATCGCCGTGATCGAGAAGGGCCGCGAGATCGGGTCACATATAATTTCGGGCGCGGTTATGGACGTTCGCCCGCTCGCGGAGTTGCTGCCTAATTATAAAGAACTTGGCGCGCCGCTCGAGGCCGAGGTCGGCGAAGAGGACGTTTCGTATCTGACCCGCCGCTTCAAGATCAAATCGCCGATCATCCCGCCTCCGCTCAGGAACCACGGCAAA
>Ga0207428_10000848_pt1 | contig 34448 bp, 32 predicted proteins | sample RhiMethybrSRZTD1_FD_187600 | JGI IMG/M metagenome (GOLD analysis project Ga0207428, IMG submission 187600) | Populus rhizosphere microbial communities from Tennessee, USA - Rhizosphere MetaG P. TD hybrid SRZTD1 (SPAdes) (version 3) | ecosystem: Host-associated > Plants > Roots > Rhizosphere >...
CGACGCACGATCCTGAAGGCGGGCGCGGGCACGGCGCTCGCGCTCGCGGGGAGCCGGCTGATGGCTGAGGACAAGAAGGACCGCACGCTCCTGATCCTGGGCGGAACCGGCTTCATCGGGCCGCACCTGACGCAGGCCGCGATGTCGAGCGGCTGGAAGGTCACGCACTTCAATCGCGGCAAGCGTGACCCGGACGGCGTCGAAGGCGTCGAGACGCTTATCGGCGACCGCAAGGGCCAGCTCGACTCGCTGAAGGGACGGAAGTGGGACGCGGTCGTCGACGACACCGGCTACATTCCGAAGTACTGCAGGATGTCGGCGGAACTCCTCGGGCCCAACACCGGCTATTGCCTTTATGTCTCGAGCATCTCGGCCTACGCGAGCTTCGCGAAGCCGAACGACGTCGGCTCGCCGACGGGAGTGCTTGAGAACAGGGACCAGGAAGAGATCACGAACGAGACCTACGGTCCGATGAAGGCCGCCTGCGAGCAGTCCGTGCGCGACGCCTACGGCACGCGCAGCTCGATCGTGCGCCCGGGCTACATCGTGGGCCCGCTCGACCCGACCGACCGCTTCACCTACTGGCCGGTGCGGTTCGCGAAAGGCGGCGACATGGCCGTCCCGGGCACGCCCAACGACCCGATCCAGATCGTGGACGTGCGCGACCTCGCCGCGTTCATGATCGGCCTCGTCGATCGCCGGGTGGACGGCTACTTCAATGCCGTCACGCCGCCGAACGCGATCACGATGGGCTCGCTGATCGAGACCTGCCGCAAGGTCACCGGTGCGAACACGCAGCTCACCTGGATCGACGAGGATTTCCTCGGCGAGCACTTGAAGCCGGAGGAAATGAACTTCGCGCCCTGGGGCCCGATGCGCGGCGAGGAAGCCGGCGGTTCGCTGACGGGCATGCAGGCTGCCGCCGACCAGGGCCTCAAGGCACGGCCGCTCGAAGACGTCGTGCGCGACACGCTCGCCTGGCACGAGACGAGGCCCGCGGAGCGCAAGGCGGCACTGCGCTCGGGCTTCACGCCGGAGAGCGAGGCGGCGATTCTTGCCGCATGGAGAGCGCGAAAACCGGCCTGAGCGTTGCCTCGCGCGCGTGGCGGCGTAAGATGGCCTGAAAAGACCGTCGGAGGTTTGCGATGCGCACCGTACGGCAGCTGCTCGAAGGGAAGAAGCCCGGCGTCGTCACGATCGACGCGTCGGAGCCGGTCCGGACGGCGATCCAGCTCATGGCCGACCACTACATCGGCGCCCTGCCGGTGCTCGAGAGCGGCAAGCTCGCCGGCATCGTGTCAGAGCGCGACTACGCGCGGAAGGTCGTGCTGATGGGCCGCAAGTCCACTGAGACGGTCGTCGGCACGATCATGAGCGCGCCGGTCGTCGTCGTCGGGCCGCATCTCACCGTGAACGAGTGCATGGTGCTCATGACCGAGAAGCGCATCCGCCACTTGCCGGTCGTCGAGGAAGGCGCGCTCATCGGCGTGATCTCGATCGGCGACTGCGTCAAGGCGGTCATCGACGAGCAGAAGCACGAGATCGAGGACCTCCGGCGATATATTGCCGGCTGAGCTACCAGTTGCCGGTGTTCGGCATCGACGCCCACGGTTCTGCGGGCGGCAGCGACTTGCCTTTCTGCAGTAGCTCGACCGAGATGTTGTCCGGCGAGCGCACGAAGGCCATGTGGCCGTCGCGCGGTGGGCGGTTGATCGTGACGCCGCCGGCCTGGAGCTTCGCGCAGGCAGCGTAGATGTCGTCTACCTGGTAGGCGAGATGGCCGAATGCTCGGCCGATCCCGTACTGTTCCGGATCCCAGTTGTGGGTGAGCTCGATCTGCGCCTCGTCGTCGCCCGGCGCCGCGAGGAAGACGAGAGTGAACCGGGCTTTTTCGTTGTCAACGCGGCGAACCTCACGCAGGCCGAGCAGGTCGCAGTAGAAGTGCAGCGACTTTTGGAGATCGCCGACGCGCACCATGGTGTGCAGGTATTTCATGCCGGTCACGCTAGCACGGTGCCGGCCTCAAACGAAGCCGAGCACGAGGCCGAGCGCGGCGCCGCCGGCGATGACCCATATGACGTCGAGCCGCGTCCATTGCAGCGCGATGAAGGCGAGCGAGGCGATGCCAATCGCGCCCCAATCCGGCGCTTCGAGCCCGTGCGGGAACATCACGGACCGCCCGAACGCGAGGGCGAGGCTCGCGATGACGCCGACCACCGCGGCCGTGATGCCGGCGAGCGCTGCAGCCAGGCGGCGATTTTCCGAGAGTCGCAGCACGTAGGGCGCCGCAACGAGAATCAGGATGAAAGCGGGCAGGAAAGTCGCCCAGGAAGCGAGCAGCGCCGTGACCGTCGCTTGTCCGCCGCTTTCGTTTGGATGCCACCCCGCCATGAAGCCGATGAACTGCAGCACCATGATCAGTGGGCCGGGCGTGGTCTCCGCGAGTGCGAGGCCCGCGATCGTGTCGGCCTGCGTGACCCAGCCGTAGGCCTCGACCGCCTGTTGGTTGACCCAGGCGAGGATCGCGTAGGCGCCGCCGAAGGTGATGAGCGCCGTGCTGGTGAAGAACCGGTAGATGTCGGCGTACAGCGAGGAGCGCCCGCCGATTCCGACGATCGCGAGCGCGGGAATCACCCAGAGCACGATGCCGGCCGCGAGCGTGCGCCAGGGGAAGGCGGCGTGCGGCGAAGATTCCCGGGGTGCGGCCTCGCCGCCGCCGGCCAGGAGCCCCGCAAGCGCTGCGCCCGCGACGATGAGCGGAAACGGCGCGAGCCGGCCCGCGATCAGGACGAAGGCCGCGACCGCCAGCAGCCAGTGCACGGGGTGCACGAGCGCGCGCCGGCCAATCCGCAGGAGCGCCTGCACGATCAGCGCGATCACGGTCGCCTTGAGGCCAAGGAGCGCCGCTGCGACGAACGGCAGGTCGCCGTGCAACGCGTAGACGAACGAGAGTGCGAGCAAGATCCCGATCGACGGACCAATGAAGCCGAGGCCCGCGACGATGCCGCCCAGCGTTCCGTGCATCCGCCAACCGAGCCAGATCGCGAGCTGCATCGCCTCCGGGCCCGGCAACAGCATGCACACGTTGAGCGCCTGCATGAAGGAGCGCTCGTCGACCCAGCGGCGCGCCTCGACGACCTCGCGGTGCATGATCGCGATCTGTCCCGCGGGTCCGCCGAAGGAGATGAAGCCGAGCTTCAGCCAGAAGCGGAACGCCTCGCGGCGCGAAGTCTGCAAGGCGGCGCTACCGGAAGATGAGCCAGCTGAGGTAGACGATCAGTGCGATCACGACCGGCAGGATGAACGCGATCGAGCGGCGAGCAGACTTCACGATGCCCGCGCTCTTCGACTGGAGCTCCTCGGCACGATCCTGGATCTTCTCCGCGCGCTCCGCCTGCCGTTTTACGAGCTCGAACTGGCTTTTCTGGAACTCGAGCGCCTCGCGCTGGCGCGCCAGCTGCTCCGCCTGGTTGTCCCGGATCTGCTCCAGCAGTGCGGCGATGCGCGCCGCGTCGTCCGTGTCCATGGTGCCGCTCCTCAGGGCGCCGTGATCGGCGAGTACCAGGGCAGCTTTCTGAATTCCGCAATCCAGGCGCTGATCGCCGGGAAATCCGCCAGCCGGTAGCCGGCGTCGTCCGCGACGTGCGTGTAGGCGAAGAGCGCGATGTCCGCGAGCGAGACCTCGTCGCCCACGAGCCAGCTGCGCCCCACGAGCCCCTTCTCGAGCACCGCGAGCGCCTCCGCACCGCGCTGGAAGCGCTCGGTGTAGCGCTCACCGAAGTCCTCCGGCTTCTTCTTGAGCGAGGTCAGCCAGAAGCGCACCGTGGCGACGCCGGGCTCGAGCTGGTATTGCTCAAAGCCGAGCCACTGCCAGACGAGCGCGCGTCCGAACTTGTCGGCCGGCATGAGCTTCGTGCCCTCGGCGAGGAAGTTGATGATCGCGTGGCTCTCGGCGAGCGGCCCGCGACCGGGCACGACGAGCACGGGAATCTTGCCATTCGGGTTGAGGGCGAGGAACTCGGGCGTCCGCGTCGCGCCCGCGACGATGTTCATCTGCCGGAGCTCGTATGGAATGCCGAGCGCCTTCATCGTGAGGCGGCACTTGTAGCCGTTGCCGGAGGGCAGGTAGTCGTAGAGGACGTAGCTCATGTCAGGCCTGCCCGAGTAGCTTCTGAGCCTGCGCCGCAGCGCGAATGCCCGAGAGGTGCGCGCCGTGCAGGGTACCGTAGGCCGTTTGCTCTGTGTGCTCGCCCGCAAACACGAGCCGCCCGCCGACCGGTCGCGTCAGCACCGCGCGCGCGCCGTAGCGGCCGGGCACGCAGTGCGAGTAGGCGCCGCGCGCGAAAGGATCGGAGGCCCAGGCAGTCGCCGCGCCCTTGTCGAAGTGCTTGCGCACGTCGCCGCCCAGCATCGAAGTCAGCTCGCCGAGTGCGTGTTCGACGCCGGCGGACTCGCCCGCGGCCTCGAGCTCGCGCGCGAATCGGCCGACCGAGAATGCGATGCAGGCGTTGTTGCCGAAATGGCGCGTCAGGTAGTTGAACCCGCGGCCGTCGTCCCGCTTCTTCCGGAGGACCTCCGTCGTTTCCGAGGGGAACACGTTCTTCTTGAAGCGGAGCGCGGTCTTCTGGAGGATCCCGAGCGGCAGGTCCGCGTGCGCCTGGAACACTTCGACCGGCAGGTGCGGCGTGAAGACGACCGAGCCCTCAGCAACGATTGCCGACGGAAGCGCCACGACCGCGACGCGCGCGCTCGCGGGACCTTCGTCGGTCTCCGCGATGACACCGCGCCCGCCCCAGCGGATGCGCGTCACCGGGGTCCGAAGCTTCACGTCCACCCCTTTCGCATAGTGTGCGAGCAGCGTCCCGTAGCCGCGCGGGATCATGAAGTCCTCGCCGTCCTCGGCGAACTGGTGGGAGTCGAGCGCGGAGAAGTTCGCGGGCTCGACGCCTTCCCAGCCAGTGAGCTCTTCCATGGCCATCGGATACCAGGGATCCGAGACCGTCTCCTGCGTCAGCGCGGCCTCCGCAGGGATGTCGAGTCCGCGGCTGCCCGCCTTGTCCAGCTCGCGCTCGATGCGATCGTGCACGGCGCGGTAGCCCGCGGTCTCCGCGCCGCTCATGCGCCGCGTGCCGTCGTAGACCTCGCGCGCGAAGCGGTCGGGGAAAATCTCGAAGTCGTTTTGCCGCGCGTACTTGATCCAGGGGTTGACGTTCGATGCGTGCAACCAGGAGCAGCCGCGATCCCAGGTGACGCCCAGGCCGCTGTCGGTGAATGCGCGTCCGCCGATGCGGTCGCGCGCCTCGAGCACGAGCACCGATACCCCCTTCGCCGCCAGCTCTTTCGCGGCGGTGAGGCCGGCGCCGCCCGCGCCGATCACGAGCACGTCGGGCGTTGCCGCGGCCGCGATCGCGCGCGGACCCACAGCGCCGACGAGCGCGCCCGCGCCGAGTCCCTGCAGGAACCGTCTGCGATTCAACACGGGATGGCTTTCCCCCAGACCTTCAGCTTCTCACGATAACCCATCCCGGCATGCGCCGGGCTCGTGGAAGGCAGCAGGCGGTACTCGAGCAAAAGCGACTTCGGCAGCGTCGGCGCGACGCGACGGCGCCAGGCGGACTCCGCCTTGCGGCCGTTGAAGCAGATGCGCCGGATGCCGGGATGTGCCGTCAGGAACGCCGCGAAATCGTTGACTCGGACAGACGTTTCGTCGATGTCGGCGTCGAGGCTCCCCGGCCGCACGCAGCTCGCGACGACGTCCCAGAGCGCAATGCGGGCGCGCTTCAGCGCCGACTGGCGGCGGGCATATGGCGCGTCGGCCGGAAATCCGCAGAGCGCACCGGCAATGCGCCAGAACTGGTTGTGGCGGAACGCATAGTACTCGCCGGCGGCGAGCGAGGCCTCGCTCGGCATGCTGCCGAGGACGAGGATGCGTGCGCGGCGGTCCGCAATCGGTGGAAATCCACGCAGCCGCTTGCGAAGGGGACGCACCCCTTCATATTAGTCGGCGCGCGCCTGCGCGGGCTGCGTCGAAAGGCCGTCAGCGAGCTTCACGAGCTGCGCGAAGTTCCAGGCCTCCGGGTCGACGCCGCTCGCCGACTCGGCCAGCGCCAAGACGTCCCGGTACCCGAACCCGCCCGTGTATTTGCCGCCGCGCAGCAACTGGCCGTAGGCTGCGACCGCGGCTGCGAGGCGGAACTGCGCCGACGCGTCGTTCGCGTCCTTTCGCATTGCGCGGGCGCGCACGGGCTGCTCGATCAGCCGGCTCGCCGCCTGCATGCCGTCCTCCGGCCGCTTGTAGCGGAGCCTGACAAAGGCGAGCTCGTCGCCGGTTGCCTTCACCTCTGACTCCTGGCTGTAGCGCAGCGGATCCACGCGCTCGCCGCCCTCGCCCTTCAGCGCGATCTCGTAGAGCGCGGTTACGGCATGGCCCGCGCCGATCTCGCCCGCGTCGACCTGGTCGTTGTTGAAGTCCTCGCGCCGGAGCATGCGGTTCTCGTAGCCGATCAAGCGGTACTCCGAGACCACGGCTGGGTTGAACTCGACCTGGATCTTCACGTCTTTGGCGATCGTGTGCAGCGTCGCGTCCCGCTGCGCGACGAGCACGCGCTCGGCTTCCGTCAGCGAGTCGATGTATGCATGGTTGCCGTTGCCCGCATCCGCGAGTTGCTCCATCAGGTGGTCGTTGTAGTTGCCGGTGCCGAAGCCGAGCGTCGTTAGCGCGACGCCGCTCCTCCGCTTCTCCTCGACGAGGTCGACGAGGGCTTCGAAGCTCACCGTGCCGACGTTGAAGTCGCCGTCGGTCGCGAGCAGCACGCGATTGTTGCCATCCTTGATGAAGCCTTTCTCAGCCATGGCGTACGCGAGCGCGATGCCGGCCCCGCCGTTCGTCGAGCCGCCCGCCTCCAGCCGGTCGAGCGCCGCCTGGATCGTCACGGTGTCGGAGCCGGGCGTCGGCTCGAGCACGATGCCGGTATTGCCGGCATAGACCACGAGGCTGATGCGATCCGCGCCCGTGAGTTGCCGCGACAGCAGCTTGAGCGAAGCCTTCACCAGCGGAAGCTTGTCCGCGCTCTCCATCGAGCCCGACACGTCGACGAGGAAGACGAGGTTCGAGGCCTTGGGCGGCGCGCTGGGCTTCCAGCCCTGGATGCCGACCTGGAGTAGCCGCGTCTTCGAGTTCCAGGGCGTCGGCGCCATTTCGGTGATCACGCCGAAGGGCGTCGACGCGTTACGCGGCGCCGCGTAGGCATAGTCGAAATAGTTGATCAACTCCTCGACGCGCACAGCGTCGGTCGGCGGCAGCCGGCCTTCGTTCAACATGCGACGCACGTTGCTGTAAGCGCCGGTGTCCACGTCGATGCTGAACGTAGACAGCGGATCCTCGGCCACGCGATGCACTGGGTTCGGGTCGATCTTGCCGTAATTCTCGCGGTCGACGTCCGGCGGGACGAAACGCGAAGCCGGTGCGGCCCAGAGTGCCGTGACAGGCGAACCCGCGTATGCCTCGTCTGCCCTCGCCCGGGATCCGGTGATGACGATTTCGCCGAGGTCGCCGGCTTTCGACGCCGGCGGTGCCGCCGAGTCATGCTCTATTTTCTGAGCCTTGTCTTCCTGCGACACCGGCGTCGGGGCACAGGCGGCCAACGCAAGGACTGCGGCCAAGGCCGTACAACGCAGGCATGGATTCATGAGCGGCTCCCAAGCGGATTGTTTCCCCTGTAAACGGAGCCGGGATGGCGGTGGGGTTAATAAGGAGGCAAGAAGGGACAGTTCCTACGTGCGCGCGATCTGCGCGACATAGAGGACGGCGCCGGTCGGTGCGCCGGTCGGCGAGCCGCCGGCTGGCTCGTCGCTGACCGCGATGTTGGTCGCCGCCGAAAGCGCCGCACGCTGGCGGTCATTGAGGGCGAGCCGGGCCTCGCCGGTTGCGGGCATGAGGCCGAGCGAGACCGGCGCGCCGCCCTCGGGCAGCGCCCACAGCTCGCGGGCGCGATCGCCCGGCACGCTGACGGTGCCGACCGCGGCGACCTCGAGCTCGTCGCCGCGCGCCGTGAGCTCGACGCGCCAGAGCTCCGCGCCCTGCTCCGACGCGAGCGTCGCCGTCGCCTGCGGCGGGCGCGTCTCTTGCCAGGCGATCCAGCCGAAGGTGAATACGGTGATGACCGCCGCTGCCGCCGCGAGCGCGAACCACCGGCGCTGCGACCCGCCGCCAACCTGGCGCTCGATCGCAGCCCAGACTTCGGGCGAAGGCGCGATGGGCACGAGCCGCAGGCTCAGCTGCGCGAAGCGCTCTTCCCAGGCGCTCACGCGCCGCGCGACGAAGGGATCGCGACGCTGGCGGCGCTCGAAACTGCGGCGCGCGCCACCCCGCAGCGTGCCGATCACGTACTCGGCCGCGAGCAGGTCCAGGTTTTCCGGTTCGTCGCGCTTCATGATTCGAGGCACCGCTTGAGCGCCGCGAGCCCGCGACGGATCCAGCTCTTGACCGAGCCGAGCGGCTCGCCGAGCTCGCCCGCGACCTCCGCCTGGGACAGGCCACCCTGGTATGCGAGCACGATGCAGTCGCGCTGGCGCGGCTGCAACGCGGCGAGGCAAGTCGCGAGCGCCTTCGTCGCACGCTGGCCGAGCGCCGCGAGCGCGTCCTGCGGCTCGTCCTCGCCCGGCAGGTCGTCGATGTCTGCGTAGGGCTCGGCATGGATGCGGCCCTCGCGGCGCTTCAAGTCGATGGCGCGATAGCGCGCGATCGCGATCAGCCAGGCCCAGGCGGAGCCGCGCGAGCGCTCGTACTGGCCCGCGCGCCCCCAGACCTGCACGAAGACATCCTGGAGCGCGTCCTCCGCCGTCGCCCGGTTCCGGAGGATGCGCACGAGGCAGGCGAGGAGCTGCGGCGCGGTGCGCTCGTACAGGCGCTGGAAGGCCTGCCGGTCCTGGCGCGCACAGGCCGCCAGGAGACCGGCCACTTCGCTGTCCTCAGCGCGTGCGGTTTCTGCGGCCATCCTGCCGAGTATACGCAGCCCCCGCCCGCCCGGATGCGCGCGCGCTGCATCCGGTTCGCCTTTCCCTGCGTAACTGCAGTGAAAACCACACCACTTGCTCCCCTTGAGCCAGGAGACTGACATGCAGAACCGGTACCCCAAGCTCGCGCTCGCCGTGCTCGCGGCGCTCGCAGCCTCATCCAGCCAGGCATCCAGCCACCGCGAAGCGCCCGCCATCACGCGCGCGCCCGCGGTCGATGCGACTGACTTCTACCTCTTCAACAGCTACGAGTCCGGCCGCGCGGGCTATGTCACCGTCATCGCCGACTACATCCCGTTGCAGGACGCCTACGGCGGCCCGAACTACTTTGCACTCGACGACAATGCGCTCTACGAGATCCTGATCGACAACAACGGCGACGCGAGGGAAGACCTCACTTTCCAGTTCCGGTTCGACAACCGGCTGGCGAAGAACAACGAGGGCCTTGCGCTCAACGTCGGCGGAAGCGCGGTCGCCGTGCCGCTCAAGAACATTGGCCCCGTGTCCGCGGCCGACCGGTCCCTGCTCAACTTTCGCGAGTCGTTTACGCTGCGCCTCGTGCGCGGCGACCGCCGCGAGGGACAGGCGGCCTGGGTGACGCGCACATCCGACGGCTCGCCGAAGTTCGGCAAGCCCTACGACTTCGTCGGGACCAAGACCTTCGGCAGCGTCGCTGGCTACGAGCAGTACGCGCGCTCGTTCATCCAGGACATCGAGATTCCGGGCTGCTCCCTGCCCGGCCGCGTGTTCGTCGGCCAGCGCGACGAGCCGTTTGCCGTCAACCTCGGCAAGGTATTCGACCTCGTGAACCTCGTGCCGGTGGACGGCAGCGCTTTCCCGGGCGGCATCACGCAGGACCGCGCGAACGACACGATCAGCGACAAGAACATCACGACGCTCGCACTCGAACTGCCGGCGAAGTGCCTCGTCGGCCACGGCAACGGCACGATCGGCGGCTGGACCACGGCGTCGGTGAAGAAGACGCGCGACGCGCACGCGCCGGTCGGCGATGCCGGCCCCGAGACGGGCACCGGCCCGTGGGTGCAGGTCTCGCGCCTGTCGAACCCGCTCGTGAACGAAGTAGTGATCGGCCTGCCCGACAAGGACGCGTTCAACGCGAGCGAGCCGCGCAACGACATGCGGTTCGCCACTTACGTGACGAACCCGACGCTGCCGGCGATCCTCGATGCGCTGTTCCGCGACGCGGTCAACACGACGCTCGGGACCAGCATCCCGAACCTCGCGCCCTCGAACCTGCCACGGACCGACCTCGTCACGGCCTTCCTCACGGGCTTCAAGGGGGTCAATCAGCAGAAGATCGTGCGGGCCTCCGAAATGGTGCGGCTCAACACCGCGATCGCGGCGACCCCGGCGGCGCAGCAGAACACGTTCGGCGTCGCGGGCGGCGACCTCGCCGGCTTCCCGAACGGCCGGCGGCCTGGCGACGACGTCGTCGACATCGCGCTGCGCGTCGTGATGGGCCGGCTCTGCCACCCGCTCACGATCGGCGGCAATAGCGTGGACCTCGGGCTTTGCTCGCCCGCGGCGGCACCCGTCGGGCTCGCGCCATTCACCGACGGCGCGCCAGTCGATGCGACGGATTTCGACGCGGCGTTCCCGTATCTCCGGACGCCGTTCCCGGGATCCGGCAGCTGAGGGCTCGCGCTTGTCGAGCGTCCGCTCCGTGCGTGCGACGGTCGCAGCTTCGGCTGCGGCCGTCGCCGCGTTCATTGCCGCGTCCGCGCTCGCCGAAACGGCACCGCGCTGGCGCCCGCAGGATGGCGGCGATGTCGTCCTCGTCCTGCCGGATTCCGCGGCGCGGTCGTTCAATGACGCGCGCACGATGACGGACCCGGTGCTTGTTGCCGAGCAGGCCGAAGCCTTCGCGGCACTGGCGCGTCGCTCGCGCGATGCGCGCTGGTTCGGGCGCGCCGAGGCGCTCGTCGAGCCCTGGATAGCCCGCCCCGAAGCGCCGCCCCGCCTGCTCGTCGCAGCAGCCGATCTCGCGCAGCAGCGCCATGAGTTCACCGTGGCGCGCGGCCTGCTGGATCGCGCGCTCGCCGCCGGGCCCGATGACGCCGGCGCGCGGCTGCAGCGCGCCAATGTCGCCCTCCTGCTCGGCGACTTCAGTGCCGCCCGCGCCGATTGCCGCGCGGTGCTGGCGACCGGCGATGCTCTCGCTGCCACGATCTGCCTCGCGTCCGCGGCGACGGGACCCGGAAGCGTCGCGCGCGCGAGGGAATTGCTGGCGGCGATCGACCAGCGCGATGACTTGCCTGCTCCGCTTGCGCATTGGCAGCTGCTGACTGCGGCCGACCTCGCTTCGCGCGACGGCGATCCGGATGCGGCGCTCGCGCTCCTCTCGCGCGCGCACGCAATCGACCCTGCGCACGAGGAAACGCGGGCGCGCCTCGCCGCACTGCTGATCGAGCGCGGCGATTCGCGGGCGGCGCTTCGGCTCGCGGCGGGCGAGAACGTCTCCGCCGCCCTCCTTGTCGCCCGCTTGCGCGCGGCTGCCAGCATCGATCCGGGCGTCGCTTTCGCGGCGCGGCGGGAGCTCGACGCGCTGCTGGAGGTCGGCCGGCTCCGCGGGACGAATGCCCACCTGCGCGAGGCGGGCGAGCTCTCGCTGCACGTCGATCGCGATGTGCGTCGCGCACTCGCGCTCGCGCGCGAGAACTTCGCGGTGCAGAAGGACACGCCGGACCTGCGTCTCCTCGTCGAGGCCGCGATCTCCGCGGAGGATCGCGCGACGATCAGCTACCTGCGCGACTGGCTCGCCCAAACGGGTTTCGAGGACCGCGTTGCGACGGATCGTCTCGCAAGGACCGGCGCATGAGGCGCTGGACCTCGTGGGCGGCTGCGACCGCACTCTCAATCGCCGGCTCAGCCGCATCCGCGCACGAGGGCAGCACCAGCTACCTCACGCTCGATGCGCGCGCGAGTGACGGGGCTGTCGCGGGCCGTTACGACGTTGCGCTCATCGACCTCGCGCTCGCGATGCCGCTCGACGCGGACAGCGACGGGCGGCTGCGTTGGGACGAAATCGAGGCGGCGAGCCCGGCGATCACGCGCTTCGTCGGTGCGGGCCTCGATGTGTCGCGGGGTGGGTCACGCTGCACAGTTCGCCTCGGTGAGCCCTGGCTCACCCGGCGCCTCGGGCTGATTTATCTTTCCCTCGACCTGGCGGCTGGCTGCACCGGCAGGGGTGGCGTCTCGGTTGCGAGCGGCCTGTTTTTCGACGCGGACGCCTATCACCGCGTGCTCGTCTCGCTTCGAACGCCGACAACGGCATTCGCGGCGACACTGGCGCCGCGTAGTCGCGCATGGTCAGAGCCGGCGCAACACTCCGCCTGGCTTACGGCGATCTCGTTCGTCGGCCAGGGAATCTGGCACGTGTGGACGGGCTACGACCATCTCGTGTTCCTGCTGCTCCTGCTGCTGCCTGCGGTCGCGGCACGCGCCGGAGCCGGGAGCCGCGGGCGCACTGTCGCGCTCGACCTCGCGCGCATCGTCACGGCGTTCACGGTCGCGCATTCGATCACGCTCGGCCTCGCGGCAACGGGCACCGTGCGCCTGCCGCCGCAGCCGATCGAAGTCGCGATCGCGGTGTCGCTCGTCGTCGCGGGCGTTCTCAACCTGGCGCCGCGCTTCGGCAGGCTTCGCCTGCCGCTCGCGTTTGGATTCGGCCTCGTGCACGGCTTCGGATTCGCGAACGCGCTCGCGGGACTCGACGTCGGCAACGGCGCGGTGCTCCCCGTCCTCGCGGGATTCAACGTCGGCGTCGAGCTCGCGAACCTCACCGTGATCGCTGCCGCGCTGCCGCTCCTCCTGTGGACCGGGCGCTTCGCCTGGTACGCGCCGCGGGCGATGCCGGCGTTGTCGCTCGCCTCCGCTGCACTCGGGGCGATGTGGATGCTTCAAAGAATCTAGAAGGGGACAGTCCCAAAAAGAAAGGCCCGCCGAAGCGGGCCTTTCGTCGACAACGTGCGGTTGCTTACCAGCGACCGCCGCCACCGCCGCCGCCACCGCCGGAGCGGAAGCCACCGCCGCCGCCCGGACGCATGCCGCCGCCGCCCGGACGCGGGCCGCGCGGACGATCCTGCGCCTCGTTGACGCGCAGCTGACGGCCACCCATCGTGAAGCCGTTCAGGGCCTCGATGGCCTTCGTCGCTTCCGCCTGGGGCATCTCGACGAAGCCGAAGCCGCGCGGACGGCCGGTCTCACGATCCGCCGGCAGCGCGACGGATTCGACCGCACCGTGCTGCGCGAACAGGTCGCGAACCTGGGCCTCGGTCGCCGAGAAAGGCAGATTTCCAACATAGATCTTCATGACTCAAGTCTCTCGCTTTTTCAGATACACACGGCCGCACGCGGCCCCCTCACGAGGGTCGACGACGGCCTTTCACTACGGCAGGAAACACGGTCGGGATCGTCTGGGCGGGCAAAAGAGCTCGGCAGGGCGAATCTTCGATCAGCGGGTCCTGTCACCTTGGCCGTGCCACGGGAGCACGGCTGGCGCGGAGGATAGCACGGAGGGGCCGAAGGGCATATTTCGAATTGGTAGCAATTACGACAAATATGTCGTCGCAGGAGGCGACAATCCCCCTTTGGCGTTAAGCACTTAGCTCATTGCCGCCGCGGTGCCCAGGGTGACAGTCCCCGCCGCAGCTCCGGTTAAGACCCCTGCTGTCAGTCGAGACGCTTGCGGAAACGGGTAATGGCGACGGTCATCATCACCGCGGTGAATGCGACGAGCGCGGCGACGTGCGGCCACAGCTCCGGCAAGCCGGCGCCGCGCAGCATGATGCCGCGGATCAAACGGACGAACTGGGTCAGCGGCAGCAGCTCCGCGAGCCATTGCACCGGCTTCGGCATGCCCGCAAACGGGAACATGAAGCCCGACAGCAGGATCGACGGCAGGAACACGAAGAAGGTCATCTGCATCGCCTGGAACTGCGACTGCGCCTTGGTCGAAATCAGCAGCCCGAGCGTCAGGTTCGCGACGATGAGGAGCGACGCTGCGACGTAGACGTCGAGGAAGCTGCCGCGCGTCGGCACGTCAAAGAGCAGCGTGCCCAGCAGCAGGATGACCGTGGTCTGGACCAGGCCGATCGCGACATATGGCAGCACCTTGCCGATCATGAGCTCTGCGACGCTGACGGGCGTCGCGATCAGCAACTCCATGTTGCCGCGCTCGCGCTCGCGCACGATCGCAACGCCCGTGAAGAGCACCATCGTCATCGTCAGGATCACGCCGATCAGGCCCGGAACGATGTTCACCTCGGAGCGCCGCTCCGGGTTGTAGAAGCTGACGACGCTGATCTGCGCCGGTTTCACTTCGCGCAAGCCCGTGACGTTTGCGAGCTCGCGGTCACGGGTGATCGGCATCTGTGCGAGCTGGATCGCCGCGCTTTGGACGACCGTGTCGCTCCCGTCGACCAGGACCTGGACCGCCTCGCGGCCTTCGATGCGGCGGCGCTCGAAGTCCGGCGGGACCACGACGCCGACGCTGATCTCGCCGCGGCGCAGGCTTTCCATGAGTTCCTGCGGCGTATTGACGGTCTTGACCGGCGCAATCACGCCCGTGGCGATGAGGTCCATGACGACGGCGCGCGAGCCGGAGGTCCCGGCCTGGTCGGCAATCCCCGCCTCGAGGCCGCGCAGGTTCAGGTTGATCGCATAGCCGAACAGGACCAGCTGCATGACAGGGATGCCGACGATCATGGCCAGCGTGACGCGGTCTCGCCGCAGCTGCCGCAGCTCCTTGACCATCACCGCCAGCAGGCGTCTCGCCCTCATGCGGCACGATCCCGGGCCCGCGCACGCGTGGCGTCGACGAAAACGTCCTCGAGATTCGGCGCGACGGACGTCACGACGGCCTGCAGGCCCGCCGCGGCCAGGGAACTGCGCAGGCGCGCGGCGACGTCGCCGTCGCGCGCAGCGAGCACGCGCAAGGCATTGCCGACCTGGGCGACGCTCAGCACGCCCGGCAGGTCCACCAGAATGCGCTGCGCGGCACGCGGCTGCGCGGTCGCGACCGCGATCGTGCGGCCCTCGAGCGAGCCGGCGAGCTCCGCCGGCGTGCCGTCGGCGACCAGGGTGCCGCGATCGAGTATCGCGAGGCGGTGACAGCGCTCGGCCTCGTCCATCAAGTGGCTCGAGACCAGGATAGTGACGCCGGCATCGGCAAGCTCGAACAGCTTCTCCCAGAAGTCGCGGCGCGATTCCGGATCGACGGCGCTCGTGGGCTCATCCAGGAACAGCAGCTCGGGGCGGTGGATGACCGCGCCGGCAAGGGCGAGGCGCTGCTTCTGGCCGCCGCTCAGCGTCCCGGCGAGCTGTCCTTGGCGATCCGCAAATCGATATTGCAGCAGCAGCTCGTCCACACGCTGCCGGGTACCCGATGTCGGGATGTCCTGTGCGGCCGCGAGGAACTCGAGGTTCTCGCGCACGGTGAGGTCCTCGAACAGCGAAAACCTCTGTGTCATGTAGCCGATCCGGCGCCGGAGCTCCTCCGCTTCCTGCGGGATGCGGAGCCCGAGCACTTCGATCTCGCCCGCGGTCGGCGTGAGCAGCCCGCAGAGCATCCGGATCGTCGTCGACTTTCCTGAGCCGTTGGGCCCGAGGAATCCGTAGACCGCGGCTTGCGGCACCGTCAGGTCCACATGATCGACTGCGACCAGGCTCTGGAAGCGCTTGGTAAGGCCCCGCGCCCGGATCGCGATGCCGCCGACCGCCCGATCGGCTTCAGCGGGCCCCATCGAACTCGACCCGCGCCGGCAGGCCGGCGGGCAGCGCGCTCGCATCCTGACCGAGCGAGATCTCCGCGAGATAGCTGAGCCGTGCCGCGTCCTCGCCGATCAGGGCGTAGTACGGCGTGAAGTTCGCCTCGCTCCGGATCATCCGCACGCGGCCGGCCAGCGAGCCCTCGCGGCCATCGATGAATACGCGCGCGGCATCACCAACCTTGACATTGGCGCGGATCGGCTCGGGGACGTAGGCGCGAACGTACGGTGCATCGCCGACCAGCATCACGACGAGCGGCGCGCCCACCGGCGCCTGGTCGCCGAGCCGGTACGGCAGGCTGTCGACGCGACCGTCGCGCGGCGCGACGACTTGCAGCTTCCCGAGCGCCGTGCTTTGGGCCGTCGCTTGCGCGTCCGCCGCGCGCACTGCCGCCTCGCCCTGGGCGACCTGTTCGCGGCGCGTGCCATGCAGCAGCTCGTCGAGGGCCGCCTGAGCCTCGCGCACGCGCGCCTGCGCCCCGCTCGCCGCCGCACGCGCACGGTCGACCTCCGTCGCCGAGACGAGCTTGCGCGCGTCCATTTCGCGCACGCGCGCGTCGTAGGCCTCGGCGTCGCGCGCCGCCGCTTCCGCCGCCGCGAGGCTGGCGCGCGCCTGCGCAACGCGCTCACGGCGCGGGCCGGCCTGGAGCTCGGCCAGTGCGTCGCGCTGCCGCTGTGCCTCCGCGTGCGCAGCGTCGGCCTGCGCCGCGGTCAGCGTGCGATCGAGCGTCAGCAGCGTGGTGCCGGCAGCGACCTGCTCGCCTTCGTGGACGTCGATGGAGACGATCTTCTCGGCCACGGGTGCCGGCAGCGTGATGCGGTCGTATTCGAGCGTGCCGAGAGCCTGCGGCGGTTCTTTGCCGCAACCCGACAAGAGGAGCGCATAGAGTCCGAGCGCGCCGGCGACGCGGATCATGGCGCCGAGCTTGCACCAATCGCTTGTATTAATCAATCGATTGATTAAATATGACTGCCGTGTCGCGCACTTCCCCGACCCGCGCTGCGGGCACCCGCGAGGCATTGATCGCGGCGGCGCTCAAGATATTCGGCCGCGACGGCTATCACGCCGCCGGCACGCGCGTGATCGCGCGGGAGGCGCGCGTCAACCAGGCCCTGATCGCCTATCACTTCGGGGGCAAGCGCGGCCTTTACCTCGCGACGTTCGAGCACATCGCAACGCAGGTGATGAGCCGGCAGCACGCGGCAGTTGCATCCATCGAGGCCGTGCTGGCGCTGCCGGACGACACCGCGGACGCCGGCGAGCGCCAAGAGCGTTACCTCCCTCCCCTGCTCCGCTACATCGACGGCCTCGCGGCGATGCTGACGACGCGGGAGTCGACCGCGTGGGCCCAGCTGATCCTGCGAGAGCAGCAGGCGCCGACCGCGGCGTTCGCCAGGCTCTACGACGGCTTCATGGGCCGCGTGCTGGAGCTGCTCGCGCGGCTGCTGCAGCGGCTGCACGGCACCCACGCCGACATGCGGCTCCAGGTCGTCACTTGCGTCGGGCAGGCGTTGGTCTTCCGGGCGGCCCGCGCCGCGGTGCTGCGCCTGATGGGCTGGAAGGAGATCGGCGACGCGGAGCGGGCCGCGATCCAGCGGCAGATTCGCGAAAACCTGATCGCGCAGCTGACGGGACCGCAACGCATCGCGGCCGCGCCGGCTGCGCGTCGCCGTCCGGCCCGGCAACGGCGCGCCCTCGCGCCGTCGCGCCGGGTTGAACGATAATGAGCCGGCCATGCGTCTTCTCTTCCAACTGGCCCTGGTGGCCGCGCTAGCGGCCGCGCTGCCCGCGTCCGCCGACGACGGAGACTCCCCGATGATCTCGATCGCCATTCACGGCGGCGCCGGCGTGATCAGCCGCTCCACGATGACCGCCGAGAACGAGCGCGCGTACCGCGCGGACCTCGAGCGCGCGCTCGACGCCGGCTACGGCGTGCTCGAAAAGGGAGGCACCAGCCTCGACGCCGTCGTCGCGGCGGTGAAGATCCTCGAGGACTCCCCGCTCTTCAATGCCGGCAAGGGCGCAGTGTTCAACCACGAGGGCATCAACGAGCTCGACGCATCGATCATGGACGGCGCGACCGAGCGCGCCGGCGCCGTCGCCGGCGTGCGCCACGTGAAAAACCCGATCGAGCTCGCGCGGCTGGTGATGGAGCGCTCGCCGCACGTGATGCTCGCAGGCGAAGGCGCCGAGGAGTTCGCGCTCGAGCAGGGCATGCCGCTCGTGCCGGGCGCTTATTTCTACACCGAGCGGCGCTGGCAGCAGCTCGAGGAGGCCCAGAAGGCGGAGCGCACCGCGTCCGTCGGCAAGGAAGACATCGGCTTCTTCAGCACGGTCGGGGCCGTCGCCCGCGACAAGGACGGCAACCTCGCGGCGGCGACCTCGACGGGCGGCATGACCAACAAGCGCTGGGGCCGCGTCGGCGACTCGCCGATCATCGGCGCCGGCACCTACGCCGACAACGACAGCTGCGCGGTCTCGGCGACCGGCAGCGGCGAATACTTCATCCGCGCCGTGGTCGCGCACGAGATCTGCGCGCGCGTTCGCCTTGCCCACGTCAGTGCCGCGGAGGCGGCGCGCACGGTGATCCAGGGAAAGCTCAAGGAGATCGGAGGCGACGGTGGCGTCATCGTCGTCGACAAGGACGGCGCGCTCTCGCTCGAGTTCAACACCGAGGGCATGTTCCGCGGCGCGCGCGACTCGAAGGGCCGGCGCGAGGTCGCGATCTACTGACCGCGCGCGGTCTCCTGTCCCGCCGCCGAGGTCTTGCGGTGGAAGTAGCCGGTCTGCATGTGTTCGTATTCCTGCTCGAGGACCTCGACGCGGTTGCGGCCGTGGTCCTTGGCGGCATAAAGCGCCTGGTCGGCAAGCTGGACGATGCCCGCCCAGCTCCGCAGCGCGAGCGGCTGCACGCAGGCGACGCCAACGCTCACGGTCAGAGCCGCCGTGCCCGAGCCCTCGTGCGGGATGCCGAGCTCCCGCACCGCCGCGAGCAGTCCGTCGCCGATGAGCTCGGCATCCGCGCGCTTCACGTCGAACAGGATGATCGCGAATTCCTCGCCACCGTAGCGCGCGGCGAGGTCGAGCGGGCGCCGCGCGAAGTGCGCGAGCGCTCCCGCGACCGCCTTCATGGCCTCGTCGCCGGCCTGGTGCCCGTAGCGGTCGTTGTAGACCTTGAAGTGGTCGATGTCGACCAGGAGCAGTGCGAGCGGCCTGCGCTCGCGCACGCACTGCGCCCACACGCGCTGCAGGTGCTCGTCGAACCGCCGGCGGTTGTGGATTCCCGTGAGGCCGTCCTGCAGCGCGCTCTCGGCGAGGCGTTGGCCTTCGAGCCAGGCGGTGCGTCGCGCATGCTCGAGGTTGTAGGCGCCGGCGACGCAGATGATGTTCGCGATGGAGATCGTCAGCAGGTAATGCGTCAGGTCGACCGCCGGCATGTCCTTCATCGTCGCGAGCACGGCATAAGCGGCAAACGCGACGACGTTGACGCCGATCGCGGCGCGGAAATTGATGCCGAGCACGAAGTAGACGGCCACGATCGCGAGGATCAGCCGGCCGAACAGCCGCGGCTCGCCGATGAACCAGGCCGAAAGCGTCACCCAGCAGATGCCCGCGAGCGCGATCGTCATGGCGACCGCGATGTAGCGCGGGTACCAGACGTCCGCGCGGCGCAGGAAAGTCAGGCCGAAGCCGATGACGAGGAGCGGCAGCATGATGCCGGTGCGCGCGAGGTCCGGCACGATGCGGCCGATCACCGGCACGACCACGCGGTCCACCTGGATCACGAGCAGGCTGATCGCGGCAAGGATCGCGAGATTGATCCGGAGGTAGCGCAGCCGCTCGTAGAACTGGTCACGGCGGTACGCCGATTCCAGCTCTCCTTCGAACCTCAGTCCGTGAAACCCGCGTTGCAGCTGTTCCGTCAGCGAGGGGGTATCCGCTCGGCTCAAGGACGGCGCCTGTGTCAGACCAGCGATCCGGCAGTATAGCGCGCCACGAATTCGGCGAACGGCAGCGCGTCACGTTCCTCGACCGTGCGCTGTTCTTCGAGCGAGGCGGCGGCTTCCTCGCGCAGCTCCGAGACCCGCGCGGGATTCGGCGGGTAGAGCTCGCGGAAGTAGTCGCGGTGCATGCGCGACATCCAAAGGCCGACCTCGGCGAAGGACATCCCCTGCCGCTTCATCTCGTCCAGAAGGCGCGCGGATGGCAGCTCCGAGTAGTCGGCGAGCTTCGCGCGCTGGAATGCGAGCGCCGCGGCATAGGGCCTCGAGGGCTCGCCTGCATCGAGCAGCTCGCAGATTCCCTGCATCTGGTCGAGGATTTCGGACGCCCAGTCGGAAAGCGTGAGCGCACCCGACTCGGTCCACAGCGTTAGCGTGCGCTCGCGCCCGCGGCTCGCGACGAGCACGTGATTCGCCTCGTACTGCGACGAGAGCTCGTGCGAGAGCGGCGCACTGTCGCGCAGGAGGCACAGCGCGGCGAAAGCCTCGAGGAACAGGAGCTTGCGCTGGTTGACGCCGACCGGGTCGTAGGCGCCGACGTCGAGCGAGCGCATCTCGACGTACTGGACGCCGCCGCGCATGAGCGCCTTCGTTGGCCGCTCGCCTGAGTAGGCGACGCGCTTCGGGCGGATGAAGCTGTAGTACTCGTTCTCGATCTGCAGCAGGTTGGCGTTGAGCTGGCGCCACTCGCCGTTCACCTCCACGCCCTGCGCCTCGTACTCCGGATGCGGCGTCGAGATGAGGTGGGAGAGGTCGCGCACGTATTCCTCGAGCGAGTTCACCGAGACGTAGACGCCCGCCTGGTTCTTGTTGCGGTAACCAAGGTCGCTCATCCGGAGCGACGTCGCGTGCGGCGCGATGAGCGTGCCTTTCCCCATCGCTTCGAGGCCGGCGGGCACTTCGCGCCCGGCAAAGAACGAGCGGGCGATCGCGGGCGAGACACCGAACAGGAACAGGATCAGCCAGCCGTAGCGCCGGTAGTTCCGCAGCAGCGAGAAGTAGGCGTCGTCAGTGAAGGCCTGGCCGCGCAGCTTCGGGTCGGTCACCGACTCGAGGACGGGCCAAAGGCCTTCGGGAAACGAGTAATTGAAATGCACCCCGGCGATCGCCTGCATCATCCGCCCGTAGCGCAGCCCGAGGCCGACGCGATACACATGCTTCATGCAGCCGATGTTCGAGCTGCCGTAGCGCGCGATCGGGATCTCGGCATCGCCCTCGAGGTCGCAGGGCATGCTCGTCGCCCAGAGCAGCTCCTCGCCGAGCTCGCTGTAGACGAACTGGTGGATGTCGCAGAGGTACTGCTGGAGCTCCCAGGCGCTCGGGAACGGCGGGGTGACGAGCTCGATCAGGGCTTCCGAGTAGTCGGTGGTGATGTGCGGATGCGTCAGGGCCGAGCCGAGCGCCCGCGGGTGCGGCGTCTGGCAGATGCGGCCGTCCGGCGTGATGCGGAGCGCCTCCCGCTCCACCCCCTTGAGGCCGCCCTGGAGCACGCCCCGCTCGCGGGCGTTGACGAGCCCGGCCAGGCGCCGTTCGAAGCCGCGATCGAGCCGATTTCTCCCCATGGACCGGGCATTTTGCGGCCCACCGCCAACTTAAGGAACCGTTAGTCGGCCCGGCCTTGGTACCGGCCTTGCGGGGAGCGTACATTCAAGGGCTGCGATTTCAGTCGCCGTTCACCTGCCGAGAGGCAAAGTGGCGCCATGAAAAAGACGTTGTCGGGGACGATGCTGCTCGCCGCCGCGCTGGCCTTTTCCGGGCCCGCGGCCGCCGATTCCATGCGCTGCGGCACCAAGCTGATGACGGACGGCGATCCGGCGGACAAGGTCGAGGCCTATTGCGGCCGGCCGGCCAGCATCGAGCGCCACGAGATCGTGCGGCCCTACTACTACAACAACGGATACCCGATCCACAGCTCGTACGAAGTCTCGGTCGAGCTCTGGACCTATAACTTCGGCCCCAACAAGCTCATGTACCGGCTTCGCTTTGAAGACGGCTTGCTAGTCGACGTTGACACCCTCTCGCACGGCTACCACTCCGCGAACGAAAGCTACTAGCTGAGGCGCCGACGCGTCCGCGCGCGACGGTCGGGCGGGTTCCCGGGCGAGCGAAGTTCCGGCGGAGCGAGCGAGGGTCCCCGACCGACCGTCGCGTGCGTTGGGTCGGACAGTCAGTGAGCCGGGAGTCGTTCGAGTAGGCGACCCCGGTCGCGAAAGTAGGCCGGCGACCCTAAAACGTCCCCGAAGTGCGACACAGGTCGATGGTGTTTGGCCATCGACCACATTAAGTTGCATCCCATGGGACGCAATTCCGCAATCGACTGGCTGTCGCACTACCGCGAAGTGCTCGCGGCGACCGCGGTTCGCGCGGTTCGCGACAACCTGCCGGCGGTGCAGGCCTTTGCTGCCGAACGCCGCGCCTGGCTTGCCGATGCCGCCGAACAGGGCGGCTGGCGCGCTGTCGCGATCGCGGCCGGTGCCATCCCCGATCGGGCCCTCACCCGCTGAACGGCCGCCCCGGCTCCGGGGCGCCTATTCCGACCCGTTGATCCTCAGGCCGCCGCACGCTGCGGCGCGCTCGATATCTTGCGATAGCGCAGGAGCAGGAAAGCGGCGCAAGTGACCAACCCCGCAATGAGTCCCGCCCAGATGCCCGACGGCCCGAAGTGCTGGCGGATGCCGAACCACCAGGCGGCGGGAAACCCAATCAGCCAGTAGGCGGTGAAGTTGAGCGCCATCGGCACGTGCGCGTCCTTGAAGCCGCGCAGCGCGCCCGCTGTCCCGACCTGCAATCCGTCCGGGATCTGGAAAGCGGCCACGAAGAGCAGGAGCCACATTGCGAGCGCGCGTACCTCGAGGTCCGAGGTATAGGCCGTAACGATGTGCCCGCGTGCGACGAGGATCACGAGGGATGACATCGCCATGACGAGCCCGCACATCGCGATGCCGCTCCAGCCGGCATTCCTGCCCGCAAGGATGTCGCCGCGACCGACCTGGTGGCCGACGTGGATGGTGGTTGCCGAGTGCAGCGACAGCGGGATCATGAACATGAGCGAGGCGTAGCTGATCGCGACCTGGTGCGCCGCGACCGTCACGGTGCCGAGGGTGCTCATGAGGAGCGCCGCGACGGCGAAGAGCGCGCCCTCGGAGACCACGGAGCCCGCGATCGGGATGCCGAGCGCGAGGATCTCGCCGATCGCGCGGCGGTCCGGCGCCTCGAAGCGGTCGAACAGCCCGAACCGGCGGTAGACGGCGTGGCGGCGCTGGTACAGGTGCATCGTCGCGAGCATTGCCCAGTTGGCGAGCGCGGTCGCAATGCCGCAGCCAAGCGCACCCAGCGACTCGATGCCGAAATGGCCGAGCGTGAGGATGAAATTGCCGCCGATGTTCACCGTGAGCCCGACCGCCGCCGTATAGATCACGGGCCGCGTCCAGCCGATGCCCTCGCTGGTGTAGCGGTGCGCGAGGAACACGAGCATCGCGGGCATGCCGAAGCACATCGCGTAGACGTAGCCGGCGGCATGCGGGATCGCGCGGGCGTCGGTGCCGAACCAGCCAAGCAGCGGCTTCACGCAGGCGAGCGCGATGACGAGCGGCACGGCGAGCATGAGCGCGAGCCAGACGCCCTGGCGGAAGCGCTGGCCGACTTCCGCGTCGCGGCTGCCGCCGTAGGCGTGTGCGACGATCGGCGAGATCGACATCAGAACGCCGAGCCCGAGCAGCCAGAACATCTGGTAGAAGCTGCCGCCGACCGCGACGCCGGCGAGCGGCTCGGAACCGAGACGTCCCGCGAAAATCGTGTTCGCGAGCATCATGCCGGCGATCACGACGTTGTTGACGAGGAGCGGCCCCGCGAGGCGCAGGATTGCCCGCGAGTCGCGTGGAAATGCGTTGCGAAAGCTGCTGATGCTGGCATTCTAGCGGAAGCAGCCGGGCCTGCTTCCATCGGAGAGCCTTCATGCTGGTCGGTTCATCGCCCCGGCGGGTCGCGGTCATCGGCGGCGCCCGCATCCCGTTCGCGCGCTCGCAAGGCGCATACGCGAGCGTCGGCAACCAGGAGATGCTCACGGCCGCCCTCAAGGCGGTCGTAGAGAAGTTCGCGCTGAAGGGGCTCCGGCTCGGCGACGTCGTCGCGGGTGCCGTGATGAAGCATTCGAGCCAGTGGAACCTGACGCGCGAGGCGCTGCTCGACTCCGGACTCGCGCCGGAGACTCCGGGCCTCGACGTGCAGCGCGCCTGCGGCACCAGCCTCGAAGCGGCAATCGTCGTCGCCAACAAGATCGCGCTCGGCCAGATCGACGCCGGCATCGCCGGCGGCGTCGACACCGCGAGCGACCCGCCGGTCGTGTTCGGCCGCGAGTACCAGCAGATCCTGTTGCGCGCGCATCGCGCGAAGTCATTCGGCGGGCGCGCGGGCGCGCTGCTCGGCATCCGGCCGCGCCACTTCAAGCCGGTGTTCCCCGGCGTCGGCGAGCCGCGCACGGGCCTTTCGATGGGCCAGCACACCGAGAAGATGGCGCGCAGCTGGGAGATCCCGCGCGCGGACCAGGACGCGCTCGCTCTAAAGAGCCACGAGCTCGCGCACCGCGCCTGGAGCGAGGGCTTCTACGCAGACCTCGTCGTGCCCTACCTCGGGCTCGCGACCGACAACAACGTGCGCGCCGACACGAGCATGGACAAGCTCGCGAAGCTCAAGCCTTCGTTCGCGAAAGACGGCACGCTGACGGCCGGCAACTCGACGCCGTTGACGGACGGCGCGGCAGCGGTGCTCCTCGCCTCCGAGGACTGGGCCCGCTCGCGCGGGCTGCCGGTGCAGGCGTACCTCACCTACGGCAAGTGCGGCGCAGTCGACTTCGTCGGCGGCGAAGGCCTCCTGATGGCGCCCGCCTTCACGGTGCCGCGCATGCTCGCGGATGCCGGCATCGGTCTGCAGGACTTCGATTTCTACGAGATCCACGAGGCCTTCGCGGCGCAGGTGCTGTGCACGCTGAAGGCGTGGGAGTCGGAGAAGTTCTGCCGCGAGCGCCTGGGGCTCCCGAAAGCGCTCGGCGCGATCGACCGCGCGAGGCTCAACGTGAAAGGCGGCTCGGTGGCCGTCGGCCACCCGTTCGCCGCGACCGGCGCGCGCATCGTGGCGACGCTTGCGAAGCTCCTCGCAACGCGCGGCTCCGGGCGCGGCCTGATCTCGGTCTGCACCGCGGGCGGCATGGGCGTCACGGCGATCATGGAGCGTTGATCGGCGTAAAATGCGCGGATGAAACGCTACATCGGACACCCGCGCGTCGAGGGCAAGGCCTCGCGCCAGGCACACGCGGACCTGCCGCCCGGCACCTTTGAGCGCGAGATGAGCAAGGAGGGCTTCTTCGGGCCGGCCGCGTTCTTCCACCATCGCCATCCGCCGACCGGCTGGTCGGCATTCGAGGGACCGCTCTCCCCGCACGCCTTCGATTTCGCGAAGCTCGACGCGGCCTCCGCACTTCCCTGGTCGGCGCCGGACCTGCTCTTCAACCCGAGCCTGCGAATCCGGTTCTGGCGGACGACCGGGAAAATGGAAGCACTCGCGCGGAACGCCGACGGCGACGAGCTCCTGTTCGTGCACCAGGGTCGCGGCGACCTCTTCTGCGACTTCGGCCGGCTCGCCTTCGAGCCGGGCGACTACATCGTGCTGCCGCGCGGGACGATGTGGCGGCTCGAATGCACGGAGCCGGCGGCCATCCTCCTGATCGAGGCGACGAACGCCTCGTACATGCTGCCGGAGAAAGGGCTCGTCGGCGGGCATGCGATCTTCGACCCGGCGATGCTCGACGCGCCACGCGTGGACGAAGCCTTCCTCGCGCAGCAGGACGAGAAGCCCTGGCGCGTCGCGGTGAAGCGCCGCGGCGCCGTCTCGACCGTCACGTTTCCCTACAACCCGCTCGACGCGATCGGCTGGCACGGCGACCTGTCGGTGTGCCGCATCAACGTGCGCGACATCCGCCCGCTGATGAGCCATCGCTACCACCTGCCGCCGTCCGCGCACACGACCTTCGTCGGCAGCCGATTCGTCGTCTGCACCTTCGTGCCACGCCCGTTCGAGACGGATCCCGGCGCGATCAAGATCCCGTTCTTCCACAACAACGACGACTACGACGAGGTCATCTTCTACCACGCGGGCGACTTCTTCAGCCGCGACAACATCCACCCGGGCATGGTCACGCTGCACCCGGGCGGCTTCACGCACGGCCCGCACCCCAAGGCACTGACGCGCATGCTCGTGCAGCCGAAGGCGGCGACCGAGGAATACGCGGTGATGGTCGACACGCGCGATCCGCTCGAGATCGCGCCGGCCGCCGCAAGAGTCGAATGGGCCGGCTACATCGACAGCTGGAAAGGCCCCGCAAAATGAAGCTCGCGTCGCTGCCCGGCGGCCGCGACGGCAGGCTCGCGGTCGTGAGCCGCGACCTTGCGCGTACAACGCTGGCGCAGGGCATCGCGGGGACGCTGCAGGAGGCGCTCGACGACTGGGTGCACTGCAAACCGGCGCTCGGGCAGCTTGCCAGCGAACTCGAGGCGGGCCACGCAAGTACGGTGCCATTCGATGCCGCCATCGTGCTCTCGCCGTTGCCTCGCGCCCACCATTGGGTCGACGGCAGCGCCTACGTCAACCACGTGGAACTCGTTCGGAAGGCGCGCGGCGCCACGATGCCCGAATCTTTCTGGACGGATCCGCTCGTCTACCAGGGCGGCTCGGACGACTTCCTGCCACCGCAGGCTGACGCGCCGTTCGGCAGCGAAGAATGGGGTATCGACCTCGAGGGCGAAGTCGCGGTCGTGACCGATGACGTGCCGATGGGCATCGACGCGGCCGCCGCGCGCGAGCACATCCAGCTCGTGATGCTCGTGAACGACTGGTCGCTCCGCAACCTGATTCCCGCCGAGCTCGCGAAGGGCTTCGGCTTCTACCAATCGAAGCCCGCGACCGCTTTCTCGCCCGTCGCGGTGACGCCCGACGAGCTCGGCGAAGCCTGGCGTGACGCGCGCGTGCACCTGCCGCTCGTCGTGCACGTCAACGGGAAACTTTTCGGGCATCCGGATGCCGGAACCGACATGACTTTCGACTTCGGCCAGCTCATCGCGCACGCGGCGAAGACCCGGCGCCTGGGCGCCGGCAGCATTGTCGGGTCAGGGACCGTCTCCAATCGCGACCGCGCCACCGGCTCGACCTGCCTCGCGGAGCGGCGCATGCTGGAGACCCTGGAACAAGGCAAGCCGATGACCTCTTTCCTCTCGTTTGGCGATCGCGTGCGCATCGAAATGCTCGACGCCGCGGGCCGCAGCATCTTCGGCGCGATCGACCAGCGCGTCGCGAGGGCCGCCTGATGCGCGCACAGGACGACAGCCGTCTCGCCGCGCCGGGCGGGCTGCGGCTCGAGGATCCCGCGCTGCTGCGCCAGCAGTGCTACGTGAACGGCGCCTGGGTAGACGCGCCGGGTCGTGGGTCGATTCCCGTGCACAATCCCGCGACGGGGGCTCAGCTCGGCACCGTGCCCGCGTTCGACGCTGCCGCAACCGAGCGTGCAGTCGCCGCGGCGCATGCCGCATTCCCGGCCTGGGCCGCGAAGACCGCGAAGGAGCGTGCGGCGATACTCCGGCGCTGGAACGAACTGATGCTCGCGAACGCCGCCGACCTCGCGAAGCTCATGACCGCCGAGCAGGGCAAGCCGCTCGCCGAGTCGAAGGGCGAGATCGCCTACGCCGCGTCCTTCGTCGAGTGGTTCGCGGAGGAGGCGAAACGGGTCTACGGCGATGTGATCCCCGGCCACCAGGCGGACAAGCGCATCCTCGTGCTGCGCCAGCCCGTCGGCGTCGTCGCGGCGATCACGCCGTGGAACTTCCCGGCCGCCATGATCACGCGCAAGGTCGCACCGGCCCTCGCCGCCGGCTGCACCGTCGTATGCAAGCCCGCGACGCAGACGCCCTACTCCGCGCTCGCGCTCGCAGAGCTCGCGCACCGCGCCGGCATACCGCTGGGAGTCCTCAACATCGTGACCGGCCCGGCGCGCGAGATCGGCGGCGTGCTGACCGGCGATGCGCGCGTGCGCAAGCTCTCGTTCACGGGCTCGACCGAGATCGGCAAGCTCCTGATGGCGCAGTGTTCTAAGACGATGAAGAAGGTCTCGCTCGAGCTCGGCGGCAATGCGCCGTTCATCGTGTTCGACGACGCCGACCTCGAAGCCGCGGTCGCGGGCGCGATCGCGAGCAAGTACCGCAACACGGGCCAGACCTGCGTCTGCGCGAACCGGCTGCTGGTGCAGAAGGGCGTCTACGAAACGTTCACGGAGAAGCTGGTCGCCGCAGTGGGCAAGCTTCGCGTCGGCGACGGACTCGCGGGCGAAACCGAGCAGGGCCCGCTCATCGACGCGGCCGCGCTCAAGAAAGTCGAGGAGCACATCGCCGATGCGACGGCCAAGGGCGCCAAGGTCGCAGCTGGTGGCAAGCGCCACGCGCTCGGCGGGACGTTCTTCGAGCCGACCGTGCTGACGGGCGTCACCCCCGCGATGACGGTCGCGCGCGAGGAGACTTTCGGTCCGGTCGCTCCCCTGTTCCGCTTCGACACGGAAAAGCAGGCGATCGCCATGGCCAACGACACGGAGTTCGGCCTCGCCGCGTACATGTACACGCGCGACCTCGCGCGCTCCTGGCGTGTGTCGGAAGCACTCGAGTACGGCATCGTCGGGCTCAACACCGGCCTCATCTCGACCGAGGTGGCGCCGTTCGGCGGCGTCAAAGAGTCGGGCACGGGCCGCGAAGGCTCGAAGTACGGAATCCTCGAATACACCGAGATCAAGTACGTCTGCGTCGGCGGCGTCTCCTGACGCCGATTTCGACCTGAAGTCCCGCGCCGGCCCCCGGCCGGCGGCTGATGCGTAAAAACAACGCTATCCTTGAAGCGATTTCGCGGGGTTTTCGGGCGGGATCTCGATTGGCGCACGCTGTCCGGTTGATCCCGGTCACAAATACGCTACGAAAATTGCCGCAGCGCGAAAGCGCTATTTAACATCCCATTACAGACCCGAGCGCGGTCTCCGCGGCCCCGAGGCGCGGCGACCGGCGGCTTCTCCCCAGGGCCGCAGCCCGGGTCAGGACATTCCCCTCAGTTGCACAGGATGAGCATCATGAAGTTCGCAAGAGTCATGTTGGGCAGCCTCATGCTGGCGGTCGCGCCGCTCGCGGCGATGGCCGAAGACATGAGCTATTCGTATGTCGACCTCGCCTACGTCGACCAGGATTTCGAAGGACTCGGGCCCTCGGCCGACGGCTTCGGACTCCGCGGCTCGATCGGCTTCGCCGAGAACTGGCTGGCCTTTGCCGAGTATTCGTCGACGAGCGTCCAGGGCGTCGACATCGAGCTGACTGCCGTCGGCCTCGGCGGGCACTACGGTCTCTCCGAGCAGCTCGACCTGGTGGGCCGCGTCGGCTACTTCGAGGTCAGCGTGGACGCGGGTGGCGGGCTGAACGCCGACGATGACGGCTACCTCCTCGACCTCGGCCTGCGCGGCCAGGTGACGGAGGGCGTCGAGCTCGAAGGCGGCGCGCGCTACACCGACCTCAGCGACGGCGGCAACGACACCGCGCTGTTCGTCGGCGGTCGTTTCCACTTCAACAAGACCTGGGCGGTCGGCGCCGAGTACCAGAGCGGGGACGACATCTCGACGATCCTCGCCTACGTTCGCGCCAGCTTCTGATCCCGTTGCATTGACTGCCGCGGCCGGGAGGTTTCCTCCCGGCCGCTTTTTTTCGCGCGGCGCCTTCGTACCGTGGCCACAGCCCTTCCGGTATCGTGCCGCCATGCCAGCCCGGAGCGGCGTCCTCGTCGTCAACCTCGGCACGCCGGACGCACCGACGCCGGAGGCGGTGCGTCGCTTCCTCGCGGAATTCCTGTCGGACCGGCGCGTCGTCGACCTGCCACGATTGCCGTGGCAGCTTTTCCTGCGCGGCTTCATCCTCCCGTTCCGCCCGAAGCAGAGCTCCGAGGCCTATCGACAGATCTGGACGCCCGCGGGCTCGCCGCTCCTGACCGGCACTGAGGCGCTCGTGCGCGCGCTCGAGCGACGGCTGGGCGCGCTCCTGCCAGAGCCGCCGGCTGTCGCGATGGGCATGACTTACGGCAACCCGTCGATCGCGCACGCCATCGAGCGGCTGCGGGCGGCAGGCGTTGCGCGCCTCGTCGTCTTGCCGCTCTTTCCGCAGTACTCGGCGACGACGACGGCGGCCGCGATGGACCGGGTCGACGCCGCGCTTGCAGGGTGGCCCGCACTGCCCGAGCGGAGCGCGATCGAGGACTACCACGCGGATCCGGCGCACATCGAGGCGCTCGCGGCGTCGGTCCGCCGCGCGCGACTGCCCTTCGACCACCTGCTCTTCTCCTTCCACGGCATCCCGCACCGTTACGCAGCGGCAGGCGATCCATACGGGGACCGCTGCCAGGCGACCGCACGCCTCGTCGCCACGCGGCTCGAGCTGCCTGAGGAGCGCTGGTCGGTCGCGTTCCAGTCGCGCGTCGGCCGCGCGCGCTGGCTCGAGCCTTATACCGAGGAGCGCCTGCGCGGACTCGCTTCCGCGGGCGTGCTGCGCGTCGCCGTCGCCTGCCCCGGCTTTGCCGTCGACTGCCTCGAAACGCTCGAGGAGATCGCGATCCGCGGCGCCCATGCCTTCATCGCCGCAGGCGGGATCGATTTCGAATACATTCCCGCGCTCAACGACGACGCGGCGCAGGTCGAGAGCCTCGCCCAGCTCGTCGCATCCCGGCTCGGCGAGTCGAGGTTGGCGGGATGATCGGGCGTTTCCACGAGGTGAGCGTGCACGCACCCGACATGCTCGAGTCCATCTCGTTCTACGAACGGCTCGGCTTCACGCAGGTTACGGCGGGCGAGGCCTGGCCCTACCCCTACGCAGTGGTCGCGGACGGCCGGCTCGCGATCGGGCTGCACGGTCGCGAGCTGTCGCAGTCGCCGCTCCTCGCTTTCGTGCTGCCGAATCTCCGCGAGCGGATCGAGGCGCTCGAGCGACGCGGAATCGAGGTTGCGGATCGCCGCCTCGGCGACGACGTGTTCAATGAAGCCAGCCTCGAAGTCGCGGGGCAGCTCGTGCGCCTGCTCGAGGCGCGCACCCACTCGCCGGCGCCGCAGGGACCCGGCGAGACCTCGCTGCTCGGCTGGTTCGAGGAATTCGCGCTGCCGGTCACGGACGTCAAGCATGTAGAGGCGGCCTGGGAGCGGCTCGGCTTCATCCCGGCAGAGGAAGGCGAAGCGCCGTATCCGCACATCGGCCTCACGAGCGACTCGCTGAACGTCGCGCTCCTTCGGAGCGGGACGCTCCGACGTCCCGCGCTTGTCTTCACCGACGCCGAGATGCCCGCGCGTGTCGCGAAGCTCGCGCAATCGGGCTTCGAGTTCCAGCGCCGGCTGCCGGGCAACCTCGACGCCTCGCGCCATGCAATGCTCATCGCCCCGGAAGGCACGCAGCTCCTGCTCGCGACTGCCGAATGACACGCGCCACCCTCGCCGCAATTCTTCTCGCCGCGGCGCCTGCCGCGCTCGCCTGGGTGCCTTGCGTGGACAAGGGCATCACGCCGCCGGTGCCGATCCAGCGCGAGGCGCCGCCTTACCCGCAGGCCGTGCGCGCGACCGGGATCGAGGGCACGGTCGAGATCGCGCTGACCGTGCTGCGCGATGGCGACGTCGGCTGGGTCGAGGTGGTGCGCGCAGAGCCGCGCGGCTACTTCGAGCAGGCAGCCGCGCTCGGCGTGCGCCAGTGGAAGTTCCATCCGGCGATGAAGGACGGCGCGCCGGTCGAGTGCCGCATGCACACGCGCGTGCGCTTCGCGCTGACGGACGCCGCGACGACCGTCGAAGCGCCGGTGCGGCGCGAGGGACCGCGGCCCTTCTACCCGGCGGCGCTGCTGCAGCAGCGCATCGAGGGCTGGGCCGAAGTGGAGTACGACCTCGACGCCGACGGCAAGGTGCTGAACGAGCGCGTCACGGCCGCCATGCCGCGCGGCGAGTTCGAGAAGTCGGCGCTCGCGGCGGTGCGCGGCTGGCGCGGCGTGCCGGGCGAGGCACCGATCCGCCACGAGACGCGACGCTTCGATTTCCGGATGCCGGACACGATGCTCGACGTCGTGCCTCCGACGATGCTCGCGAGCGCTCCGTTTCCCATGGCGGCCTGCGAGCGACGCACGACAGGCCGCGTCGCGCTCGAGGTCGACACGGACGCCACTGGCCAGGTTCGCGCGGCGCGCATCCTCGAGGCGGAGCCTGCGGGCCTGTTCGACGAGACGGCGCTCCGGATTGCGCGCGGGTCGCGGCTCTCGCCCGCCTACCGCGACGGGCAGCCGATGGCGGCGACCGCGCTCCTGACGCTCAGCTTCGATCCGCTGCGCGCAACCTGCCCGGACACGCAATCGCCGGACCGCAAGCCTTCCGCGCCCAACCGCCCGACACCGACAGTCACGCACGACGAACGGCCTGCCCGTCACGACGAGTCGTGAGCCGCCCTGTCCCGGGACGCCGGCCACCCGCTACCATGAGCGCTTCGCCGCCGCCGGCGGCGCCCAACGATTGACTGGAGTTCCCGATGAGGTTGTTCCTGCTTGCGGCGCTCGCCGCGCTCGCGTCCTATACGGCTGCCGCGGAAGAAGGCATGTGGACCTTCGACAATCCGCCGACGGCCGCCGTCCAGCAGAAGTACGGCGTCGCGCTCGATTCCGCCTGGCTCAACCACGTACGCGAGTCGACCGTACGGCTCGAGACCGGCTGCACTGGCTCGTTCGTCTCGGGAGACGGCCTCATCCTGACCAACCACCACTGCGCAGTGGACTGCGTCGCCGAGAACTCGAAGGAAGGGAGCGACCTCGTGGCCAGCGGCTTCCTTGCCTCCACTCGCGAGAAGGAACTGCGGTGCTCCGAGGACGCGGTGTCGGTGCTGGTCGGCAGCGAAGACGTGACGGCGAAGGTAGCGGCCGCGGTCGCGGGTGTCGCGCCGGACAAGCTGGTCGAGGCGCGCCGCGCGGCGCTCACGAAGCTCGAGCAGGCATGCGAGGAGGCCTCGAAAAAGGCGAAGAGCGGCCCACTAAAGTGTGAGCGCCTCACGCTCTACCAGGGCGGCCAGTACTGGCTCTACAAGTACCGGCGCTACGAGGACGTGCGCCTCGTGTTCGTGCCGGAGTACGACCTCGCGCAGTTCGGCGGCGACCCGGACAATTTCCAGTTTCCGCGCTGGTGCCTCGACATGTCGCTGCTGCGCGCCTACGAGAACGGCAAGCCGGCGAAGACACCGACGCACCTGCGTTTCGACTGGGACGGCGCACAGCCGGGCGACGCGGTGTTCATCTCCGGTCACCCCGGCAACACGGATCGCCTGCTGACGGTCGCGCAGCTCGAGCTGCAGCGCGACTCTTTCCTGCCGTTCTGGCTGCTCCGCTACTCGGAGCTGCGCGGCCGCTTGATCCAGTATTCTAAGACGGGCGACGAGCCGCGGCGCACCGCCGAGGCCTTCCTGCAGCAGATCGAGAACGCGATCAAGGTGCGGCGTAAGCAGCTCGACGCCCTGCTCGACCCGGCTCTGATCGAGAACGCCGCCGCGAAGGAGAAGGCGCTGCGCGAGGCCGTCGAAGCCGATCCCGCGCTCGCTCCGGCGCGGGGCGCCTGGACGGACATCGAGAAGGCGCAGGACACCTGGCGCAATATCCTCGTGCCGCATTCGTTCCTCGAGGGCGCCGCCGCATTCAACGGCAACCTGTTCGGCTACGCGCGCACGCTGGTGCGAGCTGCCGCAGAGCGCGCGAAGCCGAACGAGTCGCGCCTGCCCGAGTTCACGGAAGCGAGACTCGGGGCGGTTGTCCAAGGGCTGAAGGCGACAACGCCGATCTACCCGGACTTCGAGATCCTCCGGCTCTCCTTCGGCCTCGAGCGCATGCGCGAATGGCTCGGCCCCGACGACCCGGTCGTGCGCCAGGTGTTCGGCAAGGACTCGCCGGACTCGCTCGCGACCCGGCTCGTGCGCCAGAGCAAGCTCGCCGACCCCGGCACGCGCATGGCGATGTACGAGGGCGGGCAGGCCGCGATCGACGCGAGCCAGGACCCGCTGATCAAGCTCGCAGTCGCAGTCGATCCCGCCTCGCGCGCACTCCGCAAGCAGTTCGAGGAGGAAGTCGAAGGGCCGTCGCAGCGCGCGGAAGAGGAAATCGCGAAGGCGCGCTTTGCCAAGTACGGCACCAGCGTCTATCCCGACGCGACCTTCACGCTCCGCCTCTCCACCGGCGCCATGAAGGGCTGGGTCGAGAAGGGGCAGGAAGTACGGCCATGGACGGAGCTGTCGCGCCTCTATGAGCGCGCGACCGGCGAGCCGCCGTTCAGGATCTCGCCGCGCTGGCTCGCCGCGAAGGACAAGCTCGACCCGTCGACGCGCGTGAACTTCACGACCGACAACGACATCGTCGGCGGCAACTCCGGCAGCCCGATGCTGAACGCAAAGGGCGAGATCGTCGGGCTTGCCTTCGACGGCAATATCCACTCGATCTCCGGCAGCTACTGGTTCGACGACCGCCTGAACCGCTCGGTCGGCGTGCATCCGGCCTATATCCGGACCGCGCTGGAGAAGGTGTACG
>Ga0207428_10000849_pt1 | contig 34443 bp, 29 predicted proteins | sample RhiMethybrSRZTD1_FD_187600 | JGI IMG/M metagenome (GOLD analysis project Ga0207428, IMG submission 187600) | Populus rhizosphere microbial communities from Tennessee, USA - Rhizosphere MetaG P. TD hybrid SRZTD1 (SPAdes) (version 3) | ecosystem: Host-associated > Plants > Roots > Rhizosphere >...
TGTGCCGCGTCGAGCGCCTCGGAGATCTGCTTGGCGATGGGCAACGCCTCGTGTACGGGAATTGGACCTTTGGCGATGCGATCCGCGAGCGTGGGCCCTTCAACCAGCTCCATCACCAGAGCCGTCATGCCGAGGGCCCGCTCGAGGCCGAAGATACCGGCGATATTGGGATGGTTCAGCGCCGCGAGGACTTCAGCTTCGCGCTGGAAGCGAGCGAGGCGATCGGTGTCGCTCGAAACAGACGCAGGCAGAACTTTGATGGCAACCGCACGCTTCAGGTTGGTGTCCGTCGCCCGATACACTTCACCCATTCCGCCCACGCCGATCTGGACGGAAATCTCGTACGGGCCGAGTCGTGTGCCAGGCGCCAGCGCCATGCGCGCCCCCCGGGCATTCTACTTCTGCTCAACGTTCGTCAAGCGATTACCGCACACGGAATCTCCTCTTCCGTGGCACGAACAGGGGCAAGAGGAGGTCCGGCCGAAGCCGGACACTACAGCGTAACCTTCGTCCACCGATGACTTGGGGTTGGCTTGCCGACCGAAGCTCGCTCGACTACTGATGCAGACCCGGCCGGCACCCTTCGACGCTGCTCAGGGTAAACGACTCGCTCCCGTTCGCGGCGAGCCGAACGGTGGCTGCAAGTCGGCGGACGAGTAGTTCGAGCGCACAGTAGCAGGCGCCGATTCCAGCGCGAGCAAACCAATGCTCGCAAGCGGAGTCGAGCGCCTCTTGTTTTGTACGGCGTCCGGCTCCGTCAACTCGCAGACGAGAGGCCAAGGCGTCATGAAGATGACGGCAGGATTCATCAGGCTGGTCCGACGCCAGCCAGTAATAACGAAGGACGGTGACGGCGACAAGCCACGACGCGCTATCGGCTTCGCGCCGTGGCCTGCGGTTCTGGAGTGGGAGGTTGTTTGGGACACCGAGACCTTCGCTGATCAAGAGGACCGGCTGCGCGAAGTCCTCGCGTTTCCCGACGACGAGGAACCGCTTGCGATGTGAAGTATGGTTGCGTCGAGACGAGGAGGCAACCATGACCGGGGAGCATGCCAAGGCGATAGCCGAGATGTTGACGACGGTGTGGGAGAACGAGTTTCCGGCAACGTGCGCCGTGCTCGGCGCGGTGAAGAACGACAACCGCAACTACAAGCCCGACGCCAGGTCGCGCACCGCGTGGGAGTTGGCGACGCATCTGGCCACCGCCGACATCTGGTTCATGGATAGCATCCTCAACGGCGCCTTCGAGTGGAATCAGGATGCCGTGGCGAAGCTCGAATCGAGCTTCACGAGCGTCGACGACGTCGTCGCCTTCTACAAGAAGACGTTCCCCGAAAAGCTGAAGGCGCTGCGCGCGCTGCCGGGCGACAAACTCGCATCGAACATCAATTGTTTCGGCAATTTCAACTGGCCGGCGGTGCAGTACATCGGCTTCGCCAACAATCACAGCATCCATCACCGTGGTCAGCTTGCCGCGTATCTGCGGCCGATGGGTTCGAGAGTGCCGAACATCTACGGCCCGAGCGCGGACGACAAGGAAGGTTAGAGAGACTGATGTCGGAAACAGCGGTGGTCCATAACGGGCGTTCAACGATTGAACTGGCGAACTTGTAGACGGCGAACAGACACGGCGCGAAGTGGCCGGGTCTCTCGCCTCTGATCACGAGGTCGGGCGCGTGGAGGTCGCCCCGGCCGGAATTCGGCTTGCGAGGTGCGCGGCGGTCTCGGGAACGAGATAGGGGGTGGTGCGCCCAGCACGACTCGAACGTGCGACCTCCTGGTTCGTAGCCAGACGCTCTATCCAGCTGAGCTATGGGCGCGAGAGGTGAGAGTGTGATCGTTTTGCCGCTCACTCCGGACGCGACCGGAGAGGCACAAACGTTCACTATACCACGGGCATCGCAGCGACCTGTCCGTCGGCGTGTGTATCATCGGCGTACTGCCGAGGAGCCGCCGTGAAGGACTACACACTGCACCCGATCGATCTCGACTCGGAGATGGTCGCGTATCTCACTGAGGTCGCGAAGACGTACGGCTTGCCGGACATCGGCAAAGCCGTGCGCTGCCTGGTGAACTACGCGCGCGAGCACGACGCGACGTGTGACGAGATCTTCAGCGAGGTGCGCTGTATGGGTTGTTGAGCGGTCAGGTGAAGCCGCACATAATCGCCTCGTGAGTTCCGGGGACCACAAAGCGCAGGCACCGCCCGTGGTCGGATGTTACGTGCTCACGATCAGTGACACGCGCACGGAGGACACCGACACGAGCGGCCGCGCCATCCGCGATCTGCTCGCCCAGGCCGGCCACACGGTGACCGGACACGCGCTCGTGCGCGACGAACCGGAGCAAGTGGCGGCGCTGATTCGAAGCCGCCTGACCGATCGGACCACCCGCGTCATCATCACCACAGGCGGCACCGGCATCAGCGCGCGCGACACCACCTACGAAGCCGTCAACGCCCTGCTCGAAAAGCGACTCGACGGATTCGGTGAATTGTTTCGCACGCTCAGCTTTCACGAGATCGGATCGTCCGCGATGATGAGCCGCGCCACCGCCGGCACCGTTGGCCGCACGGCAATCTTCGTGCTCCCCGGCTCGCTCGCCGCGGTCCGTCTCGCGATGGAGAAGTTGATCGTGCCCGAGCTGGGGCATGTGGTACAGCAACTGGACAAGTAGCAACTAGCGCGTCATGCGTACCAAAATGCGCCCGTTCACCGACACGATCACCCTCGCCGACGCGCGGGTGATCATCGATCGCGCGCTCGAGCCGATCGCGCGCGCGGAGCGCGCGGCGCTGCCATCGGCCAATGGCCGCGTGCTGGCGGAGACGATCGTGTCGGAGATCGACGTGCCGCCGTTTTCGCGGGCGGCGATGGACGGCTACGCCGTGCGCGCCGAGGACACCCGCGGCGCCAGCCGCACCACCCCGCGCGTGCTCGAGTGCATCGAGCAGGTCTTCACCGGCCAGGTCCCCCGCAAGCCGGTGGGAGCGGGGCAGTGCACCGAGATCGCGACCGGCGCACCGATGCCGATCGGCGCCGATGCCGTCGTGATGGTGGAGGAGACCGCCAGCGACGACTCGGGCGCCATCGAGATCTTCGCGGCGATGACGGCCGGACAGAACATCGGTCGCCAGGGCGCCGATATCGCTCGGGGGCAAACCGTGCTGCAGGCGGGGACGCTCCTGAACCCGAGCCGGGTAGGGTCGCTCGCCGCGCTGGGGTTGACCGACGTCGAGGTCTACGCCAAGCCGCGCGTCGCCATCCTGTCGACCGGCAACGAGATCATCGACCCGGGCCGGCCGCTCGCGCCAGGCCAGATCTATGACATCAATCGCTTCACGATCTCGGCCGTGGTGACCGAGCACGGTGGCATCCCGGTGCCGTACAAGACCGCAGTCGACACCTTCCACGATCTGTCGCTCGCCGTCGACGAATGCCTCGAACAGGATCTGCTTGTCTTTTCCGGCGGCAGCTCTGTCGGCGAGCGCGATCTGATTCTCGACGTCATCGCCGCCAAGGGCGAGGTGCTCTTTCACGGCATCGCGGTCAAGCCGGGCAAGCCGACCGCATTCGGACGGATCCGGACGAAGCTGGTGTTCGGCATGCCCGGCTATCCGACGTCATGCCTCTCCAACGCCTACATCCTGCTGGCGCCGGCGCTGCGCCGGATGGCACGCCTGCCCGAGCAGATCGTCCGATCGATCGCGCTCCCCCTCGGTGCGCGCGTCGTCTCGGCGCCGGGTCGCCACCAGTTCTACACCGTGCGGATCGAGTCGGGCGTCGCGATGCCGGCATTCAAGGCATCGGGCGACATCACGAGCATGTCGCGCGCCGACGGCTACATCGAGATCCCGATCGACGTCGACGCCGTGGAAGCCGGCACGCTCGTCACGGTCAATCTTTTTTGATTATTGCGATCTCACCCCGACGCTGAGCAGCCGCGACGAAAAGTGGAGGCCGGATCCTCCGCGCGCTTCAGGCTGATCCGCAGCCGGAGCCGATCATCCTCGCGGAAGAGTCGCACGATCCCACCTTCGCGAAGAAACGCCGTCGTCTCGCCAATCGTGAGGACGTAATTCGAGCGCGCCCCGCGGAGCAACAGCGCGGCCCGGCGATCTTCAGGGGCACTCACGAAGAGCAAATGACACCGGCAGTCCTCATCGTCGTCATCAAGGCGGCGCACCCGAATCTCACGATCGTGGAGCCTGCTGTCGCGGGTGACAGGATCCGCGTATCGACGGTCGAACAGGTTGTAGGCCCCGAAGCTCAGCTCGAAACGTCGATTGAGCGTCGTCGTCTCACGGCAAATCCGGCCACAGTGCCGCCATCCAGGCTGCGGCGAGCGCCCATCGCACGGACGTCCACGGCCACAATCGAGGCGACAGGCTTGATGGGAATCGTCAGGGGGCTCGTAAGATCGTGTTGTTGCAACACGTTGACCGCAAACCGAGGTCTTGCGCGCTGACGATGGTGTCGGCCATCCGTCGTGGCCGGTCGGCCGGGCGTCACTGCCGTCGCACGGAGGAACGGCGCGCGCCGCAGGAGCGCCTCGCCGAGGCCCTCACGAGGGCGGTGTTATAATTTCGTGATCGTTTTCGCAATATATCCGCAATCTTTCCTGCAACTTAAGCGAGTCGGGAGAAGTTCGAAACATGTCTGTGACCGACGCTGCCGTCCAAGAAGCCGGCCCGCGACACACCACCGAGCGCATCACCAACGATTTCGCCATTCAGGTCGCGACCGTCAACGGGTCAGGCAGCCAGACCGCAAACCTCGTCCTGCTCCGATCGATCTTTCAGATGGGCGTGCCGGTCGGGGGCAAGAACATGTTCCCGTCGAATATCGCCGGCCTGCCGACGTGGTACACCATCCGCGCCAACGCCAACGGCTACATCGGCCGCAAGAAGGAGGTCGACTTCCTCGTCGCCATGAACGCGGAGACGGCGCGAGAAGACGTCATGTCGCTCGCCCCGGGCGCGGCCGTCCTTTACGACGAACCGCTCAGGTTGAACGAGCTTCGCAAGGACCTCATTTTCTACCCGGTCCCGTTCGACAAGTTGATGCAGCCGATCACGCACGACGCGAAGCTCCGTCGGCTCGTGCGCAACATGATTTACGACGGCGTGCTGTCCCGTCTGCTGTCCATCGACATGGCGCAGATGGAAAAGGCGCTGCGCAAGCAGCTCGGCAAGAAGCAGAAGGCGATCGACCTGAACATGGCAGCGCTGAAAGCGGGCTACGACTTCGCCGACGCCAACCTGCCCAAGCAGGACCCCTTCGTCATCGCCCCGATGAACAAGACGCAGGGGATGATCCTGATCGAAGGCAACGCTGCCGCGGCCATCGGCTGCATGCTGGCGGGCGTCACGTTCGTCGCGTGGTACCCGATCACGCCATCCTCGTCACTGTGCGAATCGCTGATCGACTACCTCAAGAAGTATCGACGCGATCCTGAAAGCGGCAAGACGACCTACGCGGTGATTCAGGCGGAAGACGAGCTCGCTGCCCTGGGCATGGTGCTCGGTGCGGGGTGGGTCGGCGCGCGGGCGATGACCTCGTCCGCGGGGCCTGGCATCTCGTTGATGGCCGAGTTCACCGGTCTGGGCTACTACGCCGAGATCCCCGCGGTGGTGTTCGACGTCCAGCGATGCGGACCGTCGACGGGCCTGCCGACGCGAACCGGGCAACAGGACATCCTCTCGGCGGCGGTGCTGTCGCACGGCGACACTAAACACCCGCTGCTGCTGCCCGCCTCCGTGGAGGAGTGCTATTCGATGGCGATCGAGTCGTTCGATCTCGCCGAACAGTTACAGACGCCGGTGTTCGTGATGACCGATCTCGACCTCGGCATGAACACCTGGATGTCGAAGCCCTTCGAGTACCCGACCAAGACGCCGAACCGCGGCAAGCGGCTCGACGCGCCGACGCTGCAGCGCCTCGGCGAGTTCGGCCGCTATCGCGACGTCGACGGCGACGGTATTCCCTACCGCACGGTTCCAGGCGACGGCATGCCGGCGTACTTCACCCGCGGGTCTGGCCACAACGAGCTGGCGCAGTACAGCGAGCGGGCCGAGGACTACTCGAAGAACCTGGCGCGGTTGGCGCGCAAATTCGAAACGGCGCGGACGCTCGTCCCCAAGCCGGAAGTCGAGCTCAAGCCGAACACCAAAGTCGGCATCATCGCCTACGGCACGACGCACTGGGCGATCGTGGAATCGCGCGACCAGCTCCGCAACGAGCACACGCTCGAGACGTCGTATCTGCGGCTGCGCGCCTATCCGTTCACGTCAGAGGTGTTCGATTTCATCGACCGCTGCGATCGCGTCTACCTGGTCGAGCAGAACCGCGACAGCCAGATGCTCTCGCTGCTGCGGATGGAAGCGAACCCGGCGCAGATCGCGAAGATGCGGTCCATCCCGCAGTTCGCCGGCCTGCCGATCGACGGCCGGACGGTCACGACCGAGTTAATGAAACAAGAGCGATCGTAGGGGCCGCCTTCAGGCGGCCAACGTGGGGGCCGCCTTGAGGCGGCCCAAGAGGACAACGACGAATGGCGACTCCAGCGGCACCAGGGAAGAAGGTCAATCGAATCGGGCTCGAGCCCGTGGCGTATCGCGGCAGCAAGACGACGCTGTGCGCGGGCTGCGGCCACAACGCGATCACCGAGCGCATCATCGACTCGTTCTTCGAGATGGGCATCGATCCGACGCAGGTGATGAAGCTGTCGGGCATCGGCTGCTCGAGCAAGAGCCCCGCCTACTTCCTCAACCAGGCGCACGGCTTCAACTCCGTGCACGGACGCATGCCTTCGGTGGCAACCGGCGCCGTCGTGTCGAACCGCAAGATGATCGCCATCGGCGTGAGCGGCGACGGCGACACCGGCGCGATCGGCATCGGCCAGTTCGTCCACCTGATGCGGCGCAACCTGCCGATGATCTACATCATCGAGGACAACGGCTGTTACGGTCTGACGAAGGGGCAGTTCTCGCCGACGGCCGACCTCGGATCGACGCTCAAGACCGGCGTCGTCAACGACCTTCCGCCGATCGACACGTGCACGCTCGCGATCGAGCTGGGCGCGTCGTTCGTGGCGCGGTCGTTCTCGGGCGACCCCAAGCAGCTGAAGGCGATCCTCAAGGCAGCGCTCAGCCATCGCGGCACCTGCATGATCGACGTGCTGTCGCCGTGCGTGACGTTCAACGATCACGACGGATCGACCAAGAGCTACTCGTACGCGAAGGATCACGAGGAGCCGCTCGCCGACCTCAACTTCGTGCCGTTCTTCGAGGAGATCAACGTCGAATACGACGCGGGCACGACGACTGCCGTGACGCTGCACAACGGGTCGAAGCTGCTCCTGTCGAAGCTCGCGGAGGACTACAACCCGACGGACAAGAACACCGCCCTGCGGCTGCTGCGCGAAACGGCGGGCCGCGGCGAGTTCGCCACCGGCATCTTGTATGTCGAGCCGGATAAACAGGACTTCATCGACCTGCTCGGCCTGGTCGACGAGCCGCTCTCGACACTCGACCTCTCGAAGACGCGTCCCGGCAAGGCCGCGCTCGACGAGATCATGGACAGTTTTAGATAGCCGTAATTCAAAATGCAAAATGCAAAATGCAAAAAAAGCCGGGGCGAAGGAGGCACGGTCGTCTTTTGCATTTTGAATTTTGCATTTTGCATTACATGTAACGGTCACGTATGACGGGTTATCTCCAAGTCGCCATCTATCTCGGGTTCATCCTCGCGTTCGCGCTTGTGTCGCTGCTTGCCGCACGGGTATTGAGCCCCAGTCGCCCGTTCGCCGCCAAGATGGAGAACTACGAGTGCGGCGCCGAGCCGATCGGCCCGGCGTGGGTGCAATTCCCCGTCGGCTTCTACCTGGTGTCGCTGGTGTTTCTCGTGTTCGATGCGTTGGCGATCTTCCTCTTCCCGTGGGCACTGGTCGTCCGCGGGCTGGGGGTCTGGGGTATCCTCTCGATGCTCATGTTCCTGTCGATCATCTCGTTGGGGTGGGTCTACGCATACCGGGAGCGCATCCTCGAGTGGAAATAAAACCTCCCGTCCCACAGATACCGGCGCCGATCTGGCGAAACATCAAAGATCTCCAGGAGTGGGAGCAGACCCATCAGCGGCGGCCCGAAGGTGACAAGCACTCGCAGCTGTTCGAGTCGGTCACCGAAGGGATCCACAGCTTCCCGGGCGGCTTCGTCGTCACGACGGTCGCCGATGCGTTCCTGAACTGGGCGCGCAAGTCGTCGGTGTGGCCGGTGACGTTCGGCCTGGCCTGCTGCGCGATCGAGATGATGGCGACCTTCGCCAGCCGCTTCGACGTCGAGCGGCTCGGCATGGTGCCGTGGGCCTCGCCACGTCACTCCGATTTGATGGTGGTATCCGGCACGGTCACGATCAAAATGGCGCCGATGCTCGAGCGGATCTATGACCAGATGCCCGACCCGAAGTGGGCGGTCTCGATGGGGTCGTGCGCCAACTCCGGCGGCCCGTTCCGGCACGGCTACCACGTCGTCAAGGGCGTGGACCGGGTGATACCGGTCGACGTCTACGTGCCTGGTTGTCCGCCGCCGCCGGAAAGCCTGCTCAACGGGCTGCTCCTGCTGCAGGATCAGATTGCGCACTTCCGGAAGACGGGCCGTCGCGCCCTACCCAATCCAAAGGTCGATTGAGACTGTGACCCGAGAGCAGGCCAAGGCCCTCATCGACGAGCGCTTCAGCAGCGCTCAAGTGGACGGCGACGCGCCCACCTCCGCCGAGGCTACGGCGAGCAGGCCCATCGTCGTCACGCTTCCTGTCGATCAGTGGACGGCCTTCGCGCAGTTCGCGAAGACCACGCTCGGCTGTCGGTTTTTTTCGTTCTCGTCAGCGGTGGATTGGAAGGAGCAGGGGCTCGAGGTGGTGGCACGCATCGACAACCTCGATGACGGCGTCGGCGTGATGATGAAAGCGCGATTAGGTCCCGGTGTCTCGGCCTGCCCGTCGCTCGTGCCTGTCTTCCGCGGCGCGGAGTGGATGGAACGCGAGTGCTACGACATGTTCGGCATTCAGTTCGAAGGCCATCCCGACCTGCGCCGCATGCTCCTGAGCGACGATTGGCAGGGACACCCGCTGCTGAAGTCATACGCGGTCGACACGCCCCACCCGCCGTATAGATAGGCCATGCTGGACACCGCGAAGACCTCGAAGGTCGAGTTCGACTACTCCGGCGGCGAGCGCCTCACGATGAACATGGGGCCGCAGCACCCGTCGGCGCACGGGGTGTTCCGGGCCATCCTCACGCTCGAGGGCGAGACGATCGTCGGCGTCGACGCGGTCATCGGCTACCTGCACCGCTGTCACGAGAAGCTGTCGGAGACGCTGACCTACGCCCAGTACCCGTCGATTGCGTCGAAAACCGATTACGTCGCCGCGATGACGAGCGAGCTCGCCTACGTCATGGCGGCCGAGCAGATCGGCAAGATCGAGGTGCCGAAGCGCGCGCAGTACCTGCGCGTGATCATGGCGGAACTGCAGCGCGTGGCATCGCACCTGCTCTGGCTCGGCACGTGGTGCATGGACATGGGCGGCGCGCTCGGCGGCGGCGCGACCGTGTTCCTCTACTGCATCCGCGAACGCGAGCTGATCCTCGATCTGTTCGAGTCGCTCGTGGGCGCGCGCCTGCTCTACGGCTTCTATCAGGTCGGCGGCACGCGCTACGACATCCCGGATGGGTGGGCGCAGAAATGCCGCGAGACCATCAACCTCATCGACGCGCGGATCGGCGAGTACGAATCGCTGCTCGAGGACAATCCGTTCTTCCTGGCGCGGGCACAGGGTGTCGGCGTGATCTCGCGCGAGCTGGCCGAAGACGTCGGCATCGCCGGGCCGCTGCTGCGCGGATCGGGCGTGAACTTCGATCTGCGTCGGGCGGCGCCGTACTCCTCGTACGAGGACTTCACCTTCAACGTGCCGGTCGAAACCGGAGGCGACTGCTTCGCCCGCTACCGTGTGCGCATGGTGGAGTTCCGCGAGTCGATCGCGATCGTCCGTCAGGCGCTCGATCGCCTGCCTGACGGAGCGATCTCCTCGCGGCCCGGTCTCAAGTCGGTGGCGCAGATCCGCATCCCGAAGGGCGAAGCGTACGCGCGCGTCGAAGGTCCGCGCGGTGAAGTCGGCTGCTATCTGATTGCGGATGGCAGCGCCAAACCGTACCGCATGAAGTGGCGTGGCGCGTCGTTCTCGAATCTCGCCGTGCTGCCGCACATCATCCCGGGCCACAAAATCGCGGACGTCGTCGCGATCATGGGCTCGGTCGATCCCGTGTTTGGCGAGGTCGATCGCTGATGCCCGCCTGGCTCTCTCCCCTCGTCGCGCCGTTCATCGTCCTCAACGTCGTCATCGGCCTGGTGACGTACGTGACGCTGCTCGAGCGGAAGTTCGCGGCGCGGATGCAGTCGCGGATCGGGCCGTATCGCGTCGGGCCGCACGGGCTGCTGCAGCCGATCGCGGACGCGCTCAAGCTGATGATGAAGGAAGACATCGTGCCACGCACGGCCGACCGTCGCGTCTACAATCTCGCGCCGATCGTCTTCCTGGTGCCCTGCATGTTGATCTTCGCGACGATTCCGTTCGCCCCCGGCCTCGGCGTGGCCGATCTCAACATCGGCATCCTGTTCTTCCTGGCGGTGTCGTCGATGGAGATCGTCGGTCTGTTCATGGCCGGGTGGGGATCGAACAACAAGTACGCGCTGCTCTCGGCGATGCGCGCGGTCAACCAGATCATCTCCTATGACCTGCCGTTCATCTTCGCCGCGCTCGTGCCAGTCCTGCTGGCAGGCTCGTTGAAGCTGTCGGAGATCGCCGCGGCGCAGCAGGGGCTCTGGTTCATCTTCTATCCAGTGATCGGACAGCTCGCGTTCATCGCGTTCGTGGTGTCGACACTCGCGGCCGAGAACCGCGTGCCGTTCGACATCCTCGAGGCGGAATCCGAGCTCGTCGCCGGCTTCCGCGTTGAATACTCCGGAATGAAGTTCGCCCTGATTCAGCTCGGCGAGTACGCGCACGTGATCGGATCGTCGTTCCTCGGCGCGGTGCTGTTCCTCGGGGCCTGGGCAGGGCCTGGACCCGAGTGGCTTGGGCCGCTGTGGATGCTGTTGAAAGCGATGTTCCTGTTCCTGCTGATCACGTGGGTGCGCTGGAGCTTCGTCCGCATCCGTGTCGATCAGATCCTGACGCTGTCCTGGAAGGTGCTGCTGCCGTTCACGCTGCTCCTGCTCGTGAGCACCGCGTTCGTTGTGGTCTGGAGGGCCGGTGTCTAACCCCGTTCTTCCCAGCAGCCCCACCGCGAAGCGGCCCCACGGGCCCGAAGGGCCCGCCCCACTGCGCAGCAGCCCAACTCGCGTGGTAAGCCCCCTGTCTGTCATCCGCGCCGTGACGAAGGCGCTGTGGGTGACGTTCCTGAACCTGTTCCGAAAGCCGGTCACCGTCCACTATCCAGACGAGGAACGCAAGTATCCCGACCGCTATCGCGGCCTGCTCGCGCTCGTGTACGAGAAGGACACCGGCGAGGAAGCGTGCATCGGCTGTCGCCTGTGTGAGTACGTCTGCCCGCCGGCGGTCATCAAAGTCGAGATGCTCAAGACCGAGAAGCGCAACTACGCCAAGAGCTTCTCGCTCGAGCTCTATGCCTGCGAGTTCTGCGAGCTGTGCGTCCAGGTCTGCCCCACCGACGCCATCGTGATGATGAAGTCGTTCGATCTCGCCACCGCCGATCGGCGCGAGATGCTGCTCGACAAGGATCGCCTGCACGCGATCGGCCTTCAGCACCAGCAGTCGTGGGCCACCGGCAATCTCCTGCGCGCGATGCAGGGACCCCCGAAGATGGCGCGCGCCGAAGAGGTGCACGCCAAGCCTGCCGGGAGCCAGGCGTGATGGCGGAGCCGATCGCCTTCTGGACGCTCGCCGTCGTGCTGGTGGGATCGGCGCTCGCGGTGGTCCTGTCGAAGAATCTGTTTCACGCCGTCCTGTGGCTCGCGCTGGCGCTCACCGGCACCGCCGGGATCTTCCTGCTGCTCGATGCGGAGTTCCTCGCCGCCGTGCAGCTGCTGTTGTATGCGGGCGGCGTGATCACCGTCGTCGTGTTTGCGATCGTCGTCACCGAACGCTTGGTCGGTGAGCGGCTGTCGCAGACGAGCCGGCACCTTGCCGGCGGCGGCATCGTCGCGGCAGCGCTGTTGTGGCTGATCGTTCGGGCGATCGGCACGCGGCCGCTGACGATGACGCGTCCGCCCATCGAGGGGGACGTGACGCGGCTGATCGGCGAGAGCGTGTTGACCAGGTTCGTGCTGCCGTTCGAGCTCCTCGGTGTGTTGATGCTGGCGGCGATGTTGGGCGCCATGTACTTCGCGCGGCCGGAAGACTAGAGGCCGCGCACGAAATTCAAAATGCAAAATTCAAAATGCAAAAAGAGCTGGCCCACGAGGCTAGACCTGCCGCACGCGGCACGATTCGATTTTGCATTTTGCATTTTGCATTTTGCATTACAGGCGGCGCACTGAAATGGGCCTCCAGTCCTATCTCATTCTCGCCGCGACCGTCTTCTGCATCGGCCTGTTCGGCGTCGTGACGCGCCGCAACACCGTCGGCATCCTGCTCGGCATCGAACTGATGCTGAACGCAGTGAACATCAACCTGATCGCGTTTTCGCGCTTCGCGGGCGACACGGTCGGCATGGTCTTCTCGGTCTTCACGATCTGCATCACGGTCTCGGAAGCAGCGATCGGACTGGCGATCGTGATCCTGCTGTTTCGCGTCCGCAGGACGGTCATGGCGGATCACCTGGATCTCCTCAAAGGATGAGCAGAGACGCCGACTCGTTCGCCCTGATCGCGCTGCTGATGCCGGCAGCGGCGTTCCTCTTTCTCGCTGTCGTCGCGCCGTTCCGGCGCACCGGACGACTCGCCGCGTATTTTTCGGTGCTGTCGGCGGCGGGGTCGCTCGCCGCCGCCATCCTGGCGTGGCGTCTCGAAGCCGCGGGGATTGTCGGTCGACTCAGTTGGAACTGGCTGACGACGGCGGGCATGCCGCTCGCCACGGTCGGCGTCCTTGCCGACGCCGATTCCACCGTGATGCTCGTGCTGGTGGCGCTGGTGGCGTTCCTCGTCCAGTTCTATTCACTCGGTTACCTCCACGACGAGCCACCGGCGGCGCTCGGCCGCTACTACACCTATCAGTCGCTGTTCGCGTTCTCGATGATGGGGCTGGTACTCGCGCCCAATCTGCTACAGCTCTTCATCTGCTGGGAGCTCGTCGGCCTGTGCTCGTACCTGCTGATCGGGTTCTGGTATCAGAAGCCGGAAGCGGCGCGCGCGGCAGTGAAAGCCTTCTGGACGACCAAGGCCGGGGATGTCGGCCTGCTGATCGGCATCGTGCTGTTGTGGCGCCTGACGGGAACGTTCGACCTGTCGGAGATGCGCGCGTTGGCGACGAGCGGGGCATTTCCGCTCGCGGGCCTGGGGTTCATCACCTTCTGCATCTATCTCGGCGCGGCGGGCAAGTCGGCGCAGTTCCCGCTGCACGTGTGGCTGCCGGATGCGATGGAAGGACCGACGCCGGTGTCGGCATTGATTCACGCGGCGACGATGGTGACCGCGGGCGTCTACCTGCTGCACCGCACCTCGTGGCTGTTTGCGCTGACGCCTGACGTGCTGCTCATCGTCGCGTGGATCGGCGCCTTCACGGCCCTCCTCGCGGCGGTGCTCGCCTGTGTGCAGGACGACATCAAACGCGTCCTGGCGTATTCCACGGTCTCTCAGCTCGGCTACATGATGGCGGCCATCGGCGCCGGCGTGTCGAGTGCCGGGTTCCTTCACCTGTTGACCCACGGCCTGTTCAAGGCCTTGCTCTTCCTCGGCGCCGGCGCGGTCATCCATGCCGTCGGCAGCAACGACCTGCCGCGCATGGGCGGACTGGCCCGTCGCATGCCGCAGACGGCGCTCGTCTTCATCATTGGCACGTTGTCGCTCGCCGGCATTCCGTTCTTCGGCGGATACATCTCGAAGGAAGGGATCCTTGGTGCCTCCATCGGTCATCAGACCGGCCCGTTCCTCCTGCTGATGATCGTGGCGTTCCTGACGGCGTTCTACATGTTCCGAGTCGTGTTCCTTGCATTCTTTGCGAGTCCGGCACCCACTGTCGTGTCCGGCTTTAGCCGGACACACCACGGTCCGGCTAAAGCCGGACACTACAGTGCGCCTGAAGGCGGACACCACAGCCCGCACGATCCGCCGATGACGATGCTGCTGCCATTGTGGCTGCTGGCCGTGCTGTCGCTCGGCGTCGGTCTGTATTCGACGTTCACCGGGCACGTGCCCGGGGTGACGGTCGCCGAGCACGAGGGCGCGCCCGGCTGGCTGGCGCCGTCCGCCATCGCCGTGGCCGTCGCGGGAATCGCGCTCGCGTGGCTGGTGTATCAGCGACGTGTGCTCGATGCCGAGAAGCTGGCGGCGATGTTCGGGCCGATCCGGCGCGCCGCGATCGCGAAGTTCTGGCTCGACGACTTGTTCGAGGGCGTGCTCGGTGCACTCCTGTTTGCCTTCTCGAGGTTCATCGGCTGGATCGATCGCTACCTGGTCGACGGCGTCCTCAACGTGGTGAGCGCCTGGACCGTGAGTGCTGGAGACGATGTGCGGTTGATTCAGACAGGTCGCGCGCAGGATTACGTGTACGGCGTCGCGGTTGGCCTGCTCGTCCTCATCCTCTGGATGCGTTGGGCGCTCGCGTGACCGGCCTGCCTCTGCTCTCGGTGATGACGTGGGCGCCGTTCGTCTCGGCGCTCGTGGTCATGTTCTTCGCGCGCCGCAGCCCGCTGCTGGTCCGCTGGGCGTCGCTCATCGGCGCGTTCATCTCGCTCGTCGCGTCGATCTGGGTCTACTGGCAGTACGACCGGACGACAGCCGGCTTCCAGTTCCAGGAGGAGTTCGCACTCGTTCCTTCGCTCGGCATCTCGTATCAGCTGGCGATCGACGGCATGAGCGCGCTGATGTGCCTGCTCACCTCGATCATCATCTTCGCCGGCGTGTTCGCCTCGTGGACGGTGAAGGAGCGCAGCCAGGAGTTCTACGCGCTGCTGCTCCTGCTGGTGACCGGCGTCTACGGCGTGTTCGTGTCGCTGGACCTGTTCGTCTTCTTCCTGTTCTACGAGATCGCCGTGCTGCCGATGTATCTCCTCATCGGCATCTGGGGATCCTCCGGTCATGTGCGGCCGCAGGGCATCTTCGGCTGGGCATTCGGGCGCACCGGCGTCGGCACCAAGGAATACGCGGCGATGAAGCTGACGCTGTATCTGCTGCTCGGGTCGGCGTTCATCCTGGTCGGCATTCTGGCGTTGTACGTGGCCGGCGGGTCCCGCTCGTTCTCGTTCCTGACGTTCGCCTCGTCGCAGATCGATCCGACGCTGCAGACGTGGGTGTTCCTGGCGTTTTACGTCGGCTTCGGCGTGCTCGCCGGCATCTGGCCGCTGCACACATGGTCACCCGATGGCCACGCCTCGGCACCGACCGCCGTGTCGATGCTGCACGCAGGCGTGCTGATGAAGCTCGGGGCGTACGGCGTTGTCCGCCTCGGGATGGGGCTGCTGCCGGACGCCGCAGTCGAATGGAGCTGGCTCGTCGGCCTGATCGCGTGCATCAACATCGTCTACGGGGCGCTGAGCGCCATGGCGCAGACCGACTTGAAGTACGTGATTGCGTACTCGTCGGTCTCGCACATGGGAGTCGTGATGCTCGGTGCCGCGACGCTGACGGTGACGGGGCTGAACGGGTCCGTCTTTCAGATGTTCGCGCACGGCATCATGACCGGGCTGTTCTTCGCGCTCGTCGGTCTGGTCTACGAGAAGGCGCACTCCCGGGAGATCTTCAAGATGGGCGGGTTCGGCACGATGATGCCGGGCATCGCGACGGCGTTCACCATCGGCGGGCTCTCGTCGCTTGGTCTTCCCGCCACCGCAGGCTTCGTCGCCGAGTTCCTCACCTTCCTAGGCGCGTGGAGCTCGGCGCATCGATGGTGGCTGTTTCCGGCCGTCCTCGGCGCATTTCTGACCTCGATCTACGTGCTTCGCGTCGCGAAGCAGATCTTCTGGGGACGCAAGAGCGAGGACCCGCACTTCCAGCATCTGCCCGACGCACAGGGCACTGAATGGGCGGCGCTGGGCATTCTGGTGTTCACGCTCGTCCTGTTCGGTGTGGTGCCCGGACTTGCCGTGAAGCCGATCGACACGTCGACGATCCCACTCGTGGAGCGGCTCGGACGATGACGATGGCACTTGGCGCTCCGCTCGTGCCGGAACTGGCGCTGTTCGCGCTTGCCGTCATCGTGTTGCTCGCCGGGCTTATTCGTCCGGGGCGGGCCGTCGGCTGGCTCGCGTTCGCGGGCCTGCTGGCCGTGCTCGGCGTCATGTACATCGCTCGAGAGGGAACCCTGTTCGAGGGCTCGTTCATCCAGGACGAGCTGGCGCTGTTCGCCAAGCGGCTGTTCCTGTTCGCATCCGCAGTGTGCCTGCTCGGCTCGTTGACGATGAAACAGCCGGCGTTCGACCGTCGGTCGGCGGAGTATCACTTCGCATTGCTCGTCTCGCTGCTGGGCATGCTCGTGCTCGCGTCGGCGCGGGACCTCATTCTGCTCTTCGTTGCGTTCGAGCTGATGTCGATTCCGCTCTACGTGCTCACCGGCTTCCTGAAACGCGAGACCGTCGCACCGGAGGCGGCGCTCAAGTTCTTCCTCGTGGGCACGGTCTCGTCGGCCATCATCGCTTACGGGATGTCGTTCGTGTACGGCATGACCGGGACCACCGCACTGTCGGCAATTCCACAAGCGCTGGCGGCCGGGCATCCGCTGATGCTGCTCGGGATGGGCCTGCTGCTTGCCGGGCTCGGTTTCAAGATTGCCGCGTTCCCCTTCCACATGTGGGCGCCGGACGCGTACGAGGCGGCGAGCACCCCGTTCGTCGCATGGCTGTCGGTGGCGCCAAAGGCGGCCGGCTTCGTCGCGATCATCCGGCTCTACGTCGAGGGCGTCGGTACCGCCGCGTTGATCTGGATGCCGTTCATCGCGACGCTCGCGGCGATGACGGTCATCACCGGCAACCTCATGGCGATTCCGCAGCAGAACATCAAGCGGATGCTGGCGTACTCGGGGATCGCCCACATCGGCTACATGCTGATCGGGCTCGCGGCGTTCTCCACTGCGGGCGTCGCGACCATCCTGTTCTATCTGGTGGCGTATCTGTTCGGCAACATGGGCGCGTTCCTGGTCGTCGAAGCGGTGGGGCGATCGGAGGAGTCGAACGGCATCGACGCCTACCAGGGGCTGGCGCAGCGCTCGCCGCTGCTCGCGCTGGCGATGCTGGTGTTCCTGCTGTCGCTCGGTGGGATCCCGTTCGTGGCCGGCTTCTGGGCGAAGCTGTACATCTTCGTCGCCGCCGCCGAACGCGGCCTCTACGGATTGGTCTTCCTCGGTGCGGTCCTGACGGTGGTCGCGCTGTACTACTACCTCGTCGTCGCGCGGCGCATGTATATCGAAGCACCCGTTCGGCCGGAGCCTGTGCGAATCAACGGGCTCCTCGGCGCCGCGATTGCCCTCTGCGCCCTCGGCGTCGTCGGCGTCGGCGTCTACCCCGCACCGTGGGTCGCCCTCGCCCAACGCGTCGCCGCGACGCTGTTCTCGTAATCCTCAGGAATCAGGAATCAGGAATCAGGAATCAGGAGTCAGGCATGGGCTAGCCAACAGGATTCAGCCTGTCCAGCCGTCCGGCAGAACGTGGGGTCCGGCTTTAGCCGGACCAGAACAGAACGTGGGGTCCGGCTTCAGCCGGACCGCCGTTTGCACCCTCCCGTGCATGTACCCCGAACACTTGAAGACCTTCGACTACGTCGGTCTGCACCAGTATTTCCTCACGTTCTGCACACATGAGAGGCATCGACTGTTCGAAAAGGCCGGCGCCGTCAGTCTCGTTCGTACGCAAATCGAGCGCGCCGCGACCGCATTGCAGTTTGCCGTAATCGCGTACTGCTTCATGCCAGACCACGTTCACCTTCTCGTCGAGGTCAGACAGATGAGTCCGATTGCCGCGAGTTCATCTCGCGGGCGAAGCAGTACTCCGGCTTTCACTACCAGGCAGAGTTCGGCCATCGCCTGTGGCAGCGATATGGATACGAGCACGTCCTCCGCAGCGACGAAGCTGCTGTAAGCGTGGCGCGCTACATCCTCGAGAATCCTGTGAGAGCGAGGATCGTTGAACGAATTGATGGCTACGAGTTTTCAGGATCGGGCGTGTACACAGTCGCCCAACTGCTGGAGGCGGTGCAAATGAGATCGGGCTGGTACCGGTCCGCCTGAAGGCGGCTGGCCACGACTGACTCGGGTCCGGTTGAAACCGGACCCCACGAGGATCAGGTCCGGCTAAAGCCGGACCCTACGTTTTGGGTTGCACGGGAATGTTGCACTCGGCTCCTGTGACGTGCTATCACCTGTGCCCCCGTCGCGAGGGTCGGTGACGCGCGAAACGGGCCCAGCCCGGCGCAAGGAGGTCCCACCATGATGACCACGGTCCGCCAGATCCTGAGGCGCAAGCCCGACGTCTACGCCGTGCGGCCCGATGATACCGTCTACCATGCCTTGCAGTTGATGGCCGAGAAGAACATCGGTGCCGTGCTGGTGATGAGCGGCGACGAGATCAACGGAGTCTTCTCCGAGCGCGACTACGCCCGACGGGTCGTGCTGCACGGCCACACATCGCGCGATACCGCTGTGGGCAGTCTCATGACCGCCGACGTCGTGTCGATTGACCCGACGGCGACGGTCGATGCCTGCATGGCACTCATGACCGACAAGCGGATTCGTCACCTGCCGGTGGTCGAAGGAGGCCGGGTTGTCGGTGTGGTGTCGATTGGCGACATCGTGCGGGCCGTTGTCGAGGAGCAGCAGTTCATGATCCGCTCGCTCGAGCACTATGTGACATCGTGAGGCGACATCGCTTCACTTGAACAAATCAAGCCGCACCGACTGCCCCATCTCGTAGTATCCCCGCGGGCTCGGATGAATCCCGTCGCCACAGTTGAACGACGGGAGGATCAGATCCCGGTTCGCGGGATCCTGTACGACCTTGTCGAAATCGATCACCGCGTCGAACGGCGCCTTGGTTCGCATCCACTGGTTGATTTCGTTACGTACGCGGGTCTTGCCGGCATCCCAGCCGGTGTTGTTCTCGGCTGGCGGCCGGTTGTGGCGCGGGATGATGGTGGCACCGATCACTCGCAGCCCCCGTGCTTTCACTCGCGCGACGATCTCCTGCATGCCTTTCATCACCTGCGCCGCCGCCGCATCGCGACGGATGTCGTTGGTGCCCATGAACAGCACCACGTGCGTGACACCGTGGTGCGAGAGCACGTCGCGGTCCAACCGCTCGAGCCCGGGCGGACTGTCGGGCGGGGGCTTGAGCCCTTCGCGCGTAACCGTGTTGCCGCCGATACCCTCGTTGAGCACGGCTTTGTGCCCGTCCGCCCTGCCCCGGGAGAGCGCATCGAGCGCTAACCGGATGGACAGCAGATTCTCCCAGCGATCGTGGGCGTCGACGGTCGAGCACGTGCCGTCAGTGATCGAATCGCCGAACATCACGATCGATCCGGGTGATGACGAAGACAAAACGTCGATGGCCTTCAACCAGAACATCGATGTCGTCGTCCCCTTGAAGGGAGTCGCGGTCTCGTCGGCGGCGACGTCTCCGGCGCTTGCGGCGGCCATATAGGAGGTGACTTGCGCGGCGGTATGTTGACTGGGCCGCGCCTCGGCCGCGGGCACGTGCAGGCTGACGGCCAGATCCTGTTGCGCGAGCACCTTCATCGGCACGGAGTCGCTCGTCGCGCTGCCACCCGCCGCGATCGTCACCGTTGGCGAGCCGTCGAAGGTGAGTTGACGGTTCGAGCCCGTGGCGAGCGCCGCCCCTTGAATGCGCTGGCCGACATACGCCTTGCCGATCGCGAGGGGCATCGTGCCGAAGGCGTTGTCGATACGGATGCGAACCGCGTCGCCGGCAATCGTGACGCGCGCAATCATTCGCACCGTGGTGTTCGTGACCATCGTCGCGCCAAGGCCCTGCTGCGAGGTGGACCACGCCGTGACCCAGCGTCCGGCCGGCGGCTGCTGCGACGACCCTTCTATTCCCAGCAACGCGATCGCTGCGGCAGCGAACGCCATCCGACATCTGGTTGAAGTGCCTTGCATAATGGCCGAGCAGTGTACGCCACCTTCAAACTTGCGAAGATCCTGCCGTCCCACCGCATAGGAGTCGTTGTGAGAATTCTCGGTGTCTGTGGCAGCCTGCAGGCCAACTCAAAGAACCTGGCCCTTTTGAAGATCGCGGCGACGTCGGTGCCGCCGGGCGTGCACCTGCTGCTCTTTGACGGCCTGCGGGAGCTGCCCCACTTCAACCCCGACTTGGAGTCGGACGGAGTGCCGGAGAGCGTACAGCGATGGAGGCAGACTGTCGCCGAGAGTGACGCCGTTCTCGTCGCGTGCCCGGAATACGGATTCAGTCTGCCCGGTGCGCTGAAGAACGGCATCGATTGGGTGATCGGCTCCGGCGAGCTGGAGGGGAAGATCGTTGCCATTACTGCCGCCGTGCCCGCGCCAGAGCGAGGGCGACGCGGGCTGCAGGCACTGCGCGATACGCTGTCCGCGGTGCGCGCCACAATCATCGGCGGAGAACCGATTCCAGTCGGACCCGAGTTCGACGCTGAGATCGCACAGCTCGTAAGGACCTTAATCGAGGCCGTGATGGCGGAGCGAGGTTGACCGTGTCTGCAGGAAAGACATTCCGGCGCGAGGCGCGAGTCGCCTTCTCGCGACGGGCTCAACCGGTATGGTTTCGAGTTCTGAAGTGGGTGATAGCCGTCGGAGTCAGCGTGCTTCTCTGGCGCGGATCGTACTTCTGGTTCTGGATCCTTGGTGCTCTCGTTCTTGGTTTGACCGTGCACTTAATCTGGCGCTGGAAGACGAAGGGTTGGACGCAGCCCTGGGGAGGTTGGGACGATCTCGAAGCCGCCGACAAGGATGGGAATAACCCGTGACTGATGAAGGACCCACCGCTGTCTCGGTCCGGCTGAAGCCGGACCCCACGGCTACGTCTGCGCTCGGTTGCAGTCCCCTGTTCAAGTCACCAGGCCCCGGCGTTGTACCCGTCGTCGGGACCTCTGCGCAGCGTCGGGGTCTCTAGTAGTCCCAGCAAAAGAACGGGCGAGTCTGTGGAAAGCGGATATCATCTTGCCCCTTCCACGCAGCCCACTGCGTTGAATTTCAGAGGAGATTCGGACATGACGGGGAGACTTCGGCTGCGATTCCGGATGCACCGTGCCTTGTGCCTCGCCTTTCTATGGGTCCTGGTGGCAGCTCCGACCGAAGCGCGCATCACGAAGATTCAAATCATTTCCAAGGAATCGCCGACGTTCGGCGGCTATTCGTGGCCGGGTGTCGGTCAGTACGAAAAGATCGTCGGTAAGGCGTTCGGTGAAGTCGATCCCACGGATCCCAAGAACGCTGGGATCGTCGATATCGCCCTGGCCCCCCGGAACGTGCGCGGAAACGTCGAATACGCGTTCGACTTCTACATCCTCAAGCCAATCGATCTGACCAGAGGCGCGCACAAGGTGATGTACGAGCCGCCGAACCGCGGCTCGAAGACATGGAGCGCGTTTGCCCGCGTCCCGGCGGGCAACGATCCAGGCTCGGTTACCGATCCGCTCGTCCTAGAGAACGCCTTCCTGATGCCTCGCGGGTACACGATGGTCTGGAGTGGATGGGACAAGTCGGCCGGCACCAACACCGCGAACTTCAATGCGACGATCACGCTTCCAATCGCACGTAATCCCGACGGCACTTCCATCACCGGACCGGCGTACGAATACATCGTGGCATCGGCGACGTCGTTCACCTTGAGCTATGCCGCCGCAACACTGGACAAGACGACGGCGACGCTGACACACCGCGTTCACCTCAACGACGCGCCCGTGGTGATCCCCTCTTCCGGCTGGGAATACACCAGCGCGAGTGGGACGGCGATCCGCCTGCTTCCGGCCGGCACGCCGTTCGTGGCCAACGACATCTACGAGTTCTCTTACAGGGCGAAGGATCCGACGGTGAATGGATTGGGGTTCGCTGCCGTTCGGGATTGGAACGCGTGGCTGCGTTATGACGCGGTGGATGACCTCGGCACGCCCAATCCTCTCGCGGGGGACGTCACCCGGATTCATTCCGCGGTCCTCTCGCAGCCGGGACGCATGCTCAACGACTTCCGCTACCTCGGCTTCAACCAGGCCGAGAACGGCGAGAAGGTCTTCGACGGCATGATGCAATGGATTGCGGCAGGCGATGGCATCAACATGAATTACCGGTTCTCGCAGCCCAATCGCACGGAGCGCAACCGCCAGGAGCATCTGTATGTCGAGGGTGTGTTTCCGTTCGCCAACGTCATGACGACCGACCCGATCAGTGGCAGAACGGATAGTCGGTACGCTCGGTGTCTCGCGACTGGTACGTGCCCGCGGAGTGTCGAGCTGAATTCGGCCAACGAGTATTGGGTCAAGGCCGGTTCACTCCTCCACACCGATCCGACGGGCATCACGGATCTCGCCGACTCTCCGTACACGCGCAACTACCTGATTTCGAGCCATCAGCACGGTGTCGGCAACGCGGCGGTGAAGGGAGCATGCCAGCAATTCCAGAACCCGCTGAACTCGGGGCCGGTTCAACGCGCCCTGTTCGTTACCCTGGACGAATGGGTCGATGGGCAGGCGCCGCCATCGAGCAGAGTGCCGCGTCTTGACGATGGCACGCTCGTGCCGCCGCTTCCGCAATCGGCTATGGGATTTCCCGACATCCCGGGTGTCACGTATACCGGGCTCAAAACCACACGCTACCTGTTCGACTACGGGCCCAACTTCTACACGACAGGCATTGCGACCATCAACCCACCTCTGGTCACAGCGCCACACCAAGACAATTCACTCAACGGGCCTATCTATCCGAGCTTCGTACCGAAGACCGACAGCGACGGCAACGAAATCGCCGGTGTTCGCTTGCCCGATGTGACCGTCCCTCTCGCTACATACACCGGATGGGCGCTGCGATCGGGACCACAAGCGAATGACGGATGCGAGCAGGCGGGCCAATATATCCCGTTCGCGAAGACCGAAGCGGAACGGCTGGCCTCTGGCGACCCACGTCCTTCGGTCGAGGAGCGTTATCCCTCGTTCGGCCAGTACTACAGCGAAGTTATCCGCGCGATCGACGGACTGGTCAATGATCGCTTGATGCTGTGTGAGGATGCTGACACGGAGCAGGCCCGATTGCTTCAAGCAGGACTGAACGCAGGGGTTCCAGCGCCCCACGGCAGGCTGCCACCGCAGACGACGACGCCGCGCTGTCACAACCCGCATCGTTGAGGAGAACAGTTGACGACGAACAGACGTTTGACGATGAGAAGACGTGAGCAAGTAGGGCAGCCGTCGGTTCCGAGCCCTGGTGCCGTTCACGCTGAGGTGAGGCGCCAGGGCTCGCGCAAGCCAGCGAGATGTAGTGTCCACCGTTAGCCGGACTGGGTGCGACGAGTGCAGTTAGGGGCAGAAGAAGTAGATGTACCGTTGTAGCGTGTCCCTGTTTCCCGATGCGTCATCAGGTCCGGCTAAAGCCGGACCCCACGGTTAGCTCTGCGCTCGGCGGGCGCGGTACTTCGGGACGCGGATGCGGCGTGCGAACGGCGGTACGCCGAAGCTGCCTCGGTGCGAAGTGTAGGACGGTCAAGGGCGATCTCTTGCGAGCCGCAGCCCTACTTGTTGCGAAGCTGAAAGAAGGCAAGTAAATACCCGTCCGCATCGGTGATCTCGAATCCCCACAGCCCCTCGTCTATGAACGATAACTCCTTTACAAACGACACACCGCGCTGGCGGAACTCGTTGAAGAGCGTGTCCGGGTCCAGGGTGTAGATGTACGCGTCCCAAGGAGCCCATGGGTGGCGGGTGTGATTGGGACATGGAAGCACGTCGGGACCGATTTCCTTTGAAGTGGATGCCGATCGCATCCCGCGAGACTTTGGCCCAGAACGGGCCGTCGTCCGGACCCTGGTAGTCGAGCTGAAAGCCGAGGCGCTCGCGGTAGAAGGCGATCGAGGCCTGCAGGTTCTTCACGATGAAGTTTGGTGTAATCGAAACGAGATTCATGCTCGCTCCTTCGCGCGTCGGCCCGTTCTCGGCTTTCTTGGTCGTGGAAAGCGCTCATCCAATCAACGCATGCAACTCGCGAATGATGTCTTCATTTTCGCGCCGGCGCCAGCGAGCCCGACGAGCACGCTGTCAAGCGACCCCCGCGAGAACGCAGGCCGCAGACGTACTTCCCTGAGCGCACCTTCGTGAACGCGCGCGATCGATCGTCACGGCTCAGGGCACGGCCACATCATCGTCGTACCACGGGTCCACGAGCGGCCCGGGCCGCACTACCGGTGAAGACAAAAAGGGCAGAAGAATCATCAGGTCCGGCTAAAGCCGGACCCTACGGCTACGTCTGCGCTCGATCCCGAACGCCTCGCGCGTTTCACGCGCGAGGCGCAGGTGCTGGCCTCGTTCAATCATCAGAACATCGCGGCGAACTATGGATTCGAGGAAGGTCCGGCTGTCCCCTCGGCACAGCGTCACCGCCGCGCTGATACTCCTCGCGCGGAGCTGAGGCGTGATCCGCGAGGTGGTCGATGTATCATCGGGCACTTCTGCCAGACGGTCCACAACATCGAAAAGAGGGGGTCACCATGACAATGACTGGCGCCAACAACGGCGTGAACGTCCAGGCTCTGCTTGATGCGCGAGAAGTACTGAAAGGCGCGCCCGAGGCGGCCAAGTTCACGTGGCGGGCCTCCTGCAAATGGGAGAACGGCACGCACAGCACGACGAAGGTCCAGAGCTTCTTCGGGCTCGGGCAGGAGCAGAAGCACAAGACCGAGACGTCGCTCGGTGCGGATCATCCGGAGGTCTTCGCCTCGGAGGATCACGCCATCACCCCGATCGAGTACGTTCTCGTCGGTCTCGCCAGCTGCCTTACCGCTGGTGTAGCGGCAGTGGCGCAGAATCGCGGCATTCAGCTGCGTTCGGTCGAATCGAAACTCGAAGGCCAGATGGATATCCGCGGCATCCTTGGCGTCGACAGCGACGTACGGAACGGCTACGACGACATCAAGGTGACGTTCAAGATTGATGCGGAGGCGTCGAAGGAAGAGATCGAGGGGCTGGTCGCGCAGTCGCAGAAGCGCTCGGCGGTGTACGACGTCATCACCAATCCGGTGAACGTCACCGTCGAAGTTGCCTAGCGGTCTGTCGCTGATCCACGGCGCCAGCCGCAGCGGAGCAGGACCATCGAACAGGTCACCACGGTCGTCATCGGGGCCGGGCATGCGGGTCTTGCCGCGAGCCGATGTCTCAGTGCGCGCTCCATCGATCACGTGGTGCTCGAGCGCGGGGAGATTGCCAACTCCTGGCGTCGCGAGCGCTGGGACTCGCTGCGGCTTCTCACCCCCAATTGGCAGAGCCGACTGCCCGGGTATCACTACGAGGGCGCGGAACCGGACGGCTATATGACGATGCGCGAGGTGATCGACTTCATCTCGCGCTTTGCCGTGTTGTCGGGTGTGCCCGTGCGCACGCACACCACCGTCACCTCCGTGAAGCGGACCGACGCGGGATACGACGTCGCGACGACCAACGGTAATCTTCGCTGCCGCACCATCGTCGTGGCGAGCGGCGCCTGTAATGTTCCGAGCGTACCGTCGCTCTGGCAGGCGGTGCCGCGATCGATCCAGTGCGTCACGCCATTCGACTACCGCAATCCGGACCACTTGCCGGAAGGCGGCGTGCTGATAGTGGGGGCGTCGGCCACTGGCGTGCAACTCGCCGATGAAATCGTCCGGTCCGGTCGGTCGGTCACGCTCTCCGTCGGCGAGCACGTCAGGCTGCCACGGACGTATCGAGGCCGCGACGTGCTCTGGTGGATGGATGCGTCGGGCGTGTGGAACCAGCGATACAACGAAATCGACGACCTGACACGCGTCCGGCGCCTCCCCTCACCGCAACTCATTGGTTCGCCTCAGCGCACGACGTTGGATCTCAACGCGCTCAGTTCAGCCGGTGTTGAAATGGTTGGCCGTCTCGCTGCGGTGCGGGACGGCCAGGCATTGTTCTCGGGCGGACTGCGAAATCAGTTTGCGCTGGCAGACTTGAAGATGAACCGGTTGCTGGGCACGTTCGACGAGTGGGCACGAAGCCGCGCGCGCGAGGCCGACGTCGGTCCGCCGGAACGCTTCGAACCGACACGCGTGCCGGCCACGTCACGGCTCAAACTCGATCTGCGGAGTGGCGAAGTCCGTTCGATCGTCTGGGCGACAGGATTCCGACCCGACTACAGCTGGCTAGATGTGCCAGTGATTGATGACAAGGGACATCTGCGGCACGAGGGAGGCGTCGTCGATGCGCCAGGGCTGTATGCACTTGGGCTGCCGGTCCTTCGACGGCGCAAGTCGACTTTCATCCATGGCGCCGAGGACGACGCGCGTGAAGTCGTCGATCACCTTGCCGAATATCTGACCACGCTGGTGAAGGGACGAAGTTGAGTCAAGACGTATGAGTTTCGGTGGCGGCGCGCTGGTCCAGAGGGCTGTCGAACTGGATCACCTGAAGGGATTCTTTCTTCATTTCATCGCTCAATGCACGATGAAGGCGCTGGACCTCCGGGAGGTCCCACTCGAAGGAGGCCACCGCATCGGTCACTTCGAAGAGGCCGGCCGCCAGCTTGTCGCGAGCAGCCTGATAGCCGGCGAGCGCGATCTCCGTGCCCGCCGCTGCCGCCTGCGCAAGGAGCTCGGAGTCGATGAGCGCATCGGTGATTCCGTGCGCCGTGAGCGGATCCTTGAAATAGCCGGCATCGCCAACCAGAGCCCAGCCGGGTCCGAATGATTGTCGAAAAAACCCCACCTCTCCCGCAAACCCGCGGTACTTTTCCACCCTCTGCGACCGTTCCACGATCGCCGCCAAGTCGGATCCGCATTCCCTCAGCACTTGCCGGTATCCGGCCTCCGCGCCCAGGCGCAGCGCCTCATGGAAACGGTTCTGCGGAACCGAGGCAAATATACACGTGAGCCCGCCATTGGTCGGGATCGCGCCGGCGCTCACACCAGTGCGGTAATACCAGTGGTATCCGTCGAACCCGGTATCTGACCAGTAGGTAAAGATCACACCAGTTGCGTGACGACCTGTTCGATAGCATCCCGCGCTGACAAGACGAGCGACCGTGGATCGCACACCATCGGCTCCGATCACCAGTTCAGCCGACACGTGGCGCTCCCGCTCATGACCATCCCGGAGGCGTACGCCGCACACGCGATCGTTGCCCGCGCGGACGAGGTCGACGAGTTGCGTATCGAACACGATCTCGGCACCGGCTTTTCGCGCGGCGTCGACAAGCACCCGGTCAATGACGCTACGCCGAGGCGCGTAGAGACCGTCAACGTCGTTTTGCGGTTTGATCTGCACCTCCACGACCTCGTCGTCATAGTGAAACGACGTCGATCGGATCACCGGCGTGCCTGCCGCTTTGATTTCGCCGAGAACGCCCCATCGGGATAGTTGAAGGACGCCCGCTCGCATGAGCGCGTGGGTCGAGACCGTATCGCTCCCGTAGCGACCACGGTCGATCGCGAGCACCCGAAGGCCTCGTCTCGCGAGGAGCAACGCAGTGGCCGCGCCGGCGCAACGGGCTCCGACGATGACGACGTCGTAGTCGGGGGATCGAGCGGAACCGGTGATCATCTCGTTCTTCGCGAGCGAGCAACATCCTCGTTCAGTGTGCCGCTTGATTGAGTGCGGGAGGTGAGCCGCCGAGTCAATGACGCGGCTAAGATTAGCATGTCCGTGGGCAGTCGCAGGCCCAGGCAACCGGGGCAATATGAGCAACGACATCGATCAAGTCTGGCCTGGTGGCATCCCACATGTTGGGCAGATCGCGGAGCGCTCGCGCACGGTGAAGGCCAAGGATATCGAGCGCTTCACGGAGATCAGCGGCGACAAGAACCCACTCCATTACGATGAGGCGGTGGCAAAGGCGAGCCGCTTCGGAGAGATCGTCGTGCAGGGTGGCGTGACGAGCGCAATCCTCAACGCTCTCGTGGCCGAGGACCTCCCGGGGCCGGGCACCGTCTTCCTTCAGGTGAATTGGAGTTTCAAGGCGCCGGTTCGGCCCGGTGACACGATTACCGGCCGCGCCGAGGTAATAGAGGTGCGAACCGATAAACCCATTACCAAGCTCAAGACCAGCGTCGTCAGAGACGACGGGACGCTCGTCCTCGATGGTGACGCACTGTGCTATACGATGCCGATCGCGAGAAGTGAGAACCCGAGGGGACTGTCTGTCGGTGACAAATAGACGTCAAGGGCGGAGACCTCGCTGCAGTGTGTCTGAACAGGCGTTGTCTTCCTAGGCTCACTGCATTCAGGTCCGGCTGATGCCGGACCCCGCGGCTACGTCTGCGCTCGGCGGACGCGATACTTCGGGACGCGCATCCGGCGTGCGGACGGCGGTACCCCGAAGCTGCCCACGATCGGCCGGACGATGTCCACAAAGTCGCCGTAGTGCATGCAGAGCGAGTCGGTGTGCGTGCCGGCGTTGAACACCATCTCAGGCTCACCGACGAAGCACCGTTCGACGAACACGGGGTGCCCGTGCATCATGCCGAAGGGTGGCATCGCTCCCACTTCGAATTCGGGATACAAACGCGCGATCTCGTCCTCGTTCGCGAGCCGCAGCGACACCGCACGCGCGAGCTGTCGGAGCGCCTCGAGATCGACGGAATGGTGTGCGGGCACGACCGCCTGCACCGGCCGGCCGTCGGCAATGCAGATGACGACCTTCGCCGATCGGCGTCCGGGGATGTGCGCAATGGCTGACAGTTCAGGAGCGGTGAACGCAGGCGGGTGACGCAAGGTCAGATACGGCACACGCTCCCGCTTGAGGATGTCCGCGAGACACGGAAGTAACGCCACGACCGCCCCCTTTCGACATGGAAGCCGGGGCAAGTGGACGAGCAATGAGTAACGCTCATGGACACCATGAGTAATGAGCGCGACTCGGGGCTTTTGATAACACGGCTATGCACTGGGCGTCTACATTTCTTTTCAGCTAGAATTCGACCTTCGGCTCGTCCCACAAGTCCCCGGTCGTCGCTCGGTCGGTTTCGCGGAGGTCCTCTGATGATGTCCAGGCCTCGCTACCCCGGCGTTCGGATCACCGCCAACGGGAACCAGCTGGTCTCCTACCACACGGAAACCCGCATCGCAGACGCCGGCGTGTTCTACCCGATCACGCCCTCGACGGAGGGCGGCGAGCTGTATCAGCAGGCCTTCGCCGAAGGCAAGCTGAATGCCTTCGGCCGCAACACGATCGCGATCGAGGCCGAGGGCGAGCACGCGGCACAAGGCGGGGCCATCGCTCATTCCGTCTGCGGCAAGCGAGTCGTCAACTACACATCGGGCCAGGGAGTCGTCTACGGGGTGGAGCAGTACTACCACGCGCCCGGCAAGTGCTCGACGATGGTCCTCGAGGTGGCCGCACGCGCGCTGACGAAACACGCACTCAACGTGCACTGCGGACATGACGACGTGTACGGCGCGCTCGACACGGGCTGGATGATGGTGTTCGGAAAGGACGCGCAGCAGGCTGCCGACCAGGCGCTGATCCTCCGCCGCGTCACCGAGCTGAGTCTCACGCCCGGTATGAACGTGATGGACGGCTTCCTCACGTCTCACCTCGAGCGGACGTTCTACAAGCATGAGTCGGAACTGATTCGCGAGTACCTCGGGGCGCCGGAAGACATCATCGAGTGCCCGACCAAAAGCCAGCGCACGCTGTTCGGCCCGACCCGCCGCCGCGTCCCGAAGATGATCGACCTGACGAACCCGGTGCTCCTGGGGCCCGTGCAGAACCAGGAGCATTACATGCAGGGCGTCGTCGCCAGACGCGACAACTTCACCGAGCCGATCCTCGACTTCTTCGAGGCGGCCTACAAGGACTTCGGTGAGCTGACCGGCCGCCACTACGGCCTGATCACCGAGTACAAGACCCACGACACCGACACCGTCTTCGTATCGCTCGGGTCGGCTGCCGAGAACATCGAAGCGGCGGTCGATTACCTGCGCGAGCAGCGCGGCGTCACGGTCGGATCGATCCACATCAACGTCTTCCGACCGTTCCCCGAAGCGGCGGTCGTGAGGGCGCTCGCCGGCAAGAAGAACGTGATCGTGCTCGAGCGCACCGACGAGCCGATGGCGGGTGACAACCCGATGGGCCGCGACATCCGCACGGCGCTCAACAAGGCGCTGCAGGGTGAGGCGGGCCTTCCGACGATCACCGCCGACCAGATGCCGCGCTTGTTCGGCGGCGTCTACGGCCTCGGGTCTCGCGATTTCAGACCGGAGCACACGATCGGCGCCTACGAATTTGCGACCGGGCAGCGGGCCCGCAGGGATGGCAAGCGCGCGTCGGACGGCGCGTCGTTCATGGTCCTCGGCGTCGATCATCCGTACGAGGTGAAATCGGACGATACCCCGTCGCTGCTGCCCGATAAGGCGATCGCCGTCCGCTTCCACTCCGTCGGCGGCTGGGGCGCCATCACCACCGGCAAGAACCTCGGCGCCATCATCGGCGACCTCAACGATCTGCTCTACGACCGCGACAGGATCGTCGACGAGTTCGACAACCCGAAAGAGATCATCCACGTCAGCGCCAACCCGAAATACGGATCGGAGAAGAAGGGCGCGCCGACCTCGTACTTCATGATCGCGGCCCCCGAACGGATTCGAGTCAACTGCGATCTCCGTCACGTCAACGTCGTCCTCTGCTGCGATCCCAAGGCGTTCACCCATACCAACCCGCTCGACGGCATGTCAGACGGTGGCTGTCTGGTCTGGGAGTCGGACGAAGAAGGCGAGGCCGCGTGGGAGCGGCTGCCGCTCTGGGCACGAAAGCAGATCATCGACAAGAACATCCGCGTCTTCACGCTGCCCGGCTTCAAGATCGCGCGGGAGGCGACCGATCGTGGCGACCTGCAGCTCCGCATGCAGGGCAACGCATTTCTGGGCGCGTTCTTCTCGGTGTCGCCGATGCTGCAGGACTTCCGCATCACCCCCGAGCAGTTCCGCGACGCGGTCCACAAGCAGTATGTGAAGAAGTTCGGCAAGCTCGGCGAGGGAGTGGTGACCTCCAACATGGAGGTCATGACCAAGGGCTTCGAGCTGGTGCGCGAGATCAGCGTGGGCGCGATGGAAGCGGCCGACCGCTCGACGCTGCGCGGCAAGGCGCTGCTGCCGATGGCCATTCCGGAGAGCATCGCGGCCAGCGAGGGATGCGGCACGGGCTGCCGCACGATCCCGCCGCCAGCGGATCAGCCGGCACGTCCACCGCTGACGCGCGTCGCCGAGTTCGACGCGATGTTCAGGGCGAAGCTTGGTTACAACCAACCGGCCAATGCGTACGCCTCGCTCGGCATCATGGCCGCGGGCAGCGGCGATACGGCGTCGAAGTACGTCGCACGCCGTGAGACGCCGCTCTACATTCCCGAGAACTGCACGCAGTGCATGGAATGCATTGCGGTCTGCCCCGACACGGCACTGCCGAACTGCTCGCAGGATCTCGACCTCATTCTCCACACTGCCGTCTCCAACTACGTCAGCGACAGCAGCGAACGTCAGAAAATGCTGAAGCTGCTGCCGGAAATCACCAAGCAGACGCGCGAGCGGATGCGCGAAGCGGTGGCCAAGAACGACAAGACGCCCGCGCAGCAATTCATCAAGGACGTCACGCACTCGGTCAACGGCTTCTCGCCGGCGGCGAAGGAGGAATTCTTCAGCGTCATCGACAAGGTGCCGATGGCGTTCCACAAGGCCAACGCCATCTTTGCGACGCCGGAGAAGAAGAGCCCGGGGTCGGGCGGCATCTTCTCGATCTTCGTCTCGGATCTCTGCAAGGGGTGCGCCGCCTGTGTCACTGCCTGCGGCGAGCACCAGGCGCTGCGGATGGTGCAGGAGACCGAGGAGGTCAACGCCGAGCACGAAAGCGGTACGGCGTTCCTCAACCTGTTGCCCGACACGTCGCAGAAGTATCTCGGCCTCTACAACGACATTCGGCCGCAGGATTCCAAGACGGCGACGCTCCGCAACATGCTGATGGTGCGGAAGAATTACGACGCGCTCGTCTCGGGTGATGGTGCCTGTGCAGGTTGCGGCGAGAAGAGCATCCTACGCGCAGTGGCCGCGGTGACCGAGGCGTACATGCGGCCGCTCTATCACGCCAAGGCTGATCGCTTCCGCCGGAAGGCCGACGAGCTCGAACAGATCGGTGAACAGAAGCTCGCCGAGATGAAGGCGCGCAGCCAGGAGGAGTACGAGCTGTTCCGTCAGGCGGTGGCGCACCTGCTCATGGGCCTCGGCGGCGAAGACGACAAGGACACGCGGAAACGCATGGCGGCGCACGGTCCGATCTCCGACACGGATATCGTCGGCGCCATCACCTCGGTCCTGCGCCACGAGGCGTTCATCCACAAGAACCTGCAGGCGGTCGACGGCCGCGCCGCCAACGGCATGTCGGTCATGGCCATGGCCGCGCACACCGGTTGCAACACTGTGTACGGGTCGACCCCGCCAAACAACCCGCATCCCTATCCGTGGATGAACTCGCTCTTCCAGGACGGCATCACGGTCGGCTGGCTCCTCGGCGAAAGCTTCATCGTCGACCATGGCCGGCGATCGGTGATCCCGGAACGGCTGCTCGACGCCTTGATGCATCGGGAGAAGGACGTCATCAACCCGCGCGAGTACTACGAGTACGTGCACTTCACCGACGCGACGATGACCGATCAGGAGATCCTCGAGATGCCGAAGGTCTGGGTCGTCGGCGGCGACGGCGGCATGGGCGACATCGGCTACCAGAACATGTCGAAGGTGATCCTGCAGAACCGTCCGAATGTGAAGGCGGTGATGCTCGACACGCAGGTCTACTCGAACACGGGTGGTCAGAACTCGGATTCGACGCCGATGCTCGGCGGCAACGACATGAACGTGTTCGGCGCCGCAACGCAGGGCAAGAACGTCGAGAAGAAGACGGTTGCCGAAACGTTCCTCGCCGGACATGGGTCGCCGTTTGTCGCGCAGGTCTCGATCGCCAACGCACCCAAGCTGTATCGCGCGATTCTCGACGGCATCGAGTACAGAGGCACGGCGTTCCTGCAGTGCTTCACGACCTGTCAGCCGGAGCACGGCGTGGCCGATGACCTGGCGCTGACGCAGGCGCAACGCGTGCGCGACTCGCGCGGCGCGCCGGAGTTCGTCTTCAATCCGAGACTGGGGGAGACTTACCAGGAGGCGCTGGATCTGAAAGGGAACCCGACGATCGAGATGGATTGGTTCGAAACGCGCTTCAAGGGCTCGAATACGCCATACCGCTACACCGTGGCGCACTGGTGCGCGACCGAGGCGCGATTCCGCAACCACCTCAAGAAAGTGAAGCCGGAGCACCTCGCGAAGCTGATCCCGCTGGACAACATGCTGGCCCGCATCACCCAGCAGGACGTCGTCTACCGGCGGTATCTCGTGTCGACCCATCGATCCTACGTGCCCGACTTCGGCGTCTACATCACGATCCAGGGTTCGAACGGCGACCTGGAGTACCGGTCGCTGTCGCGCCAGCTCGTACTCTTCTGCGTCGAGCGCCGCAAGGCGTGGCGATTGCTGCAGAGCAAGGCCGGAATCGAGAATCGCGAATACAAAGCGCAGCGGGCGCTGCTGGCCGATGTCGATGCGGGCAAGATCTCGATGGAGGATTTCTTCGCGCACGCAGACCGGATGTTGAAGGAGCGGCTGCCCGCTCCGGCCGCGCACAAGCCGGCCGAGGCGAAGGCGGCCGTGCCTGTCGCCGCCACAGCACCAGCAGCCGCAGCGGGCGTCACGATCGCATAATGCAGAATGCAGAATTCAGAGTGCAGACACGACGTCACGGCGCAACGCCGGTGTGAAAGCGCGATGTTTTCACCCCGTTGCTGCGAGCCGTTTGGTGTCTGCATTCTGCATTCTCAATTCTGAATTACACTCTTCTTCTCCTCCAGGAGACATCCGTCATGAAACGTAGCGCGAGCGCCGTGTGGCGCGGAGGACTGAAAGACGGCAAGGGAACCGTGTCCACTGAGAGCGGCGTGCTCTCGTCGACGCCCTACAACTTCCGGATGCGATTCGAGAACGAGAAGGGCACGAACCCGGAGGAACTGATCGCTGCCGCACACGCGGCCTGCTTCTCGATGGCCCTCTCAGCTCAGCTCGGC
>Ga0207428_10000850_pt1 | contig 34425 bp, 30 predicted proteins | sample RhiMethybrSRZTD1_FD_187600 | JGI IMG/M metagenome (GOLD analysis project Ga0207428, IMG submission 187600) | Populus rhizosphere microbial communities from Tennessee, USA - Rhizosphere MetaG P. TD hybrid SRZTD1 (SPAdes) (version 3) | ecosystem: Host-associated > Plants > Roots > Rhizosphere >...
CGGAACCTGTCGTTCAGCGTCACCAGGAATCGCAGCCGTTCCTCTTTCATTGGAAGACCTCTGGCGGGAGTCCGGATTTTAGTGCGAAGCGAGGTTCAGGTTGTAGATGAATGACTCTTCGGGCGCCACACCAAACGACGCTTCCACAGGAAGCGAAGGCAAGTGCCGGAGGTGGGAATCGAACCCACACGGGGGGTGACCCCCACGGGATTTTGAGTCCCGCGCGTCTGCCAGTTTCACCACTCCGGCATGTTGTTGAAGAGCAATTACTTACTAGTGTACGACTGCTCCATTGTCAGATCGAGGAGTGCCGGATCGAGTGCCGGATTTGCGATCACTCCTCACGTTCTTCGGCGCAACGGACGCCTTATGCATTCGCTGCACTGCGTTCATTCGGTAATCGGGCGCCAGATGTGAGTATCGCATCACCATTTGGAGCGTTCGATCCCTCAGCAATTCTGCCACGGTGCGAATATCCGCACCCATCTGCTCAAGGCGCAGCTCGACTTCCTCGAGCGTGCGCAGCAATCGGGGTCGAGCACGGTACGGTAATAGAGTTTCGCGATGTTAGGCCGTGCACTACTCCACGATCACCGTCACGGTCGGCGGACCCGCCGCCAGAACATCAGCGGACGCGCACCTTGTCGGCAAGCCACCCCAGAATGATATCTGCGAGTTGCTGGTTGTTGAGGTCCATCATCAGCAAGTGGCTGTTGCCGCGAATGCCTCGATCGGGCAGGTAGATGTTCTCGGCGACTCCTCCGGCCCCCTTAATGCGAGTCACCGCGTCAACGCATTCGGCCATGCGGCCCGGCCAGTCGCCAACGTTCGAACCAAAGAAGTCTCCGAACATCGTGAGCAGTTTGACGCGGGTGAAGACGGCCTTGACGTTCTCATCAGACACCTCGCAGCTTCTAGGTTCGATTGACACGACGGCCTTCGCCAGATTGGGACGGTCGATGGCGGCGCCGAGCCCGTATGCACCGGACTGCGAATGGACCATGACTACGGCGGGACCGATCCGGTCCAGTAGCGCGCCGAGCGCCGCAATAGTGCTCTGGCCGCCGTCAGGGTAGCTGGTCTCCGTGTTCGGCACCATCTGCGCGAAGTATTGGTCTTGCGCCTTGATCGGAAAGCGAGTGTTCTCGTATGGTGTGAACGCAGCGGGTCCAAACCGAAAGACCGTCCACGCTTGCTCGTTTGTGAATTCAACGAAGCTTGGAATCAGCGCGGGGTTGCTTTCGAGCTTCGCTCGGTTGCTGGGTGTCGGGTCGAACCCGGAGCGAGCGCGACCGGAGTGGTCGACGACGTAGACGGGAATGCCGCGTCGCACAAAGTACTCCGCCCAACCCATCCGACCGTCCGGCGTCTCCTCGTATGTCTTGCCGGTGTGGCCGGCCCCATGGACCATGATGATTGGATAGGCCCCGCGATTCCGGGCTGCAGGAATTTCATATTGAACGTACATTCCCTTTGCCGAGATGTGGCCGGGAACCGGTGTTCCGGTGGCACTCGGAAATGCCGAGGCAATATTCTGCTCGTTGACGAAAAAGCTCCCCTGCTTAGCAAGGACAAGAGGCTGATTGGAGTTTGTGCCAGTCGCGGTGGTCGCCGGGTTTCCGCTCTGAGCCTGAACGCCAGGGTTGAGCGGGATGACCAAGGTCGCAGCCAACGCAACAACAGCCCACGCAGGGATTCTGAGCCGCATTGCATCCCCCTTCGATCGAGGCTTGTTGATATGCCAACGAGCGGTTCGGCCCTGATTCCTTCGACTAAGAACAAGTGTCACTGTCCGAAGTGTTTGACGGCGATCTGGTCGCCGATGTCGATTGTCAACAGGTCCTCGGCTCCCTGAAGAGGACCTGTATACGTCTTGCGTGTTTGGTCTATGACGCTCGCCGTCGCCGGTGCATGCGAATAGACGGCCAACCGCGGCTTCACTCGGGAGAAGACCTCGCCGACCTGATCCGGCGTCGTGTGGAGCGCAATCGCTTCCTCGGCCCTCGCGGGGTTCCTTGTCGTCGCCCGTGCCTCAATCGCGTCAACCACTTCGTGAACGACTACATCCACGCCAGCGGCGTGCCGAACCAGATTTTCGGACAAACGCGTATCGCCTGACAGCGCGACAGACCGGCCGCGATAATCAACCCGATAGCCAAGCGCGGGTGCGACCCGCCCATGGTCAACCAGAAACGCCGTCACCTTCAGACCATCCTTCTCGAACACCGTACCTTCCTTAACGTCGCGACTCACGACCCGAATGCCTTCGGCCGGAGCCCCCACGAGACGACGCATGCCAATGTCGAAAGCATATGCGCGCTGCAGTGCCTCCATCATGTCGCTCGTGCCATCCGGTCCCCACACCTGAAGCGGCTCTGTTCTTCCGGAAGAACTCCAGCCCACCAGGAGCAAGTCGGGAATCTGGATGATGTGGTCTGAATGCAGGTGCGTCACAAACAACCGACTCACCGAAGCAAGCGAAACTCCGAGTTGCGTCAGGCGGATCGTGGCACCGCGGCCGCAATCGAACAGAAGCCGCGTGCCACCAGCCTCCACCATCGTGCTGATGCCGAACTGGCTCAGATCGACCGGCGGCCCCGACGCTGAGCCGAGTAGAACTACGCGCAGCGTGTCCGGCGTAGGCGGGAGATATACCTTTGCGGACGGCAGTGGCTGCATCTGCATTGCCGCCAATGTAGCCAGCGAACCGTACTGGTGGAGGAGAAGCACCACGCACGCAAAGACGCCAGGAGCGACGTGCTTAGCCATGGGATAAGCCCTCCGACATTTTCGATCCGATTCGATACCGCTCGGCCCAACTACCATTCAGTGGACCGCCTCCAACGTTCGCGGTGATCCACCGCTCGAGTTGGCGTGGCTGGCCTTGATCCCGTTGATGCCGCGGATAGTAACACCGGGACGTTCGGCCCGCTGCCCTGCACTTTCTTGCGAGAGTCGCGGATCGCTGCGATTTCGGCCGCGCCTGAACACGATGGCGTGCGCCGAAAAATGGGCTGGGAATCCGTCGCGCCGACAACGGATCATTGCGAACGCGTGGCGGTGCCGGGTCGTCCGGCTCGACGAGATCCTATAGGATGCTACGGCCGTGAGCCGTCGATTCGCACATATCACCCCGTCCAGTCCAAGGCCGAGAGTTCTTCTCGTTGACGATCACCGCCAGTTTCTCGACGCCGTGTCGGCGATGCTGGCCGATGACTTCGACGTCGTCGGTGCCGCAACCGACGGCAGGCAGGCGCTCGACATCGCCGCCCAGGTGGATCCCGAGATCATTGTCCTCGACGTCGAGATGCCGGGCCTCGACGGCTTTCAAACGCTTCGGGCGCTCCAACAGGCCGGGTTTGCGACAACACCAGCAGTCTTCTTGAGCATGCATGACGCGGACGAATACGTGAACGAGGCCTTCCGGTGTGGCGCCCGGGGCTACGTCGTCAAGCCACGCATCTCACGTGATCTCGCAAGCGCGCTCGACCAGGCGATCCTCGGCCGCGCGTTTGTGCCGTCGCTCACATCGATGTACCAGCTTGCCAACGGCGGCATGCATGCGATTCAGCTGCACGATGGCCCGGAAACGTTCCTGGACGATGTGGCCGGCCTTTTCGACCTCGCGCTTCGGCGCGGTGACGCCACTCGCGTCATCGCCACCGCGCACATTTGTCAGGGTCTGGACGAGCGGCTTCGGACTTTCGGATGGAACGTCGGCGGATCGTCCGGTCACAAACGTTATCGCGTCACCGATGCGGCCGATGCGTTGAAGAGGTTCATGCGGGACGGGCTCCCCGACCCAAACCGGCTGGCGGAGGTCACCGCGGAATTGGACCAGTATCGTCGCACTGCCGGTGAAGGGACGACGCCGCGTCTCACGATCTTCGGCAACATGGCCGAGGTGCTCAGTGCCGAGGGCAACACAAAAGCGATGATCTCACTCGAAAGGCTGTGGGACACGCTGACGCGGGACCTTCCATTCCTGACGATTTGCGGATATGGAACGTCATGCTTCCACGATGGCGTGCCGGATTTGTGGTCAGACGCGTGCAGCGCGCATCGGGCGGTGAGTTATGCAGCCGACGTCTGAGACCGGACCGACAACCCACAATCACCCTCCCACGGCCGACAATGAGACGGCAGTCATCCATCTCAGCGTCGAAGGTCTCGTCAACGTCAGAATCCGCGACGGCGCGTATCAGTCTGTCGATGACGCCAAGGCAAACCTCGCCGCGGCTGTTGCCGCGACTGCGGGCCGGCGCCGTCCGCTCCTCGTCGACATCCGAACCGCGCAGCCGCTCGATGCCGAGGCGCGGCACCTTTACTCTGGCCAGACGCTCGTCGACGGCTTCCTGGCACTCGCGCTTCTTGTCGATAGCAGCCCCTTCGGGCGCATGATGGGAAACGTCTATCTGCGTATCGCTCGCCCGGGCATCCCAACCCAACTGTTTAATGACGAACCACGGGCCGTTGAATGGCTGATGAAGCATCGCGGGTGACGCCACCCGAGGCGAACTTCGATTTCGACACCGATCGGGTGGCGGCCTTTCTTCGAACGCTCGAGAGCATGGCGGCCGGCCAGATTGACCAGCGCCTGCCGATTTCACCGCGTCACGACACGCTTGACGCCATCGCCTACGCGATCAATGTCCTCGTCGGCGAGCTCAGTTGGGCGAGCGCTCGCGCGAAAGAAGCGCAGGAGGAGAAGGAGACTCAGCTGCGAGCCGCCGTCACCAGCGCGGAGGTGCGCAACGGCGCGATCCTCAAGGCGATCCCCGACCTGATGTTCGTGCTGCTCCGCGACGGCACTTACGTCGACTACCACGCGCGCGATCCAAAACTGCTCTTCGTGCCGCCAAGCACCTTCATCGGCAGGAACATGCGCGACGTCCTGCCTTCAGCGCTTGCGGACCTGATGATGGACGGGCTCGAGCGCGCCTGCCAGACAGACGACATGATCGTGGTCGAGTACGAGTTGCCGATGGATGAGCCACGAGCCTTCGAAGCGCGCATCGTGCAGGCCGGCGCCGATCGTGTACTCAGCATCGTTCGCGACGTAACCGAGTCGAAGCGCGCGACGGAGCTCAATCGCGATCTCGCCCGCAGGTTGATTGTGCGTCAGGAGATCGAACGGCAACGCATTGCGCGCGAACTGCATGACGATGTCAGTCAGCGGATCGCGCTGCTGAACATCGAGATCGACAAGATCGCCACGCAAGGCATCTCGGAGGAATCGCGTTCACGCCTGCACACGCTGTCCGCGCAGGCCAGGGACATCGCCACCGACGTGCACCACATCTCGTATGCGCTGCATCCGTCATGGCTGGAGACACTTGGCCTCGTTGCCGCCCTTCAGTCGCTCTGCCGCGACGCGTCGAAGCAACGCAATCTGCAGGTCGCCTTCACGCATAACTCGATTCCATCGTCGGTGGACGCGAATGTCTCGCTCTGTCTTTATCGAATTGCGCAGGAGGCGCTGCATAACGTCGCTCGTCACAGCCAGGTGCGTGAGGCGCAGGTCAGCGTCACGTGCGACGAGCGCCACATTGCGCTGCAGATTGCCGATTCGGGCGTCGGCTTCGATCCGAGGCACATGCGATCGGGCGGCCTCGGCCTCGCCAGCATACGCGAGCGCGTTGCGGTGCTGAAAGGACAGCTGGCCATCAACGCTGTTCCTGGCGGTGGAACACAGATCACTGTTCACATCCCGCTCGCCTCGGAAGGCTCGGAGTCAGCGCCGCCTCTGATCGCATCCGCGTAGCCTCGGATCGACACGCAGCTGGATCGTGGCTGTCTCCGTTTCGTGACGCCGTCAGCACACACTCGGAGTTCACAAATTTTCAGTCCCTAAGTGGCCGACGGCGTGCGCATTGCGTGTGGAAATGCACGCACCCGGTTTCCACGAATTTAGCGATTCGTTCCGCTACAGGCGTCGCCGTCTGCCGCTCTGGATGGATACATGCAGTGCATCCGCGCCGCCTTGAGGATGTTATGGACAAGAGAGAGATGCTGGATATGCCTCGCGTCGAAGCACAAGATGTTGCGACTGATGAGGAATCCACACTGCACCACCAGAACGCCGCACTGCAGCACCAGGTCGCCGCACTCCGCGAAGACAACGAGGATCTGCGCGCGTCCGCGTTATGGTGGAAAGCCCTGTACGAAGAAGCGCAGCGCCGATGCGCCGAACTGGAGAGTTCACCGAAGGCCCGCGGCAATAGTCGCGTCGAGCCCCGTTTTACGATGGCGTCCTCGCCCGCACCATACGCGTCTCAGCCCAGCGCCACTACGCGTCCGCTGTAACTGTTCAGCACCCTGCGTCTGATCCCTCAGCGCGCAGATCGAAGGCGAGACCCAATCGCGCGAGTGTTCTTCACAACCCACCCAAGCCATGCGGATCGGCCGCGGCGCAGGGTCGTCCCGCCGCGACCCGCCGTTCCGATGTGCGTCGACACGACTGTCCGCGGCAGCCTCGACCCGCAGTACACGCAGCGACCGGATCGCAAATCGAACTGATGCAGACCCTCCGTCCGCAACTCACACCGGAAACGGCGACGAAGAGCGCGCAATGTGGCCAGCACGGATGGATTCACGACCGTGCAAGCCATCCGCCGTGCCATTCAACGGATTTGTTCCATCATTAAAGGGGCTCGTAACAATCCACAGCGCCAGAGGAAACGCGAACAACTCGAACGATTCGAACGCCGCGAACGATTCGAACGTCCCAAACGACCCGAACCCTCCGAACGGCCGGATTGGATTCTGTCTTAGAGCGGTTCACCAAAAGTTCACGATCGTTCACAGTCCCAACACATAAAGTCCTGCTGTCCCGCTGGTTTGGGCCAGATCCCGAGAGGCATGGCGGTTGCTCATCCGCGGCGCGGCGTTTCGCACTTCTCGCGGGCGTTCACCTGACGTCACAACTCGCTCCGACCAAAGTTTTGGATTCAGCCTCCGGGAAGACTGTCGATGCACAACGGTGTAATCACGAGACCGCTCGCTTACGTTGTTCTGTCGGTGCTGGCCTGCGTTGTCGCCGCCTGCGGTTCGACGGTTGCCACAGCGACGGGGCCTTCACCCGCAAAGTGCGCGGTCGCGCTCGCTGTTCCCACGTCTCCTGTCGGCTCCGGTGGTGATGCGACCACTATAGGAGTCACCACGCAGCCCGAATGCGCATGGTCCGCTTCCTCGGACGCCGGTTGGATCACCGGGCTCACGCCTTCCTCCGGCCAGGGAAGCGCACAACTGCAGATGCAAGTGGCCGCCAATCCGAGCGGCACCGCGCGACAGGGCGACATCATCGTCAATGGCGAACGCGGCCGCATCCGTCAGGATGCCGCGCCCTGCGCGTTCGAGCTCTCGGCCACTGACCAAACCATTCCCGCCGCTGGAGGAACGGGCAGGATCACGGTCACCGCCGTCGCGGGCTGTGCGTGGAGCGCTCAGGCCGATGCCGCATGGATCGTGCTGACCGGCGGGGCGACGGGAACGGGAACGGGAAATGTGACCTTCACGATCGCGACCAATCCTGGAACGACGACGCGTGCGGCATCAATCGTTGTGGCGGGCCAGACGGTGAAGGTCACACAGCAGGCGACCGCTTCAATTCCACCGCCCACGGCGGCGGACTGCAGCGTCACGGTGACACCGAGGGACGTGTCGTTCCTTGCGGCGGGCACGGGCAACAGTTCGATCGCCGTGACCGCGGCGTCGTCATGTGAATGGTCGGCCGGCACGGAGACCCCGTGGATTTCGCTGACGGGTCGAACGACCGGCACAGGCAATGGGACGGTGACATTTAGCGTCGCGGCGAACACCACCGGCGGTGCTCGGAGCGGCGGCCTGACAATCGGCGACCAGACTGTTCCTGTGAATCAGGCTGGAACGACGTGCTCGTATGCCGTGACTCCGCTGACGACATCGGTCACCGCCTCCGGTGGCGCCGGACCTCAAATCACGATCGATACGCAAACGGGTTGCGGATGGACGGCGGCCAGCAACGCGACATGGCTGTCGGTCACGTCGCCCGCAAGCGGATCCGGTGACGCATCCGTGTCCTTCAGTGCGTCAACCAACGCAGGGGCCGCTCGCAGCGGAACTCTGACGGTTGCGGGGCAGACGGTGACAGTGTCCCAACCCTCGGCGTCCTGCTCCTATTCCGTCAACCCGTCGACACTCACCATTCCGGCAGGCGGATCTACAGGCACGTCCGTGTCAGTGAACACGGCGGCGGCATGTGGGTGGTCCGCCTCGAGCAATGTCTCCTGGATTTCGATCGCATCTGGATCTGGCAGCGGCAATGGGACGGTGACCATCGTCGTCGCCGCCAACAACGGAGGGGCGCGATCCGGGACGCTGACAATCAATGGTCAGTCGGTCACTGTGAATCAAGCGGCCGCACCGTGCACGTATTCGGTGAGTCCAACGACCCTGTCGGTTGCCGGAGGTGGCGGGCCCACGGGTTCGGTCACGGTGACCACGGGTGCAGGCTGCGCATGGACCGCAACGAGCAACGCGTCGTGGTTGTCGATCACGGCTGGCGCGAGCGGAAGCGGGAATGCCACCGTGTCAATCAGTGCCGCAGCGAATACGAGCGCCGCGCGCACGGGGACGTTGACTGTCGCCAATCAGACCGTCACCGTAAACCAGGCCGCCACGACGTGCTCCTATTCAGTCACGCCGACTACTGTTGCCATTGGGGCGTCAGGCGGCACGGGCACGGCGATTTCCGTATCCGCTGGTTCGGGCTGTACCTGGACGGCCACGACCAGTGCGGGATGGATCACCATTCTGACGGGGGCCAGCGGTACGGGGAACGGCAGTGTCACCTATTCCGTCCAGGCCAATACCGGATCGGCTCGAACCGGTACGCTGACGGTGGCCGGACAGAGCGTCACCGTTTCGCAAAGTGCTCCGTGCACGTACAACATCTCACCGGCAAACAAGACGGTTGACAAGGACGCAGGAACCGACAGTGTTTCGGTAACCACGCAGACTGGATGCGCATGGACGGCCGTCAGCAATACCAGCTGGATCACCATCACGAGCGGATCGAGTGGCACCGGAAACGGAACGGTGGAGTACTCGGTGCCCAGGAACACCACCGATAGCAACCGCACGGGAACGCTGACGATCGCGGGACGGACGTTCACATTGACGCAGAAGCATTAGGAACCCGTGATGATCCCTCGACGCACTGCCGTCGCTTTCGCGGCCTTGGTGGCTTGCGTAGCAGCTTTCCCATCACCGGCTGTCGCACAGCAGACGGTCACGGGCGCGCTCTCCTTCTTGCTCACGAACCGGTCCATTCCGACCGGAGATTTCGCGCGCGACGAGGCCGCCGCCGCGGCAACGCGCGACACCATTTCGACGTTTCTGCGATCGGAGCTCACGACGTTGCCGGTGACCTCATCGGCGAGTGGATTCACCTACCGCGTCGATCCCGACCTCGGTGGTGTACCGGTACGCTCGACCACGACGTTCGGATCGTTTTTGACGGAGCGATCACTCACGATCGGGCGACGGCAGCTCTCGCTTTCCGCAACCTACCAGGGCATGAGGTTCGGTGAAATCGACGGACGCAACTTGCGTGACGGCACGTTGCGCGCCACGGCAAGCCGTTTGACATCGGACCAGGTGCCATTCGACGTCGAAACGGTAGCGATGCGGATTCACACAGATACCTTCACTGTTGCAGCAAACTACGGCGTCACCGAGCGGCTCGAGGTCGGGGCCGCATTGCCCCTCGAGCGGCTGAGCCTCACCGGCGAGCGCGTTGACACGTATCGGGGGACGCCGTTGCTTCAGGCCGCCGTCGCCGCGAATGCTTCCGGTCCGGGCGACGTTGTCGTTCGCGGCAAGCTGAATCTGCAGCAGCGGGGCGCATTGGGAATGGCCGTCGGCGCCGAGGGACGTCTACCGACCGGCAACTCCGCCAATCTCCTCGGTGCCGGGGAAGCGACCGTGAAGCCTCGTTTCATCTTGTCCATGGAAACCAGTCACGTCGCCGTGGACAGCAACGTCGGCTACATGTTCGGCGGCGTCGCCAACGAGCTCGACTACAGCGCGGCCGTCACCAATGCTGGTCCGCACAAACTCACCATCGTGGGCGAAGTCGCGGGCCGCCATCTGAATTCAGCGGGGCACCTGATTGAAGTAATCTCTCGTCATCCCGTGCTCGCGGGCGTCGAAACCGTCCGGCTGAGCGCGGTCGAGCAAGCGACCGAGAGAGTCGTAGCCATTGCAGGCGTCAAGTGGAACGCGCGTGCGACGTGGCTCGTTACCGCCAACATCGCGCGCTCGTTGACTTCATCGGGGCTCACCGCACGATGGATGTCCACCATTGGCGCCGAGTACGCGTTTGGAGAATAGGAATGAATCCGCGCAAGGTCGGCGCGCCGGGCCAGGACGTAAGCATCGTTGACGACTTCGTCCCCGAGGAACGCGTCCTCGAGGAAATCGTCGTTCCAGGCGATCACCTCACCCAACCTTCGGAGATGTTTCGGCCGGAATCCCGGCAGGTGGGGGCGGCGGGACGGACAGCTGTACTCGAGTTCCAGGAGCCGATGATTCGACCCGCGGCGGCGCGTGCCGTGCCCGCTGTGCGTGTGAAGGGCAGCCGATCGATTCTTCGCGCGATCCGAGCCGCCGGAATGCTTGCGGCCTTGATAGCGCTCGCCGTGATCGGCGGCGCGTTGGCGAGAACCCGACTTGACCTGTCAGTGCTCTCGGACTATCTCGCGGTTGTCCGGACCAGCGTATCAGCGCTGCGTGAGCTTCTACCGCAAGTAGAAGTCGTGCGGGATTCCCAGGCCAATGTCGTTCGGGATTCGGGGGTGGCCGCGTCAACGACCGAAGCAACGGATACGCCGCCTGCACCTATCGTCGTTGCAGACAGTGTGACCGCCGAGAAGGCCGAGCAGGTGCAAGTCGCACCCCCAAGTTCGCGGCCGAAGGCAATCTCAAAGCCGCCAACGCGCGCTTCCCTACCCTCGCCTCGGCGTCCCGGCTCCTCTTCCCTTCGCGGAGCGGCGGCACCTCCCGCCACACCTTCTCTTCGTCCAGCGATCCAGCGTGCTGAGGAATCGCCCCGACCGACGCCACCGATCAGGGCGTCGACTTCTTCACCAGCAGCGCCCGTGGTGAGTCCCGTAGCCCCGACACCGCCGGCAGCCGCGATACCGCCGCCGAATCCCGTACCGCTTGCTTCTGTGAGCTCCGCAGCCGCGCCCACTGCTCCGAATCCGGCAGCGGCGTCAGCTTCGAGTTCGGCAGCACCACCAGCCGTTGTTTCTGCCCCTAGCGCCCCTCCGGTGGGACCCCTGACGACAGAAACGCGGGCCGTTGCTCTGGCGCTCAATCGCTACCAGGACGCCTTCAGCGCGCTTGATGCCAACGCCGCGCACGCGGTGTGGCCGAGCGTCGATGTCAAGGCGCTCGCCAAGGCGTTCGATCAACTCGACGAGCAGACGTTCGATCTCGAAGGCTGCGATATTACGGTCACCGGTGCCCGCGCAGAAGCTGACTGCGCCGGTAATGCCCGCTACGTCCGCAAGGTTGGTAACAGAACGTTGCGGGTCGAGCCGCGACGATGGCACTTCAGGCTGCGACAGGCCAACGATCAATGGCTCATCGACGCGGTCGACGCGCGCTGATATAGCGCCGCGCCGGCCGTGCAACACCGAAGACGCCAGTCGCCATGGCCACCTGTCGCGGGTGGCCGCCGCGAACGCCGCACCGCCAAGCCGAAAAACACGCGGCTCAGCGTGCATACGCGGACCAACCTTGTCGCGACTGCTAAACTGACTTCGCATGCATCCTGACCTCAGACCGCTCGAACACGTTGACGAGCTCCACCGGCTCCTCGCCGAATCACAATCACGGCCGGTGCTGCTCTTCAAACACAGCTACACGTGCGGTGTCAGTGTGGAAGCGTTGGACGAGTTGGTAGCTCATCTCAACGATCGCGGACCCAGAGGATTTGAGAGAGAGTCCGCGCCGCGGCACGATTGCCCCCCGCAATATGCGATGGTGACAGTTCAGACACACCGGGCTGTATCGAATGCCATCGCGCAGAAGCTCGGGGTCCGTCACGAAACGCCGCAGGCGCTGCTCGTCAAGAACGGCCGCGTCGTCTGGAGCGCCTCACATTTCCGCGTGACGGCCGCCGCCGTTGACAATGCGATCAGGTCCCAATCCTGATGTGAACCGGATACCTTTTGCCGTCAACGAGCTGCGTGACTTCACGCGGCAACGTAGCAACCTGCTGTCGGCATCGGTCACGAATTTCGGTCAGCGACGGACAAGACAACCGCTCGCCCTTCTTCATCACCTGACGCAAAAGAGGTTCGGCGTTGGCAGGGCGCGGACTGCCTTCGAGCGCGAGCACGTCCTCGACCGCGACGCCGTCGCGCATCACGCGCCACACCTGCTTGCGCCCTGGATACGTGCTCTTCCCGGGACTCTTCTTGAGTACCGGCACTGCGCGTCCACCGCGTTCGATCTCGGCGAGCTTGTATACGCCTGAGAGCGCAGGTGCATCGCTGGATGTACTCACCGCCGTACCGACACCGAATCCGTCGACAGGCGCACCGGCGGCGATGATCTCGGCAATCCGCATCTCGTCGAGATCGCCGCTGGCGACGATGGCGGTGTCGGCCAGGCCATGCTCGTCAAAGATGCGGCGCACCTGACGGCTGATAGCGATCTGATCACCACTGTCGATGCGGACGGCCCGTGGCTTCAGTCCAGAGGCGGTCACCATCCTCGCGGCTTCGACCGCATCGTAGGTGTCGAGAATGAACACCGCGTCGCCGAAGATCTCCCCGTAGGTGCGAAACGCGCTCACCTCCTCCGGGAATGCCATTACCCAGGAATGCGCCATCGTGCCCGACAGCGGAATGCCAAAGCGCTTCCCCGCTTCCACGATCGACGTCGAGCTGAAGCCGGCGATGTAGGCCGCTCGTGCGGCGCGGATTCCCGCATCGATGCCGTGCGCGCGACGGGCGCCGAACTCCATGACAGGCCGGCCGGCGGCCGCCGTCATAATCCGCGCCGCACGGCTCGCCACCGACGTGGGAAACATCGTCTCGGCAATGAGCGCCGTCTCGACCAATTGGGCTTCAGGAAGTGGCGCGGTTACCCGCATGATCGGCTCCTGGGCAAACACGGGCGTTCCCTCATCGAAAGCCCAGACGTCGCCCGTGAAGCGGAACCGCGGCAAGTACTCATCGAAAAACGCAGCCGGCAGCCTTGCGAGTGCTGGAACCGCGCGGAGGAATCGGATCTCTTCCGCCGTGAAGTGCAGCGACTCGAGGAAGTCGAGCGCCTGTTCAATGCCGCAGGCGACCAAGTAATTGCGCGTTGGAGGAAGGTTTCGGACGAACAGATCGAAGGTCGCAGGAGCAGACATGCCCTTGACGTAATAGCCGCCGACCATCGTCAGTTCGTACAGGTCCGTGGAGAGTGCGGAGAGGACGACCATCGGATCAGACGCCCGCGTCGGCAAGTGCGCGTTGCGCGGCGAAATACCCGCACATGCCGTGCACGCCGACGCCGGGCGGCGTCGCCGCCGAACACAGGTACAGACCGCGAACGGGGGTCGAGTAGGTGCGCCACGTCGGTCGGGTGAAGAACTGACGCAGGTCCACGACGCCCGAGCCTATATCGCCGGCGACGAGATTGGCGTTGTGCGCCTCGATATCGGCCGGGGTCATCACCGAGCGCGCCAATACCTGATCGCGAAAGCCGGGAGCAAAACGTTCAACCTGGCGCTCGATCCGCGGCAGCATGTCGGCCGTCGAACCGGAGGGAATGTGACAATACGCCCACGCCGTGTGCTTTCCTGCCGGCGCACGGGACGAATCGAAGAGTGTCGGCTGGACCAGGAGCACGAATGGACGGTCCGAAACGACGCCGGTCCACGCCTCCCGTTCCGAGCGCGCAAGTTCATCGAGCGTGCCGCAGACGTGGACTGTTCCGGCGCGAGCGCACTCCGCCGCGCGCCAGGGAATGGGACCGTCAAGCGCCCAGTCCACCTTGAACACCCCCATTCCGTATCGATACTGCTCCAGGCTGCGCCGGTAGCCTGCCGGCAATCGGTGTCCAGCGATGCGAAGGAACGGACGCGGCGACAGGTCGCAAATCACCGCGCGCGCCGGTGGCAACTCGTCAAGTGAGGAGACGCGGTGATTGGCAATGACCTCACCACCAAGCGCATTTAGATGCGCGACGAGCGCGTCGGTCAACTGCTGTGCCCCGCCTCGTGGCATCACCCAACCAACCAGATGTGCCATCGCGCCGAGCACGAGGCCAAAGCCGGCGGTGAGCGCGTGATCGAGTGGCAGCATTCCATGCGCGGCAATTCCGCCGAACAAGGCGCGCGCCCGTTCCTCCGCAAAGAGACTTCTTGCCAATCCCTCGGCAGAACGCAAAGCACGAAGACCAAACGCGCCCAGTGAAAAAGGATGACGCGGCCATGTGACGGGGCCGAGTGCGGCGCGTTCGAGGCGCGGCCAGCTGTCAACGACGCGGCCAAACAGCCGCGCGTATGCTCGGCCATCGCGACCGAGGCCTGCTGCTGTCTGCTCGAGCGACCGCTCGACGACCGCCGCCGTGCCATCGTCGAACGGATGTGCGAGCTGGGCGGTCGGCTCGATGAATTCGAGTCCATACTTCTGCAAAGGCAGCGTCCGTAGAAACGGCGACGCCACTGCGGTCGCATGTACGGCCGAGCAGATATCGTGCGTGAATCCGGGCAGTGTAAGTTCAGCGGATCGCGCGCCGCCGCCGATGGTCGGCTCCGCCTCGAAGACCGTCACCTTCCAGCCCGCCTGAGCAAGGGCGATGGCCGCCGCGAGGCCGTTCGGCCCCGAGCCGACCACAATGGCGTCAGGTTGTGGCACGTCGCATCCGATCTATAGTCGTGATTCTGAATTGTGATTTGTGATCGATGAAATCACAAATCGCAAATCACACATCGCAATGGGCGACTGGTACTCGCGCTTCCTGTTCGAGCGGATGCTCGCCGCGATGTACCTCGTCGGGTTCGCCGTCGCCGCCAATCAATTCGTCCCGCTGCTCGGCGAGCGCGGCTTGCTGCCGGTTTCGCGCTTCACCCAGGCGGTCCCGTTTCGCGCCTCACCCAGTCTCTTCTTTCTCTCCCCAACCGACGTCGCGTTCCGCGTTGCGGCATGGCTTGGCATTGCACTGGCCGTGCTGACGCTGATCGGCTGGCCCCAGCAGCGAGGATCCGTCGTGTCTGCGACCGCGTGGGGACTCATGTGGGTGCTGTATCTCTCGTTCGTCAACGTCGGCCAAACGTTCTACAGCTTCGGTTGGGAGACGCTGCTACTGGAGAGCGGTTTCCTCGCGATCTTTCTCGGCGGCTCGACCACGGCACCGAGCATGTGGTTGGTGTGGATGTATCGGTGGTTGCTGTTCAGGGTCATGTTCGGCGCAGGACTGATCAAGATTCGCGGCGATTCCTGCTGGCGCGATCTCACATGTCTCAATTACTACTTCGAGACGCAGCCGATCCCGAATCCTCTCAGCTGGTATTTTCACTGGCTGCCGAAAGCCGTGCACAAGGGCGGCGTCGCCTTCAACCACTTCGTCGAGCTCGTCGTGCCGTTCGCGTACTTCGCGCCGCAACCGGTGGCGGGCATCGCAGGGCTGCTGACGATCGGTTTTCAAGGCGTGCTGATCGTGAGCGGCAACCTGTCCTGGCTGAATTGGCTGACGCTCACGCTCTGTATTCCGACGCTCGACGCTCGGTTTCTGTCGTGGCTTCCGTTGACACCCCCCGTGCTGTACGAACCTTCACTCGTGCATCGGGGAGCGATTTACGCGCTCGGGGCGAGCGTCGCCGTGCTCAGCGTCGCGCCGACGCTGAACATGCTGTCCGCGTCACAAATCATGAATACCTCGTTCGAACCGTTTCACCTGGTCAACACCTACGGCGCGTTCGGCAGCATTACGCGGACACGATATGAAATCGTGATTGAAGGCACCGATGACCAGGAGCTGACCAGCAGCACGAAATGGCGCGAGTACGAATTCAAGGGGAAGCCGGGCGATCCGCGTCGTCTCGCTCCGCAGATTGCGCCGTATCACCTTCGCCTGGATTGGCTGATGTGGTTCGAGGCGTTTTCCCCGCGGCCGCAGAATGAATGGTTCATCACGCTGCTTCAGCGTTTGCTGCAAGGAGACCCGAATACCCTATCGCTCTTCGCAATGAATCCGTTTCCTGACCACGCACCGCGCTTTTTGCGCGCGCGCTACTACCGTTACCGGTTTACAGACGCTGAAGAGCGTGACCGGACAGGCCGGTGGTGGAATCGGGAGCTCGCCGGCGAATATGTGCCGGCGATCACCCTTGCAGCTTTCGACCGATAGCCGACGCCGCCACCCACGCTGACGACCACGCCCACTGAAAATTGAAACCGCCGATCCGGCCATCGACGTCGAGCATCTCGCCGATCAGGTACAGCCCTCGGCGCACCCGCGATTCCATGGTCGCCGGGTCGATCTCGGTCAGCGGAATGCCGCCGGCAGTGACTTCGGCGTAGTTGTACCCACGGCTGTCGCGCACATCGAGAGGCATCTCGAGAAGCGCGCGAATCAGCCGCCGACGATCTTCGCGGGTGAGGTGCGACAGCGTCGTCGACGCATCGATGCCGGCGCGTTCGGTCCAGGCATCCGCGACGGCTGCGGGGACGCGCGTCGCCACAACCGTACGAATCAGCGTACGCGGACGGTTACGCTGCTCTGTCGTCAGCCACTGCTCGAGGGATTCGAACGTTTCGCCCGGTACAACACACAGGACGACGGTCGCGTCGCGCTCTTCGAGACGCGATCTGAGCCAATGTCGCGAGGCGTTGAGGATCACCGGACCGCTCACGCCGAAGTGCGTCCACAACATCGCCCCTGTGAGACGAAGCGAGGACGCACCATCGGATCGGACCGTGACGGCAGCGCGGTGCGCAACGCCCGACAGCTGTGCGTTATTCGAATCGTCCAAGACCAGCGGCACGAGCGCAGGCGTGGTGTCCACGTATCCATGCCCGAAGGCACGCGCGAACGAATACCCAGTCCCATCGCTGCCGGTCTTTGGCAGAGATCGACCCCCTGTGGCGAGCACGACATACGGCGCTCGATACGTGCGTCCATTCACCGTGAGGAGGACGAACTCGTCTTCGCCGTCTCCTCGCTGAATACTCGAGATCCGGGAGCCCGTGTGCAGTTCGGCGCCGGATGTGCTGACTGCCCTGCTGAGCGCGTCGAGAACAGTACGCGCGCGGTTGCTCTCCGGGAACAATTTACCGCCCTCTTCCTCACGGAGTGGCACGCCGAGCTCTTCGAAAAACGCGATTGCGCGAGGCGCCGGATACGCCCGCAGCACGTCGCGAATGACACGCTTATCGCCGCCCCAGAAGTCGCGCGCGGTCACGACGCGGTTGGTGACGTTGCAGCGCGATCCACCACTCACGAGAATCTTGGCGCCCACCGTCCTCGCACCATCGACGCAAATCACGCGACGTGTGCGCAACGCGGCGCGCGCGCAGAACACCGCGGCGGCGAGCCCAGCCGCTCCACCGCCCACGATGACAACGTCTGCAGTATCCGTGGCGCGCATTCAGCAGAGCCACGGCGCATACGGACGCGCTCGCAGGGGCATACAAGATGCAATTTAGCGCAGGCGGGCTGCGCGGCCTCCCAGAGCGGCGCATCCCAGGAAGTTTGACGCAAAGTGGAGGACAGGATGAAACGGTTCACATCACTCACAGCCGCAGTCTTCACCGCGGCGTTCCTGGCGGCGGCGACCAGCGTCTCCGCGCAGGATTCCAACGTCGATCAGCGCACGTACCTCACCTTCAGCGGCCCGGTTCAGATGCCAGGCATCACGCTGCCGGCGGGCAAGTACGTTTTCAAGCTCGCTCCGACGGCGCTTCACAACGTAATGCAGGTGTTCGATGGTGAGGAGAAACACATCGTCGGTCAGTGGTTCTTCGTTCCGGTCGAGCGCACCAACGAAGAACAGTCCAAAGCCGACGGGAAGCCGGTCGTGATGTTTCGAGAAATGCCGGAAGGCATGACGCCGGCGGTTCACTACTTCTTCTACCCGACGGATCTTCGGGGGAAGGAGTTCATCTATCCGAAGGACCAGGCGCTGAAGATCGCCGCGGCGACGCACGAAACGGTACTTGCTACCGACTCGGACGCTGCGAAGGGGGGCGAGGCGCACGTGTTCAGGGTTGAACCGAGCGGCACCGAGTCCCAGTACGACCAGAACGCCAAAGCGTCTAATACGGTGAGCAACCCCGAGCCGTTCTCACAAGAACCCTCGAAGGCCGAGTCATCGACGACGCCGTCGACGGCCAGCCTGAACAGCCAGAGCGATCTGAACAACTCGCCGGCCTCAGGTCCGCCCGCACCCGCGCGGCAGGCTGTGGGCACGGCTGGGCAGAACCCCGCACCCGCGCCCGCGTCGCGTCAGCAGGCGTCGAACGAGCTCCCGAAGACGGCCAGCCCGTATGGACTGATCGGCTTGCTCGGTCTTCTCTCGCTTGCCGGCGGCTTCGGGCTGCGGCTGGCGCGTAGCACCTACTAGTCGTATCGTAGGTAACGATGAGGGATGAAGGACGCCGCCGCGGCCTTCGTCCCGAATCTTAAGTCTCACGTCGACGGGGTGAAGCGATGGAGCGGTCGCGGACGCACATTCTATCGATTGCGGTGATCGCCGCAGCCCTTCCGCTCCTCAGCACGGCGCAGGAGCAGCGGTCTGCCCCGCAGCCGACCGAGGAGCCGCAGGTTTTCAAAGCCGGCGCCGAGCTCGTCGTGCTCCACGTCAACGTCTTCGATGGCCGCAGCGATGCGGTACCCAATCTCCCTCAGAGTGCGTTCACCGTCTACGAAGACGGCAAGCCTCAGGACATCGCGTTTTTCGAAGCGGGCGACGTGCCGGTCACGGTCGGACTCGTTATCGACAACAGCACGAGCATGCTGACGGAACGCGATCTCGTGATCGCCGGGACCAAGGCGTTTGCAGAATCGAGCCATCCCGAGGATCAGATGTTCGCGGTCGTGTTCAACGAACGCGTCCGCCTCGGGCTTCCGAGCTCGGTTCCGTTCACGACCAACCGCCTGCAGCTCATCGCCTCTCTGGCGCGGTTTAACCCCGGCGGGAAGACGGCACTCTACGACGCAGTCATCGCCGGTCTCGATCAGCTCGAAAAAGGCGCATACCAGAAACATGTGCTCGTCGTGCTGAGCGACGGCGGCGACAACGCAAGCGAGCACAGCGAGAAGGAGATGCTGCGGCGCGTCGAGGCGAGCAGCGCACTGATTTACACCATCGTCGATCCGGATGTGTTCACGCCGGGCGAGGGCGATCGCGGGGTGCTGCGGCGTCTCGCAAAGCTGTCCGGTGGTCTGGCTTACTTCCCGAAGAGCGAACGCGCAGTGGTCGAGAACTTCATGGAGATGGCGGACAACATCCGCCGCGGCTACAGCATCGGGTACGCGCCGGGCAGCAACGCCAGCCACGAACACGATCGGCCGCACCGTTTGAAAGTGACGGTGCGGATGCCGGGTCGCAGCGACTTATCCGTGCGGGTGCGTAATGGGTACGCGGAATCCGATTCGCCTGGAACTCGATGACCGTGGTCTGGCTCCCGGTAGGCTCGCCGCGCGTTCGCGGCGCAGTAAGCTACGGTGGGCCGAACGCCTGCTGCTGCTCGTCGGCATCGTGTGTGTTGGGTATTTCCTGTACACCTACGCCGAAGCGTGGCTGTATCAGGAATTCGAAGATCGCGAACTCGACAAGATCCTGAACGACACAGCGGCGACCGGCACATCAGGAACGACGCCGGAGGGCACGGCTCCGTCGCCTCGCACCGTGCCGCGGCGACCCTTCGCCGCCGGTAGCACGGTGGGGCGCATCGAAATTCCGCGCCTGGGCGTGTCGGCTGTGATCAGAGCCGGAAGCGATGCCCGCACGCTGCGCCTGGCGGTTGGCTACATTCCGGGCACTGCGCTGCCCGGCGATCTCGGCAACTTCGGGCTGGCCGGACACCGCGACACCTTCTTCCGGAAGCTGCGCGACATCAACCCGGACGACGAGATTCGAATCGTCACCAAAGACGGCGTTTTCAACTATTACGTCCAGCGCACCAGTATCGTCATGCCGCAGGACGTCTGGGTCCTCGATCCCACCAACTATCCCGCGCTGACGCTCGTCACGTGCTATCCGTTCAACTACATTGGGTCGGCACCCAAGAGGTTCATCGTGCGGGCCTCGCTCCGTGCAACGGAGGCGCCTGCGCGCTCGAACGTCTCAAAGCCCGCTGAGAGGGTCGTGCCAGTTCGAGCGAAGTCGTCGGTCGGGCGTACGGCAGCTTCCAAAAAGAAGACCGCAAGCGTGCGCTCCACGGTCGCTAAACCGCCTCGAGCCACAAACCTTCAAACAAAACGAACGACCGTCCGCGCCAAGGCGACCAAAGCGCCCAGCGGCGCGAAGTCGCTCCGCAACGCAGGGAAGGCACGGGCGACCGACTAGGCATCGATATAATGCGGAATTAAATCCCCAAACACAGCCATGGTGCATCCATCCGATGATTCTCGCGATCTACAACCCGAAAGGCGGCTGCGGCAAAACCACGACGGCCGTGAATCTCGCGGCCGAATTGGCGCGCCGCGGCCGCTCGGTGTTGCTCGTGGATCTCGAGGCCGACATGGGCGCCTCGATCTCCCTCGGCGTTCGACCTGGTGAGAAGCACCCGTCCATATTCGAGTTACTGCTCAACCAGCGCCGCCCCACCGAGGCGGTCCGCCCGGTCAGCCGCGTCCCGAACCTGCAAGTAGTGCCTGGCTCGCCGGCGCTGGCGGGCATTACCTCGGCACTTCGCAATGTACGTCAGCCTGAACGACGGCTGACGGACTGCATCCGTCCGCTGGCTGCGTTAGTCGACGACGTCATCATCGACTGCCCGAGCAATTACACGGTGCTCTCGCTCGGCGCCACCGCGCTGGCGCAGCATCTGCTCGTCCCCATTCGCGCCGACTACCTATCGCTCGAATCGCTTGCCCATTTTCTGCGGTGGTATCGCGACCGCAGCGCCGGTGCGTCAGAAGCCGCGCGCATCGCCGGCATTCTGCTGACCATGGTCGATCACCGGCAGGAGGCGACACGCGAGATTATCGACATCATCCGGATGCACAACCGACGAGGCGTGCTGCGAACCGAGATTCCGATCGATCCGCGCGCGTCGGAAGCGCCGTCGCATGGCGTTCCGCTGATGCTGTATGCGCGTTCGCGCGCGGCGCGCGCCTACGAGCGGCTGACGATCGAAGTCATCCAGCGCGTCGATCGCGGCCGCAAGCGCAAGTCGACGCGGCGCTGACGCTTGCACGGTCGTGAGAACCTGCTTTAGGATCGTCGCGCTCGTACCACTTCAAATTTCAATTTATTTACGTAATAATTGAAGGGCATCCCAGTCGGATCCTCCGACGCTCGGGGCGCACGTATGTGAACGTTTAGGGGCTCAGGGATCCACATGGCCATCCGACCACCAGGGAAACGAATCGGCAAGTCCGGCGAGGAGATTTTCGTTCCGCACCGCGACGACGCCAGCGCGGATAGACCCAAGAAGCGCGGACGGCGCCCGTCGCACACCGAGCACTGGACGAAGGTGACCGTCGTCCTGTTCGACCGCCAGATTGTCTTCCTCGATCGTCTGGGCGCTGACATCCGTGCGGCGAGCGGCGTCGCCATCAGTCGGGCGCACGTGATTCGCGCGTTGATCGACGCACTCAGCGAATCGGATCTCGATCTCACCGGCACGCGCTCGGAAGCCGACCTCAAGGCCATTCTCGCCGCGCGGCTCGGCCGATACCGCGTCTGACCCGGGTTCAGACGTTCAGTGGGTTCAATCGGTTCAGAGGGCCTTGTTCTTGAACCCCCTGAACGGGACTCGCTGACGCGACTGAACCCAGACGTCGTCGGTGGCGTGACGACCTTCTTCACGATGTCCTACATCGTGATCGTCAACCCCACCATCCTCTCCAGCAGCGGGACCGGAATGCCCTTCGCCGGCGTGTTGAGCGCGACCGTGTTGGTCGCCTTCAGCATGACGCTCCTGATGGGTCTCTACGCGCGCCTTCCCTTCGCGGTCGCGCCCGGCATGGGCCTCAACGCGTTTTTCGCCTACACGATCGTGTTGCAGAACAAGGTGCCGTGGCAGACGGCGCTCGGCATGGTGTTCTGGGCCGGAGTCCTGTTTCTGCTGATATCGGCGACCCCGTTGCGTGAACGGATTGCGACAGCGATTCCGCGGAACCTGCGGCTGGCGACCGCAGCCGGCATCGGCCTCCTGCTCACATTCATCGGCCTCCGAAACGCGGGACTGATCGAGCCTGATGCAGCGACCATCGTGCGGCTCGGCACGATCGATTATCGGTCCGCATTTCTGGTTGTCGGCCTCGTCGCGGCCGTGGTGCTGATGCGACGCCGGAACCCGCTGGCCTTTCTGACCTCGATCTTCGTCGTGACGCTCCTCTCATGGGCATTCGGGTACGCGAAGGCGCCGCAGGACATCGTCAGCCTTCCGGATTTCTCGTCTGTGGCGCTCAGGCTGGATGTGTTCGGCGCGCTGCAACTGAGCCTGCTGCCCGCCATCATCTCGATTCTTTTCACCGATCTGTTCGACTCGCTGTCGACATTCATCGGTGTCGCGACAGCAGCTGGCCTGACCGAGCCCGATGGGCGCCCGATTAACCTGCGGCGCGGCCTCATCGTCGATGCGTTTGCGACGCTGGTGGCTGGACTCGCCGGAACATCGTCCGGCACGGCGTATGTCGAAAGCGTCGCCGGAATCCGAATGGGCGGCCGGACAGGACGAGCGTCAGTCGTAACGGCACTCTGCTTCGTCCCGTGTTTCTTCGTCTCACCGCTCGCCGCATCGGTGCCCACCTACGCGACCGCTCCGGTACTCGTCCTCGTGGGGGTCGCGATGTTTCAGATGGTCGGGCACATCAATTTCGCGGCCATCGAGGACGCGTTGCCGTCGTTCGTGACGCTCGTGCTCATTCCGCTGACATTTTCGATTACGCAGGGAATCCTCTGCGGCTTCATTCTCCAGGCACTCCTCTATGCGTGCGTCGGCCGCGCACGTGAAGTTCCTGTGACGTTGTGGCTGCTCGCTCTGCTCTCGTTGGGCCTTTTACTGATTCGGTGATATGAAGCCATTGAACTGGACCCACTGAACCCTCTGAATCCCTTGAACCCACTGACGCCAAGCGATCCGACGGTGTTATGGCGGATGACACGCGGCAGATCCACCGCGCACGCGACGATTTTTCCCGGCGACACCCAGACCACGATTACCTGGTTTTTCGACGACATCATGGACCGGGCCGAAAACTACGAATCGATGGAACTCGCACTCGCCCGCGCGGATCAAATCCGTGGCGTCCTCGAGCGTGATGGGTGGACGTCGGCCTGAGCCGGTATGATGGTTCGAGTGCCCTCTCCAATCAGGGTTCACAAGACAGTCGGTGTCAGAGTTGGCGACGTCCAAGTGGGCGGGGGTGCGCCGGTCGTCGTCCAGTCGATGACCATGACGGACACCGCGGACGCCGCGGCGACAGCGCAGCAGTGCATCGAACTGGCGCAGGCCGGCTCGGAGATGGTCCGCGTCACCGTCAACGTACCGGAAGCGGCGGCGGCGGTGCCGGAGATCAAGCGTCGCATGCTCGACGCGGGCTGCGACGCACCGTTGATCGGCGACTTCCACTACAACGGGCATCTCCTCCTGACACGCTATCCCGATTGCGCCCACGCACTCGACAAGTACCGAATCAACCCCGGCAATGTCGGCACCGGACGACGACGAGATGAGCAGTTCGCCACGATCTGCAAGGTTGCCATCGATCACGACAGGCCCGTGCGCATCGGCGTCAACGGCGGTTCGCTCAATCAGGAACTGGTCGTCTCGAAGATGCAGGAGAACACCGACCGCGCGCTCGGTCGTTCCTCCGAAGAGATCCTCAACGAGTGCATGGTGATTTCGGCGCTGCAGTCCACCGAGCTCGCGCTCGAGACGGGGATGCGCCGAGATCAGATCATCATCTCGTGCAAGGTCTCACGGCCGCGCGACCTGATTGCGATCTACCGCGAGCTCGCGCGGCAGACCGATCAACCGCTGCATTTGGGGCTGACCGAAGCCGGCATGGGCACCAAAGGCCTCGTGTGGTCCGCTTCAGCGATGGGTGTGCTGCTGAACGAGGGGATCGGCGACACGATCCGTGTCTCGCTCACCCCGCGGCCCGGCGGCGACCGGCGCGAAGAGGTGTATGCGGCGTGCGAGTTGCTCCAGGCCCTTGGCCTCCGGTCGTTTTCACCGAGCGTCACCGCATGTCCGGGCTGCGGCCGCACGACGAGCTCGACGTTCCAGGAACTCGCCGAGCGAACGCAGGACTACATCCGCAACCGCATGCCGGAATGGAAAACGCGCTACGACGGCGTGGAAACGCTGACGCTCGCCGTGATGGGCTGCGTCGTCAACGGCCCCGGCGAATCGAAGGCCGCCAATATCGGCATCAGCCTGCCGGGGACCGGCGAAGCGCCACACTGCCCCGTGTTCATCGATGGCGACCATTTCACGACGCTGCGCGGCACGTACGACGAGCTCGCCGAGGGATTCCGCGCGCTCGTGGACAATTACGTCGCCACGCATTACACACAACGTTCGGATCGTTCGGATCGTTCAGGTCGTTCCTAACGTTCGGATCGTTCGGTTTCGAACTCCCGGAAAATCGCTAGACAACCGGCGCCCAGTCGGGTAAAACGCGAGCGTTATGGACGGATTTCGAACGGCTCGAACGATCCGAACGATGTTCTTCGGGGCGGCCGTTGTCTTTACACTCGCCGCCCGCCTCGCAGGTCAGAACGCTCCGCCGAATCCGCAAGCGCCGTCCGATCGTTTCGTCATTGAAATGGGGGCGCGCTTGTACACCGGCCAATGTTCGGTCTGTCACGGCACCAACGGTGACCTGATCAACGGCGTTGATTTGCGTGCCGGCAGGTTCCTGACCGTCCGAACCGACGAGGACCTGACGCGCGTGCTGGCAACGGGCAGGCCGGCCGCCGGCATGCCGAGCTTCGCCGTACTGCACTCGGACGAATCGCGCGCGATCATCGCCTACATTCGATCCGGATTCGACGCGACGACGACAGGCGTGACAATCGGCGACGCCCGACGCGGCGCCGCCCTCTTCGACGGCAAGGGCAGTTGCACGTCGTGCCATCGCGTCAACGGCCGTGGCGCGTACACCGCGACAGATCTCACCGAGATCGGGAGCGTGCGGACACCGGCGTCGCTGCAGCGCGCGTTGATCGACCCCGCGCAAGCGAACCTTCCGGGTAATCGCTCGGTGCGCGCGGCCACCCGCGACGGCCGCACGATTCGCGGACGCCGCCTCAACGAAGATGCCTACACCATCCAGTTGATCGACGAGCAGTCGCGGCTGGTGTCATTGGTGAAAGCGGACCTCCGATCGCTGGAACTCGTTTCAGCCTCATCGATGCCCTCGTTCCAGAACACGTTGACGGCAGACGAGCGAGCCGACGTGGTCGCGTACCTGCTGTCGCTGAAAGGGCGCTAGCCGTGAAGAAGCTGATGAAACTTGTCGTCGCCGTGCTGCTCGTCGCCGCCTCGTACCGCCTCGACGCGCAGGTCACCTCCGATCGCATCCTGCGCGCCGCTGAGGAGCCGCAGAACTGGCTGACGTATTCCGGCGGCTACTCGAGCCAACGCTACAGCCTGCTGAAGCAGATCGATACGTCGACCGTGAAGAATCTCGAGCTGAAGTGGATGTTCCAGAACCAGGTCTTTGGTCCCTGGGAAACGTCGCCGCTCGTCGTCGACGGCGTCATGTATCTCACGCAGCGGCCGAACGACGTCATCGCGCTCGACGCAAAGAGCGGACGCGTGTTCTGGCAGTATCGCTACACGAACTCCGGGCGGCAACAGGTCTGCTGTGGCGCGCAAAACCGCGGCGTCGCCATTCTCGGCGACACGCTTTTCATGGGGACGCTCGATGCGCATCTGGTGGCCCTCGATGCGAAGAACGGAAAGCCGCTGTGGAACGTGCTGGTCGCCGACGACAAGCTCGCCTACTCCGTCACGCTCGCGCCGCTCGTCGTCAAGGACAAGGTGATCGTCGGCGTGGGCGGCGCCGAGTACGGCATTCGTGGCTTCGTGGCCGCCTACGATCCGAAGAATGGCAAGGAGCTCTGGCGCTTCTACACGATTCCCGGCAAGGGCGAGCCCGGCAGCGAGTCGTGGTCGGGACAGGCGTGGGAGCACGGTGGCGGATCAGTCTGGGTCACCGGCTCGTACGATCCGGCACTGAACCTCACCTACTGGGGCGTCGGTAATCCAGGGCCCGACTGGAATCCCGATCAGCGTCCGGGCGACAACCTCTACACCGATTCGGTTGTGGCGCTCGACGCCGACACCGGGAAGCTGAAGTGGCATTACCAGTTCACGCCGAACGACGCGTATGACTACGACTCGGTGCAGGTGCCGGTGCTCGCGGATCTGATGTGGAAGGGTTCTCTCACCAAAGCGATGCTGTGGGGGAATCGAAACGGCAACTTCTATGTGCTCGATCGCGAGACGGGAAAGTTCCTCTCGGGCACGCCGTTCGTGAAGGTGACCTGGATGAACGGCTTCGACGAAGGCGGCAGGCCGATTCAGACGCCGCAGCCTGCCGGCATGCCGACGTATCCCGGCGTGCAGGGCGGCACCAACTGGTATTCGCCGTCATACAGTCCGCGTACGGGTCTCTTCTATCTCTCCGCCTGGGAGAACTACGGATCCGTCTATCGCAAAGAGCCCGTGGAGTACGAACCGGGGCGGCGTTTCAACGGCGGCGCAGGTGCAACGGTGAAGCCCGTGCCGGACGCGCCGGTGATGCCGGGGGCGGCCGCCGCACGTCCGTCGCTTAATACGTGGACGAACCTCGTCGGCAACGGTGCGGTGATCGCGATCGATCCGAAAACGGGGCAACCGAAATGGAAGTTCCAGATGTATGACGTCACCGACGCTGGCATTCTGACAACCGCAGGCGACGTCCTCTTCACCGGCGGCCGTGAAGGGTATTTCCACGCACTCGATGCGCGGACGGGAACCGTGCTGTGGAAGGCCGCTCTCGGCGGAGCGATCATGAGCGCGCCCGTCACCTATTCTGTAGACGGTAAGCAGTACGTGATCGTGAACTCCGGAAACGTCATGGCGACGTTCGGACTGCGGGAATAAATCGCTCGGATCGTTCGGATCGTTCGGATCCGTTCGCGTCGTTCCAATCGTTCGATCGGGCGGCGCTGCGCTCAGATTATTTCGCGAGGTCTTCAGTTCCTCGCGCCAGTGCTCCACGAGGACGAGGTCAGGGCCAGTTGACGATGTTGTGTCCTGCTCCTTGATCATCAGGAAACGGCGGTCGTCAACAGACACATCGTACGTGCGGCCACATAGGGCCGACGCCGAAGGTTCCTGCATCCGCATGCCGCTGTAGCACCTTCGTCCAGCCTGTCCAGAGCGAGACCGGGACTTGGTAGAAGAAAGGCTCCGAAGCCGCGCCCTTAAAAGAGGCGTCGTTTGCGTTTTGGCCCCAGTTTTACCCGAGCTCTTGGCACCAATCATGAGACAGCGCAGCCTCACCCCCTGACTTCCAGGCGTTCGGGCCTGTCTGGTAGCGGTTCGTACCGACGTGAGGAGTGTCGATGCGTCGATCGTCGTTGGGCTGCGTAATCGCGGTCCTCGTCCTTCTCGGAACCCATAACGGCTTTGCCCAAACGCCGCCGACGGCCGCGAGGACGATCCAGAGCTCGGTGATCCTTCAGGAACCGAGAGGGGACAGCAACGTGGTGATGACCGTTCCTCCCGGCGTCGTCATCCAGCTGTTCGCGCGAACGGGCGACTGGTATCAGGCCAGAACGCTTGGGGCGGTCCCGCGGACCGGCTGGATTCATAGCAGTGTCATCGAATTGCTACCCGCGGAGGCTGGTGTCGCGCTGGTCCCGAACGGTACTGCCGCCACATCACAGGCGGCGCAGAGCCCATCGACGACAACCTCACCTTTACCGGATCCGGATTTCAGCGTCGGCCACGTCGAGCTCGTTGTCGAGGGAGGGATGGCAGGGTGGAATGCGGGTGGCGAAACCGTCGGCGTCTTTCAGCTAGACAGTCTGGTCGGACTCGTGGCTTCGCGACATTTTGAAATCGTGGTGAGCACGTCGATTCTCAAAGCCTCGGACGTTGATGCGTTTGGCACCGTCGGAGGCGGTGCGCTCGTCAATTTTCGAGAGAACGGTCCGATCGTCCCATTCGTCGGCGGTGTGATTGGAAGAGGGTTCGGTGCCTCCGCATTGTTCGCCGGCCTCGTTGACGATCCGACGTTCGTGAACGCGTCGGCCGGGTTCCGTGTCCTGACGCGAGGCGGCGGAGGCGCTTTGATCGTGCGTCCCTTCTACGAACGCTATTTCAATTCAAGCGACGTACTCCCGGTGTCAGATGTGAATCGCTTCGGCATTTCACTCGGGGCATCGATTCTGTTCTGAGCCATGTATTGCAGGCGCTTGATGCGGTCCCGTCGATGGCTCCACGGCATTTCCGTATTGGGCATCCTCGGTTTGGTCTCGGCCTGCAACAGGGCACCTGACGCCGAAAACCCTCGTGACGTCACGAGCAAAGCGACGCACGTCACACGAGCAATGCCGCGCGCAGCGTCGGCGGCCAAGCCAAGCCGCGCGGCGGCGAAGCGGCTCGCACCCACCGCAACCGTCGGCGCCGCGGTGCGCCGATCCGAAGAGCGCGAGCCGGTCGCACCCAACGAAGCGGATGTTCACACTCCCACCAATGCTCCGCCTCCGAGCCCCGTAACGGAACTTGCTCGGGCTGTTGCCACGCTTTCTGCTGGTGGCGGTTGCGCGCCGAATCCCCATCGCGCGTTCGTGGTCCTGAGAAACACAGACGCATTCATGAAAGCCGATCCCTCCAGTCTGCGGCTAGCGACGATCGGGGCGGGGGTGCGCGTGAACGGCATCGCTGCCGAAGGCGAATGGCGACTGGTTCGATTCGCGGATGCGATTTGGGGCGAGCGCGCGGCCTATGTCCGTTGTTCAGTTCTCGAGCTGGCGCCACTCAACACCACGAATTCGAATGGCAGCCTGGATGGATCGCCAAACGTGAGCGTTGCCGTGCGCGGCGAACGACCGCCTGACTTGACTGTGGATCCACGGCAGAAGCGGGAATCCCTCCGTGGTTATCTCGAGTGGCAGAAGGGCAATTACGTCATCGTCGATGGTCAGCGCGTTCGCTGGGCTCCAGACACGGAATTACAACTCGCCCGCCTCCCCTTCGTCAGCAGCGTGCCGCCAGGCTACGAAGTCGTCGTCACCGGTCGGCGCACTCGCGACGGTTCGTTGATGGCGGAACGGATCGACGCGAAACCGAACGGCGTCGGGTTGTATGAAGGCGAGGTCGTCCAGGAATTTGACGATGTCGAACGAGCATGGATGGCGACAGGCGCGATGTTCCTCGCGAACGGAAAGGACGTGCGAACCATCGGTCGCATCGTGGACGCGGGCCCTGCCGCGGACCGCGTACGCCGCATCATGCGCCGCATCGTGCCACCGTACGTGGACGCGACGCGCATCCGCGTTCACGTCGTCGACAGCGACGAATGGAACGCACGCGCGATGGGAAACGGCGCGATTTGGGTCAACACGGGGCTGCTGAACGATACGTCCGATGACGAACTGTCGGTCGTCCTCGGTCATGAGTTGGCGCACTACACCCACCGCCACACGCGTCACAGTGTCAAGAATGCGAAGCTGTCGTTGCTCGCATGGGTGAACAGCTACAGCCGAACCCTGGAGGAGCAAGCGGACCGCGTCGGATTGCGATACGCGTACGAAGGTGGGTTCGACGTCGAACGCGCGATTGAAATGTGGTCCCGCGTCCGTTCACAGTTTGGCGAACAAGACGTCGTCACGAACTGCTTTGCCGGCGACCACTCACGCGCGACGGACCGCATGAGGAATATCCGTCGCGAACTTCAACTGAACTACCGGGCAAATTAGCCACCGAAAACCTCAGTAACTCGCCTTTTTTCCGTCAAAAAGCGGAAACCAGAGTCCTATTCCCGTCATGCCTTTCCGCCGACTAACTGTAACGGGGGTCCCCCCTTCACCTGATGAAAAAGCGTGTCGCCAGCGCTCGCGCGGACAGCGAGGCATTGTGGGAATGGAATCTGGCCTCAGACCGGATTCACTTCTCGCCGCGATGGATCTCGCTTGCCGGCTGCGAGGAGCACGAAGTCGGCAACACGCCCGACGAGTGGCTGAACAGGGTTCATCCCGAGGAACTGCCCGAGGTGCTGCGCCGGATCGAGGCCGCGCGCGCGGAAGAGGGTGACGAACTCGAATTCCGGCACCGCCTTCGGCACAAGGACGGTCGGTATCGCTGGACCGCGTGCCGCATGGCGGTCGTGCGCGACAGCGGCGGTGCGGCCGTCCGGCTGACGGGCGCTCACGCGGACATCACGGTCGAAACCGTCACCGACAGACTCACCGGGCTGCCCAACCGGTTACTTCTCATCGATCGTCTTGCGCACTCGATCGAGCGGGCGCAGAAATACGAGGGATTCCACTACGCGGCGCTGCTCCTCGATCTCGGAGGGCAATCATCGGCTTCGCTGCTGACGGCGGCAGCGCGGCGCCTCGAGACCAGCCTTCGAATCGCGAACGCCAGCCCTACCCTGCGCAGCAACGACTTCGTGGCACGCGTGGAGGGCGATCAGTTCGCCGTCCTGCTGGACGGCTTGAAGGCGATCAGCCATGCAAAGGTCGTTGCTGATCGTCTCCTGAAGGAAATCCTCGCGCCGTTCATGATCGATGGTCGAGAAGTGTTTCTGTCGGCGAGCATCGGCGTGGCCGTGAGTGCAACCGGCTATACAGAAGCCGAGGACGTGCTGCGCGATGCAGACACGGCGCTGCATCGAGCACGGATGCTCGGCGGGTCGCACTGCGAGGTGTTCGATACCGCCATCCTTCAATCGCATCAGGCCGAGTTGCAGTTGGAAGGCGACCTGAAGGACGCGCTCGAGCGGCGCGAGTTCCGTCTGTTGTATCAACCGATCGTGTGGATAGCCTCGAATCAGATCGTCGGCTTCGAGGCGCTCGTGCGCTGGCACCATCCCGTGCTCGGCGTCATTTCACCTATCGATTTCATTCCAATCGCGGAGAGGACGGAACTGATCGTTCCCCTCGGCGAGTGGATCCTCCGCGAGGCGTGCATTCGCCTCAAGGCATGGCAGGACAACCCGAAGGTTCCCGCCGACCTCTGGATCTCCGTCAACCTCTCGGGCGTGCAGCTGAAGGACCCCACGCTTGTCCAGCGTGTCGGCGCAGCGCTGAGCGACTCCGGTCTGCAGCCACGCAGTCTCGTGCTCGAGCTGACCGAGAGCATGGCCATGGAGAATCCCACCGGTGTGAAGAGCCTCCTGATGGAGCTCCGTTCCATCGGCGTTCGCATCAGCATCGACGACTTCGGAACCGGATATTCCTCCCTGGCGCATCTCCGCCAGTTTCCGGTCGACGCGCTGAAATTCGACCGGTCGTTCGTCCGTGGCATCGAAACGCGTCAGGACAGCGCGGCGATCGTCGGCACGTTGACCGACATGGCGGTGCAACTGGGCCTGCAGGTGGTCGCCGAAGGCATCGAGAACGAACAGCAGCTTGCGCTGCTTCGATCGCTCAGGTGCCATGCAGCGCAGGGTTACCTGTTCGCAAAGCCGCTGGACGAGGTCAAAGCCACGGAAATCCTGAGCACCGGGCTTGCTACGCGGGTACAGGTTCCGAAACGCAGGAAGCGTGGAATCACGCTCTCGTCGATCGACAAATGGAGGCAGGCGTCTGCGGGCAGATGGGGCTGGGCCGCAGCGGCCGTCATCGCGTTGCTCGCTGTCGGCATGCTGTCATCTCTGCCCGTTGCACTCGAGCAGACCGGCGTGCCTGATCTTCCGCACGCACCCGCCGTTCCGAGCACGCCACCGTCGCGCGTCATCGCTCCCCCTCGCGCAGAGCGTGGCCCGACCCCGTTCTCAGGATCGGTTGCGCCCCCACGAGCTCTCTCCTCGGATTTGCCGAGAACAGAGACGCCCACGCCGCACGAGCCGGCCGCGGCGCCGCCGCCACCAACGGCCATTGAATCTCCGTCATTCCCGTCCCCGATTCCCCCGGTCGCTCTCACCGCCGCCCCACCGCGGATCGAAACGCCATTCGCAAGTGCAACGTCGCTGTCGATCCACGTCATGCACTATCACCGAGTCGGACATTGTGTCGGTCGGCTCGTCGCCACGCGCGCGGGGATGGCCTTCGTCCCCGACAGCAGGACGAGCAGAGACGCCTTCGACTTCAAGTACAACGAATTTGTCCACGTCGTGCAGGATGACACGCTGACGATCAAGTCGCCTACGAGAACGTACCGGTTCAAACCGATCATCGACCAGAAAGACGGCGATCCAACACTCGATCAGTTTGAGGCCCGAATCAGCCGCTGGCGGTGAGACATCAGGCGGCCGTGGTGCGATGCGCGGCCGGGTGCATGCAGTGAAGAATGCGGAGAGCCATAACTTCATCCGGCCGCAGCTTTGACGCGACCCGTTTGACGGGAGGCGGCAACGCGCGCGACAGTTTTGTCTCCATCGATCGATGCATATAGCAGTCGAGAATCGCTGGATGGATGTACGACTTGCGGCAGACCGCAGGGGTATTACCCAGCACGCCCGCAACGGCTTCAATCGCGCGCAGCGTGTTCCTCTTCGCCGCGGCCTTGGAATCCGCGTGGCGGAATTCGCGAAGCGCTGTCGCAGCGAGCACCGTGCCGAACCACGTGCGAAAGTCCTTCGCCGTGAAATCAGTCCCGGTAATTTCCCGCAGGTACGTGTTGACATCCGCGGAGTTCACGTCCTGCCTGCGCCCATGTTCGTCGAGATACTGAAAGAGCTCCTGGCCGGGAAGATCGCGGCACTGCTTGACGATACGCGCGAGACGACGGTCGTTGATGCCGACACTGTGCCGCTTTCCGCTCTTTCCTCTGAACTCGAACCGCAGCGTCGACCCCTTCACCTCGACGTGCTGATCCCGTAGCGTCGTCAGGCCAAAGGAATTGTTGGCTTTCGCGTACTCGTCGTTGCCGACGCGAATCAGGCTGCGTTCGAGCAACTGCACCACCGTGGCGAGCACCTTCTCGCGCGGCAGCCCTGGCCTCTCGAGATCGGCGGCCGTTCGCGCGCGAACCACCGGCAGCACGGTGGCGAAGGCTTCAAGCCGATCGAACTTGTCGCCGTCGCGATGGGCGCGCCAAGCCGGGTGATATCGATACTGCTTTCGGCCACGTGCATCGCGGCCCGTTGCCTGCAGGTGGCCGCGGGGATCGGGACAAATCCAGACCTGCTTCCATGCGGGCGGAATCGCCAGCGCGCGAATGCGCTTCAGGTCTGTAGGGCTCTTCAATAGGCGGCCGTCCGGACGGTAATAGCGGAAGCCGAGCGCCCCCTTTTTTCGCGTGATGCCCGGTCGATCGTCCCTGACGTAGTGGAGGCCCGCTGATGCAGCCGACGTGAGTGGGTCGGGACCAACCCTGGGTGCCACGGCGTCTACTTGCCGGATTCGATTTGCAGACCGTTTGCGACGTCCTTTACACCTGGCGCTGCCTTCGTCATCTCGCCGACACGATTCTTCTCGTCAACAGTCCACACCCTCCCTTTGATGGCCACCATGCCGTTGGTCACCTCGAAGTTGACGTCGCGTTGTTTGAGGGTCGGATCGTTGTCGATCATCCGGTCGAGGTTCTTGCTGATGTCGCCGTCGAGATCGTCAGCGGTCGTATCGTTGAGCCCCTTGACCGTGAGCTCGTTGAGCACGCGCCCACTGGTCCCGACGACGGCATCGGCGACCTCCTCGGCGCGCGATCGCTCAGCCATTGAACCGACGGTGCCCTTCAGATGGACGATGCGCACGTCGTTGTCGACTTTGACCTCGACCTGCTGCATGTTCGCCTGATCGAGCGCCTTACGCAGACTATCTTCCGTCTCCGGGGCCCGATGACACGCCACGCCCAGACACGCTGCCACCGTCGCCGCACAAACCCTGAGTCTCATGACGCCCTCCACGCCAATAGATGTGGGTTAGCAAATGGCGGTCCCGACATGCGGATGAGTCCTTGTCACGCGCAACACGCCATCAGAAATGTTGAGGTCATGGTGGATGCAGCCGCAGCATGTTGGACAGGAGACTCACCATGACGCGCATCATTTCGTGGGGCGCCGGCATCCTGGCGGCAGCCCTCATGGTGA
>Ga0207428_10000851_pt1 | contig 34354 bp, 29 predicted proteins | sample RhiMethybrSRZTD1_FD_187600 | JGI IMG/M metagenome (GOLD analysis project Ga0207428, IMG submission 187600) | Populus rhizosphere microbial communities from Tennessee, USA - Rhizosphere MetaG P. TD hybrid SRZTD1 (SPAdes) (version 3) | ecosystem: Host-associated > Plants > Roots > Rhizosphere >...
TGCTGGCCGGGCCGGCAACGGCAGGAACGTGCCGTCGGGAAATTCCAGATACCGGCTGAACACTTGCACCTGACCTTCCCCGCGACGCTTTCCCTCGATCACGAACTTGGTGCCGACAGGAAACCGGCTGGGAAGACGGCCTGAACTGTACGCCATGACTACCTCCTGGAATGCCGCACCCTGCCACTGCAATGTGCACATAATAAAACCGTTGCATGGCACCACTGGTTGTCCACGTTATCCCCAGGGTCGAATCTGCCATGCGCGCAGCCGGCTGACCTCGCGGGCCGACACCTGACGTGATAGGAAGTGCCCCTAGGACAAGGGTTTTCATGGGCTTTTTGCGAGAATGAGTGCGCCGCTCAAGAGCATCGAGGGATCAAGCGATATTGCCGCCGCTTTGGGCGAAATCGGCCGGCGTGCCCGTGCGGCTGCGCGGGCGCTGGCGCTTGCACCGGCGGACCAGAAAAATCGCGCCCTTGGAGCCATGGCGGCGGCCGTTCGGGCCCAAACATCTCTTATTCTGGCGGCCAATGCCGAAGACGTGGCGGAAGCGCGCGCTGCCGGGGTCACGGGCGCCTTTCTCGATCGCCTGGCTCTCGATCCCGCGCGCGTTGAGGCTATTGCAGCCGGCATCGACGCCGTGCGGGGCCTCAAGGATCCCATAGGTACGGTTATGGAATCCTGGAGCCGGCCAAACGGCATGCGGATCGAGCGGGTGCGTGTGCCGCTAGGTGTCATCGGCATCATCTATGAGAGCCGGCCCAATGTGACAGCCGACGCGGGAGTCCTCTGCCTGAAATCCGGCAATGCGGCGATCCTGCGCGGCGGCTCGGACAGCATGCGTTCGAGCCGGGCAATCCTGACAGCGCTGACTGAAGGCCTGCGCGCGGCCAACCTGCCTGAGGCTGCGATCCAGCTTGTACCGACTCGAGACCGCGCGGCGGTGGGTCTCATGCTGTCCGGGCTCGACGGCAATATCGACGTGATCGTGCCGCGGGGCGGCAAAAGTCTCGTGGCGAGGGTGCAGGCGGAAGCACGCGTGCCGGTATTCGCGCACCTCGAAGGCGTCTGCCACGTCTACGTCGACAAGGCGGCTTCGCTCGATATGGCCAGGAAAATCGTGCTCAATGCGAAAATGCGGCGTACCGGCGTCTGCGGTGCCGCCGAAACGCTGCTGGTCGACCGCGCCGGCGCCGGCAGCCTGCTCAAGCCGCTCATTGAAATGCTCATCGCGGCCGGCTGCGAAATCCGCGGCGACAAGGCGACACTGGCCGTCGACAAACGGGTCAAACCGGCAGTCGAAGAAGATTGGAGTACCGAGTATCTCGACGCCATAATTGCCGTCAAAGTCGTCGACAATGTCGAGGCCGCGATCGACCATATCGAACGGCACGGCTCGCATCACACGGACGCGATCATTACCGAGGATCAGACGACCGCGGAAAAGTTCCTGCGCGAAGTCGACTCGGCCATTGTCCTGCACAACGCGTCGACGCAATTTGCCGATGGCGGGGAATTTGGCTTCGGCGCCGAGATCGGTATCGCCACCGGACGGCTGCATGCGCGTGGCCCCGTCGGCGTCGATCAACTCACGACATTCAAATATCGTATCCACGGAAACGGTCAGACGCGGCCGTGACGGTGAAGAATCGCGACATGTCCGAGCGCTTACTGCCTCCGCATGCGCCCGGCATGAGGATCGGCCTGTTTGGTGGAACTTTCGACCCGCCGCACCAGGCTCATCTCGGCGCAGCGCTTCTTGCCTTGAAACGCCTCAAGCTCGACCGCGTCTGGTGGCTCGTTACGCCCGGAAATCCCCTCAAGAACACGCGCGGCCTGGCACCGCTGCCGGCCCGAATCGCCGCGGCGCGCGCCCTCACGCGTCATCCCCGCATCGACGTTACGGGTCTCGAAGCTGTCATTAAGACGAGATACACCTACGATACGATATCCTGGTTGGTGAAACGCTGCCCTGGTGTCCGATTCGTCTGGGTCATGGGCGCCGACAACTTGCGGAGTTTTCATCGCTGGCAGAAGTGGCGCAAAATTGCAGAACTGGTGCCTATCGTCGTCATCGACCGGCTGGGCCCGAGTCTCTACGCTGCCGCCAGCGCGGCCGGAAATGCACTCGCCCGGGTCCGCATTCCCGAATACGCCGCCTCCACATTGCCCGATCGAAAAGCCCCGGTCTGGGCTTTTTTGCACGGCCTCAAATCACCTTTGTCTTCGACTGCGTTACGAGCATTGCGTGGCGGACAACGGACGTCGGCCGGTGCTCGTGGCGCGTCTTCGCGCAAGCCGAAGCGAGCAGGGAACCGCAGCAGACGTGAAAACAAGCGTGGAAACAGAGCCAGCAAGCCCAAATCGGCGGCGAAGTCCGTTCGCCGCCGGGGTAGAAAGAAGCGGACGAGGTGACTATGTTTAATTGGACCCCGGTTAGGATCGGGGCGGGTGCAACGCATCGAAAGGACCAAAAACCCTGAGCACATCTGCACTCTCTCGGGCATCGCGTCGTAAGCCCGAAACCGTCTCCCGGCATCCGACTGCCAAGGAGATGCTCAAAACCGTCCTCGCGCGTTTGGAAGACATGAAGGCCGAGGACAGCGTCGTCATCGATCTCACCGGCAAATCCTCCATAGGCGATTACATGGTCGTGACGAGCGGCCGATCGCAGCGTCACGTCAGCGCCGTGGCCGACAACCTCGTGAGGGACATCGAAGAGAGCGGCGGTCCCCGCGTCCGTGTCGAGGGAATGCGGCAGGGAGACTGGGTCCTCATCGATGCCGGAGACGTCATCGTGCATGTCTTCCGGCCGGAGATTCGCGCCTTCTATAATCTGGAAAAGATGTGGGCGGCGGCGAGCAGGGACGCGCGGCGGCCGGGCTGATAATCTGCGCGGCACGATGCGCATCATCGTTGCCGCTGTCGGGCGTCTGAAGCAGGGCCCGGAAACCGAATTGAGTGCACGCTACCGCAAGCGTGCCGCGCAAACCGGCCGTCAGCTTGGTCTGCGTGATGTTGAAGTCATCGAAATCAGGGAAAGCCGTGCTGGCGATCCCGGCAAGCGCATGATCGAAGAATCGATCGCGCTCGCCAACATCATTCCGCAAAACGCCGCCGTGGTGGTGCTCGATTCCCGCGGAGAGAGTCTCGACAGTAGCGCGCTTGCGGCCCAGCTCGGCAAATGGCGGGAGAATGGCCGGCTTGCGGCAGTGTTCCTGATCGGGGGCGCCGACGGCATTGCCGCGAACCTCGGGGAGAAGGCCAGCCTGCGGCTGTCGTTCGGCAAGGCGACCTGGCCGCACCAGCTGGTCCGCGTGATGCTGCTCGAGCAGATCTACCGGGCCACTACAATCCTGACCGGGCACCCTTACCATCGTGCCTGAATTTGCAGGCAGAGCGTGCCCGACCCCGATTTAGTCGCAATCTCAGCCGATAGGTTTCGCCAGAAAATGAGCTTGTCGTTCAAACCTGCGGGCGTAACGTGACCCCGATGATTTGCCTCGGGGGATTCGGTGGTCTCGATCCGCGCGCCGCGCTCATCGCGGGGCTTGGGTTTGCGTTACCGATAACCCTTGCCGCAGCGGTGCTGGCGCAGGAGCGGCCGGCTCCTGCGGCCCAAAATGAAGCCGCTGACCCGCTCAAGACCCTTAAACAGCGCGACGAAGAGCTCAAAGCCGCCCGCGACGAGCAACGCAAGTCCGTCGAGGCGGAAGCCGCACTCAAGCACGAAATCGAACAGATCGGTGCTGATCGCACTAAACTCAATCAGGATCTGATCGACACCGCAGCGCGGTTGCGTGGTGTCGAAACCAAAGTTGCGTCAACTCAGGAACGGCTCAAACCGCTCGACGAGAATGAAACGAGCATTCGGAAATCGCTCGACGGGCGACGTGCAGTGATCGGCGAAGTCCTGGCGGCGCTGCAACGCATGGGTCGTCAGCCGCCGCCGGCTCTTATTGCTAGCCCCGAAGACGCTCTGCAATCCGTACGGACGGCCATCGTGCTCGGCGCAGTCCTTCCGGAAATGCGCCGGGAGGTCGAGTCGCTGGCGAACGATCTGTCGGAATTGCTGGCGGTGCGGAAAAAGATCGATGCCGAGCGCGAGCAGCTCAAAGCGGAAGTTGCCGCGCTCGACGGCGAGCGGGCGCGCATGGCAGCGCTGGTGGAAGAGCGCCAAAAACAATTGGCCGAACGCGAGAAAGCGCTCGAAGCCGAACGCTCACGCGCAGGCACGCTGGCGCAGCAGGTCGACAATCTCAAAGATTTGATCGCGAAGCTCGAGCAAGGGCTCAACCCGGCAACGCGCGAGCTACGCGAGGCCGGACGTTCGGATAGCCGCCCGGCACTTTCAGCATTTCGTGATCCCGGACGTCTTGCTCCGGCGGTTGCTTTTGCGTCATTGCGGGGACGGGTGCCGATTCCGGTTAACGGCGTTAAATTGAAGGAATTCGGTGCACCGGATGCCAGTGGTGGCTCGGAAAAAGGCATTTCCATCGCCACGCGCGCCGGAGCGCAGGTAACCGCACCGGCCGACAGCTGGGTCGTCTACGCCGGGCCGTTCCGCTCATATGGTCAACTCTTGATCCTTAATGTCGGCGGCGGGTATCATGTCTTGCTTGCCGGGATGGATAGGATATCAGTTGACCTTGGGCAGTTTGTGCTGACCGGGGAACCGGTTGCGGTCATGGGTAATGGCTCCCATATCGCCGCTATCCTCGCTACAGGTTCCAGCCAACCGGTGCTCTACGTCGAGTTTCGAAAGGACGGGGTTCCCGTCGATCCAGGCCCATGGTGGGCGGCTGGCGAAGGCGAAAAGGTTCGCGGATGATGCGCAAGACCTCACTCATTCTTCTTGGTGCGGCGGCGGGAGCAGCAATGACGCTGCTCGCGGTTCAGCCGCGCATTATGCTCGTGGGCTCAACCGCCAAGGCGGCGGCAGCGGATACGTACCGCCAGCTCAATCTGTTCGGCGACGTGTTCGAGCGCGTGCGCGCCGACTACGTCGAGAAGCCCGACGACGCAAAGCTGATCGAAACCGCGATCAACGGAATGCTCGCCGGCCTCGATCCGCACTCGAGCTACATGGACTCCAAGAGCTTCCGCGACATGCAAGTGCAGACGCGCGGCGAGTTCGGCGGTCTCGGCATCGAAGTCACCATGGAAGACGGCCTGATCAAGGTGGTGGCGCCGATCGACGACACGCCTGCCGCCAAAGCCGGCGTCATGGCCAATGACATTATCACCAAGCTTGACGACGAGCAGGTGCAGGGCCTCACCCTGAACCAGGCCGTCGAAAAAATGCGCGGACCGGTGAACACCAAGATCAAGCTCACCATCATGCGCAAGGGGCAAGACAAGCCGGTCGAAGTGTCGATCACGCGCGATGTCATCCGTGTGCGCTCGGTGCGCTCACAGGTCGAAGGTGAAGACATCGGCTACATCCGTCTTACGCAGTTCAATGAGCAGACCACCGAAGGCTTGAAGAAGGCGATCGCCGATATCGGCGCCAAGATCTCCGACGACAAGCTCAAGGGCTACGTCCTCGATCTGCGCAACAATCCAGGTGGCCTGCTCGATCAGGCGATTTCGGCCTCCGATGCGTTCCTGCAAAAGGGCGAGATCGTGTCGACGCGGGGACGTAATGCCGAAGAGACGCAACGCTTCAACGCGCGTGCGGGCGATCTCACGAAGGGCAAGCCGCTGATCGTCCTGATCAACGGCGGCTCGGCCTCAGCGTCTGAAATCGTCGCCGGCGCCCTGCAAGACCACAAGCGGGCGACAGTGATCGGCACCCGCTCCTTTGGCAAAGGCTCGGTGCAGACCATCATCCCGCTGGGGTCGGGTAATGGCGCCTTGCGGCTGACGACGGCGCGCTACTTCACGCCGTCGGGACGTTCGATCCAGGCAAAGGGAATCTCTCCCGACATCGAGGTGCTGCAGGACGTTCCGGAGGAGCTCAAGGCGAAGACCGACACCAAGGGCGAAGCGTCCCTCCGCGGTCACCTGAAGGGCGATGCGGGTAAAGAGCAAACGGGCTCGCAGTCCTACATCCCGCCCGACGCCAAGAACGACAAGGCGCTCCATATGGCCTTCGATCTTCTGCGCGGAACGCAGGTGAATTCGGCCTTCCCGCCGAACGCCAAGTCCCCCATCCCGAACTGATCGGACAGTCGCTTTTTTAAATATGACGGGGCGGCCGAAAGGCCGCCCCGTTCGTTTGGAGCTGCCCGGATTACACGCCGCCAGCGTGGATTCGTCGCGTGGTAGACTCGCGCGATGATTCGCATGGATCTGCCGCCGTGGCCCCTGACGACCTGAACGCCCCGCTAGGCCTGGGCAAAGGAAAGCGGCTTCCGAAACTGCCGGTCAGTCCGCCGAAAATATTGGCGGGCGCGCTCGGTTTGTCAGGCCTAGTAGTGGTGGCGTGGGCGACATTCGTCCACGACCCACTCGGCGGCCAGCCGGTTGCCGTTGTGGCAACCAATTTAACTTTGCCGGCACAGCCCGAACAGAATGGCAGCGCTAATCAGCCTGTTGTGCACGGGGCCGCCGCTGATACGCCTGACGCTGCGAAAGCTGTTGCGTCGCCCCCACCGGGATCAAAGACGGTCACCATTATCGACGGGTCCAGCGGTGCCCGGCAGCAGGTCGTCATCCCTGACAACAGCGCGAACGCAAGCAAGCCGCTGCTGGATTCCAAGCTGCTGGAGGCGACACGGCACGGCGCGATCCCGAAAATCGGACCGGACGGTGCGCGCCCGTCGGTGCGTTACGCGCAGCCGCGCGATCTCCCGCCGGATAAAAAAGACGCACCGCTTGTGGCGATCGTAATTGGCGGCCTCGGAATAAGCGCATCAGGCACGGCAGATGCGTTCACCAAGATGCCGTCGCCCGTGACATTCGCGCTGGCACCCTATGGCGCCGATCTTGAGAAACTCGCCGAACGCGGGCGGGCGGGCAAACATGAAGTCCTGCTGCAAGCGCCGATGGAGCCTTTCGACTATCCGGATAACGATCCGGGACCGCAAACACTGCTGACGTCGTTGACGCCGGAACAGAATATCGACCGGCTCCATTGGCTGATGAGCCGATTTCAAGGCTATGTCGGATTGATCAGCTTTATGGGCGCACGCTTTACCGCCTCGGAACAGGGCCTGTCGCCGGTCCTACGCGATATCGCCAAGCGCGGATTGATTTATGTCGATGACGGATCATCTTCGCGCAGCATTGCAAGTCAGTTGGCCGGCACGCAGAATCTGCCGTTTGCCAAGGCCGATGTTGTGCTCGATACCGTACCGACCACTGTGGAAATCGATCATGCGCTTGCACGGCTCGAGATGAAAGCGCGCGACAGCGGCATCGCGGTCGGCTATGCGACCGCAAAACCGGGCACCATTGCACGTATAGCCGAATGGATAAAAAAAGCGGAATCGAAAGGCATCATAATGGTGCCGATCACGATGGTGGCGATCAAAGCCAAGTCATCGTAACGTTACTCTGCCGCCACAAAATCGCGCGCGCGAGATAACGAGAATTCAGATGCCGTCTCAAAAATCGCTACCTTACCGCCCGTGCGCCGGGATGATGGTACTCAATCGTGCCGGCCTGGTTTTTGTCGGGCGGCGGACGGACGGACCCGAACACGTCGATGCGACGCATGTCTGGCAGATGCCGCAGGGCGGGATCGACGAAGACGAAGATCCGTACGCGGCGGCGCTGCGCGAGCTGTACGAGGAAACCGGCATCCGCTCGGTTCAGAAACTCGGGGAGATCGCCGACTGGCTGACTTACGACCTTCCCAGGGAGGTCGTGAAGACCGCATGGGGCGGCAGGTATCGCGGCCAGAAGCAGAAATGGTATGCGCTGCGCTTCACCGGCAAGGATGGCGAGATCAACATCGATGAGCCCGGCGGTCACAAACCGGAATTTGTCGAATGGAAATGGGTTGCAATACGCGAGCTGCCGGACCTGGTGATCCCGTTCAAGCGCCAGACGTATGAGCGTGTCGTAAAAGAGTTCGAGCGCTTCGCGCGCCAGACCTAGTGCATGGCAGTGCCGGTGAGGTGCCGGTCGACGGCCTTGTAGTGATCGAGCCGGGCGATCAGCCGGTCAAGCTCGGAGCCGGGCTCGGTCTTTGCGATACGACTTTCCAGCTCGCCGATGCGCGTCGCGATTACCGAGCGATCAATACTCTCCGCGGCTTCTGCGAGATCGGCCAAAACAGTAAGTCCTGAGGACGAGACTTCAGCGAATCCTCCCAACACGACGATCTTTTGCGCTCCGCCCGCGCTGTGCACGGTCAGTATGCCGGGGCGCAGTGTCGTCACCATCGGTGCGTGATCGGCGAGCACGCCGAAATCGCCTTCGACGCCGGGCACGTCCACCTGCTGAACATCGCCGGAAAACAGCAGTTTTTCCGGCGAAACAAGCTCAAAATGGAAGTTGGCCATAGGCTATTCCCCGGTCAGGCCGCTTCCGCCGCGAGCTTCTTGCCCTTCTCAACCGCCTCTTCGATCGTGCCGACCATGTAGAAGGCGGCCTCGGGCAGATAATCGTAATTGCCGTCGCAGAGGCCCTTGAAGCCTTTGATCGTGTCCTGAAGATCGACGAGCTTGCCGGGCGAGCCGGTAAACACTTCGGCGACATGGAACGGCTGCGACAGGAAACGCTCGATCTTGCGCGCACGAGCGACGGTCAATTTGTCGTCTTCCGACAATTCATCCATGCCCAGGATAGCGATGATGTCCTGCAATGCCTTATAGCGCTGGAGAATCTGCTGCACCTGACGCGCGACGGCGTAGTGCTCCTCGCCGACAATCAGCGGCGACAGCATGCGCGAGGTGGAATCGAGCGGGTCGACCGCCGGATAGATGCCCTTGGCTGCGATGTCGCGCGACAGCACGGTCGTGGCGTCCAGGTGCGCGAACGAGGTTGCCGGCGCCGGATCGGTCAGGTCGTCGGCCGGCACGTAAATCGCCTGCACCGAAGTGATCGATCCCTTGGTGGTTGTGGTGATGCGTTCCTGCAGCGCACCCATGTCGGTTGCGAGCGTCGGCTGATAGCCGACCGCCGACGGAATGCGGCCGAGCAACGCCGACACTTCCGAGCCGGCTTGGGTGAACCGGAAGATATTGTCGACGAAGAACAGCACGTCCTGGCCCTGGTCGCGGAAATACTCGGCGACCGTTAGCCCCGAAAGTCCGACACGGGCGCGCGCCCCCGGCGGCTCGTTCATCTGGCCGTACACAAGGGCGCATTTCGAGCCATCAACCGAGCCCTTGTGTGGGTCCTTGTTGACACCCGACTCGATCATTTCGTGATAGAGGTCGTTGCCCTCGCGCGTGCGCTCACCGACACCGGCAAACACCGAATAGCCGCCGTGCGCCTTGGCAACGTTGTTGATCAGTTCCATGATCAGCACCGTCTTTCCGACCCCGGCCCCGCCGAACAAGCCGATCTTGCCACCCTTGGCATACGGTGCGAGCAGATCGACAACCTTGATGCCCGTAATCAGAATTTGCGCCTCGGTCGACTGCTCGGTGTAGGCGGGCGCATCCTGATGGATAGCGCGCTTGGATTCGGCCTTGACCGGGCCTGCCTCGTCTACCGGATCACCGATCACGTTGATGATGCGGCCGAGCAACCCCGGACCGACCGGCACCTCGATCGGCTGACCCGTGTCGGTGACTTCCTGGCCGCGCACCAGGCCTTCCGACGAGTCCATCGCGACGGTACGCACCGTCGATTCGCCAAGATGCTGAGCAACCTCGAGCACCAGGCGGTTGCCGCCATTCTTGGTCTCGAGCGCGTTCAGGATCGCCGGCAGATGATCCTCGAACTGCACGTCGACGACGGCGCCGATGACCTGCGTTATTTTTCCGACTGCGTTGGGTGTAGCCATGTCGTCCCTCGTTACGGAATTAAAGCGCCTCGGCGCCCGAGATAATCTCGATCAATTCTTTGGTGATCATCGCCTGACGCGTGCGATTGTAAGTGAGCGTTTGCTTTCGGATCATCTCGCCTGCGTTGCGCGTGGCGCTGTCCATCGCGCTCATGCGTGCGCCCTGCTCCGAGGCGGCATTCTCAAGAAGCGCGCGGAACAACTGCACGGAAAGGTTACGCGGCAGAAGCTCGGCGAGGATCTCGTCCTCTTCCGGCTCGTATTCATAGGCAGCGCTTGTGCCGTTTTGGGCGCCATTTTCAAATACCGGCGGAATGATCTGCTGCGCGGTTGGAATCTGCGCCATGACCGACCTGAACTGGGAGAAGAAAAGCGTGCAGACGTCGAAGGCGCCCTGGTCGAACAGCGCTATGACCTTTTTGGCGATCATCTCGGCCTGTTCAAAGCCGATTGTGCGAACACCACGAAGCTCGATCGTTTCGATGATCAGTTTTCCGTAGAGGCGGCGCAGCTGGTCGTGGCCTTTTCGCCCTACGCAAAGAATCTTGACCTCTTTGCCCTCATTGATCAGCGCATTCACCTTTTCGCGGGCCAGCCGCACGATCGACGAGTTGAAGGGTCCGCAAAGGCCACGTTCCGCGGTGCAGACCACCAGCAGATGCACTCTGTTGGCGCCGGTGCCGGCCAGCAATTTCGGCGCCGAATCGCTGCCGGCCACCGCCGAGGCGATCGAGCCCAGCACTTTCCCCATGCGCTCGGCGAAAGGACGCGCCGCTTCCGCTGCAGCCTGTGCACGGCGCAGCTTGGACGCCGCAACCATTTGCATGGCCTTGGTGATCTTCTGCGTCGCCTTGGTGGCGGCGATGCGAACGCGCATGTCCTTGAGGCTGGCCATGTCGTACGGGTCCCGGTCGCTCCCTATGCGGCCATCAGACGAACGTCTTCGCGTAACCGTCGACCAAGCCTTTGAGCTTGGTCGCATCGGCATCCGACAGGTCACCGCTCTTGCGGATGCTGTCGAGCAGATCGGCGTGTTTGTTGCGCAGCAGCGCCAGCAGCCCGCTTTCGAAAGGCCGCACACGGGCAACGTCCATCGGATCGAGATAGCCGTTGACGCCGGCGTAGATCACGCAAACCTGCTCCTCCATCTTGAGCGGCGAAAATTGCGGCTGCTTGAGCAGCTCGGTCAGGCGTGCGCCGCGATTGAGCAATCGCTGCGTCGTCGCGTCGAGGTCGGACCCAAACTGCGCGAAAGCGGCCATTTCGCGGTACTGCGCGAGTTCGCCCTTGATGCGGCCTGCGACCTTCTTCATCGCCTTGGTCTGGGCCGAAGAGCCCACGCGTGACACCGAAAGACCGACGTTCACCGCAGGGCGAATGCCCTGATAGAACAGGTCGGTTTCCAGGAAGATCTGCCCGTCGGTAATGGAGATGACGTTCGTCGGAATGTAGGCCGACACGTCATTGGCCTGCGTCTCGATGACCGGCAACGCCGTCAGCGAGCCCGCCTTGTTCTCATCATTCATCTTGGCCGCGCGCTCGAGCAGGCGCGAATGCAGATAGAACACGTCGCCCGGATAAGCCTCACGGCCCGGCGGGCGGCGGAGCAGCAGCGACATCTGTCGATAAGCCACAGCCTGCTTCGACAAGTCGTCGTAGATGATGACGGCGTGCATGCCGTTGTCGCGAAAGAACTCGCCCATCGTGCAGCCCGAGAACGGAGCCAGGTACTGCATCGGCGCAGGATCGGAGGCGGTGGCCGCAACGATGATCGAATAGTCGAGCGCGCCCTGCTCCTCGAGCACCTTCACGAATTGCGCGACGGTCGAGCGCTTCTGGCCAACCGCAACATAGACGCAATAGAGCTTGATCTTCTCGTCCGGCTGCGCGTTGAGCGGTTTCTGATTGAGGATCGTGTCGAGCGCAATCGCAGTCTTGCCGGTCTGACGGTCGCCGATGATCAACTCACGCTGGCCGCGACCGATAGGAATTAACGAGTCGATCGCCTTAAGACCGGTCGCCATCGGCTCATGCACCGACTTGCGCGGAATGATGCCGGGTGCCTTCACATCGACGCGGGCGCGTTTGTCGGACTTGATCGGGCCCTTGCCGTCGATCGGGTTGCCAAGCGCGTCTACGACGCGGCCGAGCAAGCCCTTGCCGATGGGCACGTCGACAATGGCGCCGGTCCGCTTGACGGTCTGGCCTTCCTTGATTTCACGATCATTGCCGAAGATCACGATGCCGACATTGTCGATTTCGAGATTGAGCGTCATGCCGCGCACGCCATTCTCGAACTCGACCAACTCGCCAGCCTGGACATTGTCGAGACCGTACACGCGAGCGATGCCGTCGCCGACGGAGAGCACCTGGCCGACTTCGGATACTTCGGCTTCCTGGCCAAAGTTCTTGATCTGCTCCTTCAGGATCGCGGAAATTTCTGCGGCGCGGATATCCATCAGCGGGCCTCTTTCATCGCTAACTTGATCGAATTGAGTTTGGTGCGCAGCGAGCTGTCGACCATGCGGCTACCGACCTTCACGATCAGCCCGCCGATAACGGCAGGATCGATCTTGACGTCGAGGTCGATGTCCTTGCCGCTCGTCACCGTTTTAAGCGTACTCTTGAGAGTGTCGAGATGCGTGTCGCTGAGTTTCTCGGCGACGGTCACGTGAGCGGTCACCTCGCCTTTGTGTCGCGCTACCAGTGCCCGATAGCCGCGGATCATGTCGCGCACAGCGAACAGCCGGCGGTTTGTGGTGATCACCCTCAGAAAATTTGCAGCGAGGCCGCCGATGCCGGCCTTGGCGAGGACTGCGGACAGCGCCTTGAGCTGCTCGTCGGCGTCGAAGACCGGACTGCGCACCAGGCGATTGAGATCGGCACTGTCGGCAATGAGCGCGTGGAACTGATCGAGATCCTTTTTTACCGCATCGACCGCCTTGTTCTCGAGCGCAAGCTCGAACAACGCGGTGGCATAACGGCCGGCCATGCCGGAAATGGTCTGATCTTCACCTGCCACGGGAACGCTCGTTGCCTCACTTCATTCACAGGCCGGACGCCGCCGCGGAAGGCGGCGGAAACCATTGGAATCCAAGCTGGAATTCCGATTCCTGGAGACGTCGCGAAAGTCTGCGGAAACCCCCTGAAATCGTGGGCTAGCTAACACAGCAGGCATGGCGGTGCAACACGGCGGCCTATTCGCCGCGGTTTCGGCGCGGGACGGCTGCCGTCAAATTTGCATCACAGGGTTACCTCGCCAGACAGCCGAGCGCGCTATAGCGTGCGCGCTAGCCCGCCCGGCCGGATTTCCAAACACAATGTCGGATCCGCATTCGAAAATGGACGCCGCAACGACGGCCAAATTGCTTGTGGTGCTGCTTGCATTCGCGTGGGGACTGAACTGGATCGCCGCCGCGTTTGCCTTACGCGAGATATCGCCCTGGAGCCTGCGCGTTGCCGGCTCCGGCATAGGCGCCGCAATTCTGTTTTTGGCTGCCAGCGTCACTGGCCACAACATGAAGGTACCTCGTAGCGAGTACGTTCATGTCATGGTCGCGGGATTGCTCAATGTGGCGGGATTCCAGGTTCTTTCCGGTTTCGCGCAACTCAGCGGTGCCACTTCGCGCGCCATTATCATCACCTATTCGATGCCAATATGGACGGTCGTCCTCAGCTGGCTCGTGCTCGGCGAACGTCTCAATACGATTCGCTGGTTTGCATTCGGCCTATGCATCGTCGGCATCACAATTCTGTTGTGGCCATTGTTTGCCGCCGGGTTTCCTCCATTTGTCTTCTATTCGCTCGGCTGCGCGCTGACATGGGCCATCGCAACCGTCTACATTAAATGGGCGAAAGTGACGATCGAGCCGCTGGTCAACGCGGCGTGGCAATTATTGTTCGGACTGGTGTTCATCGTCGCCGGGAGCTTTGCTTTCGAAGGCTATCCGCATCTCTGGCCGCTTCAGAAGGATACGATACTGGCAATCCTTTTTGTTGGATTGTTCGGCGTTGGCCTTGCACATTTCCTATGGTGGTCGATCGTGGGGCGGTTGCCAGCTACAACGGCATCGCTCGGATCGCTTTTGGTCCCCGTGATCGGGGTCGGCGCAACTGCGATCGTGCTTGGCGAGCGTCTGACAATTCCCGACATGATCGGTTTTGCCATGATTTTCGCAGCCGCTGCATGTGTCTTGTTGCAGCCGAACGCACGTCACGACGAAATGCCCGAGTGACCGGGACTAAAATTTCCGTCGTGATATCTAGAAAAAACTCTGCGGATCGACGTCCACTTCCAGCCGCACATTGCCGCGCGCCTTGGGCGCCGCGGCAAGCCAGGCGCGCAAGTATGCCGAAAGGTCGAAGGCGCGCGGCGATTTCACAAGCAGCCGGAAGCGATGCCGGCCACGCACGACCGCGATCGGTGCTTCCGCGGGGCCGAGCACGCGGACATGTTCATCGCGAGGAGCGGCCTTGGCGAGGGTGCGGCCGTAGGCTTCGGCGGCATGCCGCTCATTTGCGGTGATGACCAGCCCTGCCAGCCGCCCAAATGGCGGATACCCCGTACGCTCGCGCTGTTCGATTTCGTTTTTGTAGAAGGCCTCACGGTCGCCGGAGATAAGCGCGCGCATTACCGGATGTTCTGGCTGGTGGGTCTGCAAGTACCCGAAGCCCCGCCCCGCCTCGCGCCCTGCCCGTCCAACCACCTGGTGCAACAACTGAAAAGTACGCTCCGGCGCACGAGGATCGCCGTTACCAAGGCCGAGATCCGCGTCGACGATACCGACCAGGTTGAGCTTGGGAAAATGGTGCCCTTTGGCGACAAGTTGCGTACCGATGACGAGATCGAAGCGTCCCTCGGCGACGTCGTCGAGCTCCTGCCGAAGGCGTTCGACCGATTCCACAAGATCGCTCGACAGCACAAGAATACGAGCCTGTGGAAATAGCTCAGCTGCCTCCTGCTCGAGCCGCTCGACGCCCGGGCCGACGGCAGCGAGGCTTTCGGTCGCGTGACAGTTTGGACATTCCGCGGGTGGCGGGATCGAATATCCGCAGTGATGGCATACGAGCCTGCGCTTGAAGCGATGATCGACCAGCCAGGCGTCGCAATTCGGACAGTGGAAACGGAAACCGCACGCCCTGCACAATGTGAGGGGCGAATAGCCGCGCCGGTTGAGAAACAGCAGCGCCTGCTCGCCGCGCGTCAGCGATATCGCGACGGCTTCGGCCAGCCGCGGCGAAATGAAACGTCCGCGCGGTGGACCCTCGTGACGCATGTCGATCGCTTCGATCGATGGCAGATGTGCGCCCCCGAAACGCTCGGGCAAATGCACATGCCGGTAACGGCCGCGGCGCGCATTCACTTCCGATTCGACCGAAGGGGTCGCTGATGCGAGCACAACCGGAATTTTCGCGATCGAGCCGCGCACGACCGCCATGTCTCGTGCATGGTAGTGCGCGCCATCTTCCTGCTTGTAGGCCGGATCGTGCTCTTCGTCGACGACGATGAGTCCAAGGTCTGCATAGGGCAGGAACAGGGCCGAACGGGCGCCGACAATCACCGAGACTTCATTCGCGGCAACCGCAGCCCAGGTCTGTGCACGCTTGCGCGGTGAAATTTGCGAGTGCCACTCGGCTGGCCGCGTACCGAAGCGGCCGGAGAAGCGGTCGAGAAACTGGGCGGTCAGCGCAATTTCCGGCATGAGGATCAAGGTCTGCCGCTTGCGCCGAATATTTTCGGCAACTGCTTCGAAGTAGACCTCGGTTTTTCCCGAACCGGTGACCCCGTCCAGCAAGGTCACCGTATAGCCGCCCTGCTCAACTGTCTTGCGCAACATATCTGCAGCAGCGAGCTGTGCCAGCGAGAATTCCGGCTTGGTGAAATCGGGGTCCGGCGGCAGCGCGACCGGATCGGGCGGGATCACTACGGTTTCAAGCGCGCCCTCATCGATCAATCCATTGATCACACTTGTACTGACGCCGGCTTCCTTCGCCGCCGCCCCTTTCGAACGCGTGAGTCCGTCTGCAACAAGCCGGAGCACGCGCGCACGTGCGGGAGTCATTCGTTGCGGCGGCGGGCCGGCCAGGCGAACGCCGACTTGCTCACGTCCCGGCCCGAGATGTTCGCCCATGCGCAGGGCCATACGCAGCACGGTGCCGCGCGACGCCAGCGTGTAGCTCGAAACCCAGTCGACGAACTGGCGCAGCTCGGCTCTAAGCGGCGGCACGTCGAGCTTTTCGTCGACGTCTTTCAGCCGGTTGTGTAGCCGCGGATTTGGCGCAGGATTTTCCGCCCAGACGACGCCCATGCATTCCCGTGCGCCGAGCGACACCGACACCAGATTGCCCGGCGCGAGCTCGAGCCCGGCCGGAACCCGGTAGGAATAGGTCTGGTCAAGCGCCACCGGCACCAGAATATCGACGACGCGCGTGGTCATGGGCTCAGGTCTGGCCGATTCCGCGGCTTTAAGGAAGGGTGAAGAAAGCAATGTCACTCTTGCCGCGATGACCGCCGCCAAGACACCCACCATGGACGGGTTTTGCGTCGCCCCCGACGTCAGTGCCGAAATCGCGCGCTGGCTTAGTCATCTCGGCGCCGAGCGCCGCATGTCCGCGAAAACACTGGATGCCTATCGGCGCGACGTGTCTCAGTTCCTGAGCTTTCTGACCGACCACTTGGGCTCAGCGCCGACGCTGAAGCAGCTCGCCAAGCTGACCCCAGCCGATATTCGCGCCTTCATGGCCGCGCGGCGTAACGAAGGTGCCGGCAATCGCTCGCTGATGAGGACGCTTGCGGGCTGCCGTTCTTTCGCGCGCTTTCTCGAGCGAAACGGCAAAGGAAAAGTTGCGGCACTTGCCGCAGTTCGCACTCCAAAACTGCCGAGGACGCTGCCAAAGCCGCTGGCTATTTCCGCTGCCACGAAAATTGCCGATACGGACTTGCGTGAAGGCGAAGAACGCGAGCCATGGATCATCGCGCGCGACGCAGCCGTGCTCGCGCTGCTTTATGGATGCGGCCTCCGGATCTCCGAGGCCCTTGGGTTGAAGCACAAGGACTTCACCGGCAAGGCCGATAGTCTCATCGTCACCGGCAAGGGCAACAAAACCCGGATGGTGCCGGTGCTTTCTCAGGTGACGAAGGCGATCGCCGACTACCTCGCCCTCTGCCCATACGAAAATCCTCCGAACGGACCACTTTTTGTCGGGGCGCGCGGTAAACCACTATCACCGCGTATTGTGCAGTTGACGATGGAACGGCTCCGCGGTGCGCTCGGGCTGGCCGATACCGCCACGCCGCACGCCTTGCGGCATTCCTTCGCGACGCATCTGCTCGCGCGCGGCGGCGACCTGCGATCCATCCAGGAGTTGCTAGGACACGCTTCGTTGTCGACCACCCAGATCTATACGGGGGTCGATGCCGAGCGTTTACTCGAAGTTTATAACAACGCTCATCCACGCGCGTAACGCGCCCTCTTGCACTGCATCCATTTTAACAGCATCGTTCCCGTTGATTTTGGAGGGGGCGATGAGTGCACATGAAAATCTGGAGCATGCTGAGCACGCCGAGCATGCATCACGCTCCAACAAGAAGATCGCGCTACTGATTTCCGTGCTGGCGCTGTTTCTGGCGTTTTCCGAAACGCTGGGCAAGAGCGCACAGACCACGGCTATTGCCGACAACATCAAATCCTCTGACACGTGGAATTTCTTTCAGGCCAAGACCATCCGGCAGACCAGCCTGCGCATAGCTGCCGAGGCTATGGCGGTACAATTACCCTCAATCACCCATGAGGAGAGCAAGGCGGCAATCACCAAGCAAATCGAGGCCTGGCGCAATACCGTGAACAGATACGAATCCGATCCGAAGGAGCAGGATGGCCGCAAGGAATTACGCGCCTTGGCCGAGAAATTAGAGCACGACCGCGACACCTGGCTCGCAAAATATCACCAATATGAATTCGCATCCGCCGCGTTTCAGATCGGGATTGTGCTTGCTTCAGCGGCTGTCATCACCGGGATTGTCGCACTAGCCTGGTTGGCGGCTCTCGCGGGCGGTTTTGGCCTTGTCTTCATGGCATTGGGTCTATTGGCGCCCCACGCACTCCATCTGGCCGGGCACTAGCTGCGCACGCGCCCGCCATCGACGTTCAGCGTCTGGCCCGTGATGAAGGCCGCATCATCACTGGTCAAAAACGACACGGCACCGACCAGATCGTCGGGCACTTCCACACGCTTGATTGCCTGCATCTGCGCGACGGCGGTAAACTCGTCATCCATGGTCTTGAAACCGGGACGCGGCGCGCGGACCAATGTGCCCGGCGAGCGTGTCAGTCCCGGAGCGATCGCATTCACGGTAATTCCGTCCGGCGCGAGATCGGATGCGAGCGCGCGCGTGAAGCCGACGATGCCGCCTTTGCTCGCGACGTAGTGCGCGAACCCGGTCACCACCGAGCCGAGCGTGCTCGAGGCCATATTGACGACGCGCCCCCATTTGCGCGCACGCATGCCGGGGACGAATGCAGCGGTCACCAGAAACGTACCATCGAGATTGATCGAGAGCACGGTGCGCCAGTCCGCGAACGTCATTTCTGGAAAATTCTTCTGCGGGAAGATGCCGGCGCAATTGACCACAATATCGACATTGCTGAATTTCTTGCCGACCTCCTTGGCCATGGCCGCGACGGACGCTTCCGAAGCGACATCGCATTTGACGGCAACGGCCTGACGCCCGGCGGCCTCGACCATCTTCACGGTGGCGCTGCTGTCGCCCAGGTCGGCGATGGCGACGTGCACGCCGTCTTCGGCCAACCGCTTCGCAAAGGCCTGACCGATGCCACCCGCCGCGCCAGTGATGACTGCAACTTTATCCTTATGGCCTTTGGCCATTGAACACCCCCGGTTTTTCCTTGGTGTCGCCGAAGCTACATATGAATCGTGCGCTTCGCCACCGCCATCGCCGCTTCCTTGACGGCCTCCGACAATGTCGGATGTGCGTGGCAGGTGCGCGCAATATCTTCAGCTGATGCGCCAAATTCCATTGCGATGGCAGCTTCGGCAATCATGTTGCCGGCGTCGGCGCAGATGAGCTGCACGCCAAGCACGCGATCGGTCTTCGCATCGGCAAGGATTTTCACGAAACCGTCAGTGGTCAGGTTTACCTTGGCGCGCCCGTTGGCGGTGAACGGAAACTTGCCGGCGTTGTAGGCAACGCCTGCAGCCTTCAATTCCTCCTCGCCTTTCCCGACCGTTGCTATTTCCGGGAAAGTGTAGACCACGTTCGGAATGGCGTCGTAGTTCACGTGGCCGGCCTGCCCGACCAGAATTTCCGCAACCGCAACACCTTCGTCCTCGGCCTTGTGCGCCAGCATCGGACCCGCAATGACGTCTCCGATTGCCCAGATGCCGGGGACACTCGTCGCATAATAATGATCGACGGCCACGCGTCCGCGCTCGTCAAGCTTCACCCCGAGCTCATTGAGGCCGAGGCCCTCCGTGTACGGCACGCGCCCGATTGCGACCAGAACGGTGTCGGCCTCGATCGTTTCCGCGGCCCCGCCTTTCGCAGGCTCGACCGTCGCCTTCAACCGCTTACCAGATGAGTCGACCGCGGTTACCTTCGATGACAATTTGAACGTCATTCCCTGCTTTTCGAGCAAACGCTGCGCCTGACGACGGACTTCACCGTCCATGCCGGGCAGGATCCCGTCAAGGAATTCCACGACGGTTACCTGCGCGCCAAGCCGCCGCCATACGGAGCCCAGCTCGAGTCCGATCACTCCGGCACCGATCACAAGCAGATGCTTCGGAACCTCCGGCAGCGACAACGCGCCGGTCGATGACACGATGCGTTTTTCGTCGATCTCGATGCCCTTCAGGCGCGCGACATCGGAGCCCGTGGCGATGACGATGGATTTTGTTTCCAGCGTCTGCGTCTTGTTGTCGGCGCCTTTGACCTCGACCTTGCCGGGGGCGGTGATACGCCCCGCGCCGTGAAAGGTATCGACCTTGTTCTTCTTCAGCAGAAAATCGACGCCCTTTACGTTGCCGTCGACGCCCTGATCCTTGAAGGCCATCATGGCCCTAAGATCGAGCTTCGGAGTTGAAACGCCAATGCCCATCTTCCCGAACGTGTGGCCCGCCTCTTCGAAAAGCTCGGAAGCGTGCAGCAGCGCCTTGGAGGGAATGCAGCCAATGTTCAGGCAGGTCCCGCCAAAGGTGGCGCGTTTCTCCACGACCGCGGTTTTCAATCCGAGCTGTGCCGCTCGGATCGCGCAGACATAACCGCCGGGACCGGTGCCGATAACAATGAGATCGTAGGCCATAACCTTACAAATCCAGCACGACCCGCGCGGGATCTTCCAGCCCTTCCTTCACGCGCACGAGAAAAGTGACGGCCTCGCGGCCATCGACGATGCGGTGATCGTAGGACAACGCAAGATACATCATCGGCCGCGCCTCGATCTTTCCTGCAATGACCACCGGACGTTCCTGGATCTTGTGCATGCCGAGAATGCCGGACTGCGGCGCGTTGAGGATCGGTGTCGACATCAGCGAGCCATACACACCGCCATTGGTGATGGTGAACGTGCCGCCCTGCATCTCCTCGATTTTGAGGCTTCCGTCGCGTGCGCGGCGGCCGAAATCGGCGATAGTCTTCTCGATCTCTGCGAGGGACATTGTTTGGGCGTCACGCACAACCGGCACCACCAGGCCCTTGTCGGTACCGACAGCAATTCCGATGTGGTAGTAATTTTTGTAGACGATGTCGGTGCCGTCGATCTCGGCATTGACGGCGGGAATCTCCTTGAGCGCCTGAATGCAGGCACGCACGAAGAAGCCCATGAAGCCGAGCTTCACTCCATGTTTTTTCTCGAACAGATCCTTGTACTGATTGCGCAGATGCATCACCGCGCTCATGTCGACTTCATTGAAGGTCGTGAGCATGGCGGCTGTGTTCTGCGCATCCTTCAGGCGGCGTGCAATCGTTTGGCGCAACCGCGTCATATGCACGCGTTCTTCACGGGCGGCATCGTCGGTAGGTGACGGCGCCCGCATCTGCACCGGCGCGGAGACCGGCGTCGGCTGCGCTGCGGCGCGCTCGATCGCGCTCAGCATGTCGCCTTTAGTGACTTGCCCGTGCAGACCGGTGCCGCTGACTTTCGACGGGTCGATGCCGCTTTCGGCCGCCATCCTTCGTACCGAAGGCGGCACCGGCATTTCAGATGACCTTTGTGGAGCCGCAGGCGCCTGCTTCGAGGTTTCTGCAGGTTTTGCTGCCGGCGCAGGAGCTTTGGGCGCAGCGCCGGCACCTTCCTTGATCTGGCCAAGCAGCGCGCCGACGGCGACGGTATCGCCGTTCTTCACGGCAACTTCCGACAATACGCCCGCCGCCGGCGCGGGCACTTCGAGCGTCACCTTGTCGGTCTCAAGCTCGACCAGCGGCTCATCAACCGCCACCGCATCGCCCGGCTGTTTGAACCATTTTCCGACGGTGGCTTCCGTCACGGATTCGCCGAGGGTCGGCACGCGGATGTCAGCCATGTCTTGCCTTACCTCTCATTCGTCATGCCCGGCCATGACAGCCAGTTAGTCTATCCCAGCGCCTCATCGAGGAACTGCTTGAGCTGCGCCAGATGCTTCGACATCTGCCCGACTGCGGTCGATGCCGATGCGGGACGGCCTGCGTAGCGCATGGTGCGGTGCTTGGCGCCGATTTGATTGAGAATCCATTGCAGGAAAACGTCGACGAAGAACCAGGCGCCCATATTGCGCGGCTCTTCCTGGCACCAGACCATTTCCGCCTGTTTGAAGCGGGAAAGCTCCGCGACCAACGCCTTTGTCGGAAACGGATAAAGCTGCTCGAGCCGCAGAATATAAATGTCATCGATGCCGCGTTTCTCACGCTCCTCGTAAAGATCGTAATAGACCTTACCCGAGCACATGACGACCCGCCGGATCTTGTCGTCGCCAACGAGCTTGATCTTCTCGTTCGGCAGCAATTGTGCGTCGTCCCACAGAAGCCGGTGGAACGAAGTGCCATTCGTCAGTTCGTCGAGGCGAGACACCGCACGCTTGTGGCGCAGCAACGACTTTGGCGTCATCAGGATCAGCGGCTTGCGGATTTCGCGTTTGAGCTGCCGGCGCAGGATGTGGAAGTAGTTGGCCGGCGTAGTGCAGTTGGCGACCTGCATGTTGTCTTCCGCGCACATCTGCAGAAAGCGCTCGAGCCGCGCTGACGAATGCTCCGGTCCCTGCCCCTCGTAGCCGTGCGGCAACAGGCAAACGAGGCCCGACATGCGCAGCCATTTGCGCTCACCCGACGAGACAAATTGGTCGAAAACGACCTGCGCGCCGTTGGCAAAGTCGCCGAATTGCGCTTCCCACAAGGTCAAGGCACTCGGCTCTGCGGTGGAATAGCCATATTCGAAGCCGAGCACGGCTTCTTCCGAGAGGCTCGAATTGAGCACCTCGAAGCGCGCCTGTGGATCACCGAGATGGTTGAACGGCGTGTGGCGCTCTTCGGTGTTCTGGTCGAACAGCACCGAGTGGCGCTGCGAAAAAGTGCCGCGTTCGCTGTCCTGGCCGGACAACCGCACGGGATGGCCTTCCTTGAGCAGCGAGCACAAGGCGAGCGCTTCGCCTGTCGCCCAGTCAATTCCTTCGCCGCTTTCAATCACCTTGGCGCGATGCTCGAGGAAACGCTGGATTGTCCTGTGAACGGCGAACCCTTCCGGAACCGTGGTGATCTTTTTGCCGATCTCGCGCAGCAGACCAGCATCGACGCCGGTATTGCCGCGCCGCGGATCGTCGGCATCGCGCGCTGCTTTCATTCCGGACCAGCGTCCATCGAGCCAGTCGGCCTTGTTCGGCTTGTAGCCCTGACCGGCCTCGAATTCGGCGTCGAGCCGCGTGCGCCAGTCGGCCTTCATCTTCTCGACTTCGCCTTCGGTGACAACGCCCTCACCGACGAGTTTCTTGCCGTAGATCTCCAGCGTCGTCGGATGCGCGCGGATCTTCTTGTACATCAGCGGCTGGGTGAACGACGGCTCGTCACCCTCGTTGTGGCCGAAGCGCCGGTAGCAGAACATGTCGATGACGACCGGCCGCTGGAATTTCTGCCGGTATTCGGTCGCGACTTTCGCGGCGAACACCACCGCTTCCGGGTCATCGCCGTTCACATGGAAGATCAGCGCCTCGATCATTTTGGCAACGTCAGACGGATAAGGCGACGAGCGCGAGTAGCGCGGATAGGTCGTGAATCCGATTTGGTTATTGACGATGAAATGCAGCGAGCCGCCGGTGCGGTAGCCCTTCAAGTCGGACAGGCCAAAGCACTCCGCTACCACGCCCTGGCCGGCGAACGCGGCGTCGCCGTGGATGAGCAGCGGCATCACCATCGTGCGCTCGTCCGGTTTGGCGCCGTGCTGGTCCTGCTTGGCACGCACTTTTCCGAGCGTCACCGGATCGACAATTTCCAGATGCGACGGATTTGCCGTGAGCGACAGATGCACCTTGTTGTTGTCGAACTCACGGTCCGACGACGCGCCGAGGTGATATTTCACGTCGCCGGAGCCTTCGATCTCGTCGGGGGTTGCTGAGCCGCCCTTGAATTCATGGAACAGCGCGCGGTGCGGCTTGCCCATCACCTGCGTCAGCACATTGAGACGCCCGCGGTGCGGCATGCCGATGCAGATTTCCTTCACGCCGAGATTGCCGCCGCGCTTGATGATCTGCTCGAGCGCCGGGATCAGCGCCTCGGCACCGTCGAGACCGAAGCGCTTGGTGCCGGTATATTTGACGTCGAGGAATTTCTCGAAGCCTTCCGCCTCCACCAGCTTGTTGAGGATCGCGCGCTTTCCTTCGCGCGTGAAGGTGATCTCCTTGTCACGGCCCTCGATCCGTTCCTGGATCCAGCTTTTCTGCGCGGCATTCTCGATGTGCATGAACTCGACGCCGAGCGTCTGGCAGTAGGTCCGGCGGAGGATGCCGACGATTTCGCGCATCGAGGCGAACTCGAGGCCGAGCACCTTGTCCAAATAGATCTTCCGCTCCATATCGGCTTCGGCGAAGCCGTAGGAGCGCGGATCCAGTTCTTCCTCGTTCTTTTCAGGCTCGAGCCCCAGCGGATCGAGCTTGGCGTGGAAGTGGCCGCGGATCCGGTAGGCACGGATCAGCATCAGCGCGTGAATCGAATCGCGTGTCGCCTGCAAGACGTCGGCAGACGTGAGTTCGACACCTTTTGCCTGCGCCGTTGCCGAGATCTTCTCGCCGATCTTCTTTTCGGTTTCGGCCCATTGACCGACGAGCGCCGCGACCAGATCGCCATCGGCACGCACGGGCCAGTTCGGCTTCTTCCAGGAGGCGCCGCGAGCGCTTTTTACAACGTCGGCCTTCTCGTCCTTCAGGCTCTGGAAAAAAGCCCGCCATTCAGCATCGACCGCAGCCGGATTGGCCTCGTATTTGGCGTAAAGATCTTCAATATAGGGGGCATTGCCGCCGTAGAGGAAAGACGTATTGGCAAAGATGGCGTTGGCGTCCTGGCGGGACATGGTTTGATCCTTGCGCGGCCTGAAAAATGCGCGCCTCGCCGCGACCGAATGCCGGCCGCAACGTCGATGTGGCTGTTGTAACTCTATTTATGACGTCTGTAAGTCTACAAAAGACCTAACACTGAATCAGGATTTCAGAACTTCCACCAGCGTCTTGCCGATCCGGGCTGGGGACGGTGATACCTTGATTCCCGCCGATTCCATCGCCGCAATTTTGGACTCGGCATCGCCCTTGCCGCCCGAGATGATCGCGCCGGCGTGGCCCATGCGGCGGCCGGGAGGCGCGGTGCGCCCGGCAATGAAGCCAACCGTGGGTTTCTTGCGGCCCCGTTTCGCCTCGTCTTTCAGAAACTGAGCCGCGTCTTCCTCCGCCGAGCCGCCGATTTCACCGATCATCACGATCGACTCGGTCTTCGGGTCGGCCAGAAACATCTCAAGCACCGCAATAAATTCGGTTCCCTTCACGGGATCCCCGCCAATGCCTACCGCCGTGGTCTGGCCGAGACCCTCGCGGCTGGTCTGAAAAACGGCCTCATAAGTGAGGGTACCGGAGCGCGAGACGATGCCGACCTTGCCCGGCTTGAAGATGTTGCCCGGCATGATGCCGATCTTGCATTCGCCCGCCGTCATCACGCCCGGGCAGTTGGGGCCGATCAGGCGCGACTTCGAGCCGGTGAGAGAGCGCTTCACCTTGACCATGTCCATCACCGGGATGCCCTCGGTGATGCAGACAATCAGCGAAATTTCGGCCTGGATCGCCTCGCAGATCGCATCGCCGGCGCCGGCCGGCGGCACATAGATGACGCTCGCGTCGCAGCCGGTTTTTTGCTTGGCCTCGGCAACGGTGTCAAAGACCGGCAGTTCGAGATGGGTCGAGCCCCCTTTACCCGGCGATGTGCCGCCGACCATCCTGGTGCCATAGGCAATCGCCGCCTGCGAATGGAAGGTGCCGTTCTTGCCGGTGAAGCCCTGGCAGATGACCTTGGTGCTCTTGTCGATGAGGATGGACATTACGCGACGCCCTTCACGGCTTTGACGATCTTCTGCGCGGCATCGTCGAGGTCGTCGCCCGAGGTCACGTTGAGCCCGGACTCCTTGATGATCTTCTTGCCGAGATCGACATTGGTGCCTTCGAGCCGCACAACCAGCGGCACCTTCAAGCCGACTTCTTTCACCGCGGCGACGACGCCTTCGGCGATCACGTCGCACTTCATGATGCCACCGAAAATGTTGACCAGGATGCCCTTAACGTTCGGATCGGAGGTGATGATCTTGAACGCCGCCGTCACTTTTTCTTTGGTTGCGCTGCCGCCGACGTCAAGGAAGTTCGCGGGCGCCATGCCGTAGAGCTTGATGATGTCCATGGTCGCCATTGCAAGTCCTGCGCCGTTGACCATGCAGCCGATCGAGCCGTCCAACGCAATGTAGTTGAGATCGTATTTCGAGGCTTCGATCTCCTTCTCGTCTTCCTCGGTCAGGTCGCGCAGCGCGACGATGTCGGCGTGGCGATAGAGCGCGTTGCCGTCAAAACCAACCTTGGCGTCCAGACAGATGATTTTGTTGTCCTTGGTCACCACCAGCGGATTGATTTCGAGCAAGCTCATGTCCTTGCTCGTGAAGGCGGCATACAGCTTGGGCAGGATCGCTTCGATCTGCTTGGCGAGATCGCCGCTGAGTTTCAGCGCCTGTGCGACGCGGCGGCCATGATGCGGCATGATGCCGGTGGCCGGGTCGACCGAAAAAGTAAGGATCTTTTCGGGCGTCTTGTGGGCGACTTCCTCGATGTCCATGCCGCCTTCGGTCGAGACCACGAAGGCCACGCGCGAGGTCTCTCGGTCGATTAGCGCCGAGAGATAGAACTCCCGGTCGATGGCAGAGCCTTCCTCGATGTACAGCCTGTTGACCTTCTTGCCGTGCGGGCCTGTCTGGTGCGTGATGAGCGTCGACCCCAGGATGCGCGTGGATTCCTTTTTCACGTCGTCGATCGATTTGACGACTTTAACGCCGCCAGCCTTGCCGCGGCCGCCGGCGTGAATCTGCGCCTTCACGACCCACACAGGACCGCCCAGTTCCTTGGCGCCGTTGACGGCCTCGTCCACACTGAAAGCCGGAACGCCGCGCGGCACCGGAACGCCGAATTCGCGCAATACCGCCTTTGCCTGGTATTCGTGGATATTCATGCCACCCGCCGCTTTTCTTAGCTGTCGAGATTGGGCGCGATCTTCTTGCAGGCCTCGACCAGGCCCTGCACTGCCGCTGCCGATTTTTCGAACATCGCGCGCTCGCCGCTATTGAGCTCGATTTCGACGATGCGCTCAACGCCCTTGGCGCCGATAACGACCGGCACGCCGACATAGAGATCCTTGATTCCATATTCGCCATTGAGCCAGGCGGCGCAGGGCAGCACACGTTTCTTGTCGAGCAGATAGCTCTCCGCCATCGCGATCGCGGACGCTGCCGGTGCATAAAAAGCTGAACCGGTCTTGAGCAGATTGACGATCTCTGCGCCGCCGTTAGCGGTGCGCTTCACGATCTCATCGACGCGTGTTTGCGTGGTCCAACCCATTTTCACCAGATCCGGAACCGGGATTCCGGCGACCGCCGAATAGCGGATCAGCGGCACCATGGTGTCGCCGTGCCCACCGAGTACAAAGGCGGTCACGTCTTCGACCGAAACATGGAATTCGTCGGCGAGGAAATACCGGAAGCGTGCGGAGTCCAGCACGCCCGCCATTCCCACGACTCGCTGTTGTGGCAGGCCGCAGCTTTTTTGCAGGGCCCAGACCATCGCATCGAGCGGGTTGGTGATGCAGATGACGAATGCATCCGGCGCGTATTTCTTGATGCCGGAGCCGACCTGTCCCATCACCTTCAGGTTGATGTCGAGAAGATCGTCGCGGCTCATGCCCGGCTTGCGCGGGACGCCTGCGGTGACGATGCACACGCTGGCGCCTTCAATGGCGTCATAGCTGTTGGTGCCGACGAACTTGGCGTCGAAATCGTTGACCGGCGAGGATTCGGCGATGTCGAGGGCCTTGCCCTGCGGGATTCCTTCCATGACGTCGAACATCACGACGTCGCCGAGTTGCTTGAGGCCAATGAGATGCGCCAGCGTGCCGCCGATCTGGCCGGCACCGATCAACGCGATTTTGTTACGCGCCATGGTGGGAAAACTCTCGACTTGCTGCTGCCGCGGAGCGCGGCTGCGTGGTGGTTAACCGGTTAGGTTTGGCCCGACAAGGCACCAAGACCCGGGCATTGCGCCCTTGTATACATTATACCAGCAAAGGGAGGGCGCCGAGTCCAGAACCAAAATGCAGGATCAGGTCTCGACAATTTCCCTGGTGTCGAACGCTGGACCCTGTCTGGGTCCGTGCGGAAGGCCGAGATAAGCCTGCGACCGCATCTCGATCAGGCGCGAAGCGGTGCGCTTGAACTCGTTGGCCTCGTAGCCTTCCGTCGCGGTGTAGAGCTCGTCGGGTTGTGCCCGCGCGGAAGCCAACAGCTTCACTGCATTGTCGTAGAGGGTGTCGATCAGAATGATGAAGCGCTTGGCCTCGTTTCTCTGGGCGTAGTCCATCATCGGAATATGGTCGATGATTATGGTATGGAACTCGTGCGCAATCCTCAGATAATCGCCCGCCCCCAGCGGCTGCGCGCATAGATCGTCGAACGAAAATCGCGCGACGCCCATGGCCGCTTTTGGAACGCGCACCGGGTGCCCTTTGACCGTCAGCTCCTGCGGCACGCCGGCATGACCGCCGGCAAGCCGCCGCCAGGCTTCATCAAGCGCACTATCGGCTTTCGCATGGTCCGGTACATACCAGGTCGGGACGCCAGTGAGTTTTTCCAGCCGGAAATCGACGCGCGCCTCAAGCTGGACGACCTCGCAGTGGCGTTCGAGCAGGGCAATGAAAGGCAAAAACAGGGCACGGTTGAGCCCGTCCTTATAGAGATAGCTCGGTGCAAGGTTTGACGTTGCGACCACGACCACGCCAAGTTCGAACAGCCGCGTGAACAGCCGTCCGAGGATCATGGCATCGGCGATGTCGGTGATATGAAATTCGTCGAAACACAAAAGCCAGCTTTCCTCAGCAATTGCAGCGGCAGTGCGCTGGATCGGGTCGTGTTCGTTGACCTCGCCGTTCTTGATCTCCTGCCTGTAGACGTAAACGCGCTCATGCACGTCGGCCATGAACTCGTGAAAATGCACGCGACGCTTGCGGACGACGGCGCTGGTCTCGAAAAAGAGATCCATCAGCATCGTCTTGCCGCGGCCGACCTCCCCATAAACGTAGAGGCCCTTTAGAGGCGTGCCCGCCTGTTCGCGCTTTCCGAATAACCATCCGAGCGATGATGATTTGCGCGCCAGCCGATGCTGGTCGATACGCTGCTCGAGTGCTGTCAGGCGCCGGCCGAGCATTGCCTGGCCGGGATCGGCCTCAATCTTTCCGGCCGCGACAAGCGCCGCATAGCGTGTGCTGAAGGTTTCAGACATGAGACCAGGAGCAGCGGGTGGGTTTGCGACACCTATGGCGAACGAGGACCGCTGTAAATCAGGGCCCGATTTAGGTCCGTTATATTGCGCACAAAACCTGCGGTAATCCTTTGGTAGGTATGCGTTTTTTGCGGATGAGGGCTTCCGTGAGTGACGCTACGTCGAATTCTTGCTGCAATGCACCATATTCTCTCAATGGTTGCGATTCGGGAACCGCCGAGTCGCTGCTTCCGGAAACGCTCCCAAGCAAGGGCGACCATTTTTAGAGGAGAGCCGATATGGATGAGCCTTTGCCCGATGGCGGCGTAATCCGCAAATTGTGGGTCGGGGAAACCGACGCGTATCGCGACCATTTGCTCCGTCTCGATCGCGAAAGCCGCAACCGGCGCTTTTCAGGTGGGGTTTCGGATGACTCCGTCGCGCGGCATGCAGCCTCGGCGGGTGGATTCGGCGTGGTGCTCCATGGCTTCTATGCCGACGGCGTGCTGCGGGGCGCCGCCGAGCTTCGCTCGATTGGCCCCATGTTCGCGCGCGAGGGTGAAGCCGCTTTCAGTGTCGAATTGGCTTGGCAGAGTCATGGCGTTGGCACGGTCCTGCTCGAGCGCACGCTTCTGAGCGCGCGTAATCGAGGGATCAAGCTGTTGCGCATGCACTGTCTCGCCGACAACAGGCGTATGCAGCAATTGGCCGGTAAGTTTGAAGCTGATCTCAAGTTCGATTTCGGCAGCGTAGTCGGAGAGGTCGATCCCCCGCGTTTTACCTTGCTGTCATTGACGCGCGAGATGATCACCGATGCCCACAGTGTCGCGACCGCCGTCCTCGACGTACAGTCCAAGCTGCTCAATCCGGCATGATGTCAGATGTTGAGCGGATAGCCCGCCTCGACCACATACGGGCCACCTCCGACGGACGCGCGCGACGAGAACAGCACGAAGCGTGAGACCCTGAACGGCGACGTACGAAAGTAGCCGCGGGCCGAAAGATATTCGGCGACCTGCTGGCTGGATGATTCACGCAGACGCGCCAACGTAACATGCGGCGTGAATTTGCGGCCTTCCGGCTCGAGCCCGATGCGCTGCATCAGGCGTTCGTGTTCTGCCTGCACATCGAGCAAGGCCTGTGCCGGGGCGACACTGGCTACGACCGCGCGAGGCTTGCGGCCGCCGAACGAGGTCAACCCCTCCATGTACAGTTCGAAAGCGCCGCGTTTTACGCGCCCGAGCATGGACGCAACCTCGTGTGCGATGTTGTCATCGACGTCGCCGATGAACCGCAAGGTCAGGTGATAATTTTCGGGATCGATCCAGCGGGCGCCGGGCAACCCGCCGCGCAAGGTCGCCAACGCCTGTCCGACATCAGGAGGAATCTCAACACCTGTGAAGAGACGCGGCATGATCAGACTTCCAATCACGGGGCGCGCGCGGCGCGCGCCCTGACAATCAGTTCTTCAACCCGCGGCAGGATACGCTCTACGATCATGTCGACGCCGGCTGCAGTGGGATGCAGGCCATCTGCCTGATTCAATTTGGAATCTGCGGCCACTCCCTCAAGGAAAAATGGATAAAAGACGACCGGGTGAGTCGAGGCAAGCGCCGGATAGATGGAATCGAAATCGCGCGTATATTCGGGCCCGAGATTGCGCGGCGCCTGCATCCCGGCCAGCAGAACAACGATACGCCGATCGGCAAGCTTGCGCAGGATCGCATCGAGCGCGCCCTTCGTGACCTTCGGATCAAGGCCGCGCAAGGCATCGTTGGCCCCAAGCTCCAGGATGACGGCATCGGTCCCGTCCGGGACAGACCAGTCCAGGCGGCTTAGTCCTCCCGAAGCGGTATCGCCCGACACGCCGGCATTCGCAATTGTCGCGGCAACGCCCTTTGCGTTGAGTGCCCGCGCGAGCTTTGCCGGGAACGCATCTTCGGCTGGCAGGCCAAAGCCGGCCGTCAGCGAATCCCCGAGAACGACGACACGAACCGGCTTGTCCGCCGCGCTCGTGGCCGCAACGGGCACAAATGCACAAAACAACGTGAGCAGCAGCCAGTATGCAAGGCGCTGGACCCGGACGGGGTTCCTCCCATATGAGCGAGGCTGCGGAAAATGAGGTCCCATGACAAATAGCTCCCAGGCGGGCCCGGCCATTGCGCTTGCCGGTGTTAATCTCTCGCTCGGGCAGGGGGCGGCCCGTGTACATATCCTCAAAGATATCGACCTGCATATAGGGAGCGGCGAGGCGATCGGCCTCGTTGGACCATCCGGCTCAGGCAAATCGACCTTGCTGATGGTAATGGCTGGCCTCGAGCGTGCCGATTCGGGAAATGTGACGGTTGCCGGCGAGAATCTCGGTGCCCTCGATGAAGACGCCCTTGCTCAATTTCGCGGCCGCCATGTGGGGATCGTTTTCCAGTCGTTTCATCTGATCCCGACAATGACGGCGCTTGAAAATGTCGCCGTGCCTCTGGAATTGGCAGGGATTGCCGACGCGCACGCGCTGGCGCGCGACGAACTCGCCGCTGTCGGATTAAGCGACCGGCTCGACCACTATCCCGCGCAATTGTCGGGCGGCGAACAACAGCGCGTAGCTGTCGCACGCGCGCTTGCGCCGAATCCCGCGATCGTCGTCGCAGACGAACCGACCGGAAACCTGGACGAGGATACGGGCAAGCAGATCATCGAGCTTTTGTTTGCCGGCCACGCCAGGCGCCAATCGACGCTGGTGCTGGTCACACACGACCCGGCGCTCGCCGCCCGATGCGCGCGCGTCGTGCGTCTGCGGTCGGGTCGAATCGACGGCATGGGTGTGTCGTGACCGCAAGATCCAACGGCCGATGGCTGCCGCTGCGCTTCGCCTTGCGCGAACTACGTGCGGGGGTTCGCGGCTTCTACGTTTTCATTGCCTGCATCGCGCTCGGCAGCATGGCGATCGCCGGCATCGGATCGCTGGCGGCGAGCCTTGCCGACGGCTTGGCGCGCGAAGGCCAGGTGATCCTTGGCGGCGACCTCGCCTTCACGCTGATCCAGCGTGAAGCAACCCAGCAGGAAATGACATTTCTGGATGCCCACGGCAGAACGTCGACCGTTGCGACAATGCGCGCGATGGCCCGCACGACGGGCGGCCAAGCAACACTGGTTGAGCTGAAAGCGGTCGACGCCGCCTATCCGCTGTTCGGTGAAGCAGCTCTCGATCCTCCCGGGCCTGTGCCCAATGCACTGGCCCAGCGTGACGGCGTTTTCGGTGGCGCGGCTGACCCGACGTTGATGGCACGGCTCGAGATCAAACCGGGAGCACGGCTCTCGATCGGCAACGCCACGATCGAAATTCGCGCGGCGCTTGCCGATGAGCCCGACAAGCTTGCGGGCGGCATCAGCTTCGGTCCGCGCCTGCTGGTGACCCAGGACGCGATGCGTGCGACCGGCTTGTTGCAGCCGGGCAGCCTGGTGCGGTGGCATTATCGTCTGCGGCTTCCAGCCAACAATGCATCCGACGACAACGCAAAGGCTGTGGCCGCGCAGGCGCGGGTGCAATTGCCGGATGCCGGTTGGGACATCCGCAGCCGGAGCAATGCGTCCCCGCGTCTCGAACGCAATGTCGAGCGCTTCACCCAGTTTCTCACCATCGTCGGCCTGACCGCGCTCCTCGTCGGCGGTGTCGGCGTCGGCAACGCGGTAAAAAGCCATCTCGATCGGCGCCGCGACACTATCGCCACTATGAAGGCGCTGGGTGCCAGCGGACGCCGTGTCTTCGTGATCTACCTCACGCAGGTCGTATTGCTTGCGATCGCCGGCGGCATCGCCGGCGCCGCCGTCGGGGCGGCCCTGCCCTTCCTGATCCGGTGGACGTTCGGCGCAATCATTCCCTTGCCGATCGTGCCGGCGCTGCATCCCGGGGAGCTCGTGCTGGCAATCGTCTACGGTGTTCTCACGGCGCTCGCTTTTGCGCTGTGGCCGCTCGGACGCGCACACGATGTGCCGGTCGGCGCACTTTTCCGGGACATGGTGGCTCCGCAACTGCGCTGGCCGCGCAAACGCTATGTCGCGCTTACGGCTCTCGCGGTCGTTGTTCTCGCCGCGCTCGCCGTGCTGCTGGCCTATGACCGGCGCGTTGCCGTTATTTATGTTGGCACCGCGGCGGCTGTGTTCGTGCTGCTACGCGTGGTCGCCACGCTGTTGATGATGCTGGCCAAACGTCTGCCGCGCCCACATTCGGCGGGTCTGCGAATGGCGATCGCCAACATCCATCGTCCAAGCGCATTGACCCCGACAATTGTGCTCTCGCTTGGGCTGGGTATCACGCTGCTGGTGACCGTTATCGAGATCGATGGCAACCTCCGCCGCCAATTCTCGAATGAATTGCCCGCGAAGGCACCTTCGTTTTATTTCCTCGATATCCCGGCCGACCAGTCCGAGCGCTTCGAAACCTTCATCCGCGCTCACGCGCCGTCGGCAAAGCTCGACGACGTGCCGATGTTGCGCGGCCGGATTATTTCCGCCGGCGGCATGCCGGCCGAGAAGATCAAGCCGCGAGACGACGCAGCCTGGGTGCTGCAGAGCGACCGCGGCATCACCTATGCCAGCGAAATCCCGACCGGGTCACGGCTGGTCGAGGGGCGTTGGTGGGGCAAAGATTACAATGGACCGCCGCTGGTTTCCTTCGAGAAAAGAATAGCCGACGGGCTCGGTCTCAAGCTTGGTGATCCGGTGACCGTGAACGTGCTCGGCCGCAACATCACCGCTACCATCGCCAACATGCGCCTGGTCGACTGGGAGAGTCTTGGGATCAATTTCGTCATGGTATTCTCACCGAACGCTTTTGCCGGGGCGCCGCATTCGAACCTCGCGACTTTGACCTATCCGGGAGGCGGGACGCCCTCACAAGAAGCCGCCACGATCCGGGCCGTGGCCGAGTCATTCCCGATGGTCACCGCCGTACGCGTAAAGGAAGCGCTGGAAGCAATCGGCAGTATTGTGGCCAACCTGGTGCTGGCCATTCGCGGCGCCAGCGCCGTCACGCTTGTCGCCGCCGCGCTGGTGCTCGGCGGGGCACTCGCGGCCGGCCATCGCCATCGGGTTTACGACGCGGTGATCCTGAAAACGCTTGGCGCGACGCGACGTCATCTGATTTCGGCCTACGGTATCGAGTACCTGCTAATCGGCTCGGCCACGGCCCTCTTCGGAGTCATCGCCGGTTCGCTCGCGGCCTGGTTGATCGTCGTGCAGCTCATGCACTTGCCGTTTACCTGGTTGCCCTGGCCGGCGCTGGCAGCGGCCGGCATGGCGGTCATGGTTACCGTCACCCTCGGGCTGGCCGGCACCTACGTGGCGCTTGGCCAGAAACCAGCCCCGGTGCTGAGAAATCTCTAGTTTTTGCGACATTCCGCCGCGTATCCCTCGGGCGCACGGCAT
>Ga0207428_10000853_pt1 | contig 34321 bp, 32 predicted proteins | sample RhiMethybrSRZTD1_FD_187600 | JGI IMG/M metagenome (GOLD analysis project Ga0207428, IMG submission 187600) | Populus rhizosphere microbial communities from Tennessee, USA - Rhizosphere MetaG P. TD hybrid SRZTD1 (SPAdes) (version 3) | ecosystem: Host-associated > Plants > Roots > Rhizosphere >...
AAGCCCATCGTGATCCCCGTGATCATGGAAGTGTAGGGGCGGGAGGCCCACATGGCAGCCGGCAAGATCGTGGATGCGAGCGCCACCGAGACGGAGGCGCCGGGGCGTACCCCGTCGGCCGGCCGCCGCGACGTCGCGGGGGGCGACGCACGGCGGCGCCACGCGAAGGAGCGGCGCAAGGCGAAGGGCGACGGCCGCTGGGTGCGCGAGGTGAAGGGCATCCTGGCCTTGGCGCTGGCGGGCTTCGCCCTCGTGGCGCTCTATGCCTTCGACCCCATGCGCCATCCGCTCGATCAGTCGAGCCCGGGCGGGCCGGTGGGGCTCTGGCTCGGCTGGGCCGCGTTCTGGGCGTTCGGCTACGCGGGCTACGTGTTCCCGCTCCTCCTGATCCTCTACGGCGCGGGCGCCTTCGTGCGAGCGCCGCTCGCGCGGGGCTGGCCCGGCCTGGCCGGCCTCGTGCTCTTGCTCGTCAGCGTGACCGGTATGCTGGCGCGCGCGTCGGACACGCTCGCGGAGCTCCGCATCCACAAGGGCGGCATGCTGGGCTGGGCGGTGAACCAGGCGCTGAGCGTCTCGATGGGCACCGTCGGCACCTGGATCATCCTGCTCGCCATCCTGCCTGTGGCCGCCCTCTTCGTCACCCAGGCCTCGCTTGGCAAGGCCGGCCGGATTCTCCGCGACCGCTGGGTCAATTGGAGATCCGCAGCGGGTGGCACTGATCGACCGGACCACGGTCACCACGCCAAGGGGCATGCTGATTCCAATAGCGAAATCGACGCACACGCGGTCGAGCGCGCCTTCACTCCCCCGCCGCTCATCGTCAAGGAGCCGGCGAAGCCAAAGTCCACGCTGGCCGAGAAGGGCCTCGCCTGGCAGGAGACGTTCGACTTCGGCTCGGGCGGCGCGCAGTCCTTCCAGCTCCCCCCGGTGGGTCTCTTGCAGGCCCCGTCCGCCTCCGGGCTGAACCGGACGCGCGAGGAGCTCGAGGCCAATGCGGCCACGCTCAAGAGGAAGCTCGCGGATTTCGGCGTGGACGGCCACATCGTGCAGGCGAGCCCGGGCCCGGTCATCACCTCCTACGAGTTCGAGCCGGCCCCAGGCGTGAAGGTGAGCCAGGTCGTGAATCTCTCCGACGACCTCGCGCTGGCCATGAAGGCGGCGGCGGTGCGCATCATCGGCCCCATCCCCGGCCGGGGCACGGTGGCTGTCGAGGTGCCGAATCCCGAGTCGGCGACCGTGTATCTGCGCGAGATCCTCGTCTCGCCGGAGTTCGTCGAGTCGAAAGGCCGCCTTCCGCTGGCCCTCGGCAAGGACACCACCGGCAATGCGACGGTGTCCGACCTGGCGAGCATGCCGCACCTGCTCATCGCGGGCTCGACCGGCAGCGGCAAGAGCGTGGGCCTCAACACGATGATCTGCTCGCTGCTCTACAAGGCCACGCCGGCCGACGTCCGCTTCCTCTTGATCGACCCCAAGCGGCTCGAGCTCGGCATCTACGAGGGCATTCCCCATCTCCTCGCCCCCGTCGTCACCGACGCCAAGGAAGCCGCGATGCGGCTCAAGTGGATCGTGGGCAAGATGGACGAGCGCTACAAGCAGCTCCAGGCCAAGGCGGTGCGCAACATCGAAGGCTACAACAAAGAGGTCGCCCCGGAGGAGCGGCTGCCCTACTGGGTCGTGGTCGTCGACGAGCTGGCCGACCTCATGATGGTGTCGGCGGGGGAGGTGCAGAACTCGCTGGTGCGCCTGGCCCAGATCGCGCGCGCGGTCGGCATTCACTTGATCGTCGCCACCCAGCGCCCGTCCGTCGACGTGGTGACCGGTCTCATCAAGGCCAACTTCCCCACGCGTATCGCCTTCCAGGTCGCCTCGAAGGTCGATTCACGGACGGTGCTGGACGCCAACGGCGCCGAGCAGCTCCTCGGCAAGGGCGACATGATCTTCGTCCCGCCGGGGGCGTCGCGCCAGGTGCGAGTCCACGGCTCGTGGGTGTCGGACGGCGAGGTGAAGGCGATCTGCGAGTTCCTGCGCAAGCAGGGCTCGGCGGTGTACGAGAAGGTGGAAATGCCGACCGCCGATCTCGAGGGCGGCGGGGGCGACGGCGAGGACCGCGACGACATCTACTGGGACGCCGTGAACCTCGTCATCGCCCAGCGGGCGGCGTCCATCTCCTTCCTCCAGCGGCGGCTCGGCCTCGGCTATCCCAAGGCCGCGCGCTTCATCGACATGATGGAGCAAGACCACATCATCGGGCCGGGGCAGGGGGCCAAGCCGCGCGAGATCCTCGTGGGCCCCGAATACCTCGCCAAGCACGGACGATGAGGGGTTCATTGACCCTCTCCCCCCGGAGGCGAGAGGGCAGGGGGAGGGGGAGCCTCATTGCCCTCGTCGCGTTCATTCTCGGCTTCGCCGCCGCGCCCGCCACCGTCTCCGCCCAGACGCTGGACGAGGTCGTCGCGGGGGTCGAGGCCACCTACGGCCGCGTCAACGACCTCAAGGCCGAGTTCAGCCAGGTCTCCCACAACAAGAGTCTCGGACAGGACATCAAGGCCGAGGGCACCGTGTATCTCAAGAAAGGCGGCAAGCTTCGTTGGGACTACAAGACCCCCTCGCCGCAGCAGATCGTGTCCGACGGCGTGAACTTCTGGGTCTACACGCCTGAGCTGAACCAGGTGAACAAGGGCGAGGCGCCGAAGGCGCTCGCGGGGCCCGCGGGCTCCTTCCTCGCCGGCCTCGGTAAGCTGCGCGAGGAGTTCTCCGTGCGCTTCCTCAATCCGGCGGCGAAGGTGGACGGCGCGGGGCGGCCGGTGCTCGACCTCACGCCAAAGAATCCCACGCCGCTGCTCACGCGCCTCGTGCTGACGGTGGACCCCAAGGATTACATCGTCCGCCAGGCCGTGCTCTACGACCAGATCGGCAACACCGTGACCATGGCCTTCACGAAGGTGACGCCCAACGGTGGCCTGCCCGACAGCCTCTTCACCTTCGTCCCGCCCAAGGGCGCCGCAGTCGTCCCGCTGAACCCGCGCTAGTCGAAGCGCGGTAGAATGACGGCATGGCCGCCGAGAACAGCTTCGACATCGCGTGCAAGGTGGACATGCAGGAGGTCGCGAACGCCGTCAATCAGGCGAAGCGCGAGATCGAGACCCGCTACGACCTCAAGGGCTCGAAGAACGACATCGTCCAGGAGAAGATGGACCTCGTCCTCACCTCCGGGGACGAGATGAAGCTGAAGGCGGTGCTGGACATCCTTCAGTCCAAGCTCCACCGCCGCGGCGTGGACCTCAAGGCGCTGACCATCGGCGATCCCGAAAGCGCGGCCGGGGGCACCCTCAAGCAGAAGATCACGCTCCAGGACGGCATCCCCATGGAGAAGGCGAAGGAGATCGTGCGGCTCATCAAGGACTCCAAGATCAAGGTGCAGGCCTCGATCCAGGAGAAGCAGGTCCGCGTTGCGGGCAAGAACCGCGACGACCTCCAGGCCGTGATCGCGCTGATCAAGGGCAAGGACCTGGGCGTCGCCCTCCAGTTCACGAACTACCGCTCGAACTAGCCGCTCCCCCGCTGGTTCAGTCCCGGGCCGTCGGAATTCTTGCCACAATTGGTGTCAGATGGTGCCCGGTCGCCCAGCTCCGCCCCCTTATCCGCATCTATCCACGGGGCAAACCACACCTCGCAACACAATGGATGGCCCTTGGTCGGGGCGGATGGGCTTCAGCGTGGAGCGACGCGACAGCCGGATGACACCCCATCTGTAACTGAAACTTTACAGATCAAGGGGCGACCGGTCAGGGTGTCACCGGAAAAGACCTGCAACTTCTGCACCTTCTGGTGCTGGCACAGCCTGTGCGCTGGCGACGAGTCCCGCACTTATAAGGAGACCCACGACCATGAGATCGCTCAAAACAGCGGTAGCCGCCGTGGCAGTGCTTGGACTCCTCGTCGCCGCTGTCCCAGGCGCGTACGCCGGGGCCATCCACGATGCCGGGCTCTTCACGACCGTGCTGAGCCCGAACGACGACGACTCGGTGGGGCCCGTCAACATTGGGTTCGGCATCGACTTCTTCGGGCTCAACGGCGGGAATCAGACCACGTTGTTCGTAAATAACAACGGCAACGTGACGTTCAACTTGCCGCTGTCGGAATTTACGCCGTTCCCCCTGCTCACCACCAACGTGCCGATGATCGCGCCGTTCTTCGCCGACGTCGACACGCGGGCAGCGGGTAGCGACGTAGTGCGCTACGGTCAGGCCACGCTCGACGGCCACGCTGTATTCGGTGTGAACTGGATCAACGTCGGCTACTTTTTTAGGCGCGACGAGCATCTGAACTCCTTCCAGCTCATCATCACCGACCGCTCGGATACAGGCGCCGGCAATTTCGACTTCGAGTTCAATTACGACGCCATCACCTGGGAAACCGGTCAGGCGAGCGATGGTGACGAGAACGGCTTGGGTGGCGACTCGGCTCGGGCCGGCTGGTCGAACGGCACCAATAAGAGCTTCGAGCTCGCGGGTTCGGCCATCAACGGCGCGCTCCTCGACACCAACTGTCCCGATGGCGCTACCGGTCTCACCTGCCACAGCCTGAACAGCAACATACTCGGCCAGTACATCTTCTCGGTGCGCAACGGTGCGGTGATTCCGCCCGATGGCGGTACCCCGAACGGCGTGCCAGCTCCCGGGACGCTGGTGCTCCTCGGCGCTGCGCTCCTCGGCGCGGGCATGACCGCGCTGCTGAGGCGCCGCGCGAAGTAGTAACCCCCTTCTACAAACGGATCCACTGCGGGCACCGGACGACCTCCCGCGCCCGCGGTCCATTCGCCACTCTCCGGCCCGGTCTGGTACCCTGGGGTGCGTGACGGTCCCCGCGCTCCTCGCGGCCTTCCTCATCCTGGTCCTTTCCACGGGACCCGTCCGCGCCATCGTGCCCGATCCCGGGACGGGGGCGCCGCCTCTCCCGGCGCCCCCCGCCACGTCCCCGACGCTCAACACGGTGATCGAGGCGCTCAGGCGGGGCGACAACGAGGCCGCGCTCAAGGGCGCGCGGGAGTTCGTCAAGGCGCAGCCGGGCAACGCGACCGGCCAGGAGCTGCTGGGCGTCGCCGCCCAGGTCAACCGGCTGTACCGCGAGGCCGAGGTCGCCTACACCGAGGCGCTGCGCCTCGAGCCCGGCCGCTTGGTGGTGATGGCGCGCCTCGGTCAGCTCGCGCTGCAGGCCCGCGACCCCAAGAAGGCGGAAGGCTGGTTCCGCAAGGCGCTGGCCGCCAATCCCGATCTGGGCGCCGCGCGCCGAGGCCTGGTCGTCGCGCTGCTCCGCCAGCGCCAGATCGGGCCCGCGCTCGGCGAGGCCCGCGAGGCCGTCCGCCGCGATGCCAAGGATCTCGACGCCAAGATCCTCCTCGCGCAGATCTACCACGACATGGCACGGCCCACTGCGGCCGAGGCGCTCCTGGACGAGGTGCTCGCGGCGGCGCCGGATTCGGTTGCCGCGCTGCAGATCCAGGGGACGGTGAAGCTCGACCTCGGCAAGACCGACGAGGCGGAGAAGCTCTTCGAGAAGGTGGTGCAGCACGATCCCAAGTCGCTCAGCGCGCGGATGGGGCTGGCCATCGTCGACCGCGCGCAGGGCCGGCTCGACGAGGCCGCCACCGAGATGGAAGCCATCGCCAAGGAGCGCCCCGATCTGGCGGCCACGCACTTCGAGCTCGCGCGCACGCGCCTCATGCAGCGCCAGATCGAGCCGGCGCTGCGGGCGTTCGATCGGGCGGAGCAGACGAGCCCCGATCCCGCGGTGACGCGGGCGCGCGCCGCGGGGCTGCTCGCCGCCGCCGGCGAGCGCGATCGCGCCATCGCCAAGGCCAAAGCGTCGCTGGCATCCACCAACGCGGCGCCGCTCGCCCACGCCGTGCTCGCGCGCATCTATCTCGAGAAGGGCCAGCCAGACCTCGCTGAAGCCGAGCTCCAGAGCGCGGCGAAGGAAGGGCCTCAGAGCGTCGCCGCGCGCATGCAGCTCGCGCGCTTCTACCTGTCGCAGCGTCGGCCGGCGGATGCCGTCGTCGCAGCGCAGGAGGCGGAGAAGCTGGCGCCGAAGAATCCCGAGCCGCTGGCCGTGCAGATCGACGCCTACATCGCGCAGGGCAAGGCGGATGACGCGGTGGCTACCGCCGGGCGCCTTCGGACGCTGCAGGGCGACACCGCCTTCGCGTACGTGCTCTACGGCATCGTCAACGAGAAGGCGGGGCGGCCGGCCGACGCGCTCGCCGCCTATCAGGTCGCGCTCGACAAGGAGCCGCACCAGCTCGCCGCGGCGCGCGCCCGCGCCAGTCTCCTCGCGCGGCAGTCGCGCGTGCCGGAGGCGCGCGAGCTCCTCGAGGCCACCGCCCAGGGACGCCCGGAGTCCGTCGAGCCGCTGCTCGACCTCGCTCAGCTCGAGGAGCGCGCGGGGAATCCCTCGGGCGCGGTGGCCGTCTACCGGCGCGCCCTCGCGCGTGCGCCGGACAATCCGGGCATCCTCAACAACCTCGCCTATCTCCTGGCCGGCGACCCCGTCACCAGCGCCGAGGCGGTCACGCTCGCCGAGAAGGCCTATGCGGTGGCGCCCAACAATGCGGCGGTGGCGGACACGCTCGGCTGGGCGCTCTACCAGAAGGGGGACCTCGCGCGCGCGGAGGAGCTCCTGACCCGGGTGGCGAAGGCGAGGCCCGCGGCCGGCGAGGTGCGCTACCACCTCGGGATGGTCTACGCCAAGCAGGGCAAGACCGAAGAGGCGCGCCGCGAGCTCGAGGCCGCGCTCAAGGCCGGCAACTTCAAGAGCGCCGAGGAGGCGCGGCGCGCCCTCGAGGGCCTGAAGTAGCCGTCACCGCGCGTCCGCCGCGCCCCGCCGTGGTTTGACGGGTCGCGCGCGCGTGTGGGATCATGAGGCCTCGCCATGAAGGTCCATTTCACCACTCTCGGCTGCCCGAAGAATCAGGTCGATTCCGAGCTGATGCTGGGCATGCTCACCAGCGCCGGCCACGAGATTACGGACCGCGCGGAGGCCGCGGAGTGCCTCGTCGTCAACACGTGCGCCTTCATCGACCGCGCGCGCGAGGAGTCGGTGAACACCATCCTCGAGCTGGCCCAGCTCAAGGAGCGCGGCCGCGCCCGCGCCCTCGTCGTCACCGGCTGCCTCACCCAGCGCTATGGCGGCGACATCCTCACCGAGATTCCCGAGGTGAACGCGATCCTCGGCACCTCGGAGCTGTCCCGCATCGTGGACGTGGTCAACCAGGCGGACGGCCGGCAGAACTGGGTGACCGCCGCGCCCCCGGGCTATCTCTACGACGCCGCCACGCCGCGCCTCCTCACCGGGCGCGTGCCGTACGCCTACGTGAAGATCGCGGAAGGCTGCGACATGGGCTGCACGTTCTGCGCGATTCCTCAGTTCCGAGGCCGGCACCGGAGCCGCTCCCTTCGGGACATCGTCGCCGAGGTTGAAGGGCTCGCCGCGCGCGGGATCCAGGAGGCCATCCTCGTCTCGCAGGACACGCTCGCGTACGGGCGCGATCTCCCGGGCAACGGCGACATCGCCGAGCTCCTCCTCGCGCTGTCGGATACGAAGATGCCGTGGATACGCCCCATGTACCTGCACCCCGCCCACGTGAACGACCGGCTGATCGCCCGCTGGGCCCGCGCCCGCGTCGTGCCGTACCTCGACATGCCGGTGCAGCACGGCGACGACGGCGTGCTCCGCGCGATGCGGCGGGCGGTGACGGCCCGCCGCATGAAGGAGATCGTGGCCCAGTTCCGTGACGCCATCCCCGGCCTCACCGTGCGCACCACCGTGCTCGTCGGCTTCCCCGGGGAGACCGAGGCGGCCTTCGACAACCTGCTCGCGTTCATCGAGGACGTGGCGTTCGACCGCCTGGGCGTCTTCACGTATTCGGCGGAGGAGGGCACGCCCGCGGCGAGCATGGCCGATGCGGTGCCCGGCGAGGTGATGACGGAGCGCGCCGCCCTCGTCGAGGAGACGCAGGACCGGCTCGTGTGGCCGCGGCAGAAGGCGCTCTACGGCACCCGGCAGACGGTGCTCGTGGACGGCCCGAGCGCCGACCGCGCATTTCCCTTCGAAGGTCGGCTCGCCGGTCAGGCGCCGGAGATCGACGGCGTGGTGCTCCTTCGCGACCGGCGGCTCACGCCGGGACGCTTCGCCGAGGTCCGCATCGTCGAAGTGGACGGCTACGAGCTGGTCGGAGAGTAGCGGCAGCCTGCCGCATCCTTCCCCGCTGGATCGCGTCGCGTTCGCGATCGCGACCTGGGGTGGGGTGGGCTATGCTCCCGTCGCGTCGGGCACGGTGGCGAGCGCGGTCGCGCTCGTGCTCCTCTGGCTGATCCCCTTCTCGGCGCCCGCGCTCGCGTGGGCGGTGGGGGTAGTGACCGCAGTGGGGCTCTGGGCGGGAGGCCGGGTCGAGCGCGTGCTCGGGCAGAAAGATCCTGGCATCATCGTGGTCGACGAGGTCGCCGGCATGGCACTGTCCGTGCTGTTCCTGCCCCGCACGATCCCGGTGCTCCTCGTGGCCTTCTTTCTCTTCCGCCTCTTCGACGTCTGGAAGCCTTTCCCGGCCCGGGAGAGCCAGGCGCTCGCGGGCGGCCTCGGCGTGATGATCGACGACCTCGTCGCCGGCGTCTACGCTCTCGTCCTCGTGATGGGCGCCCGCGCCCTCTTCGGGGTGCCGGCATGATCGCCCGCATCATCACGGTCGGCCTGGCCGAGGCCGGCGAGACCCAAGGGGCCGTGGAGCGGGCGGTGGCCCGCGCGCTCGCGGGCGAGGGCGTCCGCGTCTCCTCGCTGGCGCTCGTGGACGAGGACGAGGCGGCGCTGGAGACGGTGCTGGCGCCCGCGCTCGATCAGCCGGGCCTCGTGGTGCTGCTGGCCCCGCCCGGTGGCTCGGAGGGCGACGTCGTGCGCCGCGTGCTCGCGCGCCTGGCCGGGGTGCGTCTCGTCCTCAGCGAGCGCATGCTCCGCTTCCTCGAGGAGGATCACGCGCGGCGGGGCCGCGCGCTGCCGCGGCGGCTCGAGCGCCTGGCGCTGCTCCCGCAGGGCGCCCAGATGTGGATGACCTCCGGCGAGGGCCCCAGCGCGGCCGGCTGGGTCCTGGAAGCGCGGAGCGCGCTGGTGGCCGTGCTGCCACTGGAGGCCCCCGACCTCCCGGGCCTCGTGGATCAGCACTTGCGCCCGGCGGCGCGTGAGCGAGTGGCTGCGAGCGGCGTCGCGGTTGCCCGGGTGCTCCGCACCGCGGGCCTCGGTCCCGCGGACGCCGAGGAACGCCTGGGCGCCTGGCTCGGCAAGGAAGGACCGGTCACGGTCTCCTGCGCGGTGGTCGACGGTGAGGTCTGGGTCCGTCTTCTCGCGCGGGCACAGTTCCGCGCGCTCGCGGAGGCCGCGCTCACGGAGGCCGAGCCTCCTGTGCGAGCGGCGCTCGGGGTCGACTGCTACGGGGTCGACGGCCAGTCACTGGAGGAGGCGGTGGGCGCGCTGCTGCGCGAGCGCGGGCTCGCCGTCTCCACTGCCGAATCCTGCACGGGCGGGCTCGTCGCGCACCGGCTCACCAATATCCCGGGCTCCTCGCGCTACGTGGAGCGAGGCGTGGTGGTGTACTCGAACGAGGCGAAGGAAGAGCTGCTGGGGGTGCCGCGTGACCTGTTGAAGGCCCACGGCGCGGTGAGCGCGCCGGTGGCGGAGGCGATGGTCCGCGGCGTCTGCCGCGTGGGCCATACCGCCTGTGGCGTCGCGATCACCGGGATCGCGGGGCCGGACGGCGGCAGCGCGGAGAAGCCGGTGGGTACCGTGTTCATCGCGGTGGCGAGCCCGGCGGGCGTCGAGGTGCGGCGCTTCCTCTTCCCGGGCGGGCGGGTGGCGGTGAAGTGGCAATCCGCCCAGGCGGCCCTCGACATGCTTCGCCGCGCGCTCTCCTCCCCCTGACGCGGCGTCCATGCCGCGGGCGTTCATCGCGCTGCTCCTGACCGAGGAGGCGCGCGCCGCCGTCGCCGCCGAGGTGGACCGCTTGCGGCCGCTCGGGCGGGCGGTGGCCTGGGTGCCACCCGTCAACCTCCACGTCACGCTCTACTTCCTGGGCAATCAGCACGACGCGCGCCTCGAGGAGGCGCTGGGAGCCATCGAGGAAGCTGCGGCTGCCAGCGCGCCCTTCGAGGTGGGGTTGCACGGGCTCGGGGCCTTTCCGGGTCTGGAACGGCCCCGCATCTTCTGGGTGGGAGTGGCCGAGGGGGCGCTGGCGGCGCGCGCGCTCCAGGCCCGGCTGGTGGCGGGGCTGGTGGCACGGGGCTTCGCGCCCGAGGGCCGCCCCTGGCACCCCCATCTCACGATCGGGCGGGTCGCCGACGAGCGCCGCTGGCGCCGGGAGGACGCCACGGCCCTCCGGCAGGCGGTGGGCCGCGCGGGGAGCGTCGCCGTCGCCCGCCTCTCCATCACCGCGCTGTCGTTGATGAAAAGCGATCTGCGCCCCACGGGCGCGCGGTACACGGAGCTCGCGAACCGGCCCCTTGGACGCCGTTCATGTTGACCCAAAATGTGCGCGGTTGCTATGCTCGATTCTCAATGAGGGTCGCATGAGCCAGGCGGCGCCCGCGACGGCGGCGCAGCCCACCCCCCCCACCCCCCGCTCGCGGGGCATGCGACTCCCTCTCAAGGTCAAGCTGAGCCTGGTCATCATCGCCCTCGTCTTCCTGACCGTCAGCCTGGTCAGCGCCTTCCTCATCCGCCAGGAGCAGGTGACGCTCACCGCGGAGATGACCAAGCGCGGGCTCACCATCGCCGAGAACCTCTCGGCCGGGGCCAAGAGCTCCCTCCTCGCCTCCGACGAGCTGACGCTGAACGTGCTGGTGAAGGACGCGATGAAGGACCCCGACGTGGCCTACGTGGCCATCGCGGACGAGAACGGCACCGTGCTCGCGCACTCCGACGTGGGCGAGATCGGCAAGCCGATCACGCGGCCCGCCGGGCTCGAGCAGCTCGGCAGCGCGCCCCTCGTCCGCACCTACCAGACCAAGCCGAAGGGTGAGGTGATCGACTTCGCGATGCCGCTCGTCTTCAGCGACACGCCGGTCGGCGCCCTCTACCTCGGCTTCTCCAAGCAGGCCATCACCGACGCCCTCGCGCACGCCTTCTGGCGCGCCGTCATCATCACCGGGGCGATGGTGGTGGTGGGCGTGCTGGGCGCCATCGGGCTGTCGAACCTCCTGTCGCGCCCCATCTTCCGCCTCGTGCGCGGCACGCGCGCCATCGCCGACGGCGACTTCAACGTCGCGCTGCCGGTGACGTCCCGCGACGAGCTGGGCACGCTCACCGAGTCCTTCAACCAGATGGCTCGCAGCCTCCGCGAGAAGGAGATGATCAAGCACGCCTTCACGCGCTACGTGGCGCGCGAGGTGGTGGAGGAGATCCTCAAGGACCCCGAGCACCTCGTGCTCAGCGGCGAGCGGCGCGAGGCCACCGTGCTCTTCTGCGACATCCGCGGGTTCACGCCGTTGTCGGAGCGGATGTCGCCGGAAGACGTGGTCATTCTCCTCAACGAGTTCTACACGCTGATGATCGAGACGGTGTTCAAGCACGACGGGACGCTCGACAAGTTCCTCGGCGACGCGGTGATGGCGGTGTTCGGCGCGCCCATCTCGCATCCCGACCACGCGGTGCGCGCGGTGCGCACGGCCATCGCCATGCAGGCCGGCATCGCCGCCCTCAACGACGCGCGGATGCGCGACGGCAAGGAGCGCATCCAGGTCGGCATCGGCGTCAGCGTGGGCGAAGTCGTGGCGGGGACGGTGGGCTCGGGCGAGCGCATGGAGTACACCGTCATCGGCGACAGCGTGAACCTCGCCTCCCGGCTCGAGTCCAGCGCCAAGCCCGGCCGCATCCTCATCAGCGGGCGCACCTACGACAAGGTCCGGGACCTCGTCGACGTCGTGCCGCTGGGTCCCATCAAGGTCAAGGGCAAGGAGGAGCACGTGGAAGTCTTCGAGCTGGTCGGGCACCGGGAGGGCGCGTGAGCCGGGGGACCGGGGCCGCCACCACCGCCCGGCGCCTGCTCGTCGGCGGCCTGGCCCTCCTCGCCGCCGCCTGCGCCACCGCGGAGCCCGAGCACACCGCCGAGCCCGGCGCCCCGCCCCGTCCCGCCCGCGGCGCGCCGCCCGCCGCGGCCCGCGTCGAGCCCCTCCCGGAGGCCTTCCGCTCCGACGAGCTCATCGTCACCTTCGCACGCCCGGGCGACACCCCGGCCACCCTCGCGGAGCGGTATCTCGGCAATCCGGCCAAGGCCTGGATGATCGTCGACTACATGGGGCGCGACACGTTCGCCCCTGGGGACCAGGTGATCATCCCGACGCGCCCGTGGAACCCGGCGGGGGTGGAGACGAACGGGTATCAGCTCGTGCCGATCCTCTGCTATCACAACCTCGATCGCCAGGCGAAGGGGCGGCTGGTTCTCGCCGCGTCCTCCTTCGAGGAGCAGATGCGGTACCTCAAGAAGGAGGGGTACCACGTCATCAGCCTGAAGGAATTCGTCGAGTTCATGAACTTCCGGCACCAGCTCCCGCGCAAGTCCGTCGTGCTGACCTTCGACGACGGCTACCGCTCCTTCAAGGACTACGCGTATCCGGTGCTGAAAGAGCTCGGCTTCACCGCGACGCTCTTCGTCTACACCGACTACGTCGGGGCGGGGCGCAACGCGTTCTCCTGGGACGATCTCAAGACGCTCGCCGCCGAAGGCTTCGACGTCGAGGCGCACTCGAAGACGCACGGCGATCTCCGCAAGGCGCCCAACGAGAGCCACGAGCAGTTCGGGCGCCGCATGCAGGCCGAGCTCGAGCAGCCGCTCGCCCTGTTCCAGCAGCGCCTCGGAGCCCGGCCCACGTACCTCGCGTACCCCTACGGTCGTCAGGACGACGACGTGGTGAGGAAGACGAAGGAGTATGGCTACATCGCCGCCTTCACGGTGCGCCGCCAGGGCAGCCCGGCCTTCGTCTCGCCGCTGCGTGGGCATCGGAGCCAGATCTACTCGGAGATGACGCTCGAGGACTTTATCAAGAACCTCAACGTCTTCGCGACCGAGGAGCTCAAGTGAGACGGCTCGCCTGGCTGGCTGCGCTGGCGCTCGTCGTCGGCGGCTGCGCGACCGCCGCCACCACGCCGGAAGGTCAGACGGGGGCCGCGGCTTCCGGTCGGCCCCCGGCCGGCGCCGCGCGGCCCCCGGCACCCCCCACGGCGCGCCAGGAGCTGGCCGCCAAGGCCCGCGGGGAGGCCGAGCGGCTCGAGCGCGAGGGCGAGCTCCGCCGCGCGCTCGACCAGTGGAAGATCGCCCTCCTGATCGACCCGAAGGATCAGGTGGCGCGGGACGGGCAGACCCGGCTCGAGGGCCGCATCGAGCAGGGCGTGACCCAGCGGATCAACGAGGGCCGGGCGGCGCTGCAGCGCGGCTCGCACGTGGAGGCCCGGCGGCGCTTCCTGGCCGCGCTGGCCATGGATCCGTTCAACAAGACCGCCTTCGACGCGCTCCAGAACGACGTGCGGGAGGTCGAGTTCCTCAGCCACACGGTGCGGGCCGGCGAGACCCTCGCGAGCATCGCGCAGCGCTACTACGGCGACCGATCGCGCTCCGAGGTGATCTGGGAGACGAATCAGCTGCCGCCGAACCCGCGTCTCGTGGCGGGCACGACGCTCAAGATTCCCGAGATTCCGGGAGTGCCGTTCGCCCGCGTGGAGCCCCCGCGGCGCGACCCGCTGCCCCCGGTGGCCGGCGTGCCGCCATCGGGCGGGAGTACCGCGCCGCCCCCCACGCCCGGGAGCGCGCCCAGCCGGTCCGAGTCCGTGCGCGACGAATCGGCGCCGCCCGAGGTGAACCCGCTGCTGGCCGACGCGCGCGAGGCGCTGGATCGCAACGAGTACTCGGTCGCCCTGGCGGGCCTGGACCGGCTGCTCTCGAGCACGCCATCGGACCGCGAGGGCCAGGATCTCCGCAAGGTGGCCCTCTACCGCTACGGCAAGTCCCAGCTCGATCAGAAGCAGTACGAGGAGTCCTATCGCACGCTGACCCAGCTCGCCAAGGTGCAGCCGAACTACGAGGATTCCGGGAAGCTCCTGCAGCAGGCGCGCGCCCGCGTCATCGACAAGCACTACAGCGAGGGCATCAAGCTCTACCGCGACGAGAAGCTGAAGGAAGCCATCCGCGAGTGGCAGGTCGTGCTGGAGTTCGACCCCAGCCACGCCAACGCCAAGAAGAACATCGAGCAGGCGGAGCGGCTGCTGAAAGGGCTCGAGCAGCGCAAAAAGAAGTAGCGCCGGGGCCCTCCGGCCGCCCGGCCGACTCCCGCTCGGCCCCCGGCACGGGGTCGGACCCCCCAGGAATTTCGCGCGTATCCCAACTTGGACATTGACCCCGGCCGGATTCCGATCAAAAGTGGGCGGCGGAGCGCGCCGTTCGTTGACTTTAGAGGGATCGGCCTTCTAAGATTATCGTAATTGCGCGTGGAATCGAGACTTTGCGCATTGCCTGCTCCAGGTAAGGCGTGCGAGCATTTCGAGGAGACTTACCCATGGCTGAAGTGAAGAGCGATCGCCGCCAAGCCCTCGAGCTGGCCCTGGCCTCAATCGACCGGCAGTTCGGGAAGGGCGCGATCATGCGCCTGGGCCAGGGCGGCGCCCTCGACGAGATCGCCGTCATCCCCACCGGCGCGCTCTCACTCGACGTGGCGCTCGGCATCGGGGGCATCCCGCGCGGCCGCATCACCGAGATCTACGGGCCGGAATCCTCGGGCAAGACCACGCTCGCGCTCCATGTCATCGCCGAAGCGCAGCACGCGGGCGGCACCGCCGCCTTCATCGATGCCGAGCACGCGCTCGATCCCATCTACGCCAAGAACCTCGGGGTGAACACGGACGAGCTGCTCATCTCCCAGCCCGACACCGGCGAGCAGGCGCTGGAGATCGCCGAGACCCTCGTCCGCTCGAACGCGGTCGACGTGATCGTGGTGGATTCCGTCGCGGCGCTGGTGCCGCGGGCCGAGCTCGACGGCGACATGGGCGACTCGCTGCCCGGCCTCCAGGCGCGCCTGATGTCGCAGGCGCTCCGCAAGCTTACCGCGGCGATCTCCCGCTCCGGCGGCAGCGTGATCTTCATCAACCAGATCCGGGAGAAGATCGGCGTCATGTTCGGCTCGCCCGAGACCACCACCGGGGGGCGCGCGCTGAAGTTCTACTCCTCGATCCGCCTCGACATTCGCCGCCAGGACGCCATCAAGAACGGCACGGAGTCCATCGGCGTGCGCACCAAGGTGAAGGTGGTCAAGAACAAGCTGTCCCCACCGTTCCGCGAGGCCGAGTTCGACATGATCTACGGCGAGGGCGTGTCCAAGGAAGGCACCGTCCTCGACGCCGCCGTCGAGCAGAACCTCGTGGAAAAGTCCGGCACCTGGTACACGTTCAAGAACGAGCGCATCGGGCAGGGCCGCGAGAACGCCAAGCGGTACCTCAAGGAAAACCCCAAGGTGCTGGCCGACATGGAGGCCAAGGTCCGCAGCGCGCTGGGGCTCAAGCCCGCCGCCGCGCCCATGCCTCCCGACAAGGGCGACAAGCCCGAGAAGGCCGGCCGCTAGGAGGGACGATGGAACTCGACGAGCTGCTCACGCAGGCGGTCAAGCGACAGGCCTCGGACCTTCACCTCAAGGCGGACGCGCATCCGGTGCTCCGGATCCACGGCCACCTGGAAGTCCAGGACGATCTCCCCAAGGTCACGCGGGAGTTCATGCGTCGCAATGCCATGCGGCTGCTCGGCGAGGATCGCTACAACGACCTGATGGACGGCACCGAGAAGGACCTCGGCTATCAGGTCGAGGGCATGGGCCGCTTCCGCGTGAACCTCTTCCTCTCGCAGGGCGAGGTACGGGGCGTGATGCGGCACATCCCGGGGAAGATCCCGATCTTCGAGGAGCTGCATCTTCCCAAGGTGCTGGAGCGGCTGGCGATGGAGCGGCGCGGGATGGTCCTCGTCACCGGGATCACCGGCTCCGGTAAGTCCACCACGCTCGCCGCCATGATCGACTACATGAACCGCGGCCGGAATGACCACATCGTCACGATCGAGGACCCGATCGAGTTCACGCACGAGGACCGCAAGTGCGTCATCAGCCAGCGCGAGATCGGCCACGACTCCGGCACCTTCGCCCAGGCCCTCCGCGCCGCCCTTCGTCAGGATCCCGATATCATACTCGTCGGTGAAATGCGCGACGCCGAGACGATGGAAGTGGCGTTGCACGCGGCGGAGACGGGTCACCTCGTGCTCTCCACCCTCCACACGCTGAACGCGACGGAGACGGTGAACCGGATCATCTCCACGTTTCCGCCGCACCAGGAGGATCAGATCCGCGGCCAGCTTTCCGCGGTCACGCAGGGCATCGTGTCGCAGCGCCTGGTCGTGCGCGCGGACGGCAAGGGGCGCGTGCCCGCGGTGGAGGTCATGGTCGGCACCGGCCTCATCCGTGACTGCATCAAGGAGTCCGACAAGACTGCCCAGATCCCCTCGGTGATCGCGGCGGGTCAGGCGCAGTACGGGATGCAGACGTTCGACCAGTCGCTCCTCGGCCTCTACCGCGAAGAGCTCATTACGTACGAGGTCGCCCGCGACGCCGCGACCAACCCCGACGACTTCGACCTCAAGGTGAAGGGCATCTTCTCCACGGGCGAGATGACGTGGGAGACGAGCGGCGCAGGGCAGCAGGCGCATGGCCTGCCCTCCAGTCCCCGCTCCGCGCCCGGCGCCGCCCCCCGGCCGTCGGCCACGCCCGGCGGCGGACCCTTCTCGAAGCGACCCTAGCCTGTGCCGCGGCGTCGGCGCGAGCCCCCCCCCGCGCTCGACGCCCGCGGCGCCCGGGTCGCCGCCTTCGATCTCCTTGCCCGTAAAGCCTGGAGCGCGCGTGATCTGCGCGCCCGTCTGGTCCGACGCGGGGCCTCGGCTGAGCTCGCTCGCGCGGTCGTGTCCGAGCTCGAGGGCAAAGGCTACGTTGACGATCAGGCCTTTGCGCGCTGGTGGGCCGAGGCGCGCGCCCGCGGGCGACGGGTGGGGAGCGTACGGCTCGGCCAGGAGCTCCGCGCCAAGGGCATCGCCCCGGCCCTGGTGGCCTCGGCGGTCGAGTCGGCATTCGCCGAGGTGCCCGAGGCGGAGCGCGCCCTTGAGGCCGCGCGGCGGCGCTTGCCCGCTCTCCTGCGCGTGCGGCCGGACCGGGCGGCCACGCGCCTTCGTGATTATCTGCTTCGCCGGGGCTACCCGGCGGGCGCGGTGCGCGCCGCGGTGAGCGCGGTGCTGGGGCCTCAGGCCCCCCCGTCCGAAGCCTGAGCCCGCCCGGTATAATGGCGCCATGATGACCGGCGCCCAGATCCGCCAGCGTTTTCTCGAGTACTTCGCGCGCCACGGGCACTCTGTGGTGCCGTCGTCCTCGCTCGTGCCCGCCCAGGATCCCACCCTTCTCTTCACCAACGCGGGCATGAATCAGTTCAAGGGCGTGTTCCTCGGTGAGGAGCGACGGGACTACGCGCGCGCTGCCACCGCCCAGAAGTGCGTCCGCGCGGGCGGCAAGCACAACGATCTGGAGAACGTGGGGCACACCGCGCGGCACCACACCTTCTTCGAGATGCTGGGCAACTTCTCTTTCGGGGACTACTTCAAGAAGGAGGCGATTGCCTATGCCTGGGAGCTCCTCACCGTGGACTTCGGGCTGCCCAAGGAGCGCCTGATCGCCACCGTCTACAACGAAGACGACGAGGCCTTCGGGCTCTGGAAGAGCGTGGCGGGGCTCCCCGACGATCGCATTCTGCGCCTCGGCGAGCAGGACAACTTCTGGGCCATGGGCGACACGGGTCCGTGCGGCCCGTGCTCGGAGGCGCACTACCACCAGGGCGATGATCTCCCCTGCGTGGAGGAGCAGGCGGGCCGGCGGTGCCTCGGGCCGGCCTGCGAGTGCGACCGGTGGCTGGAGGTCTGGAACCTCGTCTTCATGCAGTACAACCGTGACGCCAGCGGGACGCTGACGCCGCTGCCCCGGCCGTCCATCGACACCGGCATGGGACTCGAGCGCCTCGCCGCGGTGCTCCAGGGGAAGCTGTCGAGCTGGGACACGGACCTCTTCGCCCCCCTGCTCGAGCACGTCGCGTCGCTCGCGCGCAAGTCCTATCGCGCGCGCGAGGAGGACGACGTCTCGATGCGGGTGATCGCGGACCATGCTCGCGCGGCCACGTTCCTCATCACCGACGGGGTCGCGCCCTCCAATGAGTGGCGCGGGTACGTGCTCCGCCGGATCATGCGGCGGGCCATGCGCCACGGCCGCCTGCTGGGCCTGCGCGAGCCGTTCCTCTGGCGTGTCACCGAGACGGTGGTGAAGGTGATGGGCGACGCCTATCCCGAGATCCGCGAGCAGCACGCGCGGGTGGTCGAGACGGTGCGGCAGGAAGAAGAGCGCTTCGCGGAGACGCTCGATCTCGGCATGGAGAAGATCCGCCAGTACCTGGCCGAGCAGGCGGGTGCGGCCAAGAAGGTGGTGGACGGGAAGTTCCTGTTCACCCTCTACGACACCCACGGCTTCCCGGTGGACCTCGCCCAGGAGGTGTTTCAGGACGCGGGCTGGTCGGTGCCGTCCGAGAGCCTGGCCGCGTTCGAGTCTGAGATGGAGGCGCAGCGTGAGCGCGCCCGCGCGGGCGGCACGTTCCAGGCCGCCGGCGGCGAAGACGGCGCGGTGGCGATCTATCAGCAGCTGTCCTCCGAGCTGCCGCGCCCCATCTTCCTGGGCTACGGGGCGCTCACCGCGCCTGCCCGGGTGCTCGCGATGGTGGACGGGTCGCGGCGGCGGCCGGAGGCGGGGCCGGGGGAGACGGTGGAGATCGTCCTGGATCGCACGCCGGCGTACGCCGAGTCCGGGGGGCAGATCGGCGACACGGGGTCGATGGTCGGGCGCGAGGGCGAGGGGGAAATCCTCGACACCTACTACCGCGGCGGGCAGCTCATCGTGCACAAGGTGAGGGTGACGCGCGGGCGGCTGCGGGAGGGCGAGGAGGTCGCGGTGTCGGTGGACCCGGCGCGTCGGCTGGGCCTCCGGCAGCATCATACCGGGACCCACCTGCTCCACTCGGCCCTGCGCTCGGTGCTGGGGACCCACGTGATGCAGGCGGGCTCGCTCGTGGCCCCGGATCGCCTGCGCTTCGACTTCTCGCATTCGGCGGGGATCCGCGATCCGGAGCTGGAGCGGATCGAATCGCTGGTCAACGAGCAGGTGCAGGCCAACATCGTGGTCTCGCCGGCGGAGATGGATCTGCAGGCCGCGCTCAAGAGCGGCGCGATGGCGCTGTTCGGCGAGAAGTACGGCGACCGGGTGCGGGTGATCCGGATCGGCGACGTCTCCACCGAGCTCTGCGGCGGCACGCATCTGGACGCCACCGGGCAGATCGGTCTCTTCAAGGTGCTCTCGGAGGGCGCGGTGGCCTCGGGCGTCCGGCGCATCGAGGCGGTCACGGGCGATGCCGCGCTCCGCCACGTCGTGGAGGAAGAGGCGGCGCTGCGCGAGTCGGCCGGGCTCCTCAAGATCCCGCCACTCGAGCTGCCCCGGCGCCTGCAGAAGCTCCTCGACGAGCAGAAGCAGCTCGAGCGGCAGCTCGCCCAGCTCGAGGCGCGCTTGGCGAAGAGCCGGGCCGAGGAGCTGGTGTCCGCCGCCAAGCAGGTGGCGGGGGTGGCGGTGCTCGCCGCGCGGCTCGACGGCCTCGACCCGGACGGGCTCCGCTCGGTGGTGGACATGCTTCGCGACCGGATGGGGCCGGGCATCATCTGCCTCGGCAGCGCGGTCGACGGCAAGGTCAACTTGATCGCCGCGGTGTCCAAGGAGCTCTCCGCGAAGTATCCCGCGGGCAAGCTCATCCAGGAAATCGCCAAGCAAGTGGGCGGCGGTGGGGGCGGCCGGCCCGATCTGGCCCAGGCCGGCGGCAAGGATCCGTCAAAGCTCGACGCGGCCCTGGCGCTCGTGCCCGGGTGGGTCGAGCGCGTGGCGCGCGGCTAGCCTCGGAGCACCGCGCACGATGGCCGGGAAGGGGAAGATCCTCGTAGTGGACGACGAGCCGCCCGTCGGCGAGATCCTCTCCGAGTTCTTCACGCCCAAGGGCTACGAGGTCATCTGCGCCCTGGGAGGCCTGGAAGGGCTGTCCAAGCTCGAGAAGTTCCAGCCCGACGTGGTACTCCTCGACGTCCGCATGCCCGACATGGACGGCATCACCGTCCTCCGGCGCATCCGGGACGCCAATTCCCGCGTGGGCGTGCTCATGATGAGCGGCAATACCGACAGCGACGCGGCCAAGGAGACGCTGCAGCTCGGCGCCTTCGACTACGTCCTCAAGCCCTTCGACTTCGACTATCTCGACCGCGCCGTCCACAAGATGCTCACCGCCGTCGCGACGCCGGACGCGCGCGCGGACTCGGGGCCGCGCCCCACGCCCCCCGCCGAGCCCTCGCAGCATGGCCTGCTCTACGACCTCGCCATCGAAGTGTTCAAGGCCACCCGCGCGATGTCCTCGGAGGCGCGCACCACGCTGGCGCCCGCGCTGGAGGCCGCCGCGCTGACCGCCGTGCAGAAAGGCGTGTCGGGAGAGAAGGCCGAAGTGATCCGCGCCCTCAATCACCTCCGCATGCTGATTCGCTTTGCGCGCGACCTCGGCGACTTCAGCGATGCGGTGCACCGCCACCTCGAGGCGCAGATCGTCACGGCGCGCCGTTCGGTTGGTCTGGGCTGAGCCGCCCGCTCAGACCCGCTGGAGCAGCAGCCCCGTCAGATAGCGCGTCTCGGGCACGGTCAGGAGCACCGGGTGGTCCCGGCTCTGCCCGAGCGTGGCGAGAACCCGGACGGTGACGCCCGCGTCTCCCGCGGCAGCCCGGCACACCCCCTCGAACATCTCCGGCGTCACGTGGTGGGAGCACGAGAACGTGGCGAGGATCCCGCCCGGCTCGAGCAGGCGCAGCCCCCGGAGATTGATCTCCTTGTAGCCGCGGGCCGCCGCGTCCACGGCGTCCTTCCGCCGCGTGAACGGCGGGGGATCGAGGACGACGAGCCCGAAGCGCTCGTGCCCGGCCGCCAGCGTGCGCAGCTCGTCGAAGGCATTGGCCTCGCGAATCGCCGCCTGCGCCGCGACCCCATTGGCGGCGAGATTCTCCCGGGCGCCCCCGACGGCGTCGGCGGACGATTCGATGAGCAGGGCCTCGCGCGCGCCGGCGCGCAGCGCGTGGCACGCGAAGGCGCCGGTGTAGGCGAACGCGTCCAGCATGCGGCGACCCGCGGCGTACCCGGCGACCAGGCGATGGTTCTCGCGCTGGTCGAGGTAGAGGCCGGTCTTGTGCCCGGCGCCCACGTGGACGGTGAGGACGCAGTCGCCCTCCGTCACCGGCACGGTCATCGCCGCGTCCTCGCCGGCCGGAGCCCAGCCGCGCCGGGGCTCGAAGCCCTCCACGCGGGCGGCGCCGGGGTCGTCGAGGCGATAGATCCGCTGCCCCTGGAAGCGCGCGGCGAGCGCCTCGGTGACGGGGTCGGCCAGGCGGGCCATGCCGAGCGTCAGGCACTGCATCACGGTGACCGACCCGTAGCGATCGACGACGAGGCCGGGTAGGCCGTCGGCCTCGCTCCAGCAGAGCCGATACGCCCCGTGCTCGTCGGGCACGAGCCCGGCGACCCGGCGGTAGTCGAGCGCCGCCGCCAGCCGGCGCCGGATCAGGGCGCCGTCGACGGGCTCACCGGGACCGGCGAGCAGGCGGCACACGATGCCGGGGCGCGGGTTGTAGTAGCCGCGGCCCACCGGATGCCCTGCGGCGTCGAGCACGTCCACGATGTCGCCGGGCGTCCATGCGCCGCGAATGTCCGCGACCTCGCCGCGGTAGACCCAGGGATGGCCGGCGCGGAGCCGGCGATCGCCGCCCCGCTTGAGGACGAGCTGGGCCGTGGGCCTACTTCTTCCGCAGCACGACCACCATGAGGAGCGGGTGGTGGGCGCGGTCGAGCTTGAGGCGCGGCTTGAAGCCGTAGAACCATTCCACGAGATCGAAGCCCCCGGCCAATTCCACCAGCGTCCGAAGCTCCTGCGGGAAGACCATCCGGGAGGCGTGGCGCTGGCGGTAGACGTGGCGCCGGCCGTTCTCCTGGGCCTCCAGCTCCATGTGCTCGTAGAAGACCTGGGTGACCGGGTCGAGGTCCCGGAGGGCCTCGAAGGTCGCGTGCACGGTCGCCCGGCCCCGGCGCCGTGTCCAGGACCAGCGGCGGGCCGGATCGGTCCAGGACGAGCACATGTAGCGGTCGAAGACGTACAGCCCGCCCTTTCTGACCGCGCGGGCGGTGCTCCGGAGATGCGCGAGGATGGCCTCATTGGTCAGGAGATGGCCCTGGGAGTCCTGCATGCAGATCGCCGCGTCCACCGGCCGCGGCAGGCGAAAGCGCGTCATGTCGCCCACGTGGAGGCCCACGTCGAAGCCCTTGGCCGTCGCCCGCTCCCCCAGAAAGGCGATGTTCTCCGGGGAGAGATCGAGCCCGCTCATCCGGTAGCCGCGCTCGGCGAGGCGGATGAGATGGGGCCCGGTGCCGCAGGCGATGTCCAGCACGGTGCGAATGGGCCGCCGGGCGTAGGTCCGGAAGGCGTGGACGAGGAAGTCCACCTCTTGCTTCCGGTTCATGTCGAAGGCGATCTCGTAGTAGCGGGGCGCCGAGTACTGGCCCCGCTGGGCCCGGGCGGCGTCGCTCACAGCCCGAGGTCCTCGCCCCCTTCCAGCATGAACGAGGGCAGGGCGAAGCAGGCCCGGTGGAGCGCGGCGTTGTAGTACTTGAACTTGAGATTGGCCTTCTTCACGCGGCTCTCCTTGAAGTGCGCCACCGGATCCACCTTGTCCGAGCAGAGGGAGAAGCTCCAGAAGCCGCTGGGATAGGTGGGGATGTTGGCGGTGTAGAGCCGCACCACCGGGAAGATCTCCCGAAGATTGCGTTGAATGCCGTTCACCGTCTTCTGATGGAAGAACGGAGACTCGGACTGCGTCACGAAGATCCCGCCGGGGTTGAGGCAGCGCGCCACGTTCTTGTGGAAGGGCTTCTGGAACAGCACCTCCGCCGGGCCCACCGGATCGGAGGCGTCCACGAGAATGACGTCGAACTTCTCCTTGGTGGTGGCCATGAAGCGCTCGCCGTCCTCGAAGAGCACCTGGGCGCGGGGGTTCTTGAAGGCGGTGCCGATGGACGGCAAGTACTTCTGGGAAGTCTGCACCACCATCTCGTCGATCTCCACCATGGTGGCCTTGACGCCCTTGTGCCGCATGACCTCCCGGAGGGTCCCGCCGTCCCCTCCGCCGATAATGAGCACACGCTTGGGGTTGGGATGGGCGAAGAGGGGCACGTGGGAGAGCATCTCGTGGTACACGAACTCGTCCTTCTCGGTGACCATGATCGAGCCGTAGAGGACGAGGATGCGGCCGAACTCGTAGGAGTCCAGCACGTCGATGCGTTGATACGGGCTTTTTCCGCTGTAGAGGAGCTGCTTGATCTTGATCGTGAGCCCGGCGCGGCGGCGATGCAGCTCGCTGAACCAGACGTTCCACAGATCCGTCATCGAGCTTTCGCTGATGCGCTCGGCGGGGCTGGGGGCCATGAAATCTCCTTGCGGGGGCGCGCCGGGCTAGAACGCGACCAGACGGGCCAGGGGGAAGCCGTTGAACGTGCTGGCGCTCGCGTTCGTGTAGGCGCCCATGCCGGGCACGATCAGCAGGTCACCGATCTCGGCGGGCGGCAGGGCCCGGTCGGTGTAGAGGACGTCGAAGGAGTCGCAGGTCGGGCCGGCGATCACGCACAGCTCCCGCTCCCCGTCCCGCTCCGACTGGATGACGTACTCGCAGTGGTCGAAGAGCTTCCCGGAGAAGCTCCCGTAGAGCCCGTCGTCGATGTAGTACCAGGGCACGCCGCCCCGCTTGGCCCGCCCGATGACCTGGGTGATGAGCCACACCGCGTTGGCCACGAGGAACCGTCCGGGCTCGGCGATCACCCGCGTCTGGTCGAAGTACTTCTCGATGCCCTCCGCGATGGGCTCGCAGAAGCGCTCGATCGGCATGACGCTCTCGACGTAGGAGACGGGGAAGCCCCCGCCGATATCGAGGGTGTCGAGGATGATGCGCTTGGAGGCGGCCAGGTTGAAGAGCTGGCGGCAGCTCGCGAGGGCGTCCACGTACGCGAACGGGTTCGTGCACTGGGAGCCCACGTGGAAGGACAGGCCCCGGGGCTTGAGCCTCAGCCGGCGGGCGGTCTGGAACAGCCGGAGGACGTCGTCGGCCTGCGCCCCGAACTTGTAGGAGAGGTCCACCACCGCGTCCTTGTTGGAGACGCGGAGCCGGACGAGGACGTTGGCGCCGGGGGCATGGGCGGCCAGCTTCGCCACCTCGCCCTCGTTCTCCACCACGAACCAGGCGAGCCCGGCCTCGTGGGCGAACCGGAGCTCCTCGGGCTTGTTGAAGGGCTTGGTATAGAGGAGGTCCTCGGGGCCGGCGCCGGCCCGCCGGGCCAGCCGGATCTCCTCCATGGAGGAGACGTCGAAGTGGCTCCCCGCGGCGCGGAGGAGCCGGAGCACCTCGCGGTGGGGGTTGGCCTTGATGGCGTAGTAGAGGGTGACGTTGGGCAGACTCTTCTGCAGCGACTCGAAGTTCTCCCGGAGGACAGCGCGCGAGAGCGCCAGGAGCGGCGTCCCGTGGCGCCTGGCGAGCCGCTTCGCGTGCTCGAAGGTGAGAAGGTCGTCGCGCACGCCCCGCATGCTACCCGATAACGGCGCTTCGGTGCCAGCAGTCTGGTACGCGACGGCGGCGCTCTACCGCCGCTTGCGTCTTCTCCCACCGCGCGACAGCGCCGCCGCCGCAGTTTTCTGCGCCCGCACGGCGGCGCCGCGCCGCCTCGTTCGGCAAAAAAACTCCATTTTTTCCTTGCAATGAACTTTTGCTGGCCATACATTGAGCGAGATTCTGTCGGAAATTTTTCCGACTGAGACGACGAAGGGAGGAAAGATCGAGTGCACGCACTGGGGCGTCACCTGCTGCTCGAACTGTTCGACTGCGACGCTGAGGCCATCAACAGCCTCGAGACCGTGAAGACGTCGATGGTGGAGGCCGCCAAGCGCGCGCAGGCCACCATCGTGGATGTCGTCTTCCACGAGTTCAATCCCTTCGGGATCAGCGGTGTCGTCGTCATCGCCGAGTCGCATCTGGCTATCCACACCTGGCCGGAGTATCGCTACGCAGCCGTGGACGTCTTCTCCTGCGGTGACGTCCTGCAGCCCCAGGTGGCCGCCGACTACCTCGTGGAGCAGCTCGGCGCCTCCCGGGCGTCGGTGGTCGAGCTCCAGCGGGGCATCTTCATGGGCCGGGGAGGCCCACTGCCGCACAAGCCCGTCGCCGTCTCCGGATGAGCTTCTCCCCGCAGTACAAGTGGTTCTTCGAGACCACGACCGAGGTCGAGGGGCACCTCCACGCGATCGCGCGGACCATCACCGCGCGCCAGACGAAGTTCCAGTTCATGGAGATCCTCGAGACCTTGTCCTACGGCAAGGTGCTCGTCCTGGACGGCCGCATCCAGTCGAGCCAGGCCGACGACTTCATGTACCACGAGCTCCTCGTCCACCCCGGGCTGCTCGCGCATCCGAGCCCCAAGCGGGCCATGGTCATCGGCGGAGGGGAGGGCGCCACGGTCAGAGAGATCCTTCGGCACCGCTCCATCACGGACTGCCTCATGGTCGACATCGACGCCGAGGTGGTCGAGGAGTGCAAGAAGCACCTGCCCGAGATGCATCAGGGCGCCTTCGAGGATCCCCGGACCCGGGTGCTCAACGAGGACGCCCGCGCCTATCTCGAGAACACCTCCGAGCGCTTCGACCTGATCGTGGTGGACCTCGTGGAGCCCCTCGAGGAGGGCCCCGCCTGCCTCCTCTTCACCAAGGAGTTCTACGGCCTGATCCGCGACCGGCTGACCGATCAGGGCGTCATGACCATGCAGGCGGGCATGACCAAGATCAACGAGCTGCACTTCTACGGCGCGGTCAGCCGGACGCTCCGGGAGGTCTTCCCGGTGGTGGCGCCGTACCAGGGCTTCATCTCCTGCTTCGGCACGCCCTGGGGCTTCATGCTGGCTTCCAAGGGCACCGATCCCCGCCGGCAGTCTGCGGAGGAGATCGATCGACTGATCGCCGCCCGGCTCAATCCCGACGAGCTCGGGTACTGGGACGGGGCCGCGCACCTGCATTCCTTCAACCTGCCCAAGTTCCTGAGCCAGGCGGTCGAGCGGAACGACCGGGTCATCACCGACGCCAACCCGCTGATCGTCAGCTGAGCCGCACACGCTGATCCTGGCTTCCGCCTCTCCTCGACGCCGGGAGCTCCTCGCCCGCCTCGGCCTTCCATTCACCGTCACGCCCAGCCATATCCCGGAGCCGGTGCTGTCGGGCCCGCCCGAGGGCGCGGTGACGGCCCTGGCGCTCGCCAAGGCTCGCGTGGTCGCGCTCGAGGTCGCGCCCGCCGCGGCGCTGGTCCTCGGGGCCGACACCGAGGTCGTGCTGGACGGCCGCCTGCTCGGCAAGCCCCGGGACGCCGCGCACGCCGTCGAGATGCTCCAGATGCTCCGCGGGCGCGTCCACGACGTCATCACCGGGCTCGCGGTGGTCGATGCCGCCACCGGCGGCGAGGAGACGGACGCCGTGACCTCCCGCGTCCGGATGGGCGACTACTCGGCGGCGGAGATCGAGGCGTACGTCGCCACCGGCGAGCCCTTCGACAAGGCGGGAGGCTACGCCGTGCAGGGCGAGGGCGGCCGGCTGGTGCGGGAGGTGGAGGGCTGCTTCACCAACGTCGTCGGGCTGCCCGTGGAGGCCACGCGCCGGCTCCTGGCGCGCTGGGGGCTCGAGAGTCCGGCCCCGCGGCCCAGCGTCTCCTGAGCCCGGCGCAGGGGCTCGAGGAAGAGCAAGCGGTCGAGCCTCGGCAGCTTCACCACGGCGGGTAGGCGGGCCCGGGCCTGGATGAGGTCGATGCCCGCCTCCAGCGCCTCCGGGCTAACGAGACCATCGTCCAGGAAGAGCGCCCGCGCGCCCTCCACCCTCAGCGCGAAGTCCTCCGGGTCGCCCACCACCGAGCCGGCGAGGCTCGCGGCCAGCTCGTCGGCCAGGGCGCTGCGAACGCGCCGCTGGGCGACGAGCAGCGCGCGCGCCACCGGGATCAGCGCCGCCGCGTCGAGTCGGCTCGTCGCCGCCACGAACACGCCCGCGTGCACACTCTCCTTGCCGAGCCACCGGGCCGCCTCGTCGGGTCGGCGCAGGTCGGCCACGATGACCGCTTCGCCCTCTGCGACGAGGCGGGTCGCCCACGGATCCCCGATGATCGCCGCGTCGATCTCGCCCGCCGCAACGGCCCGGGCGAGGAGGCGCTCGCCGAAGCTCGTGATCCGGACCCGCTCAGGTCGCACCCCGGCGCGGGTGAGGAGCGCGGTGAGCGCCTCCGCTTCCGCCGTGCCCGGCGCAGTGATCCCCACGGTCTTGCCGGCGAGGTCGGCGGGCGCCCGCACCTGATCTTGCTTGCCGGCCGGCGTGAGGAGGGCGACGGGCGGCGCCGCCGTGAGGCCGAAGAGGAGTCGTGGCGGTGCCCCGTGCGCGTGACCCACCCGAAGCGCGGCGTCCAGGGACGTGGCGACCAGGTCCACGCGCCCCGCCGCGAGCGCCTCCGCCGCGTCCACGGTGCTGCGGAACGATCGGAGCGCGAGGGGCCGCGGCGCGCCGTCGGCCGTCGGGCCGGCCTCGGCCAGGCGCACCGGCAGGTACTCGGGCGCGGTGGCCGGCCCGGCGACGCCGATGGTGAGGGTGGCCTGCAGGACGAGGGCGGCCAGCATCCCGTGACTCAGGCCTTCGCGGCGTCCAGGATGAGCTGGGCGAGGCGCTCCGCCGCGTCGGGCACGGCGAGCGCGCGGGCTCGCTCCCCCATCTGCGCCAGGGCCGGTCGATCGGTCAGGAGGCGCCTGGCGATCTCCAGGAGCCTCTCTGGCGTCAGAGAGACCTGCGGGAGCAGCACGCCCCCTCCGGCAGCCTCCACGAGGCGGGCATTGGCCGTCTGCTCGTCCCCGCTGGTGCCGGGCAGGGGAATGTAGAGCGCCGCGCGCCCCAGCTGGCAGCACTCGTTCACGGTGCCGGCGCCGCTGCGGCCGATGACCAGATCGGCGGCCGCGAAGATGTCCCGTAGCTCGGGGCCCACGTACGGGCGTAGCGCGTAGCGCGCGCGGAGGCGGTCGGGGAGCTTTGCCGCTTCGCCCTCCAGCCATGCCCGGTCGCCGGTGGTGGGCTGGTCGCCGCACTGGTGGACGAGCTGCGCCTGCTCCAGCAGGGCGGGCAGGATCGCGCCGATCGTCCGGTTGATCTTGTGGGAGCCCTGGGAGCCGCCCGTGACGTAGACCACAGCCCCGGCCGGGTCGAAGCCGAAGAGGCGGCAGCCCGCCTCGCGCGAGCCGCCCGCCAGCTCGGGGCGAAGGGGATTGCCGGTGAGCACCACGCGGTCGGGCCGGAACTCGCGTCCCGTCATCGGAAACGTGAGCGCGATGCGCCGGGCGAAGCGGCCGGCGATGCGGTTGGCGAGGCCGGGCACCGCGGTCTGCTCGTGCACGACCACGGGGATGCGGAGCGCGCGCGCAGCCAGCGCCGGTGGCAGCGCCACGAACCCCCCGGTGGCGAAGACGAGCTGCGGCGCGAGCCGACGCAGGAGCCGCCACGACCGCGCGAATCCCGCGGGCACCCGCACGCCGAGGTCCGGCACATTCTGCCAATCCCAGTAGCGGCGGAGCTTGCCGGTGGGAATCGCGTGAAACGCCAGCCCGGCCTCGGGCGCGCGTCGGGCCTCGACCCCGGTCCGGCTCCCGATCCAGTGCACCTCGACCCCGCCCCGGCGCCGCAGCGCCGCCGCCACCGCGAGGCCCGCGCTCGTGTGTCCGCCGGTGCCGCCGCCCGCGATCACGATCCGCATGCCGTCCGCATCATACGCCGGGGCGCACGGATGCTTCGTGCACCCACGCGCGGGTCCAGCGCGCCAGCAGCGCGAGCCCCAGAAGTGTGCTGCCGTGCTGGAGCACCTTGTACACGTAGACCCGATACCAGCCCAGCGTGGCCAGATTCTCGGCCAGCACCGGAAACGCCCTCACGATCGGGCCCGGGTGAGTGAAGAGATCCCATGTGATGTGGGTGAGCGCGCCCAGCAGCAGGCACAGGACGACGGTGAGCCAGCGAGCGGGCGGCAGTCCCGGCGTGCGGGCGACCACCGGCGTCACCGCCTCGCGGAGGCTCCGCGGGAGGGCGGCGGCGAGCGGCCGCTTGAGAAGGAGGTGAAAGACGAGGTAAACGGTCAGACCCATCGGCAGGCAGAACCAGAAGAGCCCGCCGAGACTGTGGCTCGGGCGCCGGGTCAAGCCCGGGACCAGGTAGGCAAAGTCCGGGGTCATGCTCCCGATGACGAGCGCGGAGAAGGCCACGTGCTTGCCCAGCAGCTTCGCGAAGGGCACCACGGCGGCCGGGTGCGCCAGGGTGAAGGGCATGCCGGCGGAGGGCCGGGCTCAGCGCCGCTCGAGAGCCAGCTCGATCAGCCGCGCGATGAGCGTGGGATAGGGCACGCCCGTGGCCTCCCAGAGCCGCGGATAGGCGCTGGTCGCCGTGAAGCCGGGAATCGTGTTGATTTCGTTCACGAGCACCCGGTCCTCGCCCTCGATGAAGAAATCCACCCGCGCCATGCCCGCCGCGTCGATGGCCTTGAAGGCCTGGACGGCGATGGCCCGGACGCGCGCGGTGGTCTCCGACGACAGCGGCGCGGGGATCTGGAAGGTGGTCTGGCCCTCGGCGTACTTCGTCTCGTAGTCGTACCACTCGCCGGCGTAGCGCACCTCGCCGGGCAGGGAGGCCTCGGGCGCGTCGTTGCCGAGCACGGCGACTTCCACTTCGCGCGCTACGATGCCGCGCTCGACCACCAGGCGCCGGTCGTGGCGCGCCGCCTCGGCGAGGGCGGCGGCGAGGGCCTCGGGGGCCTTGACCTTGCTGATGCCGACGCTCGAGCCCAGGTTGGCGGGCTTGACGAAGCACGGGAAGCCGACGCGTTGCGCGATCTCCGCCTCGACCGTCTCCGGCCGGCGCTCGAGGTCGTGCCGCGACACCGCCAGGTACTCCACCATCGGGAGCCCGTGGGCGCGGAACATGTCCTTCATCGCCACCTTGTCCATCCCGATGGCCGAGCCGAGCACGCCGGCGCCCACGTACGGGATCTCCGCCAGCTCGAACAGGCCCTGGATGGTGCCGTCCTCGCCGCGCGGCCCGTGGAGCATGATCATGACCACGTCGAGGTCCTGGCGAAGACCCGCTGGGAGCCCTTCCGACGACTGCGCGCGCATCAGCGAGGCACTGCCGGCCGCGCTGGAGGCCCGCGCGGCCAGCCCGCGCTTGACGTCGGACTCCGCGCCGCCCTCGATGAGGGCGCGCTGCGCGGCAGCGTCGGTGAGCGCGCGCATGGGGTCGCCCCCGACCAGCCAGCGACCCTCACGGCTGATCCCGATCGGCACCACGTCGAAGCGCGAGCGATCGATGGCGGCGATCACCGAGGCGGCGCTCGCCAGCGACACCTCGTGCTCGCCCGAGCGCCCGCCGAACACCACTCCGATCCGGAGCTTGCCCTTGCCGGCCATGACTTCGGTTGTATCAGAGAATGCCCGTTAATCCGCGGATTTGCTACGCGTACGGGTCGCGCGCTGCTCTCGCCACCGGCGGAGGCGCTCGCCCAGGTCCTTCTCGAGCCCTCGCTCGGTAGGGCGGTAGTACACGCGGCCCCGGAGGCCGCCCGGCAGGTGCTCCTGGTCCACCACCGCATCGGGGGCGTCATGGGCGTACTGATAGCCGCGCCCGTAGCCCAGATTGGCCATGAGTCCCGTTGGCGCATTGCGGAGGTGCAGGGGCACCGGCTCCGCGGGCTCTTCGCGAATGTCCTCGCGCACGGCATTCCACGCGGCGTAGACCGCGTTGGACTTGGGGGCGAGCGCGAGGTAGACCGTCGCCTGCGCGAGCGCCAGCTCCCCCTCCGGCGTGCCGAGGAAGTGATACGCCTCCTTCGCGTCGAGGGTGAGGCGCAGCGCGGCGGGGTCGGCGTTGCCCACGTCCTCGGAGGCGAAGCGCACGAGGCGCCGCGCCACGTAGAGCGGGTCCTCGCCGGCGTCGAGCATGCGCCCCAGCCAGTAGAGCGCGCCGTCCGGATCCGAGTCGCGCAGGGATTTGTGGAGCGCGGAGATGAGGTTGTAGTGCTCCTCGCCGGACTTGTCGTAGAGGAGGGCCTTCTTCTGCACCGCCTCACGGATCGCCCCCTCGGTCACGTGGCGGCGGCCGTCCCCCCGCGCGGCCTCGAGGGCCACCGCGAGCTCGAGAATGTTGAGCGCGCTCCGCGCGTCCCCGCTGGCGAGCCGCGTGATGATCCGCAGGGCGTCCTCGTCGGCGGTGACGCCGCTGCCCCCGAGCCCGCGCTCGGGGTCGGCGAGGGCCCGGGCAAGGATGCCGACGAGGTCGTCCTCGCCGAGCGGCTGCAGCACGTAGACGCGACAGCGCGAGAGCAGCGCGGCATTGACCTCGAACGAGGGATTTTCGGTGGTCGCGCCCACGAGCACGATGTCGCCCCGCTCCACGTAGGGGAGGAAGGCGTCTTGCTGGGCCTTGTTGAAGCGGTGGATCTCGTCCACGAAGAGGATGGTGCGCCGGCCGCGCCGCGCGCGGTCCGCCTCGGCCTCCGCCATGACCGCACGGATTTCCTTGAGTCCGGACAGCACCGCGGAGAACGTGACGAAGCGCGCGCCCGCGATCTGCGCGAGCAGGAGCGCCAGCGTGGTCTTCCCCGTTCCCGGCGGGCCCCACAGGATCATCGAGTGGAGCGTGTCCTCTTCGAACGCGCGGCGAAGCACCTTGCCGGGCCCGATGAGATGGGCCTGGCCCACTACCTCGTCGAGGGTGCGCGGGCGCATCCGATCGGCGAGGGGCGCGGGCGCGGCGCCCTCGGAACCCGGGACGGCTCGTGCGTCGGAGGGGGCGCGCCCCGCGGCCTTGGGCGCCGGCGTGTCGAAGAGATCGTCCATGCGCGCGGCTACTCGACCGGGTTCCGCTTCACCGTGGGCAGGCCGATGCGAATGAACGCGTGCTGCTCGGCGGCGTGGCAGGACGTGCAGGCGGCGCGAAGCGTCTCGAAGCGCTCCTTGAAGAGGGCGGGATCCTTCTTGCCGATGGCGTCGAGCAAGGGCGGCCACGCCGTCTTGAGAAAGAGACTCTCGCCGTTGGCGCGCCGGGCGGGCTCGCGCTCGAGCCCGAGGCGCAGCGCCTGCTCGAGGGTCATCGCCATGTGGGCCGCGTAGTCCCAGTTGCCCCCGGTGGCGCCGAAGTAGAGCTCGCCGTAGCGGTAGGCGACCTCGGCCATCGTGGTCTCGAAGCCCCGGAGCTGACGCTGGATGGCGGGCATGCGCGCCTCCGGCTTGAGCGCCATCAGCCAGGCGGGCGCGGCCGCCTGCGCGTGCGTATGTGAGTGGACGTGCTGAGCGAGCGCTACGCCCCAGCCCAGGCCGAAGCCCGCGCCGAGCAGCACCGCCGCCACCGCGAGGCCGGCCAGGCCGCCCGAGATCACGCCGATCGGAAGTCCGCGCATAGATCCTCCCTGGAGGTGATCGAGACTGGGACACAGTCTCGCCCCGCGGGCGGCATCCGGCAAGCGGCGGCTAGCTGCGCTCGTAGATCTGCTGGGCGAGGTATCCCTGGTAGCCGACCTCCTGGATCTTGTGCAGCTGGGCCTCGATCCAGTCCACGTGGCGCTCCTCGTCTTCCACGATGTGCTCGAGCAGCTCGCGAGAGGCGTGATCACCGACCTCGAGACAGAGCTGCACGCCAGGGCGGAGGACCTGCAGGGCAGCCATCTCCAGGCTCAAGTCGTTCGCGAGCTGCTGCCGCACGTCGGCGCCGATGAGGATGCGGTCGTAGTCGGAGAGGTTGGGCACGCCGTCGAGAAAGAGCACGCGCTCGATGATCTTGTCGGCGTGCTTCATCTCGTCGATGGACTCGTCGTACGCGTGCTTGGCGAGGACGGCATAACCCCAGTTCTTGCACATCCGCGAATGGATGAAGTACTGGTTGATGCCGGTCAGCTCCTTGCGAAGCACTTGATTGAGCAGATCGATGATGCGCGGATCACCCTGCATGTCGCCTCCCCTGCGCCCGCGGGGCGCCCGGAGGGATTCTACCTAAAGAGGGTGTGCGCGTCGAACCGGGCTTCGCGAACGGCGGTGGTGTCGAGCCGGCTGATCTGCATCCAGCGCGCCGCGGGCAGCCACGTGTGGCTCACACGCAGATGCCTGTCCTCGACCAGCTCGGTGCGGACGAGGCCGTCCGCGGCGTAGACCACGGTGGAGCGCCGGGCGGGGAGGACCCGGCCCGGGGTGGCGCGACAGTAGCTCTCGTAGGTCTCCACGCGCCGCTCGCCGCGCTCGATGCGCTCGCACGCGCGAAGGCGCGCGCGCTCGTCGATCTCGTAGCGGATGGGGGATAGCCCGTGGACCCCGCGGTGCACGACAAGGCGCGGGCCCTCGCGGTCGCCGGCGGCGGTGTCGGGCGCCTCGAAAGCGATCGGGAAGCGACCGTCACCGTCCTTGAAGAAGCGGGGCACCCGCTCGGCGACGATCTCCGCGAGCACCGCGTTCGCCCAGTCCCGCGCGGCGTCGTCGGCGAGCTCCACCTCGACTTCGCCCCGCCGGCCGACGAGGGCGGCGCCCGCGCGCTCGCGCCCATCGAGCGTCACCACGAGCCGGGCGCGAAAGCCGGGGAAGTCCTCGGGCCACTTCTGGAAGGCGCCCTGGGCGCGCTGGAGAAGGATGCGAGCGGCGGGATCTTCGAGCGAGGACGGCGCACCCGTCCCGTGCTCCGTGCCGAGGGCTGTCCGCAGCGCCCGCTCCTCTCGGGAGGCCCGGCCTCAGCGGTGGCCCGGCGTCCGAGAGTAAGGCTAGGCTAAGTCGAGTCGGTCGTCAAGGCTAATTCTGAACGCCCCCCGCCGGTCCCCCCGAACCGAGCCGCGCCGCCAGCTCGGTCAGATCGTGGGCGTCGACGTCGGAGACGAGGACGTAGCCCAGCTCGCCCTGCCGCCACGTGAGCGTGTTGAACCCGCGGCGGCTCGCGGCCTCGGGAGCGGCGGGCCAGCGAAGCCCCTCCGCGCGCACCA
>Ga0207428_10000855_pt1 | contig 34313 bp, 37 predicted proteins | sample RhiMethybrSRZTD1_FD_187600 | JGI IMG/M metagenome (GOLD analysis project Ga0207428, IMG submission 187600) | Populus rhizosphere microbial communities from Tennessee, USA - Rhizosphere MetaG P. TD hybrid SRZTD1 (SPAdes) (version 3) | ecosystem: Host-associated > Plants > Roots > Rhizosphere >...
CTCTTCGGCACCTTCGTCGAGCACATGGGGCGCTGCGTCTACACCGGCTTGTACGAGCCCGGGCATCCTCGTGCTGACGACAACGGCCTGCGAGAAGACGTACTGAGCTTGACTCGCGAGCTGGCGCCAACGGTGGTGCGCTATCCGGGCGGCAATTTCGTGTCCAACTACCGCTGGGAGGACGGCGTCGGGCCGAAGCTCGATCGACCAACCAGGCTGGATCTGGCCTGGCACTCCATCGAAACCAACCAGTTCGGATTACACGGGTTCGTCGAATGGCCCGCCGAGCAGGCACCGAGATCATGCTGGCGGTGAACCTCGGCACCCGCGGATTGCAGGAGGCGTGCGCTCTGCTCGAATACGCCAACCATCAAGGCGGCACATACTTGTCGGACCGTCGCATCGCGAACGGAGCTGAGCACCCGTTCAAGATCAAAATGTGGTGCCTGGGCAACGAGTTGGACGGCCCTTGGCAGGTCGGACACAAGACCGCGTACGAGTACGGCCGGCTGGCCAACGAGACGGGCAAGGCAATGCGCCTCATCGACAGCGAGATCGAACTCGTCGCCTGCGGCTCGTCCAACTCCAGCATGCCGACCTTCGGCTCCTGGGAGTCCACAGTCCTCGAGCAGTGTTACGAGACGGTCGACTACGTGTCACTTCACGCCTATTACGAGGAGCTGGAGGGTGATCCGCTGAGTTTTCTGGCATCCGCGGTCGACATGGACCACTTCATCCAGGCCGTGATCGCGACCGCCGATGCCGTCGGGGCCAGACTGAAGAACCGAAAGCGGCTCAACCTCAGCTTCGATGAATGGAACGTCTGGTACCACAGCCGCTTCAGTGGCGACGGTCCCCAACCCCGGGACGCACCTTGGGTGCAGCATCCACGCCTCATCGAGGATGACTACACGATCACCGACGCCGTCGTCGTCGGGACCTTCCTCAATTCGCTGCTCCGGCATGGCGACCGGGTCACCGTCGCCTGCCAGGCCCAGCTGATCAACGTGATCGGGCTGCTGCGCTCTGAGCCCGGCGGCGACGCCTGGAAGCAAACGATCGCCTATCCGTTCCAGCAGATGCGCCGCCTGGCTCGGGGACAGATCATCCAGCTGATCGCTGATTCAGACCGGTACGACTCCCCCCGCTTCACCGACGTCCCACTAATGGACGCCAGCGCCACGTACGACGCCGAAACCGGCAGTGCCGCACTCTTCGTCGCCAACCGCAGCCTTACCGAGCAGGCCATGCTCTCGGTCGATCTGCGCGGAGTTCACGCGACCAATGTGCGCACGTCGAGGACCCTGCACGCCCAGGCTGGCCAGGACCGCCACACCAGCAATGGCGTTTCGCACGATGCCGTGATTCCGCGGCCCTTCAGTGCCTACGCTCTCGACAACGCTCGGTTGACCGCCACTCTGCCACCGCTGTCTTGGACTATCTTCGACCTCGAAGCTGCACGCGACTGACTACCGCTGCGTTGTTGCACTAGGAGTGATGCGCCATCCGGATGAAGGGCTCGAGTGCAGCCGGGTTGGCCAGCGCCTCCTTGCTCACGGCGCGCTCTGGGTCAACCCCAGCGAGGATGCGCTTCACTGGCACCTCGCATTTCTTGCCGTTGAGCGTGTGCGGAATCGCATCCACGGCAATGAACCGGTCGGGGACATGCCGCGGCGACAGTTCTGTCCGGAGCGCGCGCCGCAGCCGCGGCTCAAGATCAGCAAGAACCGCGCCAGGGTTGAGCACGACGAAGCACAGCAGCTCGCTTTCATCGGCGGCACCGACTTCGGTGGTGTCGACAACCAGGGAGTCGGCGATCTCATCGAAGCCCTCGACGACCGCATAGAAGTCGGCCGTTCCCATCCGTACTCCGCCACGGTTGAGCGTTGAGTCGCTGCGTCCATAGATCACGAAGGACCCACGGGAGGTCTTACGGACCCAGTCACCGTGGCGCCAGACGCCTGGAAAGTCCTCGAAGTAGGCGGCATGCAGTCGTGAGGAATCCGGATCGTTCCAGAACGACACCGGCATCGACGGCATCGGCCTGGTCACCACTAGCTCGCCGACCTCATCGACGACCTCGGCACCGCTCGGGTCGTACGCGGCGACTGACGCCCCGAGAGCGGCGCACGACAGCTCGCCGAGCCACACGGGCACGGTAGGCGCTGACTCCAGGAATGCGGTGCATACGTCGGTGCCACCGGACATGGAGCAGATCTGTATCTGGCTTCCCACCGCGTCGGAAACCCAGCGGAAGCCGTCGACCGACAGCGGCGCTCCGGTCGAGCCCACTGCCTGCATGGCAGACAGGTCGAACTCGTCCCCCGGACGCAGCCCAGCCTTCAGGCATGCATGAATGTATGGCGCCGAGACGCCGAAATAGCTGACACGATGCTTGGCAGCCAGCCGCCACAGGGTGCCAAGATCCGGATGTCCGGGACTGCCGTCGTACATCACGATTGTCGAGCCCACCATCAGGCCCGAGACCAGCAGGTTCCACATCATCCAGCCGGTTGTGGTGAACCAGAAAAAACGCCTGCCCGGCCCAAGGCCATGATGCAGCGCCAAGGTCTTCAGGTGCTCGACGACGATGCCGCCATGCCCGTGCACGATGCCCTTCGGCAGTCCCGTGGTGCCCGACGAGTAGAGCACCCACAACGGATGGTCGAACGGCACCACATCAAATTCCAGCCGACCGACCTCAACCGTGAATGTAGACCAGTTAACAGTGCCGGCGAGCTCAGCATTGTCGTCAAGATACGGCAGCAAAACTGTGCTGTTCAGCGTCGGCATCTGTTCCCGCAGGGCTTGCACGCGGTCCCCGATGTCGAACGCCTTCCCGCCGTACCGATATCCATCCACGGCGATAAAAACAGACGGTTCCAGCTGTGCAAAACGATCATGCACCGCCCGCGTTCCGAAGTCTGGTGAGCACGATGACCAAATGGCGCCGAGGCTGGCCACCGCCAGGAACGCCGCCAAAGTCTCGACGCAGTTCGGCATCAACGCCACGACTCGATCACCACGGGTTACGCCGAGCCTCAGTAGGCCGGCGCGTACCCGGCCGACGAGATTCCGCAGCTCGCCGTGGCTGACCAGGCGTTCCAGCCCGTCTTCTCGGACGAACACCACGGCAAGGTCGTCGACGGCACGCCCCGGACTGTCGGTAAGTGCGTGCTCGGCATAGTTGAGCGTCGCGCCCGGGAACCACTCGGTGCCCGGCATGGCCGGCGAGCCGAGTGCCTCTCGAGGCGCAGCGTGAAACCGTACGCCGAGGAAGTCAGCAGCTGCCGACCAGAAGCCATCAAGATCATCTACCGACCAGGCATGCAGCGAGGTGTAGTCAAGCTCGTCGACATCGACAAGGCGCTTCTCACGTACGAAGCGAACGAACTGCGCCATCGCGCTGCCCCGGGCCACAGCAGGTTCCGGCGTCCAGAGAACTTCAGTGACGTCGGTTTCCATCGCAACCATCTTCGCGCATATAGGCCGGGCGGTTCGAGAGGCCTCAGCGCGCCGTGCCGGCATCAGCGCCAACGGTGGAGGGCGTTCGAGGCGTGCTGCGCCAGGTCCCGAGCACGGAACCGAGAATGACCAGGGGGAATCCGATCGCCAAACCGATCGTCAGCGGCTCCCCCAACACGATTGCACCAAGAAGTATGGCTACGGCCGGATTAACGTAGGTGATCAAGGTCATCCTGGCTGGCCCGGCTTCTGCGATGAGAGCGAACATCACCAGAAAGGCCGTAGCCGTACAGATCACGGCAAGCACCACGACAGAGCCAACGGCCGGCGCGGTCCATTGGTCCGGCCAGACCAGCGGAGTAAACGGTGCGTACGCGGCAGCTGCGATAAGCAGCGACACGGTCACCACGCCTAGCGACGGCAGGTCGGCCAATCTACGGCTGATGATGATCGGCCCAATCGCGTAGCCGAGGACGACCAGCAGTAGCTGGCCGATCGCGACAAAGTCATCGAGGCGCACGTCAAGACCGACGAGCAGCCCGACACCCGCCAGTCCGATCACTAGGCCGGCAATGCGACGGGCATCAAGGCGATCGAGGCCCATCACGGTGAGAATGATTGCTGCGACGATGGGAACCACCGCAATGATCAAGCCGGTAGTAGAGCTGTTCAGGCGGGTCTCGGCGTGACCGAGCAAAACCCACGGCCCGATGATCTCCACCGCGGTGTAGATCAGCAGGATTCTCCAGTGCGGCAGCAACGGCCGAAAAGCTCGTTTGCGTATGGCAAGCGGAAGCAGCAGCAAACCGCCGATAGCTGTCCGGCCGAACGCGACAATGAGCGGATCAACATCAGCAACGGCCACTCGGATAAAGAGATAGGGAATCCCCCAGCACACGCTGAGTGCGATGAAGAGCACCCAGCCGCGACGCGTCACAGCCCACCACCCTACGGCGTGCCGCGCCTGCTCAACCGAGGTCTGAGACGAGCAGACGTCCCCGCGGGAACGTCGGTTTGCCTCGTTGGGACACTGGCACTATGACGAGCTGTTCGCTCCGACGACTGCAAGAGCTTGCCGTGAGGCCGTCGTCCACTGCATGCCGCAGTCTGCACGGCAAGCGACGAAGGAGTCGGATCCGGCGAACGGCTTGTCAGAGTGCCAATCCAATACTGGCACTATGACGAGCTGTTCGCTCCGACGACTGCAAGAGCTTGCCGTGAGGCCGTCGTCCACTGCATGCCGCAGTCTGCACGGCAAGCGACGAAGGAGTCGGATCCGGCGAACGGCTTGTCAGAGTGCCAATCCAATACTGGAGATCTAGGACTACACGTTCGAAGGCGGTGAAGCTGTGCGAGCGTCCATCTCGCTGGGCCGCATTGCTGGCATCCGGGTCGGAATCAACGCCAGCGTCTTTCTTATCGTTGCGATTCTGGTCGCTGGGCTCGCGACCGGGCAGTTGCCCGCGGCCTTTCCGGGCCGCAGCATCGTCGTATATGTGATCGCCGCGATCATCGCTGCGGTGCTATTTCTTGCCTCGCTGCTGGCTCACGAGCTGGCCCACTCCTTGGTGGCCCGGCGCAACGGCATTGAGGTCGAGAGCATTGTGCTGTGGCTTTTGGGTGGCGTGGCACAGCTCCGCGGCGAGGCCAAGACTCCCGGAGCGGACTTCCGCATTGCCATCGTTGGCCCGCTGACCAGCTTCGTCCTGGCAGTGATCTTTGGGCTCGGCGCAGTGGGCGCCACATCCCTGGGGATAGCTGGGCTGCCCTTCGGTGTATTGGTCTACCTGGCCGCGACCAACGCGATGCTCGCAATCTTCAACCTGATTCCCGCAGCTCCCCTGGATGGCGGTCGAGTGTTACGCGCGGCCTTATGGCGGTGGCGAGGTAACCGGCTGACAGCCGCGGTAAGCGCTGCCCGTGCCGGCCGGATTGTGGGCTTCATCATGATCGCCCTCGGAATACTGCAGGTGGTGATAGGTCGCGGTCTGGGTGGAGTCTGGCTCGCTTTGATTGGCTGGTTCGTGGTAAGCGCGGCGACCGCCGAAGAGCAGCAAGCTCGGCTGGGCGGCCGGCTAGCCGGGCTTCTCGTCGGCCAAGTTATGGCTCCACGACCCACCGTTGTCGACGGAAACCTCACCGTTGCGGATTTCGTAGCGCAGATCGCTCTCACTCACCAGTTCTCCACCTACCCATTGGTTGATCCCTACGGGCGGCTTACCGGGCTGGTTACCCTCAATCGCGTACGTGGGGTGCCGCCAGAACTTCGAGCCACCACCCGCCTGCAAGACATCGCCTGCCCGCCGAGCGAGGTTCCCACCGCGCGCCCTGAGGATCCCTTGGTTGATCTCTTGGAGCGAATGCAGGGTTGCGCCGATGGACGGGCCGTTGTCGTCGATGACGCCGGGCGAGTAGTCGGCGTTGTGTCGGGAAGCGACGTCGCGCGCACCTTGCAGCTGGCCGACCTACGTTCCTTCGATCCGTATCCGGCGCCGTCCGGTGCTGATATGACCTCGCTGTCCCCAGAGTCGGGTCCGCGCCGTTGACTTCCACACCGGCCGCCAACTGGATCAGAGTCGGCCTTTATGCGCTGCCGGCGTACGGGCTGCTGATCGCCTATTCGACGTTGAAACCTCAGCCTGATCAGGTGCGCGATCCAGACGGATGGGCCCGCTTCGTCAGCAGCACCCCCTACCTTGTGGAACACATCATCGGCAATGTCTTGGGCACTGCTCTGGTGATCTTCGGGACTTTCGCACTTGGTGCATTCCTTGCCGCAAGTCAGGCAGCACGCCTTGCGTTGTGGGGAATGGTGCTGTCGATCACTGGCTATGTGCTGTTCACTGTGCCGGGGGTGATCTCTACGTTTGCCACCCCCGCGATCGGCGCAGCCTACTTGGCCGGTAATCGCGAGGTCATGGCGCTGGAGTTTTCCTCCGTTCTCACAGTGATCGTCCTGCTGGGGTTGGCATTCGCGGTGATCGGCAACGGCCTGCTCGGTGTCGCTATCTGGCGTGGGGGCACTCTGCCCAGATGGTCGGGTGTGGTGTGGGCTGTTGCAACGCTGATCTTCTACGTTCTTGGTGCCGCCCTAGGCATGGCTACGACCGGTGCCAGCCTGCCGACCCAACCGATCGGCGGTGTTCTGATGGCTATCAGCGGAGTATGGATCGCCTGGGCCGCTAGCCGGCAGCGCGCATCGGAAGCGATCAGCTTGGCGCGGTATTGAATTTGCGCTCTGACAAGCTGTGCGGCAAATCCGACTCCTTCGTCGCTTCCCGTGGCCCGAGCAGGAAGCTTCCATCGTGTCTGAGGGCAAGCTCCTGCAGTCGTCGGAGCGAACAGCTGGTCATAGCGCCACAGCCTTCGGCTAGCAACGACTAAGACAGATAGGTGCTGACCAATTTGGCGTTTCGCGATCGAACTTCTTGACGGTTGTGCTGCGAAACGACCCCTAATGCGGCGCAAGATGGGGCGTCTTGACACCTGTGCTGCGAAACGTACCGTCGCCGTAAGGAAGGCAGCACAGCGAGCGGATATCAAACATGAACCCAACCGAATCCTCCGCACAAGAGGCTACGACCGGACCCGTTTACGCCGATCCCAGCCCCAATCCGTTCATCATGGTCTCGGACCGCTCTTCGCGACTGATGTTGATCGTTTTGGTGAGCTGCGCACTGACCGTCGCGGTCACACGTCTGTTCCTGGTGCTCACCGGCTATCCGCAAATCGGCGGGTCGACGTTCCACTTAGCACATGCACTGTGGGGCGGACTGGCGTTGTTCCTAGCCAGCACAATGGCATTGGTCGTCCAGAATCGTGGGGCGGCCATCATCATCGCGCTGCTGACCGGAATCGGATTCGGCCTTTTCGTCGATGAGGTCGGCAAGTTCATCACGCAGAAGAATGATTACTTCTTTCCGCTCGCTGCACCCATCGTTTACGCCTCGCTGCTGTTGATCTTGCTGCTTACCGAGCTGGCGCGGCGCCACCAGCTGCGTAATCCGCGGGCGCATCTACTGGCTGCGATCTCGCTCAGCCAGACCGTCGCCGACGGCACGGCTACCGCAACTGAGATCGCCGCGATGGAGAATCACATCCGAAAGGCCCGTACCAGTTCATTAGATGACGCCTCCGCAGCGCTGCTCAACGGCATCGAGACATCAATGGCATTGGCGGATCGAGTCCAGGAGCCCTTCGCCTTCGCCGGCCGTACCGCTCGCCGAGTCCGGAGGACTGTCGTCTCGGGGCTGCCCGTGAATCGTGCCCGCCGATTGGCGCGCTGGGCGTTGGCGCTGTTCTGCGTTCTCGGATTGTTCCAACTACTGCTACTCATCGGCGTCGTAGTCACACCCGAACGGCTACGCGGGGCGCTGACTCTCAGCGTGCGCGACCAGCCCGTCGGCGATTTTGGGAAGATCATTTTCCTTATCACATGGGGCCTGAATGCCGTGGTGGCGGCGCTCGCCGGGATCGCCTGGTGGGCACTTCGGCCGAGGCGGCTGCGCCGGCGGATCGCCCTTGGCTGTGGCTACGGAGCGATGTTGCTGATGCTCCTCCTGGGCAACCTGCTCTCAAGCTACGTCTACCAGTTTGCGATCTTGGTCGAAGTTGCGCTGCAAGTGATCACACTCGGCCTCCTGCTGCGCTGGGATCAGGCGACGCGGCCTGCGCCCGCCAGCTAGGGCCCCCGCCGTTGGTACGTTTGCCGAAAGCTCCAGGTGGGAGGCCTCGGATGATCACACGACAATTGGGGTCGACCGGTCCTCGCGTGTCCGCGATCGGGCTGGGCTGCATGGGCATGTCCGGCGTCTACGGGCCTGCCGACGAGGCCGAGAGCATCGCCACGATCGGCGCGGCACTGGACGCCAGGATCAATGTGCTCGACACCGGCGACTACTACGGCATGGGACACAATGAGTTGCTCATCCGCGAGGCGCTCCGCAGCCGAAACCGCAACGACGTGGTGATCAGCGTGAAGTTTGGCGCACTGCGCGCTCCGGACAATTCCTTCATCGGCATCGACGGCAGGCCGGTGGCAGTACGTAACTTCCTCGCGTACTCCCTGCAACGCCTCGGCACCGACTACATCGACATCTACCGCCTGGGCCGAGTCGACCCGCAGGTGCCGATCGAGGAGACTGTCGGAGCGATCGCGGACATGATCACCGCAGGCTACGTACGACACGTCGGTCTCTCGGAGGCGGGAGCCGATACCGTACGCCGGGCCCACGCCACCCATCCGGTAGCTGACCTGCAGATCGAGTACTCGGTACTCTCTCGCGGAATCGAGGCGGAGATCCTGCCCGCCTGCCGGGAGCTAGGCGTGGGCATCACCGCGTACGGCGTGCTGGCGCGCGGGCTACTCGGGGGAGCCTGGTCGATGGAGCGAACCGTTGCAGCTGGCGACATGCGTACCCGCATGCCTCGCTTTCGCCGGGAGAACCTGGAATCGAACCTCGCTCTTGTCGAGGCCCTGCGTGCTATCGCTGAAGCGAAGGGCGTGACTGTCGCACAGATCGCCATAGCGTGGGTGCTCGCCCGCGGCGAGGACATCGTTCCGCTGATCGGTACTACAAGGCGCGATCGGCTTGCCGAAGCGATCGATGCTCTCGAGCTTCAACTCAACGAGGAGGACTTCGCCGCCATCGAGCGTGCAGTGCCGCCCGGCGCCGCGGCTGGCGAACGCTACGACGAGCGCCAGATGGCCATGTTGGATAGCGAACGCGATGAACGTGCCCGTTAGGCGGCCCGCCGGACCCGCGAGCATGCCGACGGCCTACGCTCCCTAGGCTGAGGCGTATGGATGACTCCGACATCCTCGCGCGCATTCGCGAGATGGTCGATGCTGAACACCAGCTGCGCCGCAAGATGCAGGACGACCCCGAAGAAGTCCCCGACGCAGCTCAGCAGCTTCGTAATCTTGAAGAGTCCCTCGACCAGTGCTGGGATCTGCTGCGCCAGCGCCGTGCACATCGAGAGTTCGCGCAGGATCCCAACGACTCGCAGCCGAGGTCTCCGGAGCAGGTTGAGCGATACCTGCAGTGAGCGGCAACCGATCTGATCCGCGATCCTCAGGCAGCCGCCCGATCCGGCAAGGGGCGAAACACGGCCACGGTCCAGGCCAAGTGGCCTGACCTGACAAGGTTCGATTCAACCAGTTCCAGCCGCGCAGCGATCGCTCGGATAAGCCGCCGCGACGACCAGGTTCGGGCATATATCGAGACAATCAGAACGCCACCGGGCGCCAGCCGGCTCGCGTGGTGCTGGACGGTTCCCAGCGGATCCGGCAAGTAGTAGATCACCTCGTTCATCACCACAGCGTCCGGTCGCTCGTCGGCGACAAAGGTGGATCCGTCGGCATACACGTACTGCGTCCTTAGATCACACTTCTGTTTGGCGAGCATGATCGACTGTTCGCAGTTGTCGATGCCGAGATATCGGCGGTACTGCAAACCTTCCTGGAGTATTCCTTGCGAGCAGCCGACATCGAGCACAAAGCCATCGCGCGCATACCGCTCTGTGACGCTCCGGACTGCCTCGTAGCGAGCCGCCTCGGAAGTCCCACGAAGCCGCTGCCAGCTGTCCTTGCGATTCTCTCGCGCGTTGTCATGAACCAGGACCGAGCGCACCACGAGGAGAGGAATCGGAGCCACCGAGAGCACCTGGACCGCAGCTTTGCTTCCCATCAGGCGCGCAACAAGCGTGTCCGTGATGGCCTGCTGCGACGTCTGACCTCTTTGCGCCCGATTTCTCCGGCCCATCAGGCGGCCCCTACTCGAAACGCGCGGGATCTCCGGCTCCGCGCCGAATGATCACTGCGTCACCGTCGGAGAGATCAACAACTGTGGTGGGAACTTCACCGCATTCACCGGAATCCACGACAGCGTCCACAACATGGTCAAGACGCTCCATGATTTCCCAGCCCTGAGTCAGCGGCCGCTGTTCCCCAGGCAGGATCAGCGTGCTCGACACCAAGGGCTCACCAAGTCCCGCCAAGATCGCCTGTGCGACCACATGATCAGGAATTCGAACGCCGACGGTTCGCCTCTTGGGATGCAGCATGCGTTTCGGCACCACTCGAGTGGCCGGCACGATGAAGGTGTATTGCCCAGGCGTTGATGCCTTAAGGGCTCGGAAGATCACATTATCGAGGTGCACGAACCGGCCAAGTTGATTGAAGTCAGCGCAGACCAGCGTGAAGTGGTGTTGATTGTCAAGGTCCCGGATGTCTCGAATCCGTTCCAGGCCGGACCGGTTGTCCAGCTGGCAGCCCAGTGCAAAGCAGGAGTCTGTCGGGTACGCGACGAGCCCGTCAGTACGCAGCATGTCGACGACACTGCCAACGGTGCGTGGCTGAGGGTTGTCCGGGTGGACGTCGAAGTATCGGGCCACGAAATCGAGCCTAGTGCCGCCAGCGCCCAAAAATCTGTTGTCCAAGAATCATCCGGGTGGTGATTGGCGTGCGGTCAGGCTCGGAGCTTGGTGTACTGACCGCGTTCCTACCGCACCAGACCGCGTCTACAGCCCGTTTGCGCCATTTGCCACCTAGCGCGGATGTTCGTGGCCATGTGCGGGAACATCCGCCATCCTGATGATTGGCCGATCAAGAAGTCGAGACACCGCTCTGCTCCTGACGAGACTTAAACTTCACTAAAGGTTTAGGTTCATCTATTAGACTATCGACGTGTTGCACCGTACCGATCTGCTGACAATCGGTGAGCTGGCGGCTCGCTCAGGCTTCGCACCTTCTGCCTTGCGCTACTACGAAAGCCTCGACCTGATCACCTCGACGCGGACCTCAGGCAACCAGCGCCGCTACGAGCGGGCGATGTTGCGCCGCTTGGCCTTCATTCGGTCCGCGCAGCGTGTCGGGTTGTCGCTCGAGGAAATCACCGAGGCATTGCGGACCTTGCCCGGAAACCGTACGCCGACCAAAGCCGACTGGACTCGGCTCTCTCACCAGTGGCGCGGTCGGCTGAACGAGCAGATCGAAAGGCTTGAGCGTCTGCGGGACCGGCTAGACAGCTGCATCGGATGCGGCTGCCTGAGTTTGCAGAAGTGCAGCTTGCAGAATCCCGAAGATTACGTCAGCTATCGCGGACCTGGTGCGGTGTACCTCGACCCCTCCAAAGATTGACCGGCTGACAGACGCCGGCGGGGCGCTGTCGACGGCTCGGATAGGTTAAAAAGCATGGTCAACAAGGTGGCAATGCTTACCGCTGGCGGGTTCGCGCCGTGCCTCTCCTCGGCGATCGGGGGCCTGATCGAGCATTACTCCGACATCGCTCCTGACGTAGAGATCATCGCCTACCGACACGGCTATGAAGGCCTCTTGAAGGGCGACTCAATCACGGTGACACCAGCCGTGCGGCAGAACGCATCGGTTCTCCACTCATTCGGCGGATCACCGATCGGAAGCTCCCGAGTCAAGCTGACCAATGCTGCAGACCTTGTGGAGCGCGGATTGGTTCCCGAAGGTGTGGATCCGTTGCAGGCTGCGGCCGACAGGCTGACGGCTGACGGCATCGACGTCCTGCACACCATTGGCGGCGACGACACCAACACCACAGCGGCCGATCTTGCCGCTTTTCTGGCCCGTAGCGGGCACCCGCTGACTGTGGTCGGGCTGCCCAAGACCATTGACAACGACATCATCCCGATACGCCAATCGCTGGGCGCCTGGACCGCGGCAGAACAGGCGGCGCGTTTCGCACAGAACGTCATTGGCGAGCACAATTCCGGATCTCGGATGCTCTTGGTTCATGAAGTCATGGGCCGGCATTGCGGATGGCTGACCGCAGCGGCGTCACAGGCGTACCGGGCGTGGCTTGATACCCGGTCCTGGGTGCCTGAGATCGGCCTCAGTCGAGAGGCGTGGGAGATCCACGGCGTCTACGTCCCGGAGGCGGTTTTCGATCTTGAGACCGAGGCGCAACGCCTCAAGGAGACGATGGATCGGATTGGCTCGGTCAACCTTTTCATCTCCGAGGGCGCCGGTTTGGAGACGATCTTGGCTGAGCTGGAGCGCTCCGGTGAGGACGTCCCCAGGGATCCGTTCGGCCACGTCAAGATGGACAAGATCAACCCGGGCAATTGGTTCGCCAACAAGTTCGCCGAGCGGCTGGATGCGGAGAAGGTGATGGTGCAGAAGTCTGGTTACTTCTCCCGGTCGGCAGCACCAAATGACCGTGATCGCGAATTGATCAGGTCGATGACCGACTTTGCCGTCGAATCAGCGCTGCGCGGCGAGCCTGGAGTAATAGGGCAGGACGAAGAACGCGGTGACGAACTCCGCGCCATTGAGTTCGAGCGCATCAAAGGCGGCAAGGCATTCGACATCAAAGCGTCGTGGTTCTCCGATCTGCTGGATGGAATCGGCCAGCCGGTCGCTCAGCTCACCACCGCCCGTTGACAGTCCTGGCTTGTCAGGACTTCTTACGCCCGCGTACGGCGGCTGAGAACAGGTAGGCGAGTACCGCGCCAAGTCCCACCCCGGTAGCGGCTCCCGTGACGTAACCGGCGCCCATGCCAGCTCGGACCGAACGCGCAGCAACGGCCTCTGGGACGAGGTTCGGTGCCTCATCATGTTCCTGCTCGATCTCGGGGTCGGGAGCCGTGCTCTCCTGCTGTGGCTGCTCTTCCTCAGAGGCGACTGGGACGGCCTCGTGCTGCGACGTCGCGATCCATGCCGCGACAAACAACACGAGCTGAGCAAAAAGGTTGAAGAACAGCATCAGCACGATCACTGGCCCGAAGATCACGGCAGCCGGATTACCGCGAAATGCGCTGATCACGTAGCTGGCCACGAATTGCAGTGCAACAAGGGCAATCGAACCCAGCAGGGCGCCGCGGCGTACGATGTGCCACGGCTCGCGGGTCTCTGGCAGCACCGTGTACAGGTACATGAAGATCAGCCACCCGGCACCGATCGAGATCACGATCGAGGTGACGCGAAGCAGCGGTGCGATCCAAGGCTGGTCACTGAGTCCCAGCCACTCCACCACTGTGTTCGCAAGGGATGTGGACAGCGAGGACAGACAGAACATCACTCCCATCCCGACCAGCAGGCCGACCAGCAGCCCGAGGTTGGCGAGCGTCTTGACCACGATGTTGATCTTCTGCGGACGAAGATCAAATTCCGGTCGCCACTGCGTTCGCACCGCATTTTTCAGATGACCCATCCACTTGGCGCCGGTATAGAGAGCGGCGATGAGGCCGACGATGCCAATCGTCCAGAAACTGTCTAGGGCGTCGTTGACAACACCCAAGATCTTTTCCTTAGTCGCTGAATCGGTGCCTCCTAGCGCCTTCGCGACCGCGTCCGCGACGTCGTCGAGCAGGCCCGGTTGCACCTTGGTCAGCACGAAACCAGTGATCGAAAAGGCCACCATCAGGATCGGTACCAGTGCGAGCACCGAGAAGTAGCTGGTCGCTGCGGCAAATTGGGAGCCGAGCCGACTGAGATAGCGCTGGACAGCGCGCATCATGTGCGCGATCAAGGGCCGTTGCTCGAGCCGTTTGATCCGCTCCGGCACCGCAACCATGTGCTTCCTTCTGTGCTTTCCTTGCTTTCCTTCTGTGCTTTCCTTCTGGGCCGACGCCACGCCCGTTGCGTCCCCGACGCTATCGGACGTGGCACGCCAGACGCGCCTCTTGACACCCGCCGTGACCTCGCCCTTGGCTGAGGCTATGAGCCAACTATTGACCGATTCCGAAGTGTCCCAGCAGCTGGAGGGGCTGCCCAACTGGCGCCGTGCTGAAGGGGATGAACCGGCGATCACCGCGACGTACGAGCTAATCGACTTTGTCGCCGCCTTGGACTTCGTAAATCAGGTCGGCCATGAAGCTGAGCTCATGAATCACCATCCCGACATCGACATCCGCTGGAACAAGGTGACCCTCGTTCTCTCAACACATTCCGAAGGTGGCCTCACCCACAGCGATATCGAGCTGGCGCATCGAATCAACGAGGTGGTCGGCGAGGACGCCTGAAGCTACTCGAACGCTTCTGGCGGAGGACACGTACAGACCAGATGGCGGTCGCCGTATCCACCGTCGATGCGGCCGACGGGCGGCCAGTACTTGTCGAAGCCCTCGGCGTACAGCGGACCGACGTGAGTCCCGCCGGGGAAGGCCGCATCGCGCCTCGAGTACCGGTGATTCCACGTGTCCGAGGTCACTTCAAATTGAGTGTGTGGAGCATTGACCAATGGGTTGTCCTCCCGGGCCCACTCCCCTGTTTCGATCTTGGCAATCTCGGCGCGGATGGTGATCATGGCATCACAAAACCGGTCGATCTCTTCCAGCGGTTCGGATTCGGTCGGCTCAACCATCAACGTGCCCGCCACGGGAAAGCTCATGGTCGGTGCATGGAAGCCGTAGTCGATCAACCGCTTGGCCACATCCTCCACGGTGACCCCGCTCGCCTTCGTCAACGCGCGCAGATCAAGGATGCACTCATGCGCCACCCTTGCATTGCGTCCTGCATAGAGCACCGGATAATGATCATGAAGTCGTTCGGCAACGTAGTTCGCTGCCAGCAAGGCGTGCTCTGTGGCGGACGTCAAACCATCGGCACCCATCATCGCAATATAGGCATAACTGATCGGCAGGATCCCGGCCGATCCGTACGGAGCAGCCGAGATCGGTCCGATGCCAGTTCCTGGACCCGCCGTCTCGAGTAGCGGGTGGTTGGGCAAGAAGGGCGCCAGATGCGCGCCAACGCCGACCGGCCCAACACCTGGTCCGCCACCGCCGTGCGGGATGCAGAAGGTCTTGTGGAGATTCAGATGGCTTACATCGGCGCCGAAGCTGCCTGGTTGTGCCAGGCCCAGCAACGCATTCAGGTTGGCTCCATCAACATAGACCTGGCCGCCGGCCTCATGAACCATCTCGCACACTTCAACGATGCCTTCTTCGAACACCCCATGAGTGGACGGATAGGTCACCATGATCGCCGCCAGTTGATCACCATGCTCAGTGATCTTGGTCCGCAGGTCCTGCAGATCGACCGCCCCATCGGCAGCAGCCTTGACGACGACAACCTTCAGGTCGGCCATCGTAGCTGAGGCCGCGTTCGTGCCGTGCGCCGACGACGGAATGAGACAGATCCGACGTTGATCTTCCCCGCGCGACTCGTGGTATGCCCGGATGGCAAGCAGACCGGTCAGTTCACCCTGACTACCGGCGTTCGGCTGGATCGACACCTTGGCGTAGCCGGTCAACTCGGCGAGCCAGGACTCGAGCTCGGAGATCAGCTCGTGATATCCCAATGCGTCCTCGACGGGCGCGAATGGATGCAGCTCGGCAAAGCCTGGATAGGAGATCGGCTCCATCTCGGTTGTCGCGTTGAGCTTCATCGTGCAGGAGCCCAGCGGGATCATTCCGCGATCCAGTGCGAGGTCCCGATCCGACAATGCCCGCAGGTAGCGAAGCATTGCCGTCTCGCTGTGGTGGGTGTTGAAAACCGGATGGGTCAGGTAGTCGGTCGTACGCTGCTGCGCGGCCAAGTTGTCGGCAAACCGTCGATCCTGGCTCGCTGATACGCCGAAGACTTTGCGCACCTCATTGAGGTGGGCGGTAGTTGCGTCTTCGCCGATTGACACTCCGACATGATCATCATCGACTAGCCGAAGATGGATTCCGGCGCTTCGTGCGTCGGAGACCAGCGCAGCGGCCCGGCCTGGCACATTGACCAGCACCGTGTCGAAAAATGTGTCGTGGACGATGCTGATCCCGCCGGCCACAAGATCACCAGCCAGGCTCGTGGCACGATCGTGGATAGTCTGCGCGACCTCCCGTAGGCCGATAGGCCCGTGGTAAACGGCGTACATGCTGGCAACGACAGCCAGCAGCACCTGCGCAGTGCAGATGTTCGATGTCGCCTTCTCCCGGCGAATGTGTTGTTCTCGAGTCTGCAATGCCAAGCGGAAGCCGGCAGTGCCATCACGATCTTTGGAGACTCCGACGAGCCGGCCAGGCAGGGTCCGTTCCAGGCCTGCGCGGATAGCGATGAAACCCGCGTGGGGCCCGCCGTAGAACAGCGGTACGCCGAACCGCTGGCTGGATCCGACTGCCACGTCCGCACCCCACTCTCCTGGCGCGGCGGTCATCGTCAATGCCATGAGGTCACAGGCGGCGATCACCATGGCGCCACGAGAATGGGCTCGCTCGGCGACCGCCCGCAACTCATCGGTGTTGGGGAGTCGGCCGCTGGCGCCGGGTGTTTGCACAACGACCGCGAAGCAATCGACCTCGTCTACCGCCTCTGCTAAATCCTTGTCGGCCACGACAACCGGAATCCCGAGACCGGCCGCTCTGGTTTTCACAACACCGATGGTCTGGGGCAAAGTGTCGCCGTCGAGCAGAATCGCTTGTCCCACCTTTGTGCTGCGGCGAGCCAACGACATCCCCTCAGCAACAGCGGTCGCCTCGTCAAGGAGACTCGCTCCCGCCGTAGGCAGTGCGGTGAGGTCTGAAATGACGGTCTGAAAGTTGAGCAATGCCTCCAGTCGGCCTTGACTGATCTCGGGCTGATACGGCGTGTATGCGGTGTACCACGCCGGCGACTCGAGCACATTGCGACGGATCACCGAAGGAGTGACGGTGCCGTGGTACCCGAGGCCGATCATCGATGTCAGCGGTCGGTTTCGCCTGGCCAGCTCCCGTAGTTTCGCCAGAGTCTCCGACTCCGACAGTGCGGCTGGGAGGTCGAGCGGCTCCGTGCTGCGAATCGACCGCGGCAGAGACTGATCGACTAACTCCTCGAGGGTGGTCAAGCCCAGGGCGGCCAGCATCTTGTCCCGATCATCTGCCTGGGGACCGATATGGCGGGTGCTGAACCGCTGCGACGGAAGCGAGCCCTGCTGGGTTTCTGGAAGAGTGGCGGTCATTCGATCTTCTTTCGCGTGTGTGCGGGTGTCTGCTCTCGCTTGTGCGAGGAACGCTCCCCCTCTGTCGCCCACAGCTCCAGAGTTGCCACAGCGTACGCGGTCTTCGCTGCCTGAGAGGTTCCGGGGATGTTGCCCCTTCGGCGTCACCGACATCTTTGAGAGCGGTGAGCTCTCCCGCGCGGCCTTATCAGCAGGCCTAGGTTACTCCGAACGCATTGGCGACCGTGGCTCTCACGCGCCTCAGCCGCAGAAACTTCGGCGAAATGCAGGCTTCCGGCCCGAAAGGTTGCCACTTGCCCACAGTTTCAGGAGTTCGGAGATTCAGATTTCGACGCCGGTGATGAGATCCTCGAACCCTTGAAGTCGTCCCCATTACGGGTGACTAGGGTGAATCTTCGGCAAGAGCCGTTGCCGCGATCAGCAAGTCCGCGAACCCGCGTCTCGATTGGCGGCCTTGTTCTACGACAGCGGCATGCACGCGCCCATACGCCCGAGCCGATCGAATGTCGAACGGCATCGGGTCGAATGCTGCCTCGGTCCGCTGTAGTCGATCTTGTCGACGTGCACGCTCGGCCGGATCCGTCGTGGCTGATGGACCCCCCGACAGCTCGGCTAACGTGACTGTGGATATCGCCACCTCTTCTGGAAGCTGAGAGGCATCGAGTCGATCCAGATCTACGATCACCGAAGTGTCGAGGATGCCCTGCGCCAACCGATCAGGCACGTACTGAAATCTCTTGATCTACGCCTTTGTCGAGATCATTTCAAGGCCTCTGCATCGATCGGAGGTGCATCAGAGAACATCGCAACGATCGTTCCAGCGGCCACAAACCGATGGCGGCGCAGAGGCCGCAGCTCCCCCACCGGGGTCCCGTTGCGGGTGATCACAAAGGACTCTCCCTCGTCCAACGCGCGCATGATCCGCCCACTATCATTGCGAAGTTCCCGTTGGGAGATCCGTTCGGCCACAACACCGACTCTGTAGCACGACGTGCTACAGAGTGCCCTTAGCCGCTGGCATGCGCCTGACGACGTTGAGAGAGCTCGTCGTGCGATTCCTGGGGCTCATCAACCACCGCGCGCTCGGCGGGCAGGTCAGCAAGCGTTCCTTCGATGTCGCGCCATACGCCGCCCAGGGCGATTCCGAACACGCCTTGGCCGCCTCGCAGCAGATCGATGACCTCGTCGTCAGAGGTGCACTCGAAGACCGACACACCGTCGCTCATCAAGGTGACCTGCGTGAGATCCTGGACGCCGCGCTTGCGGAGATGCTCGATTGCAGTCCGGATCTGCTGCAACGAGATACCGGCGTCGATCAGCCGCTTGATCACTTTCAAGATCAAGATGTCGCGGAAGCTGTACAGGCGCTGTGATCCGGATCCAGATGCGCTCCGTATCTCTGGCACTACCAGGCCGGTACGCGCCCAGTAGTCAAGCTGCCGGTAAGTGATCCCGGCCGCGCTGCACGCGACCGGCCCACGAAAGCCCATGTCGGTTGGCAACGGCGAGAAGTCACCATCGAAGAGCAGCCCCTGCGCTTCAGCCGGCTCAATCCCGGGACCATCGGCCGGGCTTGCTGATGCGTCGGTGCTACTCACGTGTTGCCTCCGGATTCTGCCGAGTGATTCTGGCGAATCAAGTGCTGCGATGGGAAGAGGGGAACTCTGAGTTCCCTCCGCGTAATTCCACGGTCGGCATTACATTTAAAACCTACGACGAGGGCACTGAGCGGGTCAAACACCGCGACGCCGAGTCCGGCTGGCCGAGATCAAGTCTTAATTCATCCTCCACAGTCGTCAGGTGTGCCGCGGCGGACAGCCTGGAGCCTCAAGTTCAGCTTTAGTATTGCGTCTGACTAGGACTTTGGTTCTTCACCAGTGACGAAGTCATCCGGGTTGACCTGGTCAAGAAATTCCCGGAACTTCTCAACTTCGTCATCTTCGGCCTCGGGAATCTCGATGCCCGCCTCATCGAGCACGTCCTCGGCGCAATAGATGTCGGAGCCCACTCGTAACGCGAGCGCGATGGCGTCCGACGGACGCGAACTGATCTCGATTCCATCCACAAGGAGCACTGCGTAGAAGGTGCCACCTTCAAGCTCGGTGATGTGCACCTCTGTCAGCCGGTGGCCAAGCGTCGTGAGCGTATCGACCATCAAATCGTGCGTGAGTGGGCGCGGTGGAACGATGCCCTCTTGCGCGTTTGCAATCGCAGCCGCCTCGGCGGCACCAATCCATATCGGTAGATAGCGAGTCCCGCCTACCTCGCGCAACAACACCATCGGAGCATTCGACGGCATCTCGACTCGGACACCAACCACATCGAGCTCGCGCATGCGACAACACTACTTCGCGACCTACCAGCTACAAGATCACCCCCGCTCGTGGATGGGCGCGTCGCGCATCGGGTAAGTGATCACCCGGAGATACTGCGCTCCATCGCCGTGCGCACCAACGCCGCGTGGAAGCTGATCACCAGCTGCGTCACATCGCCAGGGACATCGCGACTACCGCCACCGCGTCGCACGTACGGTGCAATGGCCTGCTCAACGAGTCCGACCTCGCGCTCAGCCGCCAGCTTGAAGGCACGCAAATGCCGTCCATCAATTCCATACTCAGCAAGTCGACGGGCAGCGATAGCGAGGGTAAGCGCATCCCTGCCATAGTGTGCAGTTCCGCGGCGGGTGGCCACGATCTGCGTTTTTTCCAGCTCGCTCAAGGCATTGTCGGTTAGGCCGCTTGCGTCCAGCAGCTCCTGGCGGGTGAGCCTGACCGGCTGCTTGGCAGTCGCCGGCGACGGATTCGGGCTGTGCCCGCTGCCGGCCAGGCCGTTACCAGACGGGGCGGCATGGCCGCTCAGATTCACTGGCGCCTTGCCACGGTCGATCTGCTCCAGATGTTCCCGAATGACCTTCAGTGGTAAGTAGTGCTCACGTTGCACCGACAGGACATAGCGCAACCGCTCCACGTCAGTTTCGGTGTACCGGCGATATCCAGAGGGCGCTCGCTGCGGACTGATCAGTCCCTCGGTCTCCAAGAATCTGATCTTGGAAATCGAGATCTCCGGGAAGTCCGTGCGGAGGATCGCCAGCACCTGACCGATGCTTCGGGTTCCTGCCCTGAGGCGGGATTCCGGCGCACTGACCGGAGACTCGGCTGGATTGGGCATGATCTGCGGGCCTACTCCGGCGCCCGATTACTCCCGTAATAGACCAGACGGAATTTGCCGATCTGCACCTCATCGCCATTCCGGAGCAGGCATTCGTCCACAAGATCACGGTTGACATAGGTGCCGTTGAGGCTGCCAACATCTCGGACCACAGTCCCCTCCGGCGTACGAGTAAAGGTGACATGCCGACGAGAGACCGAGATGTCGTCGAGGAAGATGTCGGAGTCTTGATGCCGTCCAACGGTGACAACATCGGTGTCCAGTAGAAATCGACTGCCTGCATTGGCGCCACGCTGAACGATGAGCAACGCCGAGCCATGCGGCAACGCATTGACGGCAGCCTCATCTTCAGCCGTCAGTGAGTCTGCGTCACGCTCCTCAACCATCGCGGGCATCGCCTTGGTCGTGTCGCCGGTCGGCACCTTCTCCGGAGTCGCGGCTCGGGCAGCACCAGGAACCAGCGCCGAGCCACATTGGCCGCAGAAGTTACTCCCCTCTGGGTTCTCATGTCCACAGTTCGTACAGAACGGCATGCTTCGGCTTTCGTTGTGCAGCCCCGAAAGGCTCGAGGCGTGATGCAGAGTTTAGGACCAAGCGCAAGCCCATATGTTGGAAACGGCGGACTCAGTCACCCAGCTGCTCAGCGTAAGAATCAGCATCCAGCAAATCGTCCAGATCCACCGACTCATCCAACTCCAGCTCGAAGAGCCAGCCATCCCCGTACGGATCGTTGTTAATGGTTTCGGGGTGCATATCCAGGGTGGCGTTGACGGCGGTGATGATGCCGGGAACCGGACAAAAAATGTCGGAGACACTCTTGGTGGACTCCAGTTCGCCACATGCGTCTCCGGCACCGACGGTGTCGCCCACCTCGGGCAACGTGACGAACACGATGTCCCCTAGCTGATCAGCCGCGAACTCGGTGATTCCGACCCGGACGCTGTGGCCGTTGCCGCTGCGCACCCACTCGTGCTCGGCTGAGTACTTTAAATCTTCGGGATAGTTCGACATCAAGCTCCTCAAAATCACATGTCACCGAGGGGTTGGCTCCGCCGACGCGGGGTGAGCGTACTGATTCTCGCCTGCCGCATGCAAGGACTCGATCACGACCCGGCTCTCCTGCTCAATTTGCACCTGCCCACCGATCCTTGGGCCGGTGATCTCGGAGACAATCCCGCCCCGGAACCGCGCGGCCTCCTCCAGGCTGTGCGGGTTGCCGATGACCTCTAAGGTGATCGGGCGGCTGACCGGTTTGCCGTCGATAACAAGCCCATGAGCATCCGAGCTGAACCATGTCGACGCGACAACGCGGATGGTGTTGTTGACCTCGATGACTTCGGCACCGGCGTCGCGCATCTCCTCGACAGCGTCGAGCAAAACGCCCGCATCGACGGCTGTCTTTGGATCGGCGATTCGCATTCGGATGCCCGGTCCCTCAGCAGGCACGGTACCGGCAAGGATGGACAACTCGGATAGGTGCTTCTCAGCCTCTTGGCGGGCCACTCGTTGGGTGTCGGCACCAGACTGCAGATTGCTACGGGTCTGCTCGAGCTGGGTAATCTCACCCTCAAGCCGTCGCGACTCGGCGCTTAGTCCGTCGAGGAGCTGAATCAGGTCCTCACGCCGTGCGGAAGCATACGTGTCGTCGGTCGCGTTGATGCGGATCTGCATAGCGCCGGCTGCTCCCACGACGAACAACATGACGGCTGCCAGAATCTGGCCGCGACCCGGACGCAGCAGTGAAGCGCCGAGCCGAGCGCGGGTGCTCTGGGTGGTTGACGAGTCCTCTGCGGCATCCACCGGCGCGGTCGTAGTCGGAACCTCATCGGTCGTTGTCGCTGAGACGGGATCCTCGCCGGTCAGCCGTCGCTGGCTGCGCCGAAGTGAGGTGATGCGCCGAGAAACCGCGCTACGGGAAGGAATGCGATGCCGCCGGTGTCGCGTCGGTGATTCCTGTGTCTGATGATCCAGGTGCTGTTTGTCAAGCATGGAACAGTGCCCGCCTGATCGCCGCAGCATTTGTGAAGATGCGGATTCCGAGGACGACAACGACGCCCGTGGCCAGCTGCGAGCCGACGCCGATCTGGTCGCCTACATAGACGATCGCGGATGCGATCAAGACGTTGGAGATGAACGAGACGATGAAGACCCGGTCAGTGAATATTCCTTCCAAGTACGCCCGGAAGGCACCAAACAAAGCGTCCATCGCGGCAACGATGGCGATGGGGAGGTAGGGCTGGAGGACCTGGGGAATCGATGGCTCCAGGACAATGCCTATGACGATCCCGGCGAGCAGACCGACAAGCGGGATCATGAGGCCGCCCTCCCCGCGTGACGGAGCACAATGCCAGGATCGGCTGCCAGATCGAGCTGCTTCACGTCACTGATCTCGTATCTCATTCGCCGGTTCTGGGCCAGGTCATTCCACCACGCCCCCGCTGAAGACTCAACCAAGCGAGCCTGCAGCGTACGCACATCCCCGATGGCCTCCACCCGATACGGACGGGTCAATGACCGATAGTCGACCGTTATCGCATCACCTGCGCTTCGGATCGCAGTGAGGTTCGACAGCCGGTGCCCGTTGATCGAAATCGCTTCGGCGCCGGCCTCCCACAGTCCATTGGTCAGCACTTGGAGATCGATGTCGAGCACTCGATCCCGGGCGTCGTCAGCGGCTGACGGTGAGTCATCGACCACAATCACCACCCCAGGGCCTGAGACAGCCGCATTACCGACAACCGGGTCAAGGGTGTTGATCTCCGATTCGACGCCCCGTGCCGCATCATCGTCGCCCAACGCGGCCGCTCGTAATGTCGCAATCTCCTCAGTCAAGGAGGTGACTCTGCCGCGTAGCTGATCTTGCTCATGCTCGGCCGTCTGGATACGGCTGATCAGCTCCGACCGCTCAGACTGTTGTACCGGAGCGGCCCGCGTGGTCTGAAGCGCGGCCACCGCGAACAAGGCGCCGATGATCATGGCTAGTACGCCGAGTTGCCAGCGTCCTCTGGGTGGATGGCTCCCGGCCGCGGCACTTAGCGCGTAGTCGGGGTCGATCGGCTGCCGGATGATCTGGTTGAGCAAGTCCATGCTGGCGTCGGGCGCCTGACTGGTTTTTGCCCTCGCCGCCGGCTTAGGCGCTGGGTTGGTCGAGACCGCGGCCTGCTCGCGGCGCGCCGGTTGGCTATCGACGGTGTGCCGTTGTGGACGGCACCGCGCAGCTGAAGCTGTCATTCGGCTTAGTGCGATGTCCCCGGCCGCTAGCCGGTCACATCCTGGTCACTACGGTGCTGGATGGGCGGCATGGTATGCAGCAGCTTGACGGTTTGCGCAATGTACAGTCCTCCGGCGTACCAGTAGAGGGCGGTGCCCCAGATCGCGAATGCCCATCCCAACATCCACGCGAGCTGCAGCCGGCCTTCCTCACCGGAACCGAGCAGTACCAGCGGGAAGGCGTACAGCAGGCAGAAGGTAGCGGCCTTACCGAGGAAGTGCACCGGTAGCGAGGAGAAACCCCGTGTCTTGAGGATCGGTACCAAGCACGCAATCATGACATCTCGTCCCACTACGAGTACGACCAGCCACCAGGGGATGATCCCTCGAAAGGCCAGTCCCAGCAGAACCGCGAGGATATACAGTCGATCCGCGATCGGATCCAGCATCTGCCCGATCCGAGATGTTTGGTGCCAAGCGCGTGCCAGGTAACCGTCCAGCCAGTCAGTGAAGCCGCCCAGCGCGAGAACCAGAACAGCCAGGCCATCGTTCTGCGGCCCGACGATCAGCCACAGCACAACAGGTGCGCCGGCCAGTCGGAGGAAGCTCAGCGCATTGGGCAGCGTCCAGATCCGCTCGGTGTCGTACCGCGGAACCCCCGGCGACATCAGGGACGAATCCGCCGACGCTCCCCCGGGGATCGGCGTCATTTCAGGATTCTGCGGTACGCCGGCGACCGAGGTCTGCCGCTCGCTACCTGTCACAGGGCCAGCCTAGTTCTCGGCTGCTCGCACGATGACCGGTTGGCTGAGCCCGTCCGCCATTTCGAAAGGACGCGGTTCTGCGGCATGACCGGCCAACTGCAGGAGTCGCACGCTGTATCGCCGCCGGAGCGACAGCGCCGTGGCCACTGCATCGTTGTGGAGTCTGCGACAGATGCTGGCCCTGGCTCGCTCAGACTCAAGTCTGTTGGACTCGCTGGGAAGCATCGCTCCGATGGCATCGAGGACATAGCTGAGATCGCTCTCAGCGCGCTCTCGATCTTGACGGGATAGCTGTGGGTCCAGCGCAGCGTTCGCAGCATCCGCGACCAACAGGGCGGTGGCCGGGTCGATGCCGGGCACCAGCAGAAGTTCGAGTGCCCGCTCGGCCCGCCGCACCAATGCTGCATCGAGGACGGCCCAGGTGCGTTCTGCGCGAACGTTTGCCCGGTCGACTCGGGTCGCCAACCAGGTGACGCGCCACCCGACAATCAACACAACGATGATCATCAGGGACACGATCTCCACGGTGTTCATCCGATGCGCCTTTCAGCCCATCGAGCCGGGGCGGCTGAAAGCGCTGCTCGGTAAACCGCAAGGACCGTGGCGCCGACCACTGACCAGTCGTAGCGCCGCGCGGCCCTTTGCGCTCTCGTGACGCGTAGCGGGTCGGGCCGGTCCAGAACCTGAAGCACCGAGGCTGCGAGAGCGCGAGCGTCGCCAGCGGTGAAAACTTCGCCAAGTCGTTGCTCATCTCGTGGTGAACCGAGCACGTCAAGAAACGACGGCAGCTCGGAGGCGACGATCGGGACGCCACTCGCCATTGCCTCGAGAAGCACGATGCCGAAGCTTTCCCGGGCCAGGTGCGGAGCAACGAAGACGTCTGCGGAACGCAGTAGCTTGATCTTCGTTTCCACACTGATCATGCCGAGGCTGCGGCACCACCCCGGAAGCGAGCGGCTGCCCTGTCCAGCAACGATCAGCTCCAGGTTGGGTCGAGATTTCATGATCAGCGGAACAGCAGCCAGCAATACATCGAGCCCTTTGCGCGGCTCGTCCAGTCGACCTAGGAAGATCAATCTGGCGCGCTCGGAGCCAGTCGAACGACAGCTGTCCATCAGCTCAACGCCCGTTTCCGAGCGGTGGGTGAAATCGTCGAATTGAATCCCATTGGGAATGACCACCGCATCGCGTCCCAGATGTTGCACGACGACATTGCGGGCCTCCTCTGAGACGGCGATGCCGGCATCGATCTTCTCGATAGCTGCCCGCAGCACTCCCCCGGCCAGCTGCATCGATCGCGATCGTGGAGTAGCGGTATGGAAGGTGGCCACGACTGGCCGCTCGGCAGCCCACAGGGCCAGCAACGAGATGCTCGGCGTGATGGGTTCGTGGATGTGGAGTACGTCGAACTTGCCTTTGTGTAGCCAGCGAGTCACCCGTGCAGCGCTGAGCGGTCCGAAGTTCACGCGGGCCACTGAGCCGTTGTAGCGGACCGGCACAGCCGCGCCAACGCTGACAAAGTCTTCGACATAAAGCTCCTCGGTTGCAGGTCCGAGCTGGCCCGGAGCCAGCACAGAGGGCCGGTGTCCGGCCTCACGCAGGTAGCGCGCGAGACCGAGAACATGATTCTGCACGCCGCCCGGTACGTCGAATGAGTACGGGCAAACGATTCCGACGCGCAGCGAGGCGCGCAGGCCGGTCACCGGGCCTCCTGAGCTGGCGTCTGCTGCTTGACGAAAAAGGGCTGCATCATGTGCCAGTCCTCTGGTTGCTTGACGATGGTGTCGGCGAAGAAGTCAGCCACTGCCTGCATCATGGTCACCAAGCCATCCCGCCCCGGTCGTGCCGGGATTTCGCTTCCGATGATGATCGCCATGCCGCGTTCGGTGAACAGGCAGACGGCGGGCAGCAGGGCTGCTCCGGAGCGCCGGGCTACCAGCGCCGGGCCAGCTGGCATGGTGATGTGCTTCCCTCGCCACAGCACCGGGACACCAGTCCCGAGGAGGTCCCGATCGGCCAACAGGCAGACAACTCGGCGGCGGTGAATCGCGTTGATCAGCGCTGAAAGCACCTCTGGGTCACGATGGGAAAGCACCTGCATACCCAGGCCCTCCCGAAAGGCCAGGAAGGCTGCGAACTCCTCAGGCGGCAGCTGCTCGACCACCGTCGTTACCGGCATTCCCGTCACGCAAGCCCAAGCGCCTGCCAGATCCCAATTCCCGCTGTGCGGCAACGCGACCACGGCGCCAGGTCCGGCGTGCGCCTCGCGTACCGCCTTCTCATTGACAACCACAACGCGGCTGCGAATCTCGGTTTCGGACCAGGTAGGCAGGGCCAGGACCTCGTAGAAGCCGCGCAGATACGACTTCACGGCAGCGCGCAATAGATCATCGGCGACCGGTGCACCGGTCGCCTGCGCCAAATTGCGACGCAACGTACGAACATGGATGCCGTCGTGCCGCAGCGCTATCCAGCTGCCGGCCGAAATGATCATCGGAATTACTTGGGCTGGAAGTCGCGGGGCGACTCGCCGGCCGAAGCGGTAGACGCTACGCACGAGCCAGTTCCGCAACATGTCTCGCCGCGTCTGCGGCAATGTGCTCTGAGCTTGTCGAAGGGCGCTTCGACCGGATGCTGCGCCCGTCTCAGGCCGAATGCGCATCCGCGGCCTTGGCCTGCTTACGGACCTGGGCGATGCGTTGCAGCACCGTGATCATGCTCGTCACAGCCAAGGCCGCTACGGCGATGTTGAGTACGTACGGGACTCCCAGTCCGGCGATGAACGCGCCAGCCAGGATGATCACCAGCCGGTCGGCACGCGCTGCGAGGCCGCCCTTGCAGACAAATCCCAGACTCTCAGCTCTGGCTTTCACGTACGAGGTCCACTGCCCGAACACCAGGCCGGCCAACGCGATGCCCGCCCACAACGTTGAGTCCTGCCGATAGACGAAGTAGAGCAGGATGCCTCCGAACACAGCGGCGTCGCCGAGCCGGTCGGAGGTGGAGTCCAGGAAGGCACCCCAGTTACTGGCTTTGCCGGTGATCTTGGCCATCAGGCCGTCGAGCATGTCCGAGATCACGAAGATGATCACGATCAATACGCCCTGCCAGAGCCAGCCTTGGGGGAAGCAGATCAATGAGGCGAATACCACCCCGAGAGTGCCGGTGATCGTGACAACATCGGGAGAGACCCCCAGCTTGATCAACAGTCGTGCTATCGGGCCGAGCATGGTCGCGGACAAGCCCCTGAAGCGCTCTAGCATGAGTACCGCTTCAGCATCAGCGCTGCCCTGAAGCGGCGAAGGACTCCCAGCTGCTGCGCACGATCTCCCAGGTCTGATCCAGTAGCTGCGGCAATGCCTTGGTTTGCCCGACGACGGGAAGAAAATTGGCATCACCCGACCAGCGCGGCACCACGTGCTGGTGCAAGTGGGCCGCGATTCCGGCTCCTGCGACCGCGCCTTGGTTGATGCCCAGATTGAAGCCGTGCGGAGCACTTGCGGACCGCAGTACGCGCATGGCGTCCTGGGTCAACATGCCAAGGGCAAGGAGCTCGTCACGATCCAGCTCGGTGAGGTCTGCGACGTGTCGGTATGGGCAGATCAGCAAGTGGCCGGGTGAGTACGGATAGAGATTGAGCACCGCGTACGCCAGGTCGCCACGGTACACGATCAGTCCTTCCCGGTCATCGCGGGACTGCACAGCGCAGAACGGGCAGTCCTGTCGATCAGCGCTGCCGGGCTTGTTTTCGCCCTGGATGTAAACCATCCGGTGCGGAGTCCACAGCCGCTCGAATCCATCGGGTGTGCCAGGATGAGCGCCTGGATCCTCAGTCATCAGACTTGCCGGCGCGCCGCGATATCGCCGGTGATCTCGGTGATAGCCGCGTCGATCGGAACGCCGTTGTTCTGCCGTCGGTCGCGGTAGCGGAACGAGATCGCGTTGGCCGCAACATCCTCACCGCCGGCGATCAGGATGTATGGCACCTTGACCCGTTCGGCATTGCGGATCTTCTTCTGCATCCGGTCATCGGAGGTGTCGACCTCGACTCGTACGCCTGCTTCGCGCAACTGATCGGCAACGCTCAGCAGGTAGGCATTGTGCTCACCCGCCACGGGGATGCATATGACCTGCACCGGCGCCAGCCAGGGCGGGAACGCGCCCGCATAGTGCTCCACGAGCACTCCGATGAAGCGCTCCACCGAGCCGAAGAGGGCGCGGTGGATCATCACGGGCCGTTGCCGTGTGCCGTCGGGAGCGGTGATCTCCAGGTCGAAGCGGTCCGGCAACATCAGATCGACCTGAATGGTGGACATCTGCCAGGTACGGCCAATGGCGTCGCGAGCCTGAACAGAGATCTTTGGCGCATAGAAGGCCGCACCGCCGGGGTCCAAGATCAGGTCCAGACCTGAGACCTCCGCAGCCTGCCGCAGTGCGTTGGTCGCCCGCTCCCAGTCCTCGTCGGAGCCGATCGACTTTTCCGGATCCCTGGTCGACAGCTCGAGGTAGAAGTCGGTCAGCCCATAGTCGCTGAGCAGCTCCAGCACGAATTGCAACAGCGAGGTCAGCTCGTCTTGCATCTGGTCCAGCGTGCAGTAAATGTGAGCGTCATCCTGAGTCATGCCCCGGACCCGGGTTAGACCGTGTACGACGCCGGAGAGCTCATACCGGTAGACACTGCCGAACTCGAACAATCGCAACGGCAGCTCCCGATACGACCGGCCCCTGGATCGGAAGATCAGGCAATGCATCGGGCAGTTCATCGGCTTCAGGTAATAGTCCTGCCCTTGCCGCTTCACGGTGCCATCGGCGTGCCGCTCCTCATCGACGTGCATCGGCGGGTACATCAGGTCGCCGTAGAAGCCCAGATGACCAGAGATCTTGAACAACTCCGCTTTGCTGATGTGCGGGGTGTTCACGAACTCATAGCCCGCCTCGATATGGCGCTGCCGCGAGTAGTCCTCCATGATCTTGCGCAGTAGGCCGCCCTTGGGATGGAAGACCGCCAGCCCGGAGCCGATCTCGTCGGGGAAGGAGTACAGATCGAGCTCGGCGCCAAGCTTGCGATGATCCCGCTTGGCGGCTTCCTCAAGGCGGGTCTGGTGAGCCTTCAGCGCATCCCGGCTTGGCCAGGCCGTTCCGTAAAGGCGCTGTAGCTGGTTGTTGCTCTGGTCGCCACGCCAGTACGCTGCGGAGTTCCGCGTTAGTGCGAAGGCGGGAATGTAGCCGGTGTGCGGTACGTGGGGACCGCGGCAGAGGTCCTTCCAGGCAATTGCGCCATCGCGTCGTAGGTTGTCGTAGATCGTCAGCTCCCCAGCGCCGACCTCCGCGCTCGCTTCCTCATCGGCGGCGGCCGAGGACTTGTCGGCGATCAACTCCAGCTTGTACGGCTCGCTTGCCAGTTCGGCTCGTGCTTCCTCGTCACTGACCGCTCGCCGCTGGAAGCGCTGCCGTTCCTTGATGATCTTGATCATGGCCTTTTCAATCTGGCGAAGATCATCAGGGGTGAACGGCTCCGCAACATCGAAGTCGTAGTAGAACCCGTCCTTGATCGGCGGCCCAATGCCGAGTCTTGCTTCCTCGTGCAGCGACTGGACGGCCTGAGCGGCGACGTGTGCCGTGGAATGTCGCAAGATGTCCAGCCCATCGGAGCTGTCGATCTTGACGGGCTCGACGAGAGCGTCCTTCGGGAGGGTCCGGTTGAGGTCTCGCAGCTCGCCGTTCACGCGTACGGCCACGATCGTCGGGTCGTTGCCGAACAGATCGAGTCCGGTGGTAGTCGTGTCCGTCACTCGCTGCTGGCTAAGGCCGCCTGCTGCGATCGTGATGGACATCGTGGACACAATCGATTCCTTCCTCTGCACTGGTTTGCCGGTTGTGAAGTCATTGCCGGGTGTGAGGTCCCGGGTAAGCCTAGACCTCCAAACGCACCGGCTCGACGGACTTGCTCCACCCCAGCTCTGGACCTGAGTGCTTGAGATATGGTGGGCGTCGCCCGAGCGGGCGATTGGCGCAGTGGTAGCGCGCTTCGTTCACACCGAAGAGGTCACTGGTTCGAACCCAGTATCGCCCACCGTTGAGACCCTTGTCAGAGCGTGGTTTTGATTGCGCGACCGGCCGTCACCCAGCGGTGAGTAACTAACTGAGTAACTACCGAGCATCGCCGGCCCTTCCGAACAGCTCATCCATCAGGATCGCGCCCGTTTGAATGACCGGCCGAATCTGATGCCGATAGACGATCTCGGTGACGCTGGTACCGCGGTGGCCGACCAGCTGCGAGATCATCTCGACAGGCACGCCTGCATCTGACAGAAGCGACACGAACGAGTGCCGCAGCTCGCGCGGCGTCCAATCCTTTGGGTCCAGGCCGGGCACCAGTCTGAGAGCACGACGCTGTACGCGGGGACCGGCGGTACTGCCGTCGGCTGGCCTTCAAGGTGCACGTGGCTCCAGCGCAACGCACGCAGCTCCTCGGTCCGTGCGCCCGTCAACAGCGAGACGACAATGTACGGATGTAATCGGTCAACTGCAGTCTTGATCAACACATCGTCGGCCTGCTGCGCGGACAGCGCCTTCGAGGGGCGACCCAGCTGTCCAGTCGGTGGCTCAGTCAGCTCCACAACGTTCCGCCGAACTCGATCGCGAGCCATGGCTCGCTTTACGGATCGGTTCAGACATGACCGAATGGCCTGGAGTGTGCGCGTGCTCAACGTGGTCGAAAGCTCCCTTAGCCAGACATCCACCTCAGTCGCTTTCAGGTCGCGCAGCTTTCGAGCGCCCAGTAGTGGGATCACGTGCCTCTCGCATAGGCGCCGATTGACCTCCTGCGTCGCCGGGTCCGGTTACTCAGCCCGTGGGTCAGCCAGTCCTCGACCGCCTGAGCGACGGTGTAGCCGTCGTCCGCGACCACCAGACCGTCCTCAAGATCTCTGAGCAACTGACGCAGCTTGTTCTTCGCCTCTGTCTTGGTCCTCCCGCGACCTCGACGGACGATCCGCTTCCCTCGGCCGTCGTACCCGATCGTTGCACTGGCAACCCACCGCTCCCTGCCTGCATCCAGCTGAGGCCGCCATCACCCTTCGCTCGACGAGTCACGGCGCACCGCCCAGCGATGTCACATACTCCGCGAGTGCGGTGACCGGAACCAGCCGGCGCCGGCCCTGCTTGACCGTCCTGAGCTGGCCGGATCGGATCAATTCATAGACCAACGAACGGCTCAGCCGTAGTGCGGCCGCAGCCTCGTCAACCCGATAGAGAACCGGGTCAACTTGAGACTTGACAGTCAAGTGCGGCATGATCATCTTCCTTCCTGCGCTGATTAGGTCTAGGCCTCCCGCGACAGAGTCAATGGGGCTTCCGAGCTGGGAGTGAAGGACACTTCCCGCGAGCTGGGTCGATGCAGTTCATCTCCGTGGTCCCCTTGGGCCGAGATCCGGCCGGCGTGGGATCTGAAGGGTCTCGACGGATCGTCCGCGACGTACTTCAGGACCGGATCTCACCGATCGAGTGACACCGCTAGGGTCGAGTTGAGCGGCCGCGGCGACGGACTGTTTGGTGGTTGCGATCACATCGTCATTGAGGTTGATCAGTCCGCGCCGAGCTGGCTCCGGCAGCGGGATCAGTTCATTGGCGGAGATTTGTCGGGGTGTGGTCCACATGACGCCTTCGTAGCGGGTCTCGCCCTGCTCGATGGCGATTTCGGCCTCCCCTTGGGCCCTCATGCCGATGATGCGCGCGGGAGCGGTAAGACCCGGGTGGTCGGCTGCGGTGTCTCGTGCGACGTGGGCAATGTCGACGGAGGCGACCATGCTGAGATGAAGGGTCTTGAGGGTCTTGGCGAGGTCGACGCGGCTGGCGAGCTGGTCGGGCGTGGCCCATCCCTTCTGGGTCGTGGCGGCAGCCGCAATCGCGGCGCGGACCTCGCTGGCTGTGGCGGCGAGCGCGGGGTCGGTGCGGCTGGCTGGGCTGGTGAGTTCGCCCCAGCGTTTTGCCAAGCTGCTCCAGGCAACTTGGTTGGCCTCCAGCGTCGGCGCCAGCCGCTGGAACAGATCGGGATCTATATGGCCCGTGGTGGCGGCGGCTTCGGTGATGATGCTTGTGGTGGTGGTGATGAGCGCCTGCACGCGGGCGATCCGCACTAAGTCGGCTGCATCCGGGTTGGCCGCCAGCGTGCGGTGCGCTTGAACCTCGCAGGCACCCAAGGCTGTTTCCAGCCGCGTGGCGTGTGCCACCGCTCGCCGCTGGCCAGGGTCTGCGGAAGGGAGTGGCTGCCCGAACAGGCGCGCCGCCGCGAGCTGCTCGAACCCGCTAAAGCGGTCGATCATGCCGTGCGCCTCGGTGATCTCCAGGGTGGTTGGCCGTTCAGCCATTGGCTGTCGTCGGCGGGTGCCCACCTCCAGTCGGTACTGCAGCTCCCCCACATAGGCGCCGACTGCGACAGCCGTCCCGTGCGCGGCGACATACAGGGTGTGCATCACCTGGCCGTGAATATCTGGGGGGTCGGCGAGTCTGTCCGCGGTCGCTGGCCCGGAGGCGAGGCCGTGGCGCTCGATGAGATGCCGCGCCCGGGAAAGGTTGTCGGCAATCTCGGTCACGTGATCGTCGGTCGGTCCGTGCCCGGGCCAGTGCCCGGCGCGAACGCTGCGAGCAATCGCCTCCCCAACAACCCGCAGGCGTTCCATCGGGTCCGATCCCGACATTTCGTCCGGCGGCGACGACAGCGCTGCCCATAGGTGGGCCGCTGACGCGACCAGCTGATTCCAGCTTCGTACCATCGCCGGGGCGTTTTCGGATGTTGCGGAGAGGAGCGTCTCGCGGGCCAGTGCGTCAGTATCGGCCAGTAGCTCGCCGATCGTGCGCCGATCAGGTGCCGGCACCGGTATTCGCCTCCCAGACCAGCTCGGCAACCAGCGACCTCAGACCAAGCAGCCGCGATGGTGCACCCAGGACACAGATCCGGCGCAACAACTGCTCAGCCGACGCCAGAAGATCAGCTGGGTTGTCCCCAACCGGTGTGGGCCCGCCCAGCCGGGCGCGGCGAGGCAAAAGGCCCAAGGCCTCATCCGCCGCGGAATCGATCCCCAACGCCAATAACTGACGCGACGACCCGGGACCTGCTGCGTCGGCTTGCGTCCATACCAGCTCAGCTGCGCGTCGAAGCACGCGCGCGACACCAGCCAAGGTTTCAACGACTTCGGCGTCCATCTGCTCCATGCCCACTCATCGTCCTTTTGCTCAGAAGGCCGTCCAATGAAGCCACAAATCTCAGCCGTGAGGTCGGATAGGCCATGACCTGTGGATACAAGGACGCTTTGCAAGCCCCAAAGCGTGGCGGACGCTCCAGGCGGTCATGGTGATTGCATCCATGAAGGCGATCACCGTAGATTGGCTCAGCTCTTCGAAGTTCGGGTCAGCTCGGCTGACGTCGCAGAACCGTGCCGATCACAGCGGAGAATGATCATGGTGTGGACTATCGAAGTTTGACCGGGCTCGCCCGCTGATCGAACCGGAAGATGTGTTGTCGTCGGGGACTACTTGCAAGCCGCCCTCGACCTGACACTGCGCTTAAGTCTCGAGCGTCATGGACGAGCTAGACGCAACTGCACCCAAAGACGAGTCACTCCGGCTGTTGTGGGCCTGCGGTTAGATGGCGAAGCCGGGTCGCTTCACGATGACTGATTGCGCAGGCGCACCATTGCAGAGCCTCAGACACCGTCAAGGATTCACCGTTGATCATCGCCTGCAACGCAGCGCTGGCACGTTGCTCGGTGGCGACGATAGCGGCATCTCGTTCTCCGAGCGCCGTCAGCAC
>Ga0207428_10000857_pt1 | contig 34257 bp, 38 predicted proteins | sample RhiMethybrSRZTD1_FD_187600 | JGI IMG/M metagenome (GOLD analysis project Ga0207428, IMG submission 187600) | Populus rhizosphere microbial communities from Tennessee, USA - Rhizosphere MetaG P. TD hybrid SRZTD1 (SPAdes) (version 3) | ecosystem: Host-associated > Plants > Roots > Rhizosphere >...
GTTCATTTCCTTGAAATAATTTTGAATATTGACACCATGTTCTATAACTGACAGTGATGTGATATAGTCAAACATTTTATCTTGGAAATTGGTTTTTTCCAGGTTTTGAATCGATATATTAAAGGGCTTGTCCTCATCAATAATTCGTGTATTGGAAGGTCTCTTTTTTAGGAATAGATCGCAACCGTACAGATTCATAAATCCAAGTCTTCTCAATATGGACAAGATGGGACAGCCATTACATCCTACATCAAGTATGAAGGAGCTTCTAGCACCGTCGTTTATTATTTTAATCATTTTGTATGTGTCCCATGATTTTACTTTATCAGGATGGGCGAAAAGACCTAGAGAATGCAAGTGATCGATCGCGTAATTTACTTCAGATGAATTTTTTAGGACAGAATTTAACGTCATAATTGTAATATTTTGGAATTACCATATTTTTAAAGTATCATGAGTCATGGAATTTACTGCCATGGATGTGCTAGTATTCACTTATTTTCCTAACCCCATGTCTTTCAATAAGTGGAATACATCATTTGTTAAACTCCTTTTCATAATCAATTTCTTTTTTATTTTTAATTATTTGTAGCACTTCATTGAAAGCCTCTAATCTTCCTTTATAGCGCAAATGCGTTTTATGCTCTAACTCTTGTTTACATTTATTGGTTTGAAAATAAAATAATATCTGGCTACTACTTTTTCTGATAATTGCCATAACCGGAATAGTTAGCCTTTTGTCTATTGTCAAACGTACTTGCTCCTCGTGGTGGTGGGCTATCATTTTCATGACCCGGATGTGATCTTACATGGAACCAATATTGCGAAGGAGTAATTGGACTCTTACAAATTGGACAGTTTTGATGATCACATTTATGATTACCTATGAAATTAGGATGGATAGTCAAGTTACACTTATCGCACTTATTTTTTTCCAAAATCGTTCTAAATATAGTACTGTCAAACACAATAAAGATGTATTGATTGATCAATCAATATCGATATCAATCATATTCCTCTAGATCCATGCTGTTAATAGTGAGTCATGACAGGCACCAACCAAATGTATCCCGCCTTTCACTAAAATTGGATTACATACACCAGTATATCGCATCCCACCGAACCCGCTATAAAATTTATATGTTTTAAATATATTTCATTATAAATATTATGCGAAATAACTGTCAAGATAAATACGAAGACCATAATCATCTGAAGGATCCTGAACTTAGTAACACATGACACTCCACCAACAGTAACAACTCCTCTGGTATGAAATTCCTAGATATCTGAAGCTCTTAGTATTAGTAACACAGTAGAAATACTTTCAAGATGTATTTGAAATTCAATCGATGATAGAGACTTTTTGTCCCGGTAAGTTTCCTGAATAGACAAACTCATTGTTCATTATCGTGTCTGTATACTTTAAAGACCTATTTAATATTACTAATACAGGTATCGCAGTATTTTTCAATGACAGTTACATTATCTCCAACCTCAAAGCATGCTATTTGTGTTGCTACATTCGCACACATTACGCAGAATTTACTTTTTTTCTTGGGCTGAGCTATAAAGGGTTTCACATACTGCAAAGTCTTCAATTAGACCAACTTCCTAATAATGAAGTTGCCACGAATATAGCATTTTTTGTTCCTGGTCGAGTAAGCAAAAACACGATTTGTTTCATTATTGGTCATAATTAGTATTAGTATCATCCCCATTATTAAGTAAAGTGGATTAGCTATATGCATTTCTTTTTTTATGGGGATTATTTTATAGCTACTGAAAAAGTGAAATAAACTAGAAAATGGTAAGAATTTCTAATCCATATTCCGCTCACGAATCCTCCTGCAGACACCTTCGACCTTCCTCTTGAATCGACCGTTATCTAGAAATAATATCATATTCAATCGGACTATTAAATGAAATGCTAATGAGGTGAGAACGGTTTGCCAATGATTAAGAAAAAAAACTACACAACATATTGCCTTGGAACGCTGAGACCATGCATTATTCATGTTTTGTAATATTTACCGTAGTTTGGTACCAAGTTATATGACGACTTGTATATTTATGGGATTAAACGATATGAGATGAAATCGTCGTATTACGTTTATAGATACTACTATTTTTGCTACTTTGACTAAATTTCCAGTATACTGTTTTAACTATACTTATTTTGATGTAAACCTTTCCAATTCCAATTTTGGTATACTGAGTATACTTTTCAACCAGCATACTCCGAATTCTAATTAATTCCTCGTTTGTTTGGTATTTTCCTTTTTGATATAGTAAAGTGGCATGTCCAATTAACATAGCAAACCATAGCTTTTTCCAGTCCTCTTCATAGTGGTCTACAAGAAAGGAAACCCTTGGATTTTCTGTTATGTTCTTTACCCTCTTTAGCTGCTTGATAGTAGTGGTCTTAGGTTTATCGTCCAATGGAATAAAGATACTTTTCTGTTCAATAACAAATACTACCGGTGTAAGATATGGCTGCAAATTAGAAGATGCTGTTGCGAGATGTCCAATCCTTGCACTCCTTATCAAATCTAAAATCTTTCTGTCCATACTTGTGTCAACATCACAATTGAATAATAAACTATCATTTTTGTCAAAAATCTTTTCAGACGGATCATTCGTTCATGGAAACGTCAAATAAGTGACAAAGATTTGGTCAGATAGAGAATTTGTGATTAAATGTCTAATCCTTGAAAGTGGTAGAATAAGAAACCATGAGATTGTTTTCTCATTCTCATTCTCACTTAACATTCCTAGAAAGTTACCTGTAAGGTGATTAATTAAAGCTACAACCCTTTAGTAAGAGCAAAAGTAGTCAATTTATCTATGAAGATTGGTATTACTATGCACGAAAGTGGTAAAGGTAGATACTATCAGCGTTTTTGATCTTTGAATCAAATTTGATACAATTATTAGATTCACTCATAATATTTACTTGTTACAAATTAATATTGATACTATAGTCGCAATTAAGTTGCTGGGTCTGGAACCGTCGGTAACCAAATTGTCAACAATTCTGATTCATTTGAGTAAATGTGATTAGATTTAATAGGGGAAACAATTATCGACAAATTTTTGATTGGAATAGGATCACCATTTGCTATTATCACTCATCTTCCACCTCTTCCTCTTCGGACTCTTCTTGTTCAGTGTCTTCTAATTCATGGGTTTCATCTTTCATTTCGTCTCTTTCATTGTCCTGAGCATCTGCTGTATCAGATTCTTTTCCCATGATTCACTATCGATACAAACTACAATAAAAATAGTTGCAATTATCTATTATCTTATTATCGCAAATAATAGAACCAATTGAGTTATAGAAATTTCAAAAATAAGGTTTGGGGAGTTAAATTTGTGTGTCTTAGTCTACCTTTTATCCTAGAGCTTGTAAAGCAGCCTTCAAATGCATCAGAGCACCGTTTGAATCTCCAGATGAAAACGCCTTCATACCTTCACCAAAATGCATCTTGGCCTGATCAGATTCTCCAGATATGGCCTGTTGTGCAGCAGTCAAATGAGTCGAAGCCGTTTGTTTATCTCCACTCTCCAAGGCTTTAACGGCCTCTTCAATATGCATTTTTGCTGAACCGCCAGAAGATGAACCTGTCATATTTGGAGCTGTCATATTCTGTGCTCTGATCGAAGTGAATCCTGTGAATGTAAGGCCAAAGAGGACTCCTACAGCTAAAGCTACTGTCATTATTGTAGTAGTTGATAATTTCATTTAAGTTAATATAGACTTCATGCTTCTTAAGTGTTAACAGAATACCCTCGGACCTCGATGGTTATACAATAAGTGTTAAATACGTTGGTTTATTCCTGTTCTTATGATAAGAAGATATGCATTACTATCATCACTGGCTTTAGTGGCAATCTTAACTCCGATACTATTTTCAGGTGCGATGCAATATTCAAATGCCCAAGGTTCTGAGGGAACCGTGGTACGAGATTCACAAACCGTTCTTCTTGAAGGTAAGACACTTCCAGCAGGCGATTATATTCATCTGTACGATGCTACTCCATATATGATAAAAGCAGGTCATGTTGCCGTAAAGCTTCCTTGCGACAGCAAATCAGAAACCTCCTTGAAAGTGCTTATCGGTCAAGCGCCCAACCTTAAGGCTGCCGATCTGGAGTTACTTAAGGAATTATCTAAACCGGGAGCTATGTGCATATACCATGTAGATGTTGAATCAACGAAACAAGTTAATGGAACCATAACCGACATAGCACTACAAAACCCTACAAACAAAGAAGTAAAATTTGGACCGACTGCCACAGTTGTTATAGGTGTGGATGAAATCATGCCAGGTGCAGAAGCAGAATCAACGGGAAATATGTCAATGGGTAACAGTACGGGTTAAACAATTTCGCTGATGTGCCTGTTTAAACATTTCAGATCCAACTCGAAGGGATAAAACTGATTATTCATTAGGAACATTAGTAGAATATCTAATTTTTTCATAATCAATCTTTGGAATTATAATAAACTGGAAATTATCGTGAGCAGGTCAATCGTCATTTTTGCTTTCTTACTAATACGTTGTTACCATCCATTTTTACTTCATACTTGGGAACCGATCGCACAGCAGGAGGCTTAGTTGGCTCACCAGTCCTAACATCAAATTTAGAACCGTGCCAAGGACATTCAACTTCATATCCTTGTAGAGTTCCTTCATCCAATGGGCCTCCAACATGAGTACAGATATTTCCTATTGCGTAATAATTTCCCTCCGTATTAATTATACAGACTTTTTCGCCTTCTACTTCGACTGCTTTCATACTTGAAGGCGCAATTTCTTTTGTTTCGGCAACCTTAACGAAATTCTCACTCAATCTATATACTTTAATACTTCAAAATAGTATTTAACTGCTATATGTTTTCTCTTTTTTCGTATGAAATCTCCCTTCGGAATATACTAGATTATCAGCTCTGTTTTTTGAATTCAACGAAATACAAATAAGAATCGATACTACTAGCCAGAATTAAAAATTCATTTATTCTCACTAATTTCCATAAGAATTTTCAAACTTATGTAATATTAAATAACATTTATAGGTTAGTAGAACTTGCTAATTATGATTTCAGAACCTAATGCTTCAATTAGACAGGTCGAAGGTTAATCCAATATTAGTTCCTGATGAATCTAATTGGTGGGAATCAAAGGCAGTATTTAATTGCTCGGTTCTTAACGATGGTAAGACTATTCACATGCTTTACAGAGCAATAGGCGAATACAGTAATTATGTATCAAGGATTGGTTATGCATCAAGTAACGACGGTCTTTCATTTATTAGAAGAAAGGAAGTAGCGATATATCCAGAGATGGACTATGAAAGATACGGTATTGAAGATCCTCGCTTAATGACTATTGAAGAAGAAACTTATGTAACGTATGTGGTGCTTTCGAATTATGTCAAAAATAATCCATCTATATCAACTGCACTTGCCAAGACAGATGATTTTTCTCATTATAAAAGACTTGGGATAATAACTATACTTGGTTCGGAGGATAAGGATGTTGTACTATTTCCCAAATTTAATGGAGAAGGGCCATCAAGTTACATGATGCTACACAGACCAAGTACCTGGGTAGGACCGGAGTATAATACAGATAGACCAACTATATGGATTGCGGAAGGCGATTCAATCACTAATTTTAAAAAGCATTCTCCTCTCGTCAAACCAGAACAAAGTTGGGAGGCACTAAAGATAGGAGCAGGTGTTCCTCCCATTAAGACAGAGAAGGGTTGGCTTGTAATATACCATGGAGTTAGCGCAGAGCATGTTTACAGTGCTGGAGCCCTTCTACTTGATATAAAGCAACCTTGCAAAATCTTAGGGAGAACTAAAGCACCTTTACTAACTCCGGAAGAAGATTATGAGATAAAAGGGGATGTCAATAATGTAGTCTTTCCAACAGGGGCATGTATTTTAGATAATAAGTTATTAGTATACTATGGTGCTGCAGATAAGGTGTGCTGTGTTGCCACGGTTGAATTACGGGAGATATTAGATTATTTATTGTCAGATGCATGTTCAATTTGATTTGACGGAAAAAATCTAATACTCATAATCCTCCTTCCAGATTTACTTAATTATTCTGTTCGGCTTCCAGCTAGTATAGTTACTAGTATTTAGTAATATGATAGAAAGCTTACATTAGCGCACTGGACGTTTTTGAATCAAATTTCTCATACAGCAAGGATTTCAAAGGGTCTGATAGACTTGCATTTAGTTGAAGTAGAGAATACAAAAAGGGGAAGTATGTCTGCAATTTTGACAAATTTAGGAAAAGTTCAGGACTACCAGTGTTCTTGTAGAGGGACAAAAAACAAGGAGCTTATCAGTACAATTCCTAATACCATTCCTACAACATAGATGTTTGATTTTACGTATTTCAAGATACTCATACTATTCTTTCGTAGTACATCTATTACTACTATAGTTAACACTTAAGCTGAGAATTCATAATCGAATTTGAATTCTACACATCAAGTTTGCTAATATATTCTGGGAATCCCAAAGATATATTAAAAAAATTAGGTTGGTTCATTTACTCTGATTATTGTTTTGATGAGGGATGAGATCAATGTGTGAATTGAGTCGTGGAAGACCATCCTCTCCTATTATTGAAGCAGTTAGGTGCATTAGGCCATCCATACTCTTGTGGATTTTAAAATACCCAAAGTTGTAGATACCTCCTTCAACATATAAGGTGGTGGGTTGAAAGGTGGGGTCAAATTTGGGAAGTAAATACTGGTGGGTCGTTTAGGAAGTGATAGGTAATGTACCCACCAGTAGATGTACTTTTGTCTCAAACCTTTCATCAGATATGGACAGAGGAGGAGAGTTGATCCACGCAGTCAAAACTACATCCCCGAATGCCGTATCTGTGTTGGTGATACAGCTATCTACAAGATAATAAATAAGAATTCAGGATCTTATTTAAGCAAAATATAAAAACTGCACTTGTTTTATTTGTGTATTCAGATATCTGGGGGTTTAGAGGTAATTAATAATGAAAGGGAAAGCTACGGAAATAAGAGTAGATTTTTCTCTTAAACGGGAGGTATTCTTCGTTGTAATAGGGGCAATGTTAGGAGCCGTATCCATGCTTATTCCGACTGCATTTGAAGTTGGAATGGGTTTGCCTTATTATGTTACATGGGTAGCATTTGGGCATGTCATAGGAGTCCATTCCTCTAATGCAGCTTTTGCTGGAATAGCAATTCATACAATAACTGCGATTTCAATAGGCATTGTTATCGGAGTTTTTCTCTATAAAACTGGAATACTTAATATAAGTAAGCTTTCAAATGGTTTGCTTTATGGGTTATTCGCCGGTACTGTGATCCTAATTATTTTTTTCATACCTGTCTACATGTTAATTTTGCAGCCAGAGATCAATCGTATTCTAACTACAATTATGCCAGAAACCTATGATGAATATGGTACAACATCATCTCACTATAGCTTCCCCTTGGTAATTGTAAGTTATATTATTATGCATCTTGTTTTTGGGATCATTGTAGGAGTAACTTCATCTGCTTTATCAATTAAATTTGGCAGCCGTTATAGGTGCACAAAATGTGATATTTCCTTTTCTAGGATCGATTCATACCAAAAACACGTAGAACTTGTTCATGGAGAAAAACCAATTCAACAAATACGGATTTTAATTTTGGGAGGTGGATTTGCAGGAATAGAAGTTTTGCGGCAGCTTCAAAAAGCATTTCAGAATGATATTAGTATTGACATAACACTGGTAAGCCGGGATAACTTTTTCCTCTTTACACCAATGCTTCCAGAAATATCCTCAGGAATGATAGAGACAAGGCATATAGTAACACCCCTGAGAGCATTTTGCAATAGGGCAAAATTTTATGAAACCGAGATAGAGTCAATTGATCTGGGAAATAAGCAAGTCGTTATTACCCATAGAATAGGAAAGCCTACAAACCCTATCGAGTGGCGTAGTCATATATTGAAATACGATTACCTTGTCATATCGTTGGGAAGTGAAACAAACTTCTATGGTATCAGTGAAGCTGCTAAACAAGCCTTTACTCTAAAGAGCCTTGGCGATGCCATAGTCTTACGCAATCATGTCATAAGTATGTTAGAACAGGCCGACATTGAACATGAAGATCTAGACCTTAGGAAAAGACTGTTGACTTTCGTTGTTGTTGGCGGAGGTTTTTCTGGTGTTGAAATTGTAGGCGAATTGAATGACTTTATATTAGATTCAATAAAATATTTTTACCACAATCTGCAAAAATCATATGTAAGAATAATACTAGTTAACTCGGGTGGAAGGATACTCCCCGAAGTAACAGAGGATCTAGCAGACTTTGCATTACAGAAGATAAGAAGAAATGGAGTTGAAGTGATTTTAAACACACGAGTGACTGATATTACCTCAGATAACGTTAAGCTAGATGAAGGGACTAATATCAGAACTCAAACAATAATATGGGCTGGAGGAGGAAAGCCCCAAACCTTACTTTCCGCCCTTTCTTGTAAACACGACATATCTGGTAGAATAATGACCAACAATTATCTTGAAGTTGCTGGGTTTACTGATAGCGTTATCGCCTTGGGGGACTGCGCTTGTGTCACAGACCCTAATACAGGGAAGCCGTATCCACCAACCGCTCAACACGCATTGAGACAGGGAAAGACCGCTGCAATAAATTTAATATCTAAGATTAAGGGCAAAGAAAAACATAAAGAGCCATTTGATTATAAGACAAAAGGAGTTATGACGTTGATAGGAAAGAGAAATGGTGTTGGAATTATACTCGGACATAAGGTTCATGGGTTTGTCGCTTGGTGGTTTTGGCGTTCATACTATCTAGTTAATCTTCCTACGATAGAAAAGAAACTGCGAGTTTCGGTGGACTGGATGATTGACTTATTCTTCAAGCGAGACGTAACCAGACTCAAAACACCTACAGAGGAAATTGCTTTCAATCCTAATATTTCCGATCGTTCCTTTACTAGCTCATCAGAATCTATTCAGAAATAGTGTGATAGATTGACCTGATTTCATTCACCGTTTTTACCTTTAGTACTCTTGAATTCCTGAGTTGATGAGTCTTCACTATTGTCGTCGATGGGATAGATATCAGAATAAGATAACCTTGTTAAGTAACCAATGTTAAGTAAACAATATAACTTATCTTTATTGGCATAATAAATAATGATCAATAAGGCAAAAGGCTTAGGGATCCTAATTGTAGCAACATTCCTTTATGTAGCATGGTCGAGTCCTTCAACTTCCGGACTTATGCACCAGATATTAAAACCTGCTTTAGGTCAGGGCATTGTGTACGCAGTTAAGAGCCAACTCATATCTTATGGTAGCATGAACACTGCCATCGCAAGTGCAAATAAGAACACCATGACAAGCGATAAAAACTCGTCAACCAATACGCTTCAATTGAGTGCTAATGAGAAGAAAGGAGTCTACACATGGGCCAACAAGGAGGGTACTAATCCAATACTAAACTTTAAACAAAATGCAGATAACGTCGTGCAGTTAAAGAATCCAACTGACTCAGTACATCAGTTGATCATAACCTCAGCAGGAAAGCAAGTTGCGTCTAGTGCTGATATAAAACCTGGAAAATCAGGAGAACTCTCATTTGCAAATGTTAACCAAGGAGAAACTCTAGAATACCATTGTCTGTATCATCCAAGTACGATGAAAGGGACAATAACAATTTCTTGCTAATTTTTTCATTAACAACTTAATATCTCAATTCTTATAGAATGATATCATAAGCATGTCATATACTAGACTCAGAGAAAGATGGAAATTCATTCTCCTGATTGGAGGATTGTGGCTCGTGTTCCTTTTTCCAATTCCTTTTTTACCCTTTTTGGGATATCATCTAGACACAAATTCTCTAACTGCCCTATACTTGGTTACTGTCATAGTATCAATACCATTTACATTGTTAGCGATATTTATGAACCATAAAAAATGAATGAAAATTAGAAACTCAAGAACAGAAAGTTTGAAAAACTCAATCGAATCTCAGCTAATCTTTATATGGATAACAATTAATTCTATTTAGCGTAGACAATTTGACAAAAATAGGTGATTTAATGAGCGAAAAACTAGAGACTATTGAAGCATCTTTATCTGCCCAGGAAGCAGCGATGAAAATGCGCGACAGAAATGTAAGTTCACTAGTAGTGATTGACGCTAACAGCAAAACAGTAGGCATAATAACAGAAAGAGATTTAGTAAGAAAAGTTTGTGTTCATGATGCGAGCAGTAGAGATACCTCAGTACAAAATATATTGTCTGATGCTCTAGTCACAACTGATGCGATATCCGAAGTGGGAGTAGCAGCTGATATAATGATACAAAATCAAGTCAGACATTTGCTTGTAGTAAAGGATGATGACATAAACAAACCATTAGGCATAATTACACCTAGTGACTTAGCACGTTATTTAAAAGAAAATTTGAATATTGATGATGTAAATGCTACAATAATTAAATCGTTAATAGAGACAGAAAAAGATGAAGTATAAACTTAATAAATTAACGCATAATGTAGCGGTAGTCAGAATTTAGGGTTTAAGGAAATATCATTCAGTAAATTATAGCTACGGGTAAAGAGAGAATAATATGATTAATTTTGCAATGTAGAATTCAAATTTGGAATTTTTTACCTCTATCATTGATTTTAAATGTCACTTTCGCATTAAGGATTAGTACAACTGGTCGGATCTTTTGGACTATGCTTGAAGTCCATTGTCTTCGATTCATTACCTCCGATCAGTTGTTGATTTGCAAAGTTTTCTAAATGGTTACTAAGTAGTCTAAGTTGTTGGTAATCTAAATCATTTTATGGATAAAATACAATTAATCTTTGATTGACTTTAAGATTTATTTTTATTACCAAAGTTAGCAGAAATCAACCTTTGTTTGGATTCGTAAATCTAAATGAATGATCTGGTTTGACAGGAAAACTTGACAATTTGTCTTGATTGCAAACTGGACATAAGTAACTAGTTCCAATTATTTTATGCAGATATAATTTATTGACACAAGTTACATTCCAGAGGCACTGATCACAAATTAGAAATATTTTTTCATTATCCTTTAGATTTTTAGTGTAATTCATGATTGTTTTAGTAGCCAATAATGATAATTTTGTTTTTTCAGTTATTTAAATTTCGATTATATATGTTAAGCTAAGTAAATCTATATTCAATTTGTACCTCGGTGTTGGAATGAATAACGTAAAATTGTAGAATCTTTAGGAAATGCTATTGATAAGCCTCTTCGTTTTTGTTAAGTAATTGAAAAAAAGGGTTAAAAAAATATATTGACTTATGTGCTTATTTTGAGTCACAAGATGATAAAGCTAACCTAAATTCTTCTGTACTCCCGTAATTCCCGCTTTGCTCGAAGCCTATTATTTTATCTCTACAAGCAGAATATTTTTTCATCATACCATCCGTGTAAGATAGGCCTGAGTACATCAATAATACAATTGCCAATGTTATTGCTACTGATATCAAGAAGATAGACAAGGTCTTAGGTTCAACATGCTTTGAATTTGTAATGTGCTTTGTTCTCGAGAGTTGAGTATCTAGCATGATACTCATTTTAAATTCTCCTTTTTGATCATTTTTGGATTCATAATTCATATTTAGTGAAACGACCACTTTAAGTCTAGTATGATATCTTTGTTACTAATACCAAGCTTCTGATATTTTTAATATAAGAGGCTTATTTCTCTGTTTTAACGTTGAATAGGCTTATCTCTAGGCGAATTAATTTTTGTAGCGGAAATCACGATTTAGTACTTGTTGGCAAATGAGCCCAATGGATTATGATTGAATATTCGAGCGGAAGATAGTACTAATTCAAAAACTAGAATTATATAGATGTAAAATTGAGGAGCATTACTTTATGAGCCCGATCGGGAACCCTATTGATAACGATTAGCATTCAAACGATGATACAATTTATAACTATTACACTATCATGTCTGTTAATCAGTGTGGTCTTCTAATGACTTTGAATCAATAACAAATCGGTAGCGAACGTCACTATTAACAACCCTCGGGTAGGCTTGATTGACTTTTTGAATTGGGATAAGTTCAATATCACTTGTAATGCTATATTTATTACAGAAATCAAGCATATCCTGAGTCTCACGTATTCCCCCGATAACTGACCCTGCAAGATTGCGACGAGGATTAATTAGCGATGATGCGCCAAGTAGCGTCTCCTTCTCCGGAATCCCTACTACGACCATAGTCCCATCAAGGGCTAACAGATTCAGATAACGATTCCAATCGATTTCTACTGACAGTGTATTGACGATCAAATCAAAATAACCCTCCAGATTCTTCAAATTGTTAATTTCAGATGTGTCATAGAATTTGTCTGCTCCCATCTTCTTCGCTTCATCCCGTTTTTTTTGTGAATGGCTTAACACGCTGACATCGGCATTTAAAGCATGTGCTATTTTTACTCCCATGTGACCCAATCCACCCAGACCTACTATACCAACTCTCTTTCCGGGACCTGCTTTCCAATGCATGAGAGGAGAATACATAGTGATACCAGCACAGAGGAGGGGCGCTGTACGATCCATAGGAAGGTTGTCAGGAATCTGAAGGACGTAATTTTCATCTACTACGATTTTATTGGAATAACCTCCTTGAGTTCTAGTTTTTCCATCTTTTTCAACTCCATTATATGTCAAATTTGGCCCCTCCACACAATACTGTTCCATTCCCTCAAGACAAGCGGCGCACTTTCGGCAAGAGTCGACAAAGCAGCCAACGCCCACTCTGTCATCCACTTTGTAGCGTTCCACTTTTGCTCCAACTGCCGAAACTATACCTGTGATCTCATGTCCTGGAACCATAGGATACGTTGACCTTCCTCCCCACTCATCATTCACTTGATGTATGTCTGTATGACAGATCCCACAATATTGAATATCAATTACCACATCGTTCTCTCCAGGATCCCTTCTTTCAAAAGTGTATGGACCAAGGGGCGCTTTAGTCTGCTCAGCTGCATATCCGTGAACCTTGATCATATTCTTGTCAAAGTTATTTCAGCCCAGTTAAGAACGTAATGAGAAGATTATATGAAATCACAAGGATATGTTCTAAAAGAACATATTCTATGTAATATTACTAGTCAATTTGACATTTGACTATCCTCCATTCTATCAAATTCCATCCTGAACTCTTTCAATGTATCATCATCAAGAATACAGAACTCTACAATTTGAAGAGAACGGGCCCTCGGCTTCGAGCTGGAGTTTTTAATAAATCTTATTGATTCATTAACCAATATCTTTGCACACCTATCTTTAGGAAAACCAAATATTCCCGAGCTTATGGCAGGAATGGATATACTTTTGAATCCATTTGCTTGAGCAAGTATTAAAGCATTTTTCATAGCCGATCTTAGCTTTTGATCCTCTTTTCCTTCACCAATTTTTGGTCCTACTGTGTGAATAACTGCCTTGCAGGACAATGTTCCTGATCCTGTTATAACAGCGTTACCAACTGGGACAACACCTATTTTGTCACTATCCTCTTGGATTATTTTTCCTCCTTTTCTTACAATGGCAGCGGCAACTCCTCCTACATGTCTTAAATAAGAGTTTGCAGCATTTACTATTACATCTACGTTTCTTTCTGTAATATCGCCTCTAACTAGTCTAATTATTTTTCCCTTAATTGAAATTTGACTTATTATTTCTTTCAAATATTTTTAACCACCCGTACTTATTTGGACGATTTATCTATTTATTCTTATATTTTGCAAATTACATATAATGGTAACAAACCTAGTTTAAGGGCTAAAGCAGGCTACTATTTGACAAACTCTAATTAACTTGTTACTATAACTTGATCCTATAGTTTATTTGTTATCTTTGATTTTAAGAACTTTAATGTTGAATTGTTCAATTCCCTAAAATGTATTATAAAATGACTTACTCCCAAGTCGATATATTCACTCAAACCTTTAATTATCTTTTCAGGAGTTCCTATCAAAATACCACCTGCGAGTTTGTCTAGATATTGTTTGATTGTTTAATCCTTTCCTTTGTATTTCGATAGTTTTTCACTAATATTCTCTTCTGATTGACTTATTATGCAAGGTAACGCTATAGAATATTGAATTTCTTTATGATCTCTTCCAATATTATTACAATGCTCTTTTAATATAGTACTCTTTTTTTTCAGTTTATCAGGAGTACCAAACAAAAGGTTGTACTTATCAGCATTTTTTGCTACAACCTTTAGTAGATACCTCTCACTGGAACCACCAATCATTATCGTGGGGTGAGGTTTTTGAATTGGTTTTGGATTGCATATCGCATCTTTAATTTTATAATAACGGCCTTCAAACGAAGCTAAGGATATAATATAGAATAGAAGATTAAATTATTGATATCGATAAAGAAAGGAAAAAGAGTTTACTTCGAAGACAAGATATATGATGAAAAAGAGTCATTAAGGTCATGTGAGATAACTTTATCGCATTTGTACTTGGCTTCGGTTTCGTTATTACCAGTGACTTGCTTGTCGTAGTTCACACAATCCGCTTCGCTTGCCCAGCCTTGGGAATGCCATGCATCCACTGACTGCGATTGTGTTACGGTCCATATTAATCCAGTTGCTGTAATTATGGCAATCATGGCCAATATTGTGATCCAGAATTCCATAGTTGCTCATAGTATTGTCAAATTATAAATAGTTAATTCTGATGGTAGTTTAAAGAAAGACAGCACAAGCTAAAGAATATTAACTTGATAAACAATAAACTTCTTATGATGATTTGTTAGATGCATTAAGATTAAGTCTAAAAGGTTATAATTTTGAATAAATTACACACTCCATAGTTTCTTACTGTAAATGTATTTATGTGTCATAATTCCACAATAGCAAGAAGACTCATATGCTAAATTTACTGGAATTTCTCTACTGCTTACAAACGAAATAATTTGACTGCAATCAGGACATTTAAAATAATGCTTATGTTTTGTCATTTTCCTTTAATTTTTTGTCCACGGTAATTATTGAACTTTGTTATATATTGTTACCAATATGCTATATAACTAGCATAAGAGAAACCACAAAGATAATGAAAATAAATTAGATTATAGATTTTAGAAAGTCCATAAATTGATATTTCTTAACACTTTCTTCTATTCAAAACTTTTAGGACATTCAACCAAAGGCAATATATAATTTGGTGGCCCCCAGTCTTACAACGTCTAAACACTCGACTGGTGGGAAATTGGTTGTTTCTTGCTCATTACCCAATCAAGTTAACTCCTCCCATCAGTCGTTAATATTTATTTCGTTATTGATATAATTATTATAAAAATATTTTGTAATTTCAGAAGGTAACATTAAGAGTATCTTAATTTGCTCGTTGAGATATAGTAACGGTATTACTTCATACATTCACGGGATCCGATCTTCCCTTTATGAGATTAATTGAGGTCTAAAAGGTTATACTATTAATTAAATTGTATTGAGTTTGAACCAATTTATAATTTGTTGGAGATAATATGATAACGCAACCATTCAATAGGACTGGTGGGTCATTGGTTGTTTGTGTCTTGTTCATTTCCACCAGTTCTATTCATATATTTTGTTGTGTATACTTAATTCAACTGTCAAACATCGTTCTACTGGTGGGATTATCCGTCATGGGGGTTCACTGGTCCCACCAGTAAATTGTTTAATTGAATAAGATCTATTACTACGATTCAGTTCAGTCCAGAAAGCAATCTGACATTTGGTGGGAGACGCCTTAACAGGTCAAAACATAGTTCTCCCACCAATTTGAATAATAATTCTATTTCGTAGTGCTGATAATTAAATTTACTTTACTTGCGCTGGTTATAATATAAAATGAATTAAACCCATTTATCCTATTTTGACCATAGTTATTCAATGAAAATTGAGTCAGTGTGTGACTATTGTAAGCAAGAGACTAACTCACTTTTTGGTTTGTTTGATATGATGCTTTGCTCTAACTGTTATGCTAGACTTGTAAATTCCCTTAAATTTGCAATGAGGGCTTAAGAAATTAGATCTTAGATCCATAAGACTAAAACAGCAATCTTTACTATCGCTATTATTACCATAGTTATTACCAGCTTTGTTGTGATTATCTCTTTTTGTTCTTGTTGTTGTTTCTTTATTGGTAAGTGAAATGGTACTATCTGTGCAATCGATCTACCTAGTTTGAAAATATTATTTTTATTCTTACTCATTTATTTTGTCTACTCCCATCAGGTAACTGTTATCCTGAAACCGCAATTTGATTGGTTATTTGACATCATTTAACTGGTATTTTTTGCCAAATCTGGAATATTTATCTCAATCATCGTTTATAATATTACTACATGGACGCGCCAATATCGTATGCCATCGTGATTGGTTTCTTTATTGGGCTTGTTGTAATCTTGTTTTCAGCAAGAGCCAAGCGGGTTGCAGGTAAGAAGAAGGAAACGCCCACAGGAAGTGCAGAAGAAATCAAGCATTCAACTGCCTAAAAATAAATGACTTACTCTCCCCTAAAGGAGACACCTTTCTATCCTAGGATATGCAAGTGGTCATTTTACTTGTTGCTCCCTTTCTATGTAAGTCGCTAATTCTTGCTTTGTGTGAGTAGATGCGTAAACATTGTATATTTATCGTATTCATCACTCGGTAACTGCTTGTTACAAATCATTTGCCGTTCTCTTTTGGTGCTAATGGGATCTTATTGTCAATTGCTACCTTCTTGGGCTCCAAATTTTAGAAAAAATTGGTAAAATGAAAAAGATGTTAGAACAATTGAAGAAAAAAATTTTTGTCTCATCGTCCAGAACTATGTTAATCATTTCTTATATGGTTTGGTGATGAATATTATCAAACCCGAACACTGCAACTGGTGGGGCTCGATTGGTTCTTGTTCAGGTAACAACGGGCTTGGTAGCCTCCGAACCATCAGTTGCTGTATTGTCAGGGTTAGTGCAATACTTGCCAGCGATATAATTGTCCACTTTTCAAAGTCATAGCATAAACTCATTTTATTTATCCTCACTCACGGGCATAGTCATATTCATAGGCATATTATGACAAACTACCGTGCCATTAGCATAATGTTCATGGCAATACTCGGTTTGATTGTAACCATAAAGGTAGTCATTTATAGTAAACTGCATTAGGGTGATAATTGCTATTATTATTAACGCTTTAAGAACACACATCGCTTAAACCCACACTCCTGACAAACATTGAATCCCTCTAGCATTCACCTTATTAAACAATGCTTACGCTTCAAACACTGATCATAGAATATTTATCAACCACATCTGTTTGCATAGTGAAGTAAGAATTCTAGACTGGATCTTGTACCAAGTTTGCATTAATGAAAAGTAGATTTGCATTTGAGATTTAACTTAGGTAAGGCAGGTTCTTATATTTAGTTGCAGATCTTTGAGTACTCTTCTATCACACAAATGGACGGCCGGTGGGATTGTTGGGCTTGAATTCAGTCCCACTGGTATTTTACTAAAATTATTTTTATCGTAGTTTTTCGAATTTGTTTTCTGAGGCTTCGATTTCTATACGAATTACAAATTGAATTTTATCTTGAAAAATTCGATTTAATCTGAATCAAACTAAACAGGATATCATAATTTGCTGTAAGTCTTGGTTTACTTCACTGTCAACACTGGACAATGCGCATGTCTCACAACATCTGAGGCAACGCTACCAAGCATTATACTTTTAAGTTTGGACCTACCTCTGGTCCTGATTATGATTAATTCAATATGGTTATTTTTGGCATAGCTTACAATAGCATCAGCGATTCTAATTGAAGCGATAATTTCTGTTTTGATTCGTGTGGTTTTTGCCTTACTGCTGTCTTTTTGTATTTTTTCTGATACTTTAACAAGATATGACTGTGCATCCTTTTTCAATTGGACTATGTGACTTGGAAGATTTATAGTTTGTAAATTAGCGTTACCTCGAACGATATACAGAATAACCAGTCTTGCATCATAATCTTGGGCTACCTTCAATGCATAATTTAGTGCTACCTCTGCAAACTTCCTTGGTTCATATATGGCTACAAGTATTTTAGAGAATGTTCTCCCTTCAATTACTTTAAACACTGCTAACTCTACTAATTCTAGTGAGTAGTTTCTAAAAAGTCATTCTGCGAGTAATTTTAGTAACAAGAACTAAATAGCATATAAACAGTATAGATAAGAGTTACTTTAACACGTTGATTAACCATCGCTAACCAAATTGTTAACAATTCGGTTCCAGAGCCTCATCGAAGTATTGAAATAGTCTCTTTTTATCATACTACGAAGAATTGCTAGCTGCAACTGCGTGTATTTAATCAAATGTTAGAGAGTCCCTTAGCATGCTGTTTAGCCCTCTTCGATCTTCATCAGTTAAATCAACTTTTTTCTGTTTAATCTTTTTTAATAACTTTTCGGCTTTGTCTTGACCCAAAATCTCTTTCAACTTTTCTCTTGAATTTATATCGTCCCAAGATTCAAAAAGCTTAATCACACTGTCTTTAGTATCAGGACTAAGATCCTTAATCGCATCCTCTGTGAGCTTCCTGTAACCCTTACGCAAATCCTTTGGCCTAAATACAGCTCCCATCATCTTACAATATGTATCTGTCAATATTAAACATATTTTGCAAACTCTCTCGTGATACATTTAAGCTTGTGGCAATCCATGATTTTAACGATTCGGGGTCTTCTGCAATGATCGATAAATGACAATTCTCAGCCAATTATGGACCTAGTTGTTTTAGGTAATCAATTAATCATTTATCTGTAATTTTCTGACCCCAATTTTATGAACTATGTAAAAATCATTAGCCATCTGAATGATATCTCCAGAGGCTATCTTGTTATGACTTCTTTTTCTTCTCACTGTTATTCCAAATGGATTTTTTTCATCCTCAATAAATTTGAGCCAAATCTTACCTACATTAAGAATATTCTTAAATTCGCACTCCCAAACTAAATCATAGATAGTATCTAGTGCCTGTCTACTCAATCTACTCTTGTTTAAGATATAGGATTGAATATCAGGTTCCTTGCAGAAATATACTCTAACTTTCATGCATCCATGACGTTACGTTCTAATGTCAAATAACCTCATTGGATTAACGCTTTTCTTCTTAGGGATTGTATTTACTAGGACCGTTTTAGGTAAATGACTTGCGTGATTATCAATTTGGTTGAGCAAACCGATCTTTGATTCCGAATTGGAATTTACATCTATTTATATTTAAATTAAATACTGTAGTAAATTGAGCTATGGCAAAATTCGTTGAAATGGATCAATGGGTAACTCTTAATGATCAGATGGAAAGCCAAGTAATCGGACTGGTAATATTAATAAATAAATTCAATGTAAAGTCTGATGAAGTGGAACAGTTTTTAATCATTCATCAGACCTATCTCTGATACGCTTCCAATCGCCCTTCTCATGACGTGCGCCTGTTGAGCTTGCACTGCCAGTATAGTCACCCATTACTTCTAGAACATAGTCAATGTCGTTTAATTTTTTAAGAATTTCCAGTGTCAAACGATGGGTTGAAACGTAGTGAGTACCGTTGTCGTATATGGAAGGAACAGTTCCAGTAGTTTCCAATATGTGCTCCTTGGATTTTTCAGGATTCGTTCCTTCTTTGGTGAAAACTTCCACAGTATAGATAGGTGCATTCTCCTTAGGATTCAATACAAGTCGTATAATCAGATCATAGACAAAAGCAGGGTCTACTTTAGGAAACAAATCGCGATATGCCTCTCCCAATTGTTGAGTCCGCACCTTGAGTTCGTCTAGCTTACTTGTCTGAGCTTTGCCTTCACTCATACTACGAACTTACCTCCTTGCCGCTTGCATTAGTCATAAGATTGAGAGCTACTCCTAGGATATAAACAGTTTTCTGAATTGCTGTCAATGTTATCGGCGGATGTAGCATTCTTTCTCAAGATTAAGTCTGAATACGACGTTTAGAGATCCACTTTGATAGTTTGGCAATTGCAACTTACAATCATTATTATTATGGGACGGATATCATAGAAGAGATTCCTTCCCGAAATGGACAGCTTACCAATTAAATCCTTGGCTCTTAAATTGGCAGTTATTAGACCACATGTATCCGGGACGCTAGCGATTCTAAACTAGGTTCTTGTATAGAGAACGATTTCTATGCTTTAACTTATTCCTGTTAACCTAGACGAATCATTTAACCTATTGGACTACTAGATAGCTATCTATCCATAAATTACTAATTATCGAAGAGATACAAGCGAATGGCCTAGGTAAACCTTATATTTAAAAACATCACAGTTCATTACTAGAAACTAAATGACTAGCAATAATTCCCATAATTGGAAACTTGAAGGAGATTATTTTGAAGGTTGTAATTGTGATTCAATATGCCCTTGTATTTTTTTACTAGACCCTGATAAAGGATACTGTAACCTTACTGTAGCTTGGCATATAGAAAAAGGACACTATGATAGTATCCCGCTAGATGGGTTAAATACAGTAGCCGTTTTTGTGGCTCCTGGAAATATGTTCACTGGTCCTAAAATGAAGGTAGTATTTTACCTCGATAAAAGTGCAAACCAAGAGCAAATTGATGCTTTATCAAATATATTTTCAGGCCAATCGGGAGGTTTTTTTGCTGTAGCGGCGAAGTTAATCGGAGAAATGGTTGGAATAAAATCTGCTCCGATAACTTTTGGAATGGAAGGAAAGCGTCGTTGGCTGCGAATCCCAGAATATCTAACTTTAGAGATAGAGGCCATGAAGGGAAATGATCCTAACAAAGATAGTTTAATTGTAAATCCTTCCTTTGGCATGGTGCAAGGACACGATCCTATAATAGCGCACTCTGCAAAATATTCCTATAATGACCATGGACTTCAATGGGATACTACCGGTAAGAATGGCTTCTATTCTAGGTTTAAATATGAGCCGTAAAATTTTTACTGAATTGAGTCAGCCGGAGGAATTAAAATGAGATTCTTTATTTTTATCATTTTGGTATCGTATGAATAAACCACAAAAAATAATTATAGGCTCGCTTCTTTTCACTGCGGCATTGTCTTGGTATTTTTCAACAATGCAACCTGACATGATGAACATTATGATTGGTTACAATCCATCTTTAATCTCACTGTTTATTGCAAGCTGGACTGCAGGAATGGCTGCAATGATGTTTCCGGCTATAATACCAATGGTCGTGCTTTATAATAAACTGATTACTAATAAGCAGTCAGAGTTATTCGCAGTAACGATACATACAAGATTCTTGCATACTTTTAACATCGTACTCTTTGTTGGAATATATCTCATAATTTGGGCGCTAACAGGTCTAGGTTTACTACTAGGGTGGTCTGTTCCTATGAATTTTCTTATGAACAACCACTCAAATAATGATGTGGCAATAATATTTGGAAGCATTCTGATTATATCTGGTATCTATCAGTTTACTCCCATAAAGAACAAATGCATTGCATATTGCGAATCTCCACTCAGTTTTTTTATGAAGAGATGGAAAAGTGGGACAGCAGGTGCAATTAGCATGGGGGCATATCACGGACTTTATTGCCTTGGATGCTGTTGGCCCTATTTTCTAATTATGGTAGCATTGGGCTGGATGAGCCTTGTTTTAATGAGTTTGTTTGCGGCAATAATTTTTGGGGAAAAAATGTGGAAGAAAGGAATATGGGTTGCAAGGTGCTTTGGAATTGCCTTAATAATATTAGGCGTCTCTAGTATTCTGGGGTTAATCATTCCATACGATAGTATGATGTTTATGCATACTGAAAGTAATATTACAGATAATATGGGTATATCTCACAGTGAAAAAAATCATGGCCTTAATGAAAGCAAATCTGAAATCGGTAAAAAAGCTGATATGCCAAGGGGTATGAACATGTAAGTACTATTTCTTTCTGCCCATTATTTAGCAAGTTTCTACTAGAATGTCCATGTTATTACTCTAAGATTGGTTAACCTTTAATTTTTATCTTAATATAAACATTTAAATAATTAAATAATTACTTAATCATATGCACTTAGAATTAGACGAAGAAAATAATAAATTAATTTTAACTCATACCGACTTTACGCAAATAGATAGCCAAGAGTATATCGGTCATAACGAAGGACGTGGGTCTTGGTTTTTTACAAGACTTCTAATCTTCATGAATAATGGGATGTTAGGTAAATGAGAAACTTGGACAATCATCGAATTGTTTCAAAAGATGAATGGTTAGCAGCTCGTAGCGCTTTACTCAAAAAGGAAAAAGAATTTACTTTATTACGGGATAAACTTGGTCAACAACAACGAGATATGCCTTGGGTTTTAGTCGACAAAAAATATCTCTTTGATGGACCAAATGGAAAACAAACGTTATCAGATCTTTTTGATGGAAGGAGTCAATTAATTGTATATCACTTTATGTATGATCCTAACTGGGACGCAGGATGTCCGTCTTGTTCTTTTTGGGCCGACAATTTTAATGGAATAGTTGTCCATTTGAATCAACGAGATGTTACCATGATAGCAGTTTCTAAAGCACCTTATAGCAAAATAGGGGAATACAAGAAGCGTATGGGTTGGAATTTTAAGTGGGTTTCTTCTTATGATAATGATTTCAATTTTGATTATCATGTATCGTTCACACCAGAAGAATTGAGCGAGAAAAAAGCTTTCTACAATTATAGTTTCCAAGATACACACAGTCCAGAGCGAGAGGGAGTTAGCGTGTTTTACAAGGATACTGCTGGCCATGTGTTCCATACTTATTCCGCTTATGCGCGTGGCATTGATGTATTGAATGTCGCATATCATTACCTCGACCTGGTACCCATGGGACGGGATGAAGACGGCCATGAATTCCCTCAATTTTGGGTACGACGGCATGATGAATATGGTAAGTAATTAGCACGATTAGGTCAATGATTGATATCCGATATTTTGTTATTGAAAAGTCTGCTAAACCAACTTAGATATATTCTGTCAATTTACTGATAGTTTAGATGTATGGGAATCAAAATAAGAAATCCAAATGGAAAATGGAATATGAAGACACGATTTACAAGATTTTTGACTGGAACAAAAATCTCGCAGCGTATTTCTTTCCGAATTACAATTTGGTAGAAACTGGAGAGAACGAAGATGAAATTATTGAAAAACTGAACCAGTCACATCAAAATGTTAGAGGAGGGAATATTCTCCTTCCTCTGATAAAATTGAATCTACTTGATAAGGAAGAAAGAATAGACCTGGATTATACTATTGTCGCACTGGAACAAAATCTCCAACGAACCAAAGTATGGAGGGAATGGTTAGAACAGAATGATAGAAAATTTGCGATAGCTGGAAATGCCGTATTTACTTCTCGGGAGGACAGGGAAATGCTTTCAATTGCTCTTGTAATCGACTCAAACATAATACTTGGAGAAAAAGAAGCGCTTGTTGCACTAACGCCCTTATTGGATGAACTACATGAAGCCACTCTATTGTAGAAAAAATTTATTCTACTTACAGGTAACCAAGTATTATTTTATAAATTTAAAGCTAGAATATCTGGTATAAGAGTAAACTAGGGACTTCAACTTCTGAAAAGTGGATCCGAAGGATATTCCAGAATGCTTTATTGCAATATTATACGGTTCGTGTGTATTAGCGGTCTGCATGTAGCAGGTTTCTATTACCTATTATTAGCTGTTTGCTCTCGATAACTAGACTAAAGTTATTTGCGACATGTAGTTTGTCATTCAAATTTGATGTAATTTTTAGACCTTTTTGACATTACACAAATAAAATGTACCAGTGTTAAGCTATTACTAATTCCAAATTCTATTTTAGTTTAAGACAAGCAAATTCATTATTATTCATCTTCTAGGAGAATGAATTAGCTAAATTAAAATATTATATCGTAACATCAGATTACAAGAGCCATAGTAAGGTAAGAGTAATTGAAGGAGAATAATGACTCTGATAATGGTGCAAGTAATAATGGAGATAGTTATAAAGATCCTCATGATGATAAAAACGACAGAGTAAAGTGTGAAACACTAGAGGATGGAACAGAAGCTTTTATGAAATGGATGAATTCAACAGATAAAAAATCACTTTCTTCGGCTAATCCCATTGTCTTGATTAAGTTCATTAACGATAAACATACAATAGTATATGACACCATTATGTTCCAGGAAGTTGATGTAGAATTAACCGATGGCATACCGTTTTGTAACTTTTGTAAATCTGATGATTGCGCTCATGTAGGATTTGCAATATGCATAGAGCAATTGTATGGTCATCGACGAGGAGAAAAAGAAGAGACCGTTGATAAGATGATCGATTACTAAGATCAATTTTGATAGGTCATCTTACCTGAGTATTACTTTTCATTCCTTCGGAGCTCTTTTAAAGCGAAATGAAAATTTTCCTTCTTTGGCAGTAGAGAGATTGTTTGCAAATTTCCATCCCCACTTAATTATATATGGTGTTAGAAACGTAGTAATTATTGTCATAGTTCCTATCATAGGTAATAAAAACGAGCTAGCGCCACCAATGTCTGTTCCTCCCTTGGCCACAACCAGCGCAAGCTCCCCACCAGAAGAAGACAATCCAAAGCCTGCCCTTAATGCAGTCAGGTTGTTATAGCCTTGAGATTTTGAAGACAGGAATACTGTGAAAAACTTTGCAATTAACGATACTGCAATAAGTATCATAGCAGGAATTATAAACGAAGGTATCTGAGTAATGTCCATTAGTGCACCGACGGAGATAAAAAATAGGGCTCCAAACATATCCTTGATAGGACTTGTAAGGACTTTTGTAACCGAATGCACTTTTGATTCTGCAATCAATACACCTGCAAAAAATGCACCCGTAGCCACAGTTATACCAATTTCATATGCAATAAATGATAGTCCAAACGCTACACCAAGAATCGATACTATTAACACATCATGATGATTTGTTGCCCCGACATAGTTAACAAATTTTGGTATTATTTTTGAACCCAACACTAATACTCCACCAATGAAAGCGAGAACGGTTCCAATAGATATAGCTAGGTCTGCTACAGATATTACCCCAGTAGAAGATACAGACTGCAATATTGCTAACATAGAGATGATGATAATGTCTTCAATCACAGCTACACCTAGAATTATGTAAGAAGCTTCTTCTTTTATCATGCCAAGTTCTTCTAGAATTCTCATGACAATAACTGTGCTCGTTACCGAAATTGCGAGTGCCAGAAAAAGACTGTTAGAAAGTGTGTAATTCAGACTTTGACAAACTATGAATCCTATTGCAAAAGTTCCCAATGCTTCTGAAAAAGCAATTACAAATGCTTTTTTGCCTATTTTTTTTAGCTTTTCAATGGGAAATTCCAATCCTACGACAAACAAAAGTAAGACTACCCCTATCTCGGCAAATAGATTCAGAATATCTGGGTTTAATACTAAACTAAAAGGAGGTGTATATGGACCAATTATCATTCCTGCGACAATGTAACCTATTACCATTGGCTGCTTGAGTTTGTAAGATAACAACGCCATAATCGATGCAACGATCATGACAACGGCTAAATCCTCTAAAATCGATCCAATTTCAATAACCATAGTTTAAAATAAATAAATTACTTTTATAAATGTGAATAAAGTATAACTTTTTCTGAATCGGGCCAAGTCACATTCCTAAACAATCACACATTATGAAAATCTGAGAATAGAGCGTGGCAGTTAGTGTTTATGATTAGATTAGTGTTAGATCTAATTATTATAATTTTGGTCTAAATAAAGGACCAACATTGGTTTGGACTACTACTTTCAATCAATTTATCATTTTTTTGATTCACACAACTTCTGCTTTTGCGAAGCGGTCTCCAATACTGGTAATTCTAATGTTTGTTTTCTGTCCGGCTTTTGCACCTTGAACAAAGATTACAAATCCTTGGATTCTAGCAATTCCATCGCCCCTTTTGCTTATTTCTGATATCTCAACTTCGTATTCTTTTCCCATCTCTACTGGTTTTGGACTTGAACCATACGTTCCTCCTCGACTTCCGCCTCCACTATAACCATTTCTTCCACTGTAACTCATTACTAAGATAGGATTGGTTCATCCCGTAATATGAATGAACATGATTATTGTAAAAATGCCAATATAAAATAAGCAACTTTACGACGCATTTCCTTAATAAGATTAGAATAAAGTTGACACAGCTATCTTTAGCATTTGAATTCAATAATAAGCTCCTACTTGCAATCAAGGCTAGAAAGAAGCCATAAATTCATGCCGATCAGCACGTATGCATTATAAATAATCCGTGATTTTATCATTTTCACTTTCTAGGATACGTGTTGCAATTTGTTTCCTGAATGTCATTACTCCCTTGATGCTAGAAAACTGATTTAGGAATTCAATCTCCTCTTTTAAGAATCCCGGATTGGAATTGTATAGTTCGTTAAATACCACTTTTTGATTTATTCTCTCTAAAGTCTGGAGTCTGGTATATATCCTGTCAATACCTACTACAATACCATTATCTATCATTGTATTGGTAAGCCTTCTTTTGGATAAATTGAACATTCCTGTATGTATGTCTCTGTCAAATACTGACAGAACATTAAAGTGGTCTTTTGTACCACTATACCCTATTATAGTTGCAGGTAGCAAACGCAAGAATTTAAGCGAAGCTCTATTGATGTGCTTTCTATCCAGAACAACTATAGATCTTCCAAAGGTAAGTATTCCATTCATTATCTGATCCGGTAAACGTCCATCTAAAACATCACAATTGGACTTGAGCTCTATGGGATAGAATGAAATAGCGTCTATTCTACATTTTTCAGTCCTGGCAACCTCAGTTAGTTGACCTAACCTCATGAGGATTTCATAATAAGCTTCCTTTTGTTCTGAATTCTGGTATGTTTTACTATCTTTGGTTCTCTGCAAGATGGCAATTACCAAATCAAAATGACCAAAGTACCCTTCACTTTTGATCCTGATTTCACTGTCGGGTTTTGTAAATGGTAAATTTCCGTTTTTACTATCTAAAATATGTCCTGATTCTATAGAACTAACAAATAGGTCTTTTAATTCCGATTCATTCATACATTGTTACAATTTGTCAGGGGTCAATAAATATGGGATTAGACAATATTATTTTGTAGCTGAATCATTACTTTTTGAGTTATTTGACTATTATTTCCTTACTATGCCGAAAACTATTGGAGAATTATTTTTTTAAGAGCTAGTCGGGATAAATTGCCTTTCTGTAGCAGGGTTCTAATACCTTGGTAATTAGACTTTCATCCGTATTAACAAATAGAAAAAAAGTTCTGATTATATTCTGAAAAAGTTCATGTGTTAAGAAAAGGCTTATACTTTGAAACGAGATCTGATAAAGGAAAACTCTTTCCACCAACTATCTTTAATTTGACAGACATATTATTTTTCTTTATATCTATAATATTATAGGTGTTTTGAAAGAATCCTCTAAATCTAGAGGAACTGGCGGTACCTGCATATGCAATCTGCAGTGATCCAAGATTCCACACCCATGGGCGATGTTTATGACCGCATAGAACTAGATCAACATGGGAATCCAAGCATACCCTCAGAGTGTCTCCCGCATCTAAAATTATTATCTTATCAGTACCAGTATCGGGGATCCCAATCAGATGGTGATGCATAGCGATAATAATTTTCTTTTGTTGTCCTTCAAACTTCTCGATAGCCTTCTCCATCCACAAAAGTTGTCTATATCCAACCTCCCCTTCATCCCTATCTGGTCTCGCAGTGTGAAGGGTCATTAGAACTACGTCCCCCATATCGTAGATTTGGCTCGTTGGAAAGAATTTCTTGAACAATAAATATCCTGTGTGTCTGTAATCGTGATTGCCTGGGAGGACAATTAGTTCCCTACAATTGAGACGTTGTAATTCTGTTCTTGCTAGTTCGAATTGGGGGAGTATTCCTTCATCTGTTATATCGCCCGTTACTATGATGGCATCGGGTTTCATACCATTTACTTCTTGAACTATTTTATCAAATACCAATGCGTCATACAGGCTGCCTATGTGGATATCGGAAATTTGAACTAAAACTGTCAAGTGTACAAAATTTGGTTCAAACGATATATTAAGGATATACTCACCAAGCACAGTCGAATCGAGAAAAAGTGATAGATCTTGCAAAAAATTCTTGAACTTGAAAAGTGATCTTTATCAATTTGGATTACACGATATGTGATAATAGTAAATGGAAGCTCCTCAAAAGAGTTACCTATGATTATCGATATTCCTTTTAATTAAATGAGATGATTCTAATAATTTTATTTGATATAAATAAGAGGAAACGTTATTTTATGAGCTTGTCAGGATTAATTGCTTTCTTGTAGCAGCATTCTACTACCTTAGTATTACGCTCTGTAACTACATTAGCTCTACAGGATATCTTTATAGAGCGGTAAGGATTTATTTTAAAATCCAAGTGGACCTTTATTACTTTGTATAATATTCTCTTCTTATCAATATTCTAATCAGTTTTCTTAAGATTATATTGATCAATCGTTGTGTCGGGTCCATAATTATCCTTAGAATTATTAAATGAATGTTAAATTTGAAGATGACGGAACTTTGTTTTAATTACACTAAAATCCTAATTTACAAGACACTATCTTCAGATTCCTGACACCACAAGTTTCTACCTTTTTCATTTTGTTTGGATTTGAAACACGAACCGTGAATCGTTCTGGTTTCCTTGGTGATGATGATGCTTGACAGATCCATTGTGTCATCAGTGTAACTAATTTATTATTTGTTGATCAAAATTAAATGGGACTAAATTACCTTGAAAAATGATGGATTTGTAAAAGTTGCAAAAACATGCGATATCCCAGTTTCAAAAATGAAAGAAGTTCAAGTTAATGGTCAAAATATTTGCCTAGCTAATATAAATGGAAAATACTTTGCTATCAATAACATTTGTAGTCATGAAGGAGGACCCCTTGCTGATGGCAGACTTGAAGGATACGAAGTAGAGTGTCCATGGCATCAGTCTAAATTTGATATGAGAACTGGACAGGTTAGGGTCCCTCCTGCAGTTGAACCCCAGGTAACCTATCAAGTTAAGGTAGAAGGTGAGAATGTACTGATTAATGTCGGCCCGGTGACAACAGAAGTTAAAACAGAAGCTAAACAGCTCAAATCCTCAAATTACAAATTGATACTCAAAGAAAGACAAGTATTAGAGGGTACTGATATATTGTCTTTGAAATTTACCAAGCAAGCGGAAGTCAATAATGGAATTTTCGACTATGTAGCTGGACAGTTCGCGTTCTTTGATATTGGAAAGGTCTATGATGACCCAAAAGGTCCGATTCGACACTTTACTCTTGCCTCGTCACCTACAGAAGAGTTTATTCTCATCAGTACAAGGATCAGAGATAGTCCCTATAAAAAGAAACTGGATTCGTTACAAATTGGAACAGCTGTCAAAGTGCGTGGACCACAAGGAAAATTTACTCTTCACGAAGACCATTCAAATCCTGCCATATTTCTTTCTGGAGGAATAGGCGTTACTCCTTTTAGGAGCATGATAAAATATGCCACAGACAAGAAATTACATACAAGAATCATAATGTTAGATTCAAACAGAAGTCGGCAAAATATATTGTTCAAAAATGACTTTGACAAATGCGCAGATACAAATAAGAGTCTTAAAATCGTTTATACCATTACCGAAGAACAAAAAGAACAAAATAAAAACGGAGACGATGAGTGGAAGGGAGAAAAGGGAAGGATAGACATTGCCATGCTAAAAAGGTATCTGAATTCTGATGAAATAGAGAAAGGTATTTTCTATATATGCGGTCCGCCAGTTATGGTAAAAGCTATGCAGGATATACTCGAGGTGGACCTTCAGATTCCAGCTAAGCGAATAAAAATAGAAGAATTTACAGGATATTAACAAACTGGCTAAGTACCTTGCATCGTTTCAAGTGGGAGTTCCTTATCATGTATGATCATATATAATGCCCTAACAATATTATGAAAAGATTTGTAACATCTTAATCAGGTTAAGGTTAGATATTTTAAGAACAATAAATTATAAAAAAGATTAAGTATTTTTTACCTAAACTGTATTAAATTACTATTGATTATCTTCAGTATGAAAAGTGGGATGTATTGCCAGACTTGTGAAAACAATACGAGGGTTTTGTATGAGTTCAAAAAAAGGATGTTTTGTAAGGAATGTCTTGAACTAATCATTTCCACTCGAGTTGCTTCTGGGGTTTAATTGCAATTTAGTTAAGATAGTTGCGCTACAACAACAATGAATATGCAAGTATGCAAATTAGTTGTTCTCACGTAATAGCCATAATATTAGGAATAGTGTACGTTACCTTTTTCACATATAGCAAATGCATATGCTGCACGATTTGAGCCTGTGCTACATTCAATAATATACCATCATTGACAGAGGTATCCAAGACGGGCACATTGCAAGGAATATTGTGTAAATTTTGATTTTGACATACCAGAAGATATAGCAACCAAAAAATGCAAGATAGTTGTTGATATGGTTTTTGATGAAGCAGAATGGATATTTATCAACCCAGTTAGGATATTAAACTAAAAAATACAAAATTATGGAAGATTTTCCAAACCCACATCTCTAATTGTAATGGAGCCAGAACCATTATTTCTTATCCAAAAGTATGACTTTGCCTCATACAGGTTTCTATCTACCATCCACGGTTCGGGCGAATTATCGAAAATGTCCATTACTTTGTGAAGACCATTTCCATCCATATAGTCAATCTCTCCTATTTGATGCACATTTCCACCCTCATCTTTAACTGAGTGCCGTAACTTTACTGCTCTCTCATTTTGTATTTTTATTGGAACTGTACCTGACCTGTGCTGGTCATGACAGTTATGTGTGGATTCTCTCTTTGAATTCCATCCGTTTTCGTTTACGGCAAATCCATATCCGCCAAATCTATTACCATCAAGTGGACTACCTCCTCTACATGTCATACCAGGTTCGTTATGCCTTGATCTCATTTTCAACGAACAGTTGTCTTTGGTACCTGCGAAATGTGGTATCAATGTAACAGTAAGTATAGCGTTATAATTATTATAGTGACAATAAATCCTTCTCTTATCTCCAGTAATCGTACAATTACCGTTACCGTCTATCACACATGGAATGTTACCATTAGCACGTACTTCGACCTTATCATCATCAGGATCAAACCCTCTGAAAATTCTGTTATGACCGTTACTCCACGTTGTAGATATGTTGAACACTGCCATTAAAGTAATATCTTTTATCGCATATATTAGTTTGATAGTGTTTTCATTTCCTGGACGTTTGAGAACATATTCACATCCTTCAGGATACGGCTGAATATTTAATCAGAACACTAGATTCTAATTAAACCAGTTTCGTGATTAGAACTTGAACCGCATAGAAACTTTTTTAAGTTTATAGATTTTGCAGAAATTGAAGGATACATAGATTAGCAAAACTTAAGAATATTGGGAATGAAGTGTTAGGGAAATGATGAAAAACATTTTTTTATCAAATAGAGGTGTCTGTCTGACATTAGTTCTGTCAATTATGCTTGCGTACTCTGGCCTCTCACACGCCACAGCTGAGTCGGGAATTGGAAAAGACGTATTCAAGGTCATTGTAACATTGTATGGAATATCAAACTCAACAAAAGACATTGTCACATTGGTTAGTGTAGGGGACCAGCTGAAGGTAAAATTGTTCAATGCAGAAAATCCTGAATCGCAAGGACTCAACAAAACAAGTTATACAATGACATTCCCAAATTTAGCTGTTAATGATGGAGAACCTTACAAAGTATGTGTTATGAGTACAGATAATTTTAAGCTCAAGTGCGAAAATGGTAAAAATTCTCCCCTAGAGAGGCCAGAATTCGTAGACATTAACATGGCTGGAGAGAGCTCTGCAAAAGGCTAATCCATTTTTTGCTTAAAATTTTTCTCTTTTTTTTTATGGAATCTGAATCACAACTTGTTTATATTAAAGATAATCCTTGGGGAACAAACTAATCCTCTAGGAGGAATAAAAATATTATTCTATCAACGAACAAATAATATACAGTTGACAGGTCTGAAGCCGTTGGGATTAGAAACCTGCATGTACTAGGGTTCCACTAACTTGGTATTTAGCTTTTCTCATAATGTTTATGAGGAGAGCGCAATTATTCCGGTTAATTGAAATCATATTTAGTTTATTTTACAATAATTTTGATGTTCACTACGTCTGCACTATATTTTGTAGTTGCAATATTTGGCGAGAGAATTGAAACTGGTGAAGCTCATTTAGTGCTCTTTGTTGAAGGACAAGAGGACGAAACTGCTGAACCAGCTCACAATGAGGATCAAGAGAAAGCACAGAATCAAACACACAATGAATCTGGTGAATCACCAGAGCAACGTCAGGAAGAAGGACAGACAGAACAACATGTTATTGAAAAAGCTCCTAGTCAGTCTGAAGTTAACGAGTCCAAACATACCTAAGAAATTGGAACAGAAGAAGCTTCACATAATGAATCAGCTTCTGAAACTCAACGAAAGAACTTGGATTTTCCATTCTCAATAGGTGCAGGAGTTGGATATGCTGTAATAGGGCTTTGGTTGATATTCGATAAAAGTAACAGCAAAAAGCCATGCTTAATAGCTCTAGTGGGCTCCATAATAATATTAGGAATGTATCTCTTTTCCAGAACTGTTGGTATTTTTAGTCTGGGTATAGAACCATTCGGAATATTGGACCGTATTGTTGCAGTCCTGCAAGGTGCAATAATTGCTGACTCATCATATATACTATTCACGAAGGCGTCCAGAATTAAGGAATGATTATTGGTTAATCACAAAATATTTTAGAATAAGATACTAGTATCGATAACATTATTTTATGAGCCCATAGAGATTCGAACCTTGCATGTACTAGGGTTCTACTAACTTGGTATTTTAGTCTTATTTAATTTTATTTCTTCATTTGTTCACAGATTTTTCTAACAAGTGACCGGTGACATAAGTGTTCGTCATCCTCAAAACATAACAAAGTGATATTTTTATTCAAACTTTCTTTTGCTAACTGTCTGCATAACTCCATGCACTTTTCACTATTTCTTATTTCATCACGAAATCTTTGGGAAAATGTGTACCAAGTTATTTTCCCATTCTTATACTGTTTGTGAAGAGCCCTTGAAGGTGATAGATCTATAAGCCATTTATCCCAATGGTCTTTTTGTTCTTCTTTCTTAATGTATCTGGGAACGTATCTAGTAATCAGTATTCTTGTGCCATCTTCTGGACCTCTTGATGACCTAATGGATTTTTTAGTTTTAATCATATATTTATTATCCAGAATGCTAAGGGATACTTATTATCCATTGCTCGTGGGGCGTTTTCAAACTCTGATTTTCTCAAGGGGTTTTACTTTGTCCAACCTCGATGAGATGGCCATCAGGGTCACGAATGTAAGCACGAATCTCGGAAGGATGATCTTTTGGTTCAGTCAAGAATTCTGCTCCTCTTTTTCGCCACTCACCGTAGCAGGACTGAATATCGGCCACACGAATATTCATGAAGCTGCTGACCACATTTGGATTATGGGGTCTTCGTAAAGTCAAAGTTGGTTTATCGTCTGTTGGGCCTCCACCTACGTTCAAAATAACCCAACTGTTTGCAATCTCGATAATCGTTGGTTCCCCTTCGCGAACGATTTTCCCTCCAAAAACACGATGATAAAAATCTGCGGATTGTTTAACATCAGCAATGTAAGAAAGTGCGTCAGGACAAATCCTTCTTTGGGAAGAATTTGATAATCTCCTTTTTTGGTTGTTGTCATGTCCCGTTACTTGAGAACCCGGAACGGTTAACTGAGAGCACTGAACCCATCGGGAACCATATTGTTAGCAATTCGGATCAACCAGTAGGATACAAGTGAAAATTTGATAGGAGCAGCTGTTGAAATTACATTCATCTTTACCTGAAATTCATATTGACACAAGTGCGTTAACTAATTTTATTAACCACAAAATGCTCATTAGATCGTGAGAGAATTTCTAGTTGCAATACTAGTTTCAACAATCCTAATC
>Ga0207428_10000858_pt1 | contig 34254 bp, 32 predicted proteins | sample RhiMethybrSRZTD1_FD_187600 | JGI IMG/M metagenome (GOLD analysis project Ga0207428, IMG submission 187600) | Populus rhizosphere microbial communities from Tennessee, USA - Rhizosphere MetaG P. TD hybrid SRZTD1 (SPAdes) (version 3) | ecosystem: Host-associated > Plants > Roots > Rhizosphere >...
GTGGTGGAGCAGCTTCTTGATCTGGCGCACCGATTCCTCGCCGCCAGCCGACGATCCGCTGATGCTTGGCACGTTCGCGACCTTTCGAACTGGATCGCGAGCATCCCTGGCGTACGCGCGATCGACATCGCCCACGTCAACGCCGCGACCCCCCTCGGCGCGATTGCGGGTGCGGCATCGATCCGGGTCCCGCTGGCACTGCTGACACCGGCTCAAGCGGCAACGGTCGAGGCCTTTGCGGCAGGTCCAGTGGTGATCACGCCATCGCGCGGCCTGGTACTGCTCGGCGCCGCCCGCCACCTATCCGAGCTCACCGCCGCAGGCCTGGTCGCCGATCTAGCCTCGCCTTGGTCGGCAATCTCTGCCTGCGTCGGGGCCCCCTTCTGTCACAGCGCGTTGATCAATACCCGGGCGTATGCGACAGCCCTCGCGCGCTCCGGATCGCGTTTGCCACGGACCCACATCAGCGGCTGCGAACGACGCTGCGGGGCGCCTACCGGCGATCACGTTGATCTTGTGGCGCCAACGACGCTCAGACTGGCCAGCCTGGTCGGGGAGGCCAGGTGACATCCGCGCCGGCCCGGCGCTATGACTACGTCACGGTGCCCGAGGAGATCTATCGGAAATCGTTTGCGACGATTCGATCGGAGGCTGATCTCTCCGGGATGCCAGAGGACATGCGTACGGTCGCGGTCAGGATGATCCATGCGTGCGGCGACGTCGATCTGGTCAGTGATCTCGCGTTCCATCCCCGACTGGTATCGGCTACCCGAACGGCGCTCGCGCAGCAGGCGACGATCTTCACCGACACCCAGATGTTAGCTGCGGGCATCACCCAGAGGCGGCTCCCGGCAGCCAACGATGTGCTGTGCCTGCTCGATGATTCCCGGGTGGCCGAACTGGCGAAGAGCTGGGGAACCACACGATCTGCGGCTGCAGTTTCACTGTGGGGCGAGCGCCTTGAGGATGCTGTCGTGGCGATCGGCAACGCGCCGACCGCGCTGTTCCATTTGCTGGAGTTGATCGCCGACGGTGCGCCACGCCCGGCGGCGATCATCGGGATTCCTGTCGGCTTCGTGGGATCTGCTGAGTCCAAGATCGCGCTGGCTGAGAACCCGTGGGACATTCCGTGGCTCGTCGTACATGGACGGCGCGGTGGGTCTGCCTTGTGCGCTGCGGCCGTCAATGCCTTGGCTCGGGAATCGGAGATCGCGTGACTGGCCACCTGTACGGCGTCGGTGTGGGTCCGGGCGATCCAGAGCTGATCACGCTCAAGGCAGCGAAGTTGATCAAGGACGCGGAAGTGATCGCGTACCACTCGGGCACCGTCGGCCGATCCATCGCTCGATCCATCGCCGACCCGCTGATCAGCGAGGACGTTATCGAGGAATTGCTGATCTACCCCGTTACGACGGGGCCGACTGATCATCCTCTCGGATACTACGGCGCCGTGGATGACTTCTACGACGAGTCTGCTGAGCGCTTGGGCAAGCATCTGGAGGCGGGCCGGGATGTAGTCGTGCTCGCCGAGGGTGATCCGCTGTTCTACAGCTCATACATGTACCTGCAGGACCGGCTGTCGCCACGCTTCCCGAGCGAGATCGTTCCTGGAGTCACCTCACTCAGCGCCGCGGCCACCGCGATGATGACACCGCTCGCGCGACACGAAGACATCCTGACCGTGCTACCCGGCACCCTGCCGGTACCCGAGTTGGCCCGCCGGCTCGCCGATACCGATGCAGCGGCGATCATGAAACTTGGCCGGACCTTCGCCGGCGTACGCGAGGCGCTGCTGCAGTCGGGCCGGCTTCGCGACGCTGTCTATGTGGAACGCGCCACCACAGGAGAGCAGCGCATTCTGCCGGCCTCGGAGGTCGATCCTGCCGCAGTGCCGTACTTCTCGATGGTCGTGGTGCCGGGACGAGATCGTCGTCTCGACTCGGCAGGTCGGTCGGCAGGTCCATCGGCCGCTGTGCACCCCGCCGCCACCCGTGATCATGAGGACAGCCCGCGACTCTTCGTCGTCGGTCTTGGACCAGGACGGGACGACTGGATGACGCCCGAGGTGTCCGCCCTGCTTACGGAGGTCGACCATGTCGTGGGTTACGGCCCCTATCTCGATCGGTTGCCGGTCCGACCCAACCAGCAGCGACATGCCACCGGCAACACGGTGGAGTTGGAGCGCGCCCGCCGTGGTCTTGATCTTGCCCTAAGCGGCGGCCGCGTTGCGGTCGTTTCCGGTGGCGACGCGGGAGTCTTCGGCATGGCGTCAGCGGTCTTTGAGGCTGCTATGGACGAGCGCTACGCAGATGTCAAGATCACCGTTCTCCCCGCAGTTACAGCCGCCCAGGCGGTTGCCGCGCGCGCCGGCGCTCCGCTTGGCGGGGACTACGCAGTGGTCTCACTGTCGGACCGGCTCAAGCCCTGGTCAGTGATCGAGGAACGATTGCGCGCGGTCGCCGGTGCCGATCTGGTACTTGCGATCTACAACCCGGCGTCGCGTACCCGACGAGATCAGATTGTCCGAGCCCGCGAGCTCCTGCTCGAGTTACGTCCGCCGGAGACTCCGGTCGTTGTCGGCCGCCATGTTGGGCGCCATGGCGAGAACCTCACTGTGACCACTTTGGAGGCCCTGCAGCCCGACGGCATCGACATGAGCTGCCTGCTGATCATTGGTTCCAGCCAGACCCGCCTCGGTCACGGCAGCACGGTGTGGACCAGCCGTTCCCACGATCAGTGAGTCCGCACTCCCGGACGCCGGGACCGCTCCCAGCCGCTAGCGGGGCCGCTTGCCGTAAAGGTGTGACTCCACGAAGTTCGCGGCATGCAATGCCTCTCCCACCATGATCACAGCCGCCTGCCGCAGACCGGCATTCTCGACTTGGTCCGCGATCGTCGCAAGGTTTCCGCGCAGCACACGCTCGCTCGGCTGGCTGGCGTTCGCGACCACCGCGACCGGACAATCTGGCCCGTACGCGGGCAACAGCTGAGTACAGATCTGACGGATCCGCCGAATCGCCAAGTGGATGATCATGGTGGCTCGCGTCCGGGACAAGTACTCCAGCGATTCAGTCTCAGGCATGGCGGTCGACGCTGCCTGGGTACGCGTCAAGATCACGGTCTGCGCCAGCTCGGGAACGGTGAGCTCGCGCCCGATGATCGCTGCGGCCGCAGCGTACGCCGGCACGCCTGGCGTCACATCCCACTTCACCCCTGCCGCATCCAGCCGTCGGGTCTGCTCGGCGAGCGCCGAGTAGATCGAGGGATCGCCAGAGCAGAGCCGCGCGACGTCATCTCCGCGCTGATGAGCAGCGATCACATGATCAGTGATCTGGTCAAGATCAAGATGCTGGCTGTCGATCAGGGTCGCTCCTTGCGGACAATAAGCCAGGATCTCATGGTCAAGGTAGGTGCCGGCGTACACACAGACTGGAGAAGACTCGATGAGCCGCACGGCCCGAATAGTCAGCAGGTCCGCCGAGCCAGGGCCTGCTCCGATGAAATGAACGGTCACTCCGCATCCTTGATCGCGCTCCACTGCACGACAGCTCGCGCCGGACGCCAGCCGTGATACCGGCCGATCGGCTCCAGGTGTTCGATCGAGAGCCGAGACAGCTCCCCGCCGTGCCGCCTCCAGCAGTCGATCACGATCATCTCGGTCTCCTGAGTCACTGCGTGAACGACCAGCCTGCCGCCCGGGCGCAATGCCAACCACGCCTGCTCGAGTGTCTCGCTGATGCCCCCGCCGCCGACGAACGCCGCATGCGGCCGCGGCAGCGATGCCAGCACTGCGGGCGCCTCCCCGTGCAGCACCTCGAGACCGGGAACGCCAAGCGCCCCGGCGTTTTCACGGATCCGCTTAGCGCGATCAAGATCGCGCTCGATCGCAATCGCCCGGCAGGCGGGATGGGCGCGCAGCCACTCGATGGCGATCGATCCCGCGCCTGCGCCGACGTCCCACAGCACCTCGCCCGGCCGCGGCATCAGGCGTGCCAGTGCCGAGGCACGAAGATCACGTTTGGTCAGCTGTCCATCATGATCAAAAACGTCGTCGGGCAGGCCTGGCGTCAGTGAAGCGGCGCGCGCTGTGCCGGCGCAAGCCACACACACCACATTGAGCGCGGGCGCTCCGCCGCTGAAATCGCGCGCCGACATATCGATTCGTGATTCGGCTTCGGTATCAAGATCGCCGAGGACCGTGATCACGCTGTCACCGTAGCCCGCGTCGGCGAGCAGCTGCGCCACCTCGGCGGGACTATCAGCGTCGCGCGACAAGATGATCAAGCGGCGGCCGGGAAAAAGGTCCCGCCGGACAATATCGAGATCGCCACCACGAAGCCGCACCATCCGGGTGGACTCCTCCGACCAGCCCATCCGCGCGCGAGCGAGCGCCGCCGAGGACACCGCAGGATGGATACGAACAGCATCGGTCCCGAGCATCTCGACAAGAGTGCCGCCAATCCCCGCGAGCAGCGGATCCCCAGAGGCAAGCGCCACAACACGTCGGCCGGCCACTTCGCTGAGAAGTCTCGGTAGTCCCTCCCGCAGTGGACTAGGCCACGGCAGCCGCTGCTGAGGGGAAACGGATGGGATCAGATCGAAATGCCGCGGGCTGCCGAGCAGTACATCCGCTTCCTGGATCGTCGTGCGCAGCCGCTCGGGTAGGTCACTCCACCCGCGCGCGGTCAGCCCAACGACCTCGATCACGCCTCAGACTGTATGCCTCGGACCCTTCGTGGCGTCGACCAAGCCGTCGCCCATGCGGAAACGCACGTGCACGTTCGTTACAGTCGCGATGCGCGTGTTGCAACGTGTGCACCGCGAGTGGAACGAACGTGCACGTGCGTTTCTGGCCGAGGCCGAGGCCGAGGCGGGCGCCTCGCGACGCATCCGAATGTGACATGATTCGAGGCGGCGACGGCAGAGGAATCCGGTGCAAGTCCGGAGCGGTCCCGCCACTGTGACTCGGGTGTTGCTCACCATCAGCACTGAACCGGGGAGTCAGGACGTCTGCCGTAGCCGGCCGCTGTCGCATTCCGCGTACGCCGGCCTTACCCAAACATGCCGCGGGCGTGGATACCCGCAGGAAGGGTGTGAGGTGAGGACGTTTCCGTTCTCCGCAATCGTCGGCTCCCACGACATGGCACTCGCCCTGATCTTGACAACGGTGTCGCCCGAGGTTGGTGGCGTCCTGGTGCGGGGCGAGAAGGGCACAGCGAAGACCACCATGGTCCGCGCCCTCGCGAATGTATTGCCGAGCATCGACGTGGTCGAGGGCTGCCGCTTCAGCTGTGACCCCGTTGACCCCGACCCCACCTGCCCGGACGGCCCGCATGATCACCCAGTGCCGAGATCCCGCTCAGCCAAGCTGGTCGAGCTTCCGGTCGGTGCCACCGAAGATCGGGTGATCGGCTCGCTTGATCTCCGGCAAGTACTCGGAGTTGGAGAGGTTGTATACGAACCGGGACTCCTGGCCACGGCGCACCGCGGAATCCTCTATGTCGACGAAGTCAACCTTCTTCATGATCATCTGGTCGACCTGCTGCTGGATGCGGCTGCGATGGGTCGTTCGACGGTGGAGCGGGAAGGAGTCTCGGTTGCCCACGCCGCCCGGTTGATCTTGATCGGGACGATGAATCCGGAGGAAGGTGAGCTGCGACCGCAGCTGTTGGACCGCTTTGGACTGACTGTCGAGATCGCCGCACCGCGGGATCCGGAGCAACGAGCCGAGGTGATCCGCCGTCGGATGGCCTACGACCGGGATCCTGCATTCTTCGTCGCCGACTACGCCGCCCACGAGGAGGAACTGCGCGTCAGGATCGCTACCGCTCAGTCGTTGCTGTCGTCGGTCCGTCTGGGGGATCGGCAGCTTGCCACCATCGCGCGGGTTTGCGGGGCATTCGAGGTCGACGGCATGCGGGCCGACATCGTGACCGCGCGGGCGGCGGCTGCGCATGCCGCGTGGGAGGGCCGCTGCGAGGTCACCAAATCCGATATCCGCGCGGCCGCCAGGCTGGCATTGCCGCACCGACGTCGCCGCAATCCATTTGACGCACCAGGTCTCGACGAAGAATTTCTTGATCAACTTCTGGATGAGGAACCAGATCCTGATCCGACCCCGCCAGATGGCGGCCCACCCAATGGCCGTTCGAACGATTCGAGTCATAAGGAGATGCGGCCTGAGCCTGTTGACGGCTCTGCTGTGAATGCGGTGCAGGGCGACCGCGAATTTGAGCCTGTCAACGGCCCTTCGACGAGCTCAGGGCATACGCACACGGCCGAACGGATTGCCTCTGCTGGCGACGCATATCGCACCCGGCTGTTCGCCGCCCCTGGAGTTGGCCTCGGGGAGGCGGGCCGTCGCAGCCGGGCGTTGACTTCTGTCGGGCACACGGTGGGCGCAATCCCAGCCAATGGCAACCCCGGCCGACTGCATCTGACGGCGACTATCCGCGCTGCCGCGCCATACCAGGCGAACCGCGGCCGGCTCCGTGCCGAGCGGCTCAGACTCGCGACGCCGGACTTGCGCCTTGCGATCACGGAGGGCCGCGAGTCCAATCTTGTACTCCTGGTTGTCGACGCGTCCGGGTCGATGGGCGCTCGGCGCCGGATGGAGGCAGTCAAAGCCGCTGCGCTCTCCCTCCTGCTCGACGCATATCAGCGTCGAGACAAGGTGGGATTGATCACCTTCCGTGGCGCCGATGCGACACTTGCGTTGCCGCCGACTTCCTCTATCGACACAGCGGCGCGTCGATTGCATGAACTGCCAACTGGCGGCCGTACGCCGCTGGCGGAAGGCCTGCTCTGTGCTGCAGAGACACTGCGGTTGGAGCGAATCCGTGACCCGCACCGCCGTCCGCTGCTCGTCCTCGTCACCGATGGGCGGGCCACCTACGGACCGGATCCCGTCGGTCGATCTCGGCTGGCCGCCGATCAACTACGCCGCGCCGGGGTGGCCTCGGTGGTGATCGACTGCGAGTCCGGCCGGATGGCGCTCGGGCTGGCTCAGACTTTGAGCATGCACCTCGGCGCTCAGTACGTGACAGTCGGTGAGGTGGCCGCTGATCAACTTGTCAATGCCGTACGCCGAGGCCGGGCGGCCTGATGCCGGCCGGCATCCCGGAACAGGTTCCGGAGGATGGGCTGACCACCAAGCAACGGCGGCAGCGACCATTGTTGATCATCCACACGGGCGACGGCAAGGGAAAGTCCACTGCCGCGTTCGGCCTCGCCCTCCGTGGCTGGAACCAGGGCTGGTCCGTTGGGGTCTTCCAATTCGTCAAGTCTGCGCGTTGGCGAATCGGTGAGCAGACTGCCATGGAGTCGCTTGCCGAACTGCATGACGCGACCGGTCAAGGTGGTTCCGTCGAGTGGCACAAGATGGGCGCCGGATGGTCGTGGAGCCGCAAAACAGGATCTGAAGATGATCATGCTGCGGCTGCGGCGGAGGGCTGGCAGGAGATCAAGCGCCGGCTGGCCGCCGAGCAGCACACGCTCTACGTGCTCGACGAATTCACCTATCCGATCAACTGGGGATGGGTCGACATCAATGAGGTGATCGACACCTTGGCTGGCCGCGGCGGCTACCAGCATGTGATCATCACGGGTCGCCGGGCCGATCCGAAATTGATCGAGGCGGCTCAGCTGGTCACGGAGATGACCAAGATCAAGCATCCGTTCGACAATGGGCAGAAGGGCCAGCGAGGGATCGAGTGGTGATCGATTCGGAGCGCCGCCCACAGGCCGCAAGGTTGCCTCGTGTGGTGATCGCCGCTCCCGGCTCCGGCCACGGCAAGACGACCGTGGCAACGGGCTTGATGAGTGCTTTGTGCGCAACTGGTGTGAAGGTAGCGGGATTCAAGGTGGGACCGGACTACATCGATCCCGGCTATCACACGCTGGCCACCGATCGACCGGGGCGCAACCTCGATCCCTATCTCTGCGGCGAGGATCAGATTGCGCCGCTGCTGCTGTACGGTGCACAAACGCCAGAGCCGGCCGATGTCGCGATCATCGAGGGCGTCATGGGCTTGTTCGATGGACGAATCGGCGGAGAGGGCTTTGCGTCCACTGCCCACGTGGCCAGTCTGGTCGGAGCTCCGGTGATCCTGGTGCTGGACATCTCGCATACCTCGCGTACCGCGGCCGCGATCGTCCATGGGCTCGATACTTTTGACCCAGCTATTCGACTGAGTGGCGTGATCATCAACAAAGCCGGGTCCGAACGACACGCGCGAGAGATCGTCGGGGCGCTGCAGGCTACGGGTCATGAGGTGCTCGGAGTGCTGCCGCGCGATGCTGGCATCGAAATCCCCTCTCGACATCTCGGTCTCGTGCCTGCAGCCGAGCGTGAGCAGGCGGCCGAGGCTGTTGCCCGGCTCGCTCGGCGGATTACTGAGCACATATCACTGAGTTCGATCATGTCCGTCGCCCAGGCGACACCGCCGCTCGATGCTGCGGCCTGGTCTCCGGCTGAGCACGTTCGGCCTGTGTCAAACGCGCGGCCCGTGGTCGCGATCGCGGCGGGCCGAGCCTTCACCTTCCGCTACGCCGAGATCGATGAGCTGCTCCGCGCTGGTGGGTGCGAACCGGTGACCTTCGATCCGGTGTCCGACGCGCGGCTACCGCCGCGAACGGCCGGGCTGTACCTAGGGGGCGGATTTCCTGAGGTGCATGCGACTGATCTGGCTGCCAATGCAGAGTTGCGATTGGACATTCGAGCCGCCGTCGCAGCCGGCATGCCGACGGTCGCGGAATGCGCTGGACTGCTCTATCTGTGCCGCACTGTCGATGGACTGCCGATGGTCGGCGCGATCGAGGCTGACGCGACCATGACCGAACGGCTGACGCTGAACTATCGCGCTGCGATCGCGGATCATGATCAACTTCTTGCTGATGCCGGAACTCAGGTGAATGGTCATGAGTTTCATCGCACTGCGGTTGAACCGGCCGGTAGTGCGGATGCTGCATGGCTCGTGGATGGTGAGCGGGTGGGATTCTCTGCCGATCCTGCCGGAATCGGCCGGGACACCCTGCATGCCAGCTATCTACATCTGCATTGGGCCGGATACCCGGAGCTGGCACAGCGATTTGCGAACGCCGTCCATGATCACGCAAGAACGATGCGCCCTGAGCCTGCAGCTGCGAGCGTCGGGAATCGCGCGCCCGCCCTGCTGAGCCAGGCTGGCGCCGAAGCGCCAGCCTCAGCAAGCGGAGCGAGCAATGGACAGAGCGCCAGGCGTTCTTCCTCTGCGAGCAACGACGAAGTAGGCGGATCCATGCGCGCGCTGCGCGAGCAGCTCCAAAATCAAGGGCTCCGCTCCTCACGTCAAGCTGGTGGAGTTCATGATCTCTACCACCACGGAGACCAGGACGTTGCCGAAGGGCTGATCGACCTGGCCGTCAATGTCCGCCTCTCGGCTCCCCCCGAGTGGCTCAGCGCGATTATCAACAGCACGACGCAGGACCTGGCCGAATATCCGAACCCTGATGCAGCCAGCAAGGCGATCAGCGAGGCGCACGCGGTCGGCGTAGATCAAGTACTCCCCACCTCCGGAGGCGCCGAGGCCTTCACTTTGATCGCGCGTGCGTTCCATCCCCAACGGCCAGTCATCGTTCACCCCCAGTTCACCGAACCCGAGGCGGCGTTTCTCGCGGCCGGCCACCGCCCCGAGCGGCACATCCTGTCGGCCGCGACTGACTTCCGGCTTCTCGTAGACGAGATCCCCGCGACAGCCGATCTCGTCATGATCGGAAATCCGACGAACCCGACAAGCGTGCTCCATCCGGCAAAACTGATCACGGCGCTACGCCGGCCAGGATGCATCCTCGTCGTCGACGAGGCGTTCATGGACTGCGTGCCAGGTGAGGCGGATGCGGCGATCAGTGAGGACATGACGGGCTTACTGGTGCTTCGCTCGCTGACCAAGACCTGGGGGCTGGCTGGACTCCGCGCCGGCTATGTGATCGGTGATCCGAGGCTGATCACGGCATTGCGGGGCCAGCAGCCACCCTGGTCGGTTTCCACACCGGCGTTGGCGGCCATGGTGGCCTGCATGACCCCGGAGGCCCGGAGCCTGGCCGCGGATGCGGCCAACGAGATTGCCGACCGACGGGCATATCTCGTCGACGCGTTGGTCAGTGTGGACCTCGCCGTCGCGGGGCAACCTCGGGCTTCATTCGTCCTGGTCGACACCACTGGCGTACGCGGCGACCGCCAACCCGGCTGGCTCCGACTCGCCCTGCGGGATCACGGCTTCGCCGTACGCCGCGGCGAAACCTTTCCCGGTCTCGGGCCAGACTGGATACGGATTGCGGTGCGGGAACAAAGCACCACAGACCAACTGGCGGCGGCCCTACGCCGACTTGTCAGAATTTGAGCACCATATTTGGTGCTCAGATTCTGACAAGTCGGCATTACGGAGGCCGGGAAGAAGGTGCGCATGGAGAGCGGGCACGACCACGAGGTGACCGCCACCGCACAGCATCGCAGGCGGCTCATAGTCGTGCTCGTGATCACCTGCGCGGTGCTGATCGCCGAGGTGATCGGCGGACTGATAGCTGGTTCGCTCGCACTGCTCGCCGACGCCGGCCATGTGCTGACCGACTCCACCGGCCTGATCATGGCCCTCATCGCCGCCTCCCTGGCGACCCGTGCTGCCACCGCAAAACGGACCTTCGGGCTGCAACGCGCCGAGGTGCTGGCCGCTCTAGCCAATGCGTTGCTGCTGGTCGGGGTCGCGGTCTGGGTGTTGATCAAGGCCTTCGATCGGCTGGGCAGCCCGCACGAGATCGATGCCCCTTTGATGCTCGTCGTCGCCATAGTCGGGGCCCTGGCCAATCTGGCCGGACTGCTGGTCCTCCGCCCGGCGCAGTCCAAGAGCCTGAACATGCGCGGGGCCTATCTCGAAGTGTTCGGCGACCTCGTTGGCTCGATCGCCGTGATCATCGCCGCGGTGCTGATCTTGATCACCGGCTGGACACCCTTCGACGCGATCGCCTCACTTGCCATCGTGGTGCTGATCATTCCGCGCGCTTGGTCGCTGCTTCGCGAAGTCGTCGATGTGCTGCTGGAGGCCACCCCGCGCGGCGTGGACCTCGCTGAGGTGCGGGACCACATCAAGCAGGTGCGTGGCGTGGTCGATGTCCACGACCTGCACGCCTGGACCATCACCAGTGGCGTTCCGGTCGTGTCGGCACACGTCATCGTCGACAACGTCTGCATCAGCGAAGGTCGCGCGGGCGAGGTGCTCGACCGGCTGGGCGAATGCCTGGGCGGACACTTCGATGTCTCGCACTGCACGTTCCAGCTCGAGCCTGTCGGCCACCAGGAGCACGAAGCAGCCCACCACGCCTGAAGTGTCACCGGTCGATGCAAGGCTTGAACCATGTCTACGCAGTACTACACAGCCAGCAGTATTGACGGTTTCATAGCCGACCCGGACAACTCGCTGGATTGGCTCTTCCAATTCAGCGAGGAGTCCGGGATGGAAGATCAATATCCGAAGTTCATCGCAAATGTCGGAGCGATGGCAATGGGTTCGACAACCTATGAGTGGGTCGCAGATCACACCGGCTTTCTCACCAACGCGAGCAAGTGGGAGTACACCATCCCGACCTGGGTGTTCAGCAGCCGGGAGCTGCCCAGTGTCGAGGGCCCAGACATCCGGTTCGTGTCGGGCGACGTCGTGCCGGTTCACGAGGAGATGGTGCGTACGGCGAACGGGCGCAACGTCTGGTTGGTAGGCGGTGGTGATCTCGTCGGGCAGTTTCATGATCGCGGACTGCTGGATGAGGTGATCATCAGTGTCGCGTCGGTGTTCCTTGGTGCCGGCGCACCGTTGCTGCCACGAAAGATCGTGACGCCACCACTCCAGCTTCTCGAAGCCACTCCGTACGGTGCCGACTTCGCGATGTTGCGCTACGCCGTACGCAAGGCCTAGCGAAACCGCAGCAGTCGCAGGCTGTTGGTCACCACGAAAAGCGAGCTGAGTGCCATCGCCACAGCGGCGATCATTGGGTTGAGAAAGCCGAGAGCGGCGAGCGGCAAGGCGACAACGTTGTAAGCGAACGCCCACCCAAGGTTGCCGTGGATCGTACGCAGCGTGGCCCGGGAAAGGCGAATTGCATCCGCAGCTGCGCGAAGATCTCCGCTGATCAGCGTCAGGTCACTGGCATGCATGGCCGCATCGGTGCCGGTGCCGAGCGCGATGCCAAGATCAGATTGCGCCAGCGCAGCCGCGTCGTTCACGCCATCGCCCACCATCGCAACGCGATGCCCAGCATCTTGTAACCGGACAACCTCGGCGACCTTCTGCTGGGGTAAGACGTTGGCGATCACCTCGTCGATGCCGACCTCGGCCGCGACCGCCCGAGCCGCAGGTTCATGATCACCAGTGAGCAACACCGGATCCAGCCCCAGCCAGCGGAACCGGTCGACCGCCTCAGCAGACGTCGGCTTGACCACATCGGCCACCGCGATCACACCTCGTGCCTCGCTACCCCAGCCAACCATGACTGCCGTATGCCCCTGGGCCTGCTCGCCGGCGTACGCACCCCGAAGGTCGCCGGCAATCTCCAGCCCTTCGGACTCCAGCAACTCCAAACGCCCCACAATCACCGACTTGTCGCCGTCAGCGGTCGCTTCAACAGCCACAGACGGTGACAACTCGGCGAGTACGCCGAAGCCGGGGCGATTGTGGAGCTCGGTCACGGTAGCCAGGGTGCCGTGGGTACGCGCGTGGTCCGCGATGGCCTTGGCGATCGGGTGTTCCGAGCCAGACTCAGCTGCCCCAGCCGCCAGAATCAGCTCATCCTTGGTAACCCGTGCGCCAGCGGTCACATCGACCACGGCCATCCGGCCCTCGGTGATCGTCCCAGTCTTGTCCAGCACGATGGTGTCGACGTGCCGAGCGGACTCCAACACCTCAGGACCGCTGATCACGATGCCGAGCTGTGCTCCCCGACCAGTGCCAACCAGCAACGCCGTCGGGGTCGCCAGCCCGAGCGCGCACGGACAGGCGATGATCAGGACCGCCACCGCAGACGTGACGGCGAACGAGACCCCTGAGCCCTGGCCGAGCCAGAAGCCGAGGGTGGCTACCGCCAGCCCGATCACGATCGGTACGAAAACCGCCGACACCTGATCTGCCAACCGCTGCACCGCCGCTTTGCCGCTTTGAGCCGCCTCCACCATCCGCACGATCTGTGCGAGCTGCGTGTCGGCACCAACGCGGGTGGCGTCGACCACCAGCCGGCCGTGCGTGTTGACGGTGGCTCCGATCACGGCGTCGCCAGGTCCGACCTCGACGGGCACCGACTCGCCGGTGACCGTGGAGGCGTCCAGCGCACTGTGTCCGGAGACGATCACCCCGTCCGTTGCGACGCGCTCGCCGGGTCGCACCACGAACCGGTCGCCCACGTGCAACCGGGAGATGTCGACAACCGTCTCGCCGTTCGGGGTGACCAGTGCGACCTCGGAGGGTGCGAGTTCCAGCAGCGCTCGCAACGCGGCGCCGGATCGGCGCTTGGCGCGTGCCTCAAGGTAGCGGCCGAGCAAGATGAAGGTGGTGATTCCGGCCGCGGCTTCGAGATAGAGATTGGCAGTAGGGGCGTGGCGAACCAGTCGGAACTCGAAGGGATGCGTGAACCCGATTTCGCCGGCCGCGCCGAAGAGCAGCGCGTACGCGGACCACCCGAACGCGGCCAGCGTGCCGACAGAGATCAACGTGTCCATGGTTGCGTTGCCGTGCTGCAGGTTGAGCAACGTGGCGCGGTGGAACGGCCACGCACCCCAGATGACTATTACCCCGGTCAAGACGAATGACAACCATTGCCACCACGGGAACTGCCATGTCGGAACCATCGCGATCATGATCACCGGCAGGCTTAGCGCGGCAGTGATGAGCAGCCGGCGTCGCAGTTGGCGCAGTTCCAGATCGGGGTCGCGCAGGCTCTGCGCTGGCAGTGTTGCCTGGTACCCGGTCTTCTCGATTGTCTCGATCAAGGCCTGAGCCGTGGTACCGCTGCCAACATGAACGGTGGCCTTCTCCGTTGCGAAGTTGACGGTGGCGTTGACGCCCTCCAGCCGGTTGAGCTTCTTTTCGATTCGGGCTGCGCATGAGGCGCAGGTCATCCCTTGGACATCAAGCTCGATCGTCTGGACCTTGAGCACTAGCTGCGTCATCGGCTCACCTGCACGGTGAAGCCGGCCACATACGGCTTGTCATCTCGATAGAAGTCGACGAAGAGCCGATAGCTGCCTGACGCAGGCACCGCACCGAGGAAATCGAGTCGTGGCCCACTGCCCTGTGATGTGGAATGCATGTGAAGGTAGCCAAGATCATCCGGCCGAATGACCATGGCGTGACCGAGGGCGCCGTGTGCCGGCTGCAGATCGGTCACAGGTCGGCCGTGATCAGTTACCGTGAAAGTGCTGCTGCCGTTGACGCTGGTACTCAACTCGCCGGTACGAGTCACAGTGAGTCCCTTGACCGGGACTTGATCGGCAGCCGGCGGAAGCGGTTCGGGATGGTACCCGCCGCTTGTCATGAAGTCAGTGGCCAGAGTGATCTCCCGACCGAGTGCCTTCGACTGGAAATAGATGATCACGTGCCAGGGGCCTGGAGTCAGGTTGAGCAAGGCCCACCACGAGGTGCTCTCGCCTTGCTGGGCGATGAGGTGCTGATATCCGGTGAGGTCCCGGCGGAATGCCATCAGATGCATGTGCTCGCCAGCGTCTTCATCCAGATCCGAGAGCACCTGGCCGCCAGGTGCAGTCACCGCGAACTCGACCGGAACGTCCTTGCCCGGCTTCTGCGCACGTTGCACCACCCTCAGCGTGTAGCCCTCGACGGCGTCAGCCGGCGGGAGCATCTCGGAGTTGTGGATTTGCACCGGTGCCAGAAGTGCCTGCGACTGGGTGCCCGCAAAATACGAGACGCCGAAGACGGCTACGAGCAATGCCAAGAAGGCAACAAGCTTGGCCGGCGGATTCATGATTCAGTCAGTGATCGTCAACGGGGTCGGGGCTTACGCCGTGACGACGCTGTAGCCTGCCTCGTCCACGGCAGCCTCGATGCTCTCGAACGGGATCTCGATATCGCTGATCACGATCAGCTGTCCACTGTCGAGATCGACCTTGACATCGGTCACGCCACTAACTGCAGAGACCTCTTCGGAAACCGAACTCTCGCAGTGGTGGCAGTGCATGCCGGAGACGAGGTACTCACTGGTAACGGACATAGATGAATTTCCTTTGCTAAATAGGGAGACAAGGATCTGACTATGACCGAACCAGACGGGCGATGGCGTTTGAGGCTTCCTCGATCTTGATATTCGCCTCAGCGCCTCCCTCGGCCGCAGCACGGACAACACAGTGGCTGAGGTGTTCACCGAGCAGGCCAAGTGCTACCGACTGGAGCGCACGGGTCATTGCGGAGACCTGTGTCAGGATATCGATGCAGTACTGCTCCTCCTCGATCATCTTCTGCAGGCCACGGGCCTGGCCCTCGATTCGGCGCAATCGCTTAAGATAGTCGTCCTTGCTTGCAATGTAGCCATGATGGCTCTCGTGATCAGGCAGGTCGCGATGAGACAATGTGGTCTTCCTTGATCTCGCAGGTACCCCCTAAGGGTATCTCCCCGGTGGTGAGCGCCGCTAATCGCCTCTAGTCGATCATGCTTTTGAGCCATGTGACGATGTCTTGTCAAAGGGTCCTTGAGACGACAAAGGGGTTTTCAACAGCTTGCGGATGAACCTGTGGGTAATACGTTCCGTTCAGGAAAATCACCACTGGGCGGTCGGACGCCTTCCAAGTCGTGAGATAGGCCCCAAAGAACTTTCATCCACCCTGCCCAAGGCGTCATTTCCGCTAGTCAGAAGTCAGTTAGTGGCCTCCAGCCCAGCGTGGTCCCCAGGTCGATACCCAGGGTCTGCACAAGCCAACCGCGTGTCCCCCACAGCGCATAATTTGTTGTCCACAAGCCCTGTGGACAACGTGCTGTTCAGGTGGTCGTTCACGGCGTACGGTTCCGGCATTGACCCGTCGAGGCGTCACACGAGCGTGTCAGTGGATGTCACTACTCTTCCGAACACGTATTCGATTGGTGTTGAGGCGAGGCAAGTATCCGACGGACTCGGGGGCAGCGTCCAGCGGATTGACAAAAGGAGCAAGGGTTGAGTGTTGCCGAGGTAATGCCGCCCTATCGCGATCAGGCGCCTCGAGCGCCCGATCGTACGCCGCCGCAGGATCTCGAGGCTGAGCAGTGCGTGCTCGGCGCCATGCTGATCAGCAAGGACGCCATCGCCGACGTCGTCGAGGTGTTACGTGGCGCCGACTTCTATCGTCCTGCGCACGAGCAGGTCTACAACGCCATCATCGATCTGTACGGCCGCGGCGAGCCTGCTGATGCGGTCACCGTGTCCGACGAGTTGGGCAAGCGCGGGGAGCTGCTGCGAATCGGCGGCGGGCCATATCTACACACTTTGCTGGCGAGTGTCCCGGTGGCGGCCAACGCGGGCTACTACGCGCAGATCGTGCACGAGAAGGCGGTCCTGCGCCGACTTGTCGATGCCTCAGTACGGATCGGACAGATGTCGTACGCCGCCGAAGGCGATGTCGACGACATCGTGGACCGCGCCCAGGCCGAGGTCTATGCGGTTACCGAGCGGCGGGTGTCGGAGGACTACAAGCCGCTGGCGGAGCTGATGCAGCCCACTCTCGACGAGATGGAGGCCATCGAGTCCCGCGGCGCCGGCTTGTCGGGTGTTCCGACCGGATTCGCCGATCTCGATGAGCTGACCAATGGTCTGCACCCTGGCCAGATGATCATCATCGCCGCGAGACCTGCCGTTGGGAAGTCGACCCTGGCTCTGGATATCGCTCGGTCAGCATCGATCAGGAACGGGCTGACGTCGGTGATCTTCAGCCTGGAGATGAGCCAGATCGAGATCACAATGCGGCTGCTGTCCGCTGAGGCGAGCATCCCGCTGTCCCACATTCGTGGCGGCCGGATGAGTGATCAAGATTGGAATCGCGTGTCGGCGAAGATGGGCCAGGTCTCCGAGGCGCCGCTGTTCATCGACGACTCGCCAAACTTGACGATGATGGAGATCCGGGCCAAGGCGCGCCGGCTCAAACAGCGGCATGATCTGAAGCTGGTGATCATCGACTACATCCAGCTGATGAGCTCGGGCAAGAAGGTGGAGTCTCGCCAATTGGAAGTCTCCGAATTCTCCCGGCAGCTCAAGCTGCTGGCCAAGGAACTCGATGTGCCTGTGGTCGCGCTGTCGCAGCTCAACCGCGGCCCAGAGCAGCGCACAGACAAGAGGCCGATGCTTTCTGATCTTCGTGAGAGCGGAAGCCTCGAGCAGGACTCCGATGTGGTGATCTTGCTGAACCGACCCGATCTTCATGATCGAGACTCTGATCGCGCCGGCGAAGCCGACTTCGATGTGGCCAAGCACCGCAACGGCCCGACGAAGCTGATCACTGTCGCATTTCAGGGTCATTACTCCCGCTTCGCTGATATGCAGCCGTAGCGGATGCGCGAATGTTGCCGAGGTGCAACGAATCTTGCACGACCTGGTCGGCCGAATACATCTCACACAACGCGAGGTCTACCCACATGGCCGACCGGATGGAGTTGCGTGGCTCAGCCACATCTGCTCCCGTCAGCGCCCGATGGCGGCCAGCCGCCGTCGCTCCACGCTCACGGCGGTGGTCAGCGTCTCGATGTCGTACGCATCGTAATGTCGCTGACCGTTGATGAAGAAGGTCGGCGTGCCTGACACACCACTGAGATCTGCGGACTCGACATCTTGGGCGATCCGGGTGCTGTACGCGCCAGAAGCGAGGTCGGCGCGGAACCGTTCGACGTCCAGGCCGAGGGCAGCAGCGTGCTCGATGAGGTCGTCGAAGGACAGCGCGTCCTGGTGCTGCAGCAGCCGGTCGTGCATCGGCCAGAACGCGCCCTGTGCGGAGGCAGCCTCAGTGGCTTGCGCGGCGAGCTGGGCCTGCGGGTGCACGTCGACAAGCGGCAGGTGTCGCCACACGTACCGAATCTCGGTGTCGGTGAGCAGCTCGCGGACACTGGTCTCGGCCTGCCCGCAGTAGGGACACTCGAAGTCGCCGAACTCGATGACGGTGATCACCGACTGGCGCGGCCCGCGGATGTGGTCGTGGTCGGGGTCGACGGCGGGGATGAGGTCCTGGATCAGTGTGGTGTCGCCGAGCAGCAGGCGGGCCCGCCGCTGCGCCGGGAACAGCGCGGTGAGCCGCAAGACGATCCACGTGACGACCGCGGAGAGAGCGGCGGCTGACAGCGCCCCGAGCTTGGCCTTGTCGAGGTCGTCACCGATGAATGCCCGCGACGCGATCAGGAGAGCGACCGTGAAACCGATGCCGGCGATTGTGCCGCTGGCGAGCACCGCGGCATTGCCAATGGGTGGGCGGATCCGACCGCGGCTGAGCCGGGTGACCGCCCAGGAACTGCCGACCACGGCCACGGGTTTGCCGACGACATAGGCGACGATGATGCCCAGGGTGATCGCTGAGGTATACGCATCGGCGAGGAAGCCCGGGTCGAGGACGAGGCCGGCGTTGGCCAGTGCGAACAGCGGCACGATGACGTAACTGGTCCACGGGTGGTAGAAGGTCTGGAGCCGCGCGTTGGGCGACAGCGCGGACACCAGGCCGACTTGCGCCGACCGCGCGAACTCGGGCGTCGGTTCCTCGCGGAACCTGCGGACCAGCCCTGTGGCCTGTTGCAGGTCGTCGCGTGTTGGGGCGTACGCAGGTGCGGCCAATCCGATCACCAGGCCAGCGACGACGGGGTCGATACCGCTGCTCGACAACGCTCCCCAAAGCACCACGCCGAGCCCGACATAGACGAGTCGTTGCTGCAGCCGCAGTCGTACCGCGATCAGCAGCACGGCGAATGCCACCAGAGCGGGCACCAGTGGAGTGAGCGAAATGTCGTCGCTGTACACAATCGCAATCACCGCGAGTGCGACCAGGTCGTCCACGACGAAGACGGTGAGCACGAACACTCGCATGCGGTCGGGGATGTCGCGACCCAGCAGGGCCAGCAGACCCAGCGCAAGCGCCGTGTCTGTTGACATGGCGACGCCCCAGCCATGCGCGCTCGAGCGGCCGGCGTTGATCGCCACGTAGATGCCGACTGGTACAGCCATCCCCGCCAGGCCGGCGGCGAAGGGGAGCACGAAACGCCGTCGCTCACGCAGGTCGCCGAGGTCGAACTCGCGGCGCGCTTCGAGCCCTACGACGAGGAAGAAGAATGTCATGAGCCCGCGGTTCACCCACTCGCGCAGGTCCATGGAGATCCCGGCCCCGTCCAGCCGGATAGAGAAGGAGGTCCCCCAGAACGCCTCGTATGACACGTTGTGCACGTTCGCCCACACCAACGCCACGGCGATCCCAGCGACGAGCAGCACAGCGCTGCCCGACTCGGTGACTAGGAACGCGCGCAGCGGTGCGGACCGGTCCCGTGCCCACACGGTCCGGGTTCGCCAGCGCGGCTCGGACGGCTTCGGCTGACTTGTCGACACGGACCACTCCCTCATCTGCTACGAGTTGTGCGCGCCAGCACCTAATCTTGCACGAATCGCTGCGTCGCTCGATCTGTGCAATGTCCGGTGAGCGGTGGCGCAATCTTGATGCATCTCGACAGCGAAACGAGGCCGTGCCACCGATGACGCTGCAGGTTTCTTGGCCGACCGCCAATGCCCGACGTTTGCAGCGGCATGCGCTGCTGCCTCCCGGAGCGTCGGGAACCGACCCGGGAGAGACCGCGGCCGTGATCTGCGGCGCTCATGCCCAGGTGTTGTCCGCGGCCGAGTTGTCGATCGCGCTGCGCATCGAGGGAGCCACCCGAGCGACTGTTCGGCGCGCGTTGTGGGACGAGTACAGCTTGATCAAGACGTACGGTCCGCGCGGCACTGTACACCTGTTGGCCGTTGATGATCTTCCGATCTGGACCGCAGCACTGTCCGCGATCCCGCACCGCTCCCCCTTTCCGGATGGAGTCCGGCTGACACCAGAGCAGCAGGAGAAGATCGTTGCGGCCATCGGTCATGCACTCGAAGACGCCGAAATGACGATCGATGAGTTGGACCAAGCCGTCGTCGACCGCGTCGGAGCGTGGGCGGGTGATCGGATCATGCCAGCGTTTCAGGAGTTGTGGCCGCGATGGCGGCAGGCTGTCGGCATGGCTGGTCACCGCGGCGTGCTGTGCTTCGGCCCGAACCGGGGTCGTCGCGTCACCTACACCAGTCCCCGGCGCTGGCTCCCTGGACTCCAGCCTGCGCCGCAAACCGAAGCCATTGCCACGATGATCAAGCGCTACTTGTACGCCTACGGACCGGCGACTCCGAACCAGTTCGCTCAGTGGATTGGCGCGCCACCGGTGTGGGCCAACGAGCAGTTCGAGATGCTTCAACGGGAGTTGATCAAGGTTGACTTCGACGGGACTCATGCGTGGGTGGCGCGCGGAGACACTGAGATGCCTCGCACCACAGACACAAGAGGAAGCATCACGCTGCTGCCTTACTTCGACGCGTACGTCGTCGGCAGCCAGCCGCGGGACCGGCTGTTTCCAGGAAAGGCATCAGCGCGAGCCCTGGCGCCATCCGGCCAAGCGGGCAACTATCCGGTCATGCTGATTGATGGCGTGGTCGCTGGGGTCTGGCATCAGCGACGCTCAGGCCGGCGAATTGAGGTCACGGTCGAGCCGCTCACCCCGCTTAGCGGAGCCCGACGGGAAGCGCTGGAGACTCAGGTGAACCGGATCGGCGAGATCCTGGAAGCTGATCCGCGGCTCACTGTGGGGACTGTCAGCGCCGGAGGACATGCTTGAGGCGAGTGGCGACGACCGAAAACTGAGAGGTTCCCGGCTGTGATGACTGCTCGTGATGACTGGCTGTGATGAATGGTTGTGATGACTGAGGTGCTGGCCTTCCTGGGTGTATGCGCACTGGTGATCTGCACGCCTGGGCCCGATACCGCTCTCACCATCCGCAACTCGATCACCGGCGGACGACGCGGCGGCCTGCTTACCGCTGCCGGAATCGCCACCGGCCAGTTGGTGTGGACGATTGCCGCGAGCGTTGGCCTTGCAGGCCTGTTGCAGGCATCTCAGCCAGCATTCACAGCGCTCAAGATCATCGGTGCGGCGTACCTGGTGTTCCTCGGAGCGCAGTCGATCGTGGCTGCGGTCCGCGGGAAGGAGTCAAGTCATGATCAGCCCCGAGCTGGATCCCATGAGTCGTCCCCGCGGCACGCGATGCGCCAAGGATTGATCAGCAATCTTGCCAATCCCAAGATGGCGGCGTTCTTTCTCAGCCTGCTTCCCCAGTTCGTACCTCCCGGTGCTGACAGCTTCGCCGCGTTTGCGCCCCTCGGGCTGGTGTTTTGCCTGATGACCCTCAGCTGGCTCTCGCTGTACGCGGTAGTTCTGCATCGGTTCGGAGCCGTCCTCCAAAGATCCCGAGTGCGTCGCACGCTGGAAGCCGTTACCGGCACCGTTTTGGTCGCATTGGGTGTCCGCCTTGCCGCGGAGGCGTCTGGCTGAATTCAGGCCCGCGGAGCCCGCGGCAGCACCATAAAGACCCGCTCCATGAACTGCTCGAACTGATCGAGGAAATCGCGGAGGAATTGCTCCGTCGTCTCGTCAGTGACCTCGCCATCGTCGGTGATCAAGCCCGGCGCGAACTGGATGTAGGCCTCTGGAGCATTCATCTGCGGTGAGTTGCAGAAGCTCAGAATGCTCCGCAAGTTCTGCTGGGCAACGGCAGTGCCGATCTTGCCGGGCGAGGCACCGATCACTGCGGACGGCTTGCGCGCGAAGGAATTCTGCCCCCAAGGGCGACTCGCCCAGTCGATGGCGTTCTTGAGAGTGCCAGGGATGTCCCGGTTGTACTCCGGGGTGACGAACAGCACCGCGTCCACTCCTGCGATCGCGTCCTTGAGAGCCCGCGCCTCCGGCGGATAGTCGCTATCGAGATCTCTGTTGTATAGCGGCAAGTCCTTGATCGGGATCTCGACCATGCTCCATTCCCGAGGAGCAAGTCGAACCAGTGACCGGGCGAGTATCCGGTTGATCGAGACAGCGGAAAGACTGCCGATCATGTAGCCGACGGTGTAGGTCATATGTGTCCTCCCTATTCAGCAAAACCTGCTGCGGCACCCGATCAGATCCTGTCAGAGAGCTGCCCTAGGGTTTCGATCACGTGGGTGGCTCAGAGGGCACTGAGTTCGGTGGCTGGAGCTTCCGTTTTCCGGCGGAGGAAGGTCAGCAGTTCAAGTACGAGGAGCTGATGGCCAGCGATGTCCAACTGATGGGTCGAGTGACCTATGAGGGGTTCGCACAGGCGTGGCCGGCTATGGAGGAGGCCGCGGGCGAGTTCGGCGCCAAGATGAACGCGATGCCCAAGGTAGTGGTGTCCACGACGATCGTGGACCCCGAGTGGAGCAACACAACGGTTGCCACGACCGATCTGCCAACCACCGTCACAGACCTGAAGGAGCAATATGACGGCGACATCCTCGTCCCCGGCAGTGCCACGCTCGTCGAGTCGCTCCGTGAGCACGACCTGGTCGACGAGTATCGGCTGATGGTCCACCCGGTCGTACTTGGCCAGGGCAAGAAGCTGTTCAAAGAAGGGAGCACGGCGGTTGACCTGGCACTGGTCGAGACGCGAAAGGCGGGACCAGACGTAGAGCTACCGATCTATCGCCCCGCAAACCGCCTGGTCTAACGGGTCGTGCCACAAATGTTTGCGGCCTCGGGACATGCCCAGCTGGCGTACAAGATCTACGCATTGCCGACCGCGCCGTAACCGCTTGAGCCCTCGGGTTACCGAGAGCGTCGGCGGGTATGTCCATCGAAGGAATCCTGTTTGCAGTGGCAATTGTGCGACACGAGGAGGCCCGTTATGCCAGGACATATTGCAACTGCTCAGTGTGAGGTCAATGCCCCACCGGAGAGAGTGTGGCAGGCGCTGACCGAGCCCGAGCTCATCAAGAAGTACATGTTCGGCTCTGAGGTGACAACGGATTGGGAGCCGGGCAGCCCGATCACTTGGAAGGGCGAGTTCGAGGGCCGCGCGTACGAGGACAAAGGCGAGGTCATCGCAGTCGAACCTGGCCGCCGATTGGAGGTCACCCACTTCAGCCCGCTCACCGGCCAGGAGGACCGACCCGAGAATTACCACCGGGTGCGCTACGAGTTACAGCAGACCAATGGCGGCACGTCGGTACAGCTGACGCAGGATAACAGCGGCAGCGCAGAGGAAGCCGAGCACTCCGGAGCTAACTGGCAGATGATGCTTGACGGTCTCAAGAGGGTGGCCGAACAAGAAGGCTAACCGCGCCGCGTAGCCGAGATTGCGTGGCCGGTCAGAGCGGCTCGAGCGTGATCACCGGAACCTGACGAGGAGCGGCGTGCTGGTGGTACTGCTCCCACCACGGGTACGCCTCGACACCACGGTCTACCCACAGCTGTCGCTCCTCGCCCTTCAGCTCGCTCGCCCGCATCTCGAGTCCGACGCCCTTCCAGGTGACCACGGCTTGCGGATGCGCAAGCAGGTTGTAGTACCAGCCGGGATGGTTCGGCCGTCCGAAGTTCGTAGCGATCACCACTAGGCGGTCGCCATCCGGTAGCACGAGCACAGGGACTGTACGCGGCTGGCCGGTACGAGCGCCCGTTGTTGTCAGCATCACGATCGGTAGCCCGGAAATCCAGGCGGACAAGGTGGTACGCCTACCGCTGAGCCGGAAGACCTCGCGATCAATGCGGAGCAGCACACCTGGCCGTATCCAGGACATCGGGATGATCTCGGTCGCCTTGCGGACGAGGCGACGTAGCGGATTGGGGCGCCTACTCTGGTAGTCGATCATCCGTGATCTTGATCAAACCGATCGAACCAGACGGATCTTGCCGCCAGGCTCGCGCTGCAGGGCAGCAACTGACTGGACGTCAACCGCAGGCGGTAGGGCACCAGTCGAGGCGATGGCAGCAACCAATGCGCCGCGCAGCTGGTCTGGGACGTCGGCCGAAGCTCCGGGAGCGAGCACGACCTGAGCGTGCAGCCCGCGCGCGTCGCGTATGAATGCGTACTCCCCCCACCTCGACGATGGGCGCGACTGCCGACCCGAGGACTGAAGGATGGACAGCAACCGTCGAGCCACCCGGGCCTGGGAGGTACAGGATGTCGGCAGTACGCCCATCGACCGAGAGCAGACAACGCCAGGGGCGTCCTGCCGGGTTGGGCGAGGGAGACTCGACCACGGAGTCGCTCAGCTCGTAGCGAATCAACGGTTGCGCGTAATTGATCAGGTTGGTGAGCAGGACCTTGGCGCCTGGGCGTCCGGGTGGCACCGGATGGCCTGCGTCGTCGACGATCTCGATCACGACAACGTCCTCGGCGACCTCTAGCTCGGGGTGGTCTGGGCTGCTCGTGGCAATCGTTGGAGCCTCGGTCGCGGCGTACCCACTCGGTCGCCTCGATCCCCCACGCTTCCCGAACCCGCCGGCGTAAATCGGCGCTCAGCGGTTCGCTGCTGAAGTGTGACGCGCGCGGGGCGATCTTGAGGCGACCGTCGCGCTGCTCCTCAGCGAGCGTGCGCCAAACGCCGGCGGCACCGACCAACACCTCCGGCTGCTGAGTATTCAGCGCGCGAACCAGCTCAGAAATTGGCGTCGCCGCGGAAATCGCAGGCGCAGGCACGCCCGGCGGAACCAACACCTGCCTGGTCACGTGGACCGGACTCGGGCTCCCGAGCGCCGCAAACCGTGACCCCATTCCGATTCCCAGCCGAATCATGGGCCGTGCGCTGGCCGCGGCCATGCGGCGGCCTCATCGTGGGTGAATGCAATGATCGAGCGGCGGCCCGTGGTGCCCGATGTCGTCGCGACTCGGTACGCACCCAGGAACGACCGGGAGGGATCTGGGCCCGCGAGGTGGGCCCGAAGGTCGGCGAGGCGCAGCCGCGGGTCGGTGATGACGCGGTCAAACTCGGACATCAGCGTGGGTTTCGGCAAAGTGGGCAGCTCGGCAAGCGGCCGGTTGGCGGCATCGGGGCCCAGCACCTCGCGGTAGTAGGGCGCGTGCGTCACCGCGTGTGTGATCAATGCGCCTACGCGTTCCCGCTGGAACGCTAGGAGCTCCTCTCGGCTCCAGCGGTCCCGAGCCAGGAAATCCGCTTCGAGCATGATCACCGTGTTCTCCAGCAGACCGATTTCTGAGCGTTCAGTATGTCTGATTGAGTGACTCTCCATGGGTACGGTCACGATCACCGAGCACCCGCTCGCCCTCGAGGATCTGCTAGCGATTGTCGGTGGTGCGCGGGTGGAGCTAGCGGACAGCGTACGGACAGCGATCATGGCCAGTCGGGCGGTCGTCGATCATGCGCTCGCCAGCAACGACGCTGTGTACGGCCTGACCACGCAAGTCGGCCACGGGAAGGACACTCGGCTGAACGAGGAAGAGGTTCGGCGCGAGCAGATGTTCCTGGTTATGTCCCATAGCGGCGGTATCGGATCGCCGCTGCCAACTCCGCAGGTGCGCGCTGCGCTCGCAGTTCGGCTCAATGGGATTGCTCGAGGCGGATCGGGTGCATCTGCTGATGCCGCCGACGCGCTCGTCGCGATGCTGAATGCCGGGGTTCATCCGATCGTCCCGGAGATTGGATCCGTAGGGGCAGCTGATATTGGGCCGATGGCGGGGATGGCCCAGGTCGCAGTCGGGATGGGTCAGGCGGAGTATCGCGGCGAGGTCCTTTCCGGCGGCGAGGCGCTGCGCCGGGCTGGAATCGCCCCGCTGATCCTCAGCGGCAAGGACGGGCTAGCGCTGATCTCAGCCAACGGAGTGTCGATCGGTCACGCAGCACTCGTCATTGCCCGTGCCGAGCGGGCGGCCGACGCGGCAGACGTCGCTGCCGCTCTCTCGATGGAGGCGACTGCGGCCAACCCGTCGATTGTGCATCCCGCCGTGGCGCGCGCGAAACCGATAGCCGGACAAGCGGCGGCGGCTGATCACCTTAGGCAGCTGCTAGCAGGAAGCGCATTGCTTCAGCCGGGTGCGCCCCGATCAGTACAAGATGCCCTCTCGTTCCGGGTCGTACCCCAGGTGCACGGAGCGCTGCGCGAGTATGTCGCAGCCGCTCGCCACGCCGTAACGGTGGAGCTGAACGCTTCCGACGACAACCCTCTCGCCTCGGTACCGGACCAAGCCATGATCAGCAACGGAAACTTCCACCCTATGGTGCTGGCTATCGCCTGCGACGCGCTGCGGATTGCCCTCGCCCAGGTGGGGCAGCTCAGCGAGCGCCGGATGTCCCATCTTTGGGACGCGTTCATGCAGCAGGTAACCGCGTTGCCGACCACTGGGGCGCCCTTTACGCTGTACGGCCTGCAGCTGCGATATCCAGCGGCGGCGGTGTTCACCGAACTCAAACAGCTCGCTGCACCAGCCACGCTGGATACGCCGCCGCTGGACCTCGGCGTCGAAGATCATCACACTGGTGCGCCGTTGAGCGTACGCAAAACCGACGCGGCGTTGGGTCTGCTCGAGGACATCTTGGCGATCGAGCTGGTGCTCGCTCACGACTTGATCACAACGACGCCGACCAAATCTGCGCTCGGCTCCGGCACCAGCGCTGCCCTCCGTACGGTCGAGCAGGCGATCATGGTGGCTGATCCGAGGCCAGACGCGGTCCATCGGGCCTTGCGGGATCGTTTCCCTCCTCAAGCCGGAGGGTGAGTTCGTAACCAACGAGCGAAATGCGGCACGGTAAAGGCGAGAGTGCCGCGCTCAGCGGAATAGACCAAGCCCTTCTTCAACAGAGCATCCCGCGCGGGGGAAAGCGAGGACGGCTTGCGGCCGAGCACATCGGCGACATCCGTTGTAGAGACGGCAGCGTCCGGGGCGTTCTCGGTGGTGAGGCCCGCCATCGCACGCAGGTAGTCACGCTCGGCAGGCGTCGCGCGCTCGTACCGCGAGCCGAAGAATCCCACGGCTAGCTCTGCCTCCGCCTCAGGCGCGGCGACAGCAACATCTGCGGCCGTGATAGGCGATCCGGTCGCATGGTCCCAAGCTGCTTTCCCGTACGCCTGCACGAAATAGGGATAGCCGCCCGACGTGGCGCCCATAGCGGCGAGGGCCTCAGCTGACCAGGTGGCACCTTCGCGTTCGGCCGGCGCCAGCAGTGCCCGCTGCACGCCGGCCGAATCCAGGCGATCGATTCGGACGTAGCGGAACAACCGCTCCGAGTACGACTTGGACGCCGACAGCACGCTGGGCAGATGCGGCAGCCCGGCGCCAACCACCATGAGCGGCGCACCGGTCTGGGACAGCTCATGGCAGCTCGCGCAGAGCGCCGAGACGTCTTCGGGCGTCAGATCCTGCATCTCGTCGAGGAACACCGCTACGCCAACTCCGACATCGGCGGCCAATCCGGCGATATCGGTGAGCAGCTCCAGCAGGTCGATCTCCATATCCCCGGAGTCGGCCCGTCCGGTGGACGGCGAGCCGTCGATCGCGGGCGTCCAACGCTCGAGCAGCTTGCCGCCGCGCGGGTTGCTGCGCAGCCCGAACGCCTTGAGGGTGGCCAGCACCTCCCACACCCGATCCGGCGCTCGATGCCGTACCGACAGCTCCCTGACGGCCGTGTGTAGCGCTCCGGTCAGCGGCCGGCGGAGGCTCGTGTCAGGTCGAGCCTCCACCTTTCCGGTACCCCATCCCCGATCCAATGCCTTCGCCCGCAATGCGTTCAGCAGCACCGTCTTGCCGACCCCGCGCAGCCCGGTCAGTACCAGGCTGCGCTCCGGCCGCCCCCGCTCTACCCGCTCCAATGCCACGTCGAACGCGGCCAGCTCCGCATCGCGTCCGGCAAGCTCCGGTGGGCGCTGGCCTGCCCCAGGCGCGTATGGATTCCGCACCGGGTCCACGTCTCGGACCGTATCAGCCCGTATAGGGCAAACCTTAGATTTCGCTAGACGACACTCGACGTGTCGCGGGAGGCCGGAAACTGCCGGCGCTTCATCGGTTGCCGAGTACCGAGTTAGCCTCAGACGGACAATCCGAAGTGATGCGAGGTAGAACCGGATGGATGCGTTATGCACTCACCAATCGGGCAGCAGCCGCCGGGGGCTGAGCTGAGGCAGACCCAAGGCTGACCCATGGTCCGAGCTGGGGTCCGAGCTGGCCCTGGGTTGGACCCGGTAGCTATCGTCGATGGCACTGTCCCCTGTCATTTTGGAGTATTCATGAGCCTCATCAAGGGCATGATCAAGACCGCTGTCGTGATCAAGCTAGCTGAAGTCGCACAGCGCGAACTGTCCAAGCCAGAGAACCAGCGCAAGATCAAAGATGGCCTTCGCAAGGTTCAGGAGGCCGCTAAGTCGCGCCGATAAGGCCAGGCCGCTGAGACATCCGATGGCGGAACGGAGGTGACGCGCCACCCTTCGCTCCGTTACGGTTGTGACAGCTGAGACTAGTGGTACCAGTTGGGCGCGGGTAGACCGCGTTCGGGCCGATCACAGTCAAACGCTGTCGAAGGAGGCACATGGGCGCGGCGGGAGCGCGAACTGCAGCGGTGGTCGCCGCGGTTGCTCTCGCTGCGTTCGTGGCAAGCGGCTGTGAACCGGTTACGACGGCTGGACAAGTGCCAAGTGTTGGTCAGAAGGGCTCGAAAGTGAGCAAGGACCGTAAGACCTCCGAGTTCAGATCACTGCTCGGGCAGGGCAAACAAGCCCGGGTGAACGCCGGCCCAGCGATCATGAAATCGGGTGCGTCGGGCGAAGAGGTCCGTGATCTTCAAGCGCGATTGAAGCAGATCGGCTGGTTCGCGGGGCCGGTCACCGGCACGTACGGAAGCGTGACCACCAAGAGCGTGAAGGGCTTCCAGGCCAAGCGCAGGATTCCAGAAACCGGCGAAGTCGATCAGCGCACGCTGGACCGGCTGCGAGCGGCGACTCGGTCGCCCGGGAGCGCGGAACTCCACCCCAGCATTCAAAAGCAGTATGGACTCGATCGTCGTTGCATGACCGGCCATGTCATGTGCATCAGTAAGCGCACCCGGAAGCTCGTATGGGTCGTGAATGGTACGCCGACCCTCCGGATGGATGTGCGTTTCGGATCACTCGAAACGCCGACCCGGGACGGCGCATTCCTGGTCACCCGGAAGTCGCGGCACCAGGTCTCGTCGATCTATCACACACCGATGCCGTATTCCATGTTTTTCGCTGGCGGTCAGGCGGTGCACTACTCGGCCGACTTCGCCGCGCGGGGCTACCGCGGTGCCTCGTACGGCTGTGTGAACGTACGCGATAGGTCAGGCATCGAGTCGCTGTACGAACGGGTTCAGATCGGCGACAAGGTCATCGTGTATCGCTGATCCGAGGCGCGTTCGGCTCTCTGTACGACTTGGGCTGGCCTAACGTGCAGTCAGAACCAGCGGGCCGTCCGAGGTGATGGCAACTGTGTGCTCGGCGTGTGCCCCTCGTGAGCCATCCCGGCTGCGTAGCGTCCAGCCGTCGCCGTCTGTATAGATCTTGTCCGTCCCCGCCAGGAACCAAGGCTCAATCGCTATCACCAGCCCCGGCCGGAGCAGCAGGCCGCGGCCCCGCCGACCATTGTTGGGTACGTGAGGATCTCCGTGCATCGTACGGCCCACGCCGTGTCCCCCGAACTCGGTGTTGATCTTGTAGCCCGCCTGCGACCCGACGCGGGCGATGGCGAAGGAGATGTCCCCGATCTTGTTTCCAGGTAGCGCTGCCTCGATGCCGGCGGCGAGCGCGGCCTCCGCAGTAGCGATAAGCTGTTGATCTTGTTCGCGGGGCGATCCGACGATCACGCTGATAGCGGAGTCAGCCACCCAGCCATTAACCGATGCCGCAAAGTCCAGGCTCACCAGATCTCCGTCACGGAGCTCGTAATCGTGAGGTAGTCCGTGCAAGACGGCATCGTTGACCGAGGTACAGAGCACCTTGCCGAATGGGCTGGCCCCGAACGAGGGGTGGTAGTTGATATAGCACGATTCCGCGCCGCGATCCCGAATCATCTGGTGCGCCAGCTCGTCGAGTTCGAGCAGGTTCACCCCGACATCGGCACGTGCCCGAAGCGCCATCAACACGTCCGCGACAAACCGCCCAGCCGGCCTCATCTGGTCGATCTCGGCCGGAGTTCGATACTCGATCACTCTGAGATTCTGCCGTACGCCGCTCGCCGTCGCAGACTTGTCAGCGCCAGGTCAGCCAGTGATGGAGTCCTCGTACTCGCTGATCTCGGCGACTTTTGGTCCAGACGGGCTGGTCGGGTCGAAAACATAGTCGAGCCATTCCTTGGCCAGCCGTCGCGCCAGTTGCAGCCCGATCACGCGCTGGCCGAGGGTAAGAATCTGGCAGTTGTTGGACAGCACTGACCGCTCGACGCTGAAGGAGTCGTGGGCCACCGTAGCCCGGATGCCCGGCACCTTGTTGGCCGCAATTGCGACACCAATACCCGTGCCGCAGATCAAGATCGCGCGGTCGGCTTCGCCGGCCCGAATCTTCTCCCCTGCAGCGATGGCCACCGATGGGTACGAGGCGCTGTCAAGATCGCCCTCGTAGACGCCAAGATCGATGACCTCAACTCGATCATCGGCCCGCATATCGGCGAAGATGCGATCTTTGTAATCGAACCCCGCGCTGTCACTTCCAACCAACAGCCGAATGCGATCGCTCATGTGGGTTGTCCCTCCTTGTCCATGGACTCTGTTGCTGCGGGATCAGCTGCCCCCGCATCCCCAAGCACGTCGCCGATCGCGGTGACAATCATGCCGAGTGAGATGGCGCCCGGATCTGGTGAGCCAACGCTGCGCTCTGCCAGCGGCCGGGCTCGACCGATCTTGGGAACCAGCGATGCCGTGGCCTCAGCTGCGGTCCTGCACGCATCCGCGGCCGACCGCCACGCGTCGGAAATCGAGGCTCCGGAGTCGATCTGTCCGACCAGCGTATCGACGAATGGGAACAGGGCGTCCAACATGGTCTTGTCGCCGAGCTGAGCCTTGCTGAAACCTTGCAAGTTCGTTGCGGAGCTTTGGACCGCGTCGGCCAGGCGCTTCGAGGTCACCGGCTCGGTGTTACCGAGCCCCTTGCCGACTCCCTCGAGGAGCAGGCCCCACAAGATGCCGCTGGTGCCGCCCGCTTTGTCACCGAAGGCACGGCCCGCCGCCGCCAGCACTGTTTCGACCCCACCCCGGGTCCCGTTCGCAGCCTCAGCGGCCGCCTTCGAGCCGCGTGACATGCCGATTCCATGATCACCATCGCCGGCTATCGCGTCGATCTGACCGAGATAGTCCTTGTTTTCCTCGATCGTGGCGTAAATCGCATCGACTGCTTGACGCGCCACCTCGGCGGCCGCGATGGATTCCTCGCTTGCTTCCGCCGTCACGGTCTCGGCGACGTGCCCCCCGCCGGTGCGCCGGGTTGTGAATTTCTCACTGACGACGGCCGTGCCCCGCCGGAATGCCGCGGTCTCAGCAGGCGCAACCCAGTAGCCTTCGAGTTCCTCATCCAGCCAGGTGACCGAAAGTGAGCAGCCTGCCATATCGAGGCTGGTGACCAGCTCGCCAACCTCAGGGGCCACCTGCACCACTCCGGCTGCTTCGAGAAGTTCGTTGATGTGGCCGTACAGCACGTAAAGCTCTTCATACTTGGTAGCCCCAAGCCCATTGACGAGGACGGCCGCTCGGCCGCTCGCTCCTTCCGGACGCTCGGCAAGGACGGTCTCGACGAGTTTTTGGGCCAGGTCCTTGGCCGACATCCAGGGAGCCGACGTGATTCCGGGCTCGCCATGAATACCCAGCCCGAAGTCCATATGGCCCTCGTCGACGGTGAACAGCGGCTTCTCGGAACCGGGGAGCGTGCAACCGTGGAAAGCGACGCCGAATGAGTACGTCGCCGCATTGGCGGCACGCATCACGCGCTCGACCTCGTCGAGGTTCGCGCCGTCCTCCGCCGCGGCTGCGGCCATCTTGTAGACGGCAAAGGTGCCCGCAATGCCGCGCCGCTTCTCTTGCTCCTCCCGACTGGCCGAAGCGACGTCATCGGTCACCCATACGACGCGGGTATCGATGCCTTCATGGATCAGCCGCTCGGCGGCGACTCCGAAATTCAACCGGTCACCGGCATAGTTGCCGAATCCGAGCACGACTCCGGCGCCTCCGTCGGCAGCCTTGGCAATCCGGTAGACCTGCTCCGCAGACGGCGACGCGAACACGGCGCCGAGCACGGCTCCATCGGCGAAGCCGGTGCCCACCACACCGTTGTATGACGGATAGTGTCCGGAACCGCCGCCAATGACCAGGCTGACCTTGCCCTCCAGCGGGCCGCCCGCCCGGACGAACCCAGAAGCACCTTCGACGCGTTGCACGTACTGCGGGTACGCCGCGGCGAAGCCGTTGATCACGTCGTTGGCAAACTCGGCGGGGTCGTTGTACAGATGCGTCATGGGGGCCTCCAGAGGCTGTGAGGGACTGCTGCGTTGATGTTCGCCGGAGCCTTGCCCGCGGCGCCACCTTCGACGGCTCAGCGGCACCCCGGGGGCTCGAGCGGCCGTTCATGCCTGGCGATCCGCATTCTGCGGAAGTGTCCGGCTGTAACTGGTTGACGAGGCTGCAGCGCGAGCTCGAGGGGCACAGACTTTGAGCAGTTCGATGAAGCCCGAGGCCGCCCAGGCGGCACGTCCGACGAACAGGCCATCGGTATGCGGAACGCTGAGCAGCTCGGCGGCGTTCTGCGGGTCGACACTGCCGCCATACAAGACCGCACGGGCCGATCCAGCTTCGGGCCCGACGACGTCGTTGATCAGCGCCATCACTGGCGCGATCTGTTCCATGGTTGGACGGATGCCCCGTTCGCCGATGGCCCAAACCGGCTCGTACGCGATGATCACCCGCCCGATCTCGGCCGGTGCGAGCTCGGACAATGCCGCCTGCACCTGGACGCGTACGAAATCCTCCGCGCCGCCGGCATCACGAACCGCCAACGGCTCGCCAACGCAAATCAGCGGAATGAGGTGGTGCGCACTGGCAGCGGCGACCTTCAAGGCAACAATGCGGTCGGTTTCGCCGAAATGCTCGCGACGATCGGAATGGCCGATTTCGATCAAGGTTGCTCCGGCGTCCTTTGCCATCCGCATAGAGATCTCGCCGGTCCACGACCCCTCGGCTGCCCAGTGAGCGTTCTGCGCACCGAGCAGCACAGGAGAGTTTGTTGGTAAGCGATTCCGGACGCGGGCCAATGCCGTGTGGGATGGCAGGACGAATGGCTGGATACCAGCCGGGATGCGGTAAGTCAGCAGCTCATCGATGAAGGTGTCTGCCTCGGCCAACGTCTTGTTCATCTTCCAGCTGGTGCCAATCCACAGTGGGCGGCTCATCGGCGAGGTCATGACGGCCCGATCGCTCTGGTAGCGCTTTCTCGATCTACGGGATCAGTGAGACCTTGATCGATTCCTTGCCACTGGCGACCAGGTCCAGACCTTTCTGGAAGTCAGCCAATGGCACTTGATGGGTACAGATCCGGTCCATCGGAAGCCGCCCGGACTCAAGCATCCGGATGGCGGCGGGCCAGCACTCCGGTCCAAGATGAGCACCGCGTACGTCGAGCTCCTTGTCATCACTGATGATCGACCAGTCGACGCTGACATCACTGCCGAAGACGCTGTACTCGACGTACGTACCGAGCTTCCGAAGAATGTTCAGGCCTTGACTGACTGCGGACGGGTGACCGGTGCCCTCAAGATAGACGTCGGCCCCATAGCCTCCGGTCATGTCCTTGACCGTCGCTACAGGATCTTTCTGACCAATGTTGATGATCACATCGGCGCCGCATTCCCTGGCGATCTCGAGCTTGTCCTGCGCCATGTCAAGGGCGATGACCGTCTTGGGGTTTTTGGACTTCGCGCCAGCGATCATGCCGAGACCGATCGGACCGCAGCCGGCGACGACCACGGTGTCCTCGAACTTGATGTCTCCCCGCTCCACAGCGTGTAGTGCACACGAGAGCGGTTCGGTGAATGCTGCGTGGGCCGGTGGCAGATCGGACGAAATCTTGTAGACCAGTGCGTCCTTGTTGTAAACCATGTACTCGGCCATGCCGCCAGGCGTACGGCGCTTGAAGCCGAACATGTCGTGCGGAGCACACATCCAATACTCGCCGTTCACGCAGTAGCGACACTTCCAGCACGGC